>Ga0154443_1230_pt4 | contig 51084 bp, 35 predicted proteins | sample RifGroC2_FD_105636 | JGI IMG/M metagenome (GOLD analysis project Ga0154443, IMG submission 105636) | Nitrospirae bacterium GWC2_56_14
CTCGATGATCTTTCGGCCAAGATCAATAATTTCCAGTCCACGCTGCAGAAAGAAAACATTGTCGAAGGCGGATGGACCGGGTTTAACAAGATGCACGACCGCTATCTGTACCGCAAGGCAAACTATGCGGAAGCGGATGCTCAACCGATAGAACAGGACGAGGCGCGCGAAAATAATAAAGCCGCTGCCGCTTCAGGACCGAAAAACGAGCAGCGCGCAACACGGAGCGGACCGCCGCCCTCGGAAAAACTGCCGCTTTGATCTGGAACGGCATCGGTCATTCTCTGATAAGGGGTTCTTATGCTGGGTGTATTTAAAAGTCTGAGCGACGGACTGGCAAAGACCAGAAAAAATATTGCGGACAAGCTCGGTACGCTCATCCTCGGCCGGAAGATCGATGAGACGTTTCTCGAAGAACTGGAAGAAGCGCTGATCGCATCGGACGTGGGGGTTGAGACCACCTCCTTTGTGCTGAAGGACCTGACGGAGCGGTTCAAACGCAGTGAACTTTCAACACCGGACGAGGTGCGGGCGCGCCTTAAACATCTTCTCCTTGGGATCCTCGCATCGACAACGTCGAAGTTCGTGGTTACTGCCACACCGTCGGTGGTCCTCGTGATCGGCGTGAACGGCACGGGTAAGACCACCACGATCGGCAAACTGGCGCATCGCCTGCAATCGCAGGGCAAACAGGTGATGCTGGCCGCAGGAGATACCTTTCGGGCCGCAGCGTCGGAACAACTGTCCATTTGGGGAGAACGGGCGGGCATTCCGGTGATCAAACATCAGGAGGGCGCCGATCCGAGCGCGGTCGTGTTCGATGCAGTTACTGCCGCCAAGGCCAGGGCCGCGGATGTGCTCATCGTGGACACGGCCGGAAGACTGCATACAAAATCGAACCTTATGGACGAGCTCAAAAAAGTGAAGCGGATCGTATCTCGCGAGCTGCCGGGCGCGCCCCATGAGACCCTGCTGGTCCTGGACGGCAATACGGGCCAGAACGCCCTGGTCCAGGCCAGGATGTTCCACGAAGCGATCGGCGTTACCGGCATCGTGCTGACCAAGCTCGACGGCACGTCGAAAGGCGGCATTGTCTTTGCCATTAATAAGGAACTGGGGATCCCGGTCAAGTTCGTGGGCATCGGCGAGGCGATTGAAGACCTGCGTGAGTTCGAACCGAAGGAGTTTGTGGACGCGCTGCTGTAAGAACAGACACCAAATTACCAATCGCAGATCACCAATAAATACCAGGCACCAGGCATTGGGTGAATAGTATGCAAAGCGTACAGGTGGAAATACTCGGCCAGGTATACAGCATCAAGGGCATGGAAGATCATGCGTATATCAGGGAACTTGCCGCTTTTTGCGACGCGAAAATGAGGGAGGTGCAAAAGGCGACCGGCACGTCCGATGCGCATCGGGTCGCGATCCTGGCTGCGCTTACCATTTCGGACGAACTGTTTCGCCTGCGAAGACAGTACCAGTCGCTTGAAGTTTCAGTGGAGCGGTCGGCGACTCGTTTACTGGAGATCACCGGGCCGGATGAAGGTGCCTGACCGCTCATGGTCAGGGTATTTATGGGGTATCCTTACCGTGTATTTACGCGTAACCGTCTGAAGAAAAACAGCATTATCCTTTCTGCCGCAAAACCAAATATTATTTTATTCTTGCCATTTTTTTTCTATTCTGGTATATAAATAACAGACATATGAATCCCCTGCTTTGCGCGTGATGGGTAAACTTGTTCCTCGTGAAAAGAATAAAACGGGAGCTTACCTCGGAGCGTGTGTGCATGCCCAGACAAGACTGGGAAGCCTGATCGAGCCGACAGGGCGCCCACCTGGTTACGACCAGGAATCAAGTTAATCTGCACGGCAAAAGCGGGGGTTTTTAAAAGTTATTCTTTCGTGTTAATCAGCGCCTGAAAGGACCGGTAAGTAAGGAAGGCTCCGGCGCTTGTGATAGTCACGCACCAGCGGATAAAGCGGGATGCAATATGCCGGGTGAATTCCGGCGTTTTGAGCCTGCGAAGACATTTCAACTGCACCAGATCGCATTGCCAGTTCAAGGAAACGATATTACGAAACGTGGGATCACTAATACATACATATAGTTATGCAAAGGCTGTCCTGACAGACAACTCTCCAGGATGCGTTACGTATATCCAGCGGAAGGTTGCTTCTCGTAGGAATTATCACGCAGCATCGCCTTTGCCGGCTCATATCCCCTGTCCCGTACGATCCTGATCCTGGCACGGTCCGGTCTCCGCCTCTATCACTTGCCCGCGTAAGCCCTCCTGAAACAACACGGTGGGCCTTAAGAACTCCTCAAAAAAAATAGAATCTGTCACGGCTGATCTCGAGCAGTCAAGGGCACCGCTTGCCTGGAGAATGCGGCCCCGCGACCTTTCCGAGTACGTGGGGCAGGACCATATTCTCGGCCAGGGCAAGCTTCTGCGCCGGGCCATCGAGGCCGACCGGCTCATGTCGCTCATCCTCTATGGACCTCCCGGAGCAGGCAAGACCGCGCTTGCCCATCTGATCGCAGAGCGGAGCCAGGCCCGCTTCGTGTCCCTCAATGCCGTTACCGCGGGCGTCGCGGACATCCGGCGGGTGGCGCAGGAAGCTTCGCTTGAGCATGGCCAGAGCAGCAAGCGTACGATCCTCTTTATCGACGAGATCCACCGGTTCACGCGCGTCCAGCAGGACGCGCTGCTGCCCGATGTGGAACGGGGCATAATCACGCTCATCGGCGCGTCAACGGCAAATCCTTTTTTTGCGATCATCCCGGCACTCTCCTCCCGCTCCCAGATCTTCGAGTTCAAGCCCCTGAAGGACGATGATATTCAAGCCATCATCACGCGCGCCCTGGGCGATGCGGAGCGGGGACTGGGAAAACTGTCCGTGAACCTGACGCCCGAAGCCCTGGGCCTGCTCGTTGCCCGGGCGAACGGCGACGCCCGTCGCGCGCTCAACGCGCTCGAACTGGGCGTGCTTTCCACCGCGCCGGGCCCGGACGGGACGGTCCTGTACGATCTCCTGACGGCAGAGGAGTCCATCCAGCAAAAGGCGCTCGCCTATGATGAGGACGAGCATTACGATACCATATCGGCTTTCATTAAAAGCATGCGGGGGAGCGATCCAGACGCAACGCTGTACTGGATGGCCAAGATGCTGTATGCCGGCGAGGACCCGCTGTTCATTGCGCGCAGGATCATGATCGCCGCAAGCGAAGATGTAGGGAACGCCGACCCGCGGGCGCTCTTTGTGGCCACCTCCGCATGTCAGGCGCTGGAGCGGATCGGCATGCCCGAAGGCCGGCTGCCGCTGGCCCAGGCCGCGCTCTACGTTGCCGCGGCGCCCAAGAGCAATGCCTCCTATCTTGCCATCAACCAGGCGATGAAGGACATCGAAAGCGGCGCCCTGCTGCCGGTGCCCGACCACCTGAAGGATGCCCACTACCGGGGAGCAGCGCGGCTCGGCAGGGGCAAAGGATACCAATATCCCCATGACCACCCTGGCCACTATGTGGCCCAGGATTACCTCCCGCAGATGCGGGAATACTACCGGCCCACCGAGCAGGGCGAAGAAAAGCGTATCAAGGAGCGTCTTGCCGGGCTGAAAAAGAGACACCAGGAGGAACGAGCATGATCGAGTATATTGCCATATTGATCGCAGGGCTTGCCGCAGGCTTCGGCATCGGACTGATGATCAAAGGAAAAGTTGCAGCCACCAAGATCAAGGACGCTGAGGCCGAGTCGTCCCGCATTATCGCGAACGCGGAACGCGAAGCCGAGACCAAACGCAAGGAAGCCGTGCTGGAGGTCAAGGACAAGCTGTATCAGGCGCGCGCCGACTTCGAAAAAGAGAACCGCGACAAGCGGCAGGAGCTGCAGAACCAGGAGCGGCGGCTGACCCAGAAGGAAGAGAACCTCGAAAAAAAGATCGATCTCGTGGACAAACGGGAGGCCGAGGCTATACGGCGCGAACGCGAGATCACGGCGCGGGAAAAGGTCGCCATCGAGAAGGAAGAGCGCTTTGACAAGGGGCTCCACGAACAGCGTGAGCTGCTGGAAAAGATCGCGAACATGACGGCTGAAGAAGCGAAGCGCCAGCTCATGATGACCATGGAGGACGAGGCAAAGTACGAGGCGGCCAAGAGCATCAAGCGCATCGAGGACGAAGCCAAGGAAGAGGCGGACAAAAAGTCCAAGAACATCATCAGTCTGGCCATCCAGCGGTACGCCAGCGACTATGTGGCCGAAGCCACGGTGTCGGTGGTGAACCTGCCGAACGATGAAATGAAAGGCCGGATCATCGGACGCGAGGGACGGAACATCCGCGCGCTCGAAGCGGCCACCGGCATCGACCTGATCATCGACGATACGCCCGAGGCGGTGATCCTTTCCTGCTATGACCCGCTCCGCAGGGAGATCGCGAAGCTCACCATCGAGCGCCTGATCCTGGACGGCCGCATTCACCCGGCGCGCATCGAAGAGATCGCCGAAAAGGTCAAGAAGGACCTGGACATTACCATGAAGGACGAGGGCGAGAAGGCTGCTTTCGACCTGGGACTTCACAATATCCACCCCGAGATCATCAAGCTCCTGGGGCGGCTCAGGTTCCGGACGAGCTACGGCCAGAACGTGCTCATGCATTCGCGCGAAGTCGCTTACTTTGCCGGCATCATGGCGGCCGAGTGCGGCGTGGACCAGAAACTGGCGCGGCGGGCCGGCTTGCTCCATGACCTCGGAAAAGCGATCGACCATGAGGTGGAAGGCACCCATCCGCAGATCGGCGGGGACCTGGCCAAGAAGTATGGCGAAAACCCCAAGGTCATCAATGCCATCCTGACCCACCACGGCGACGGCGAACCGAACTGTGTCGAATCAGTGCTCGTAGCAGCAGCGGACGCACTGTCGGCAGGAAGGCCCGGCGTTCGGCGCGAGACCCTCGAAAGCTACCTCAAACGGCTTGAACAGCTCGAAACCGCGGCCAATTCCTTCAAGGGCGTGGAAAAATCCTACGCCATCCAGGCCGGCCGCGAGATCCGCATCATCGTGAAGCCTGAAGATCTCTCGGACGCCCATTCGGCCCAGCTTTCACGGGACATTGCCAAGAAGATCGAGGCGGAGATGTCCTACCCCGGCCAGATCAAGGTGACCGTGGTCCGCGAGAGCAGGTACGTGGAGTACGCAAAATAAATAGTTCGAGAAGCCAGGAGACAGGAGTCAGGAGCCAGGAGAGATTTAAACCCTTCTGGCTTCTGGCTTCTGGCTTCTGAGTCCTGGAGGTTTAGTGAAGGTTCTTTTCATCGGCGATATCATCGGCGAGCCGGGCCGGAAAATGGTGCGGGCCCAGCTTCGCGGGCTCATGGATTTGCACCGTCCGGACCTGGTCATCGCCAACGGCGAGAACTCGGCCGGAGGATTCGGCATTACCGCTGATATTGCCGATGAGCTGTTCTTCATGGGGATCGATGTGCTTACCTCGGGCAATCATGTCTGGGACAAAAAGGAGATCGAACCCTATCTCAACAAACAGGACCGTCTCATCAGGCCCGCCAACTATCCTTCAGGCAATCCCGGTGTAGGAAGCGTTGTGGTCTCCACGCCCGGAGCAGGCAAGGCAGCGGTCCTGAACCTGGAAGGACGCGTTTTCATGTCCAACCTGGAAGATCCCTTCCGGTATGCCGAGCGCGAGATCGAGCGATTGAAAAAAGAAACGCCTGTCGTGATCATCGATTTCCATGCCGAGGCCACGTCTGAAAAGATCGCCCTCGCGTGGCATCTTGACGGCAAAGCCAGTGCCCTGGTCGGCACCCATACTCATGTTCAGACCGCGGACGAGCGCATCCTGACCAAGGGAACGGCCTTCATTACTGATGTGGGAATGACCGGGCCTACCGACTCGGTCATCGGTGTGCGGAAGGAACAGGCGATCGCGCGGTTTCTGTACCAGACGCCGCACCGGTTCGAGATCCCCAAGGGGCCGGTCCATCTGAACGCCGTACTGATCACGATCGATGAAACAACGGGGAAGGCGAACGCCATCGAACGGATCCATATAAAGTCATAGAAACCCTTTTGTCCGCAGATTTCGCAGATGGCCGCAGATTTTAAAAAAATAATTCAGGTTTGCCTTTATCTGTGAAATCTGCGTTGCTTAGAAGCGCCTACTTTTGGATTCTGCGGATAATATTTTGACCTGATTTTTTTTGAATCTGGGGCCGCGCAGGCCAGACTCCGCAATTATGAAATCTCACATCATCACCGTTACGCAGCTCACCGCGCAGATCAAGAACCTTCTGGAAGGCTCTTTCCCCGATGTATGGGTCGAAGGGGAGATCTCAAACCTCAGCATTCCCCAGTCGGGGCATTCCTATTTCACGCTAAAGGACCAGCAAAGCCAGATCCGTGCGGTCCTGTTCCGTTCATCGCAGCGTTTTCTCAAATTTACGCTTCAGCATGGCATCCAGGTGGTCTGTCGCGGAAGGGTGGGGGTGTACGAGCCGCGGGGAGAATACCAGCTCATCCTCGAATACATCGAACCGAAGGGGGTCGGCGCACTTCAACTTGCCTTCGAGCAGCTCAAGGCAAAACTGGAAAAGGAAGGGCTCTTTGACCTGGAACGCAAACGGGAACTTCCGCTTCTGCCGCAGCGCATCGGCATCATCACTTCGCCCACCGGCGCCGCCATCCGCGACATGCTGCGGGTCATCAAGCGCCGCCATCCGAGAATGCATATTATCATCTATCCCGTTCCCGTGCAGGGGGCGGAGGCCGCTCCCGCTATCGTGGAGGCACTGCAATACTTCAACCGTGTCGGGAACGTCGATGTGGTGATAACGGGCCGCGGCGGCGGATCTCTGGAGGACCTCTGGGCCTTTAATGAAGAGTCGGTGGCACGGGCCATCCATGCGTCAACGATCCCGGTCATCTCCGCCGTGGGCCACGAAACGGACTATACGATCTCGGACTTTGTCGCCGATCTGCGCGCTCCTACGCCCTCGGCTGCAGCCGAGATGGTGGTCGAGAGCGAACACCGGTTCCGTGAGCGTATTGGATCGCTGGAAACCGGGCTCCTGCGGAGCATGCGCCAACTGACCGAACAAAGCCGCTCCTCGCTCCGTGAATGCCTGCGGGTGCTCCGGGACCCGCGGCGGATGCTCGAGCAGTACACGCAGCGCGTTGATGAGCTGACCAGCAGGCTTGCTCCGGGACTGAACCATCATCTCCGCAAGGACCGTGCCCGGCTGTTGTCATTGGCATCCGCGCTCGATCATTTGAACCCGCTCAGCATCCTCTCCCGGGGATACAGCATTACGAAGACGCTCCCGTCCGGCACGATCCTGAAGGACGCTTCCCGGATAAGCCCCGGAGACCTGCTGAGCACCAGGCTTTATCAGGGAGAGGTTGTTTCCCGCGTGGAAAAGATCACCTGAGCGCCGTTCGGCCGTGTTCGCAGAGGCGATTTTACGAAAGGGCTGCATAAGGATTCCTCTTTTGACACTCCTCCCGTCTTATGGTACTCTAAGCCATGGCAAAAGACGATGCTCATCAAGACGCTCTGTCGCCTGAAATCCAGGAGGTCATGCGAAGCCTGATCACGGCGATCAGGGCGGTAAAGCTCTATCCTCCCAACAATCCCATCTATTCACAATCCTCAGCAAAGGCCTATGAGCTCCTGGCCCGGTTTCTCGAGACCGCTCCTGAATACCATGTGGGCGTTCACAAAACCTTTTTTACCTATCACGACACGCCCTTTGGGAAGGACGCTGCTCTCAACAAGGCAATTGCGCAGGACCTGTTCGCGAAGGAGGTCAGGGAGATCGTTTTCAGCGAGGGAATCGTCAAAGAGGACCTGATGGTCCTCTTGAAGGCGCTGGCCCTCTCATCGGAAGAAATGGCCATGAAGAGCGGCATCTCGTCGATCCTCTGGGAACAGGGCGCGTCGCATATCAAGGTTGTTGAATCGGGGCTGGACGAAGTCATTGCAACCAAAGCGGAGCAGGGATGGGACAAAAAACCGCCTGTGGAATCATCCGTCGATGCCGGCGGCAAGTCGCGGGAGAAGAAGGCGTCCCTCTTCGCCGGACGCACGCTGGTCCTGGGGACGCTTATGGACGACCCGGAAGGGTTCGGCGCCAGCATGCTCGAGCTTGCCAGGCAGACGCGCGGGGAAAACGAAAGTGTGGAAGACCGGCTGTATTCGCTCTATCAGGAGGCGGGACAGAAGATCAGGGAGGAACATCCCGATCAGAGCGACATGCTGTTCGAGGGCCTGGCAAAGTCGGTCCTTTCTCTGGAACCGCACTTTCGGGAGGGGGTGGTCGCCGGCAAACTGTATGCAGATCTTGATGCCGAGCTTGCCACTGCTCATATTGCCGATGGTGCAGACCAGGTCCCCAATAAGTTGCAGGAGGTCCAGGCTGGTCGTTTCTCCCATGACTGGAACGTGCAGCATGTGGCAACGCTGCTGAAAAAAACACCGGGAAAAAAGAGCGCACCTCCCGCTGCTGTGCCCGATCCCGCGGCCTTCGTAGTCACGCCGATCCCCGTGGATATCACCGGGAAGATCGCCCCGGATCTGGCGGCCTATACGCAGGAGGAGATGGAAGCGCTCAAGGCGATGAGCGGGGTCGGCATGGAGGCGGACATTATCCAGGCAGCGGTGCGCACGCTTATTTTCCTGATCCCCCTCGTAAAAAATCCCCACGGGTCCGCGTCGGAGCAGAAAGAGATCAAACTTTTTTCCGGTGTGATCCGGCAACTGGAGGAATTGCTCGGTTATCTCCAGAAAAAAAAGGAGTATGAACTTGCCGCGGTCATTATCAGGGCATTTCATTCCACGGTGGACCCTGTCTTCAAGCCGCGCATGACCGAGGCGCTCAAAAAGACCGCGTCCAAGTCGGCTGTTACCGACATGGTCGCTGAAATGATGAAGCACCCGCCGGGTTCGGCTGAATATAATGCAGCTTATTTCTATCTGCAGACCCTTGACCGGGCAGGAACATCGCTGCTGCTGGATCTTCTGGCCGAGGAGGAGGCTCGGGATGTGCGGCTCTTCCTCATCAATATTTTAAAGGAGTTGGGCAAGAACCAGGTTGCACTGATCGGCGAGCTGTTGTCCGACCGGCGCTGGTATGTGGTGCGGAACGCGGTGCGTATCCTGGGCGATACCGGCACGGAGCAGGCCATAGCGTTTCTGCAGAAAGTGGCGGACCATAAGGACGTGCGGATCCGCGAGGAAGTCATCCAGGCGGTGCTCAACATCGGAGGACGAAAGGCGGCCGGCATACTGGCGCGGTACCTCAAGGACAAGAATGAGGACATCCGGGTCTCGGCGCTCCGGGGCATCGGCACGCTCCAGGGGCTGGGAGACACGGAGGCGCACTATGTGATGGGCTATGCGGAGCTGCGCCCGCTCAAACAGCGGGAACAGGAGCATACGCTCGAAACGATCGAGGTTCTGGGCAAAATCGGCGGCAGGGAGACCGCGGAATTTCTGGCGCGCTACACAAGGGTCCGCTGGTGGAAGCCGCGAAAGCTTCAGGACGAGCTGAGGACCGCGGCGCTTGGCGCCATTGAAGAGATCAACAGGAGACTGGCCGATGCCGGAAGAGCAGAACGATAGACAGGGCGAATCGAGACATTCCTTTTTTGCCAGGCAGCAGCTGATCAACTCCGCCAAGTCGGCGTTCCAGCTGCTCGCTGCCGTGCTCAAAAACTCGACCCTCTATCCGGTGTCGCATCCCTTTGTCCTCGCGTCCGCGGACAAGTTCTTGTTGAAGATCAAGGAACTGCTGGTGGACCGTAAAGAGGTCCCCTTCTACCTCGTGGGCGGGGAGCTGTTCTTTGAAAAGGATTCAGTCCCCGTCGACGAAAGCCTTACGATGCTCATGGAATTGTTCACTGGTCGCGAGATCGGCGGGATCATCTTCAGACCGGGCCTTACCACCGACGAGATCACGGCGTTCGCCGATCTGATGAACAAGAACAATGCGGTCTTTGGCGCGGAAAGCGGTGCTAACGAGCTTCTGCCGAGGTCTTCGCAGATCACCCACATTGTTCTGCACCGCGTTCTGGTGGTGGATAAGAAGATCGGGAGCGTGATCAAAGAAGGCAAAAAGAGGGCTGCAGAGGTCTTCATGGACGCCATCGAGACCATGAAAGAGATGATGGAGGCCCAGCAGCTCGATAAAAAGGTCAACATGCGCAAAATGAACACGACCGTTCAGACCATGGTCGATAATATTCTGGAGAACCGGGACACCTACATCGGCTTGACCAATCTCAAGATGTACGATGAATACACCTTTGCTCACTCGGTGAACACGTCGCTTCTCGCTTCCGCTCTCGGCACCTTCCTGCGCTTCGAGAAACCTCAGGTCGCGGCCCTTGGTCTGGCCGGACTGCTGCATGATATGGGCAAGGCGAGTGTCCCCCATGAGATCATCAATAAACCCGGCAAGCTCACCGACGCGGAGTGGGAGGTGCTGAAGCGGCATCCCGTTGAAGGGGCACTGCTCCTTGCCGACACGCCGGGAGTGACCAAGATGGCCATGGTGGCGGCGTTCGAGCATCATCAGCATGGAGAGCGGGGGTATCCCGTCATCGGCGTCCGGCAGCACCTGTTCTCGCAGATCATTTCTCTTGCCGATGCCTATGATGCCATCACCGCCGCACGGGTGTATTACAGCATCCAGACGCCGCCTGACCAGGCCATCCGGATACTGTGGAAGAAGCGCGGCACGTCGTTCAACCCGGTGCTGGTAAAGGCCTTTGTCAATATGATGGGTATATTTCCTGTCGGCACGGTTCTCAAGCTCAACACCGGAGAGGTGGGGCTGGTCATGCATCAGACCCGTGACCTGATGCGTCCCCGGGTGCTGCTGTTGACCAGATTCGATGGGTCGGAAAAAGAGAAGGGCGCCGAGGTCAGTCTTTTGGAGGGCGCCGGCGGCAAATTCAAACGCTCCATTGCAGGCACCATCGATCCTTATGTTTCCCGCATCGATCTGAAAAAATATCTGACATAACCTTGATGTCTCTGCAGTGAACCTGCGCTGCTGTCGCAGGAACATCCACGCGCCGACCGTTGTTATCTTCTTTCCAGCGGTTCTTATGACGAAAACGCGATTTTTTGCGTGGAATCCAGCATTTTGCCTTGATTTTCACATGGTTGTCCGTATATAATAAAAAGGTCAGACAGGCTGGGCATTGGAGAAAACCCTATGGCGGAAAAGAAATTTGAAGCTGCTCTGGCGCGTCTCGAAGAGCTCGTCAAAGAACTTGAGCAGGGGGACCTTCCTCTGGAGCAGTCGCTCAAGCTCTTTGAAGAGGGGATCAAGCTTTCCCGCATCTGCAACCGCCGGCTGGAGGATGCCGAGCGACGCGTAGAGATCCTGCTCAAAGATGCAACAGGGAAAATAATTGCGCAGCCTTTTGACGAGGAACAGGAGTAATACTACCGCTGTTATGGATATCAAAGCCTATCTTCAGAAAAGAAAGATCCTTATCGACCGCTCCCTTGAAAAACAGGTGCCGCCTGCGAAGACGTTCCCGCCCGCGGTGCACGAAGCCATGCGCTACAGCCTCTTTGCCGGCGGCAAGCGGGTGCGGCCCATACTGGCCCTAGCTTCCGCTGAAGCACTGGGCGCACCGGTCGCCGATCTGCTTCCCATCGCCGGGTCGCTTGAACTGATCCACACGTATTCCCTGATCCATGACGACCTTCCTGCCATGGATGACGACGATCTTCGCCGCGGCAGGCCTACGTGCCACAAGGTGTACGGAGAGGCCATTGCAATTCTTGCAGGCGACGGCCTTCTGAACATGGCCTTCGAGGTCCTGTCCGACCCCCGGCGCTTGAAAGCCGTGCCTGCAGGCAGGATGCTTGCCATCATCCGTGAGCTTTCGACCGCGTCGGGAGTCTTCGGCATGGTGGGCGGCCAGGTGGTCGACATCCAGTCCGAAGGCAAAGAGGTTGATTTCCCTACGCTGGAATACATCCATACGCACAAGACCGGCGCTCTGATCCGGTCGTCCGTGCGCATCGGCGCGCTCTATGCCCGGGCCGGGAAACGCCAGTTCACGGCGCTCACCCATTACGGAGAGATGGTGGGTCTCGCGTTCCAGATTGCCGACGATATTCTGGATCTTACGGGCACCCAGGAAGTGATCGGCAAGGACGTGGGCAGCGATCTCAAAAAGGACAAAAAGACCTTTCCGAGTTTCTATGGACTGGAAGAGTCGCGGCGCAGGGCAGTGGAGGTTGCGGAGAAGGCAGTTCATCTGCTCAAAGACTTCGATCGCAAGGCCGACCCGCTCAGGGAATTGGCGAAGTATATTGTACAGAGAGTGAATTAGAAAGGCAGGGTTCTGGGTACAGGGTTCAGGGTACAGGATTCGGAAAAGTCTTAACCCTGACCCCTGACTACTGAACCCTGACCCTACGAGGTAACCATGATTCTCGACAGCATTAACAACACACAAGACCTGAGGAAACTTTCGCAGGAAAAACTGCCGGCGCTTGCGGGCGAAGTGCGGGAGGAGATCATCAACGTCGTGTCGCGGACCGGAGGCCACCTGGCTTCCAGCCTCGGCGTGGTGGACCTGACCATCGCCCTGCACTATGCCTTTGACACGCCGAAGGACCGCATCGTCTGGGACGTGGGCCATCAGGCCTATGCGCATAAGATCCTGACAGGACGGCGCGCCCAGTTCTCGACGCTGCGGCAGCATGGGGGCATGAGCGGTTTCCCCAAACGCGAAGAAAGCCCCTGCGACCATTTCGATGTGGGCCACGCGAGCACGTCCATATCAGCGGCGCTCGGTATGGCGGCGGCACGGGACATCAAGGGCGAAGATTACCGCGTCATTGCCGTGATCGGCGACGGCTCCATTTCCGCCGGCCTTGCCTTCGAGGGAATGAACCAGGCAGGGCATCTGAAGAAGAACCTGGTCGTGATCCTGAATGACAACGAAATGTCCATATCTCCCAACGTCGGAGCGCTTTCGTCCTATCTCAGCAGGATGATGACCGGCAATTTTTATACGAAATTCCGCCAGGAAACCAAGCATTTTCTTCAGGGGATCCCCCGGGTCGGGGAAGCCATGTTCAATATTGCAAAAAGGACCGAGGATTCCATCAAGGGCCTCATGGTCCCTGGCATGCTGTTCGAAGACCTTGGGTTCCAATATGTAGGCCCCATCGACGGGCATAACATCGAGCATCTGCTTCAGACATTCAATAATATAAAGGATTTCACCTGGCCCGTGCTTATCCACGTGATCACGAAAAAAGGCAAAGGCTGCGAGTTCGCCGAATGCAGCCCGTCACAGTTCCACGGCACTCCGCCCTTTGATCTCGTCACCGGCAAAACGAACAAAAAGGCGACGGTGCTCAGTTATACCGATGTCTTCGGCCAGACCTTGATCAAGCTTGCGGCGGACAATGAAAAGATCGTGGCGATCTCCGCAGCCATGCCGGAAGGCACGGGCCTCGACAAATTCTCGGAGCAGTTCCCGGACCGGTTCTTCGATGTAGGCATTGCGGAGTCGCACGGCATCACCTTCGCCTGCGGCCTTGCGGTCGAGGGGCTGCATCCGGTGGCGGCCATTTACTCCACATTCACGCAGCGGGCCTACGACCAGATCGTGCACGATCTCTGCCTCCAGAACCTGCCGGTAACGCTGGCGCTTGACCGCGCCGGACTGGTGGGCGAGGATGGGCCCACGCACCATGGCGTGTTCGACATTGCCTACCTGCGCCATGTGCCGAACATGGTCCTGATGGCGCCGAAGGACGAGAACGAACTGCAGCATATGATCAAGACCGCTGTTGAATATCCCGGTCCGACGGCGGTTCGCTATCCGCGGGGAACGGGGTACGGCGTTCCCATGGACCAGGAATTGAAGCAGCTTGAGATCGGCAAGGGGGAATTGCTCCTGGACGGGGCCGATGTGGCCATCATTTCCATCGGCAACATGGTTTATCCGGCAATGGAAGCGGCAAAGCGGCTCGCTGGTGACGGCATCTCGGCAACGGTGGTGAATGCCCGGTTCGTAAAGCCCCTCGACGTTGAGCTGATCCTGCGGGTCGCTAAAAAGACCGGCAGGGTGGTCACGGTGGAAGAACATGCGCTGATGGGCGGTTTCGGGAGCGCGGTGCTCGAAAGCCTTGATGCGGCAGGCATGACCGGCGTGAAGTCGCTGCGGATCGGGCTGCCTGACGCATACATCGAGCACGGTACGCAGGCTTTGCTCCGCAAAAAGTACGGACTGGACGCCGACGGGATCTATGCGTCGGTCAGGGAGTTCGTCATGCAATCCCGGCTCAAGGCAGTGCCGCCGGTGGTGAACCTAAAAGCGAAAGATGCATGAGGATTTCGGATTGCGGATTGCGGATTGGGGAGTAAAGACTGATGCAAGCCCGGAGGCGCTGAGAGATTTCTTGGCGCCTCTTTTTTATGATGCTGATGGGGGCAGGGTCGATCCTGAAAAAAGCATTTGGACGCAGATAAAATCTGATGAACGCGGATAAGGCAAGTGAAAGTGCTATTACTGCGCTACAAAGAATACTCATTGTTTGGGGATATTTCTTTTATCGGAATTATTGGTTTGTCTGCGATAATCTGCGTTCATCTGCGGCCAACTGCCGTTATTCAGTTGATATGTTCCCGATCAATTAAAGGTGATCATGTCTGATGAAAAAAAAGTTAAAACAGGAAAGGTCCGCATCGACCGGCTCCTGGTCGACCGCGGCCTCGTGGAAAGCCGGGAACGCGGGCATGCTTTGATCCTGGCAGGCCAGGTCCTGGTGAACGGCCAGAAGCGGGACAAGGCCGGTGCGCTCGTTCCTGAAGATGCGGAGATCCGTATCCTCGGTGAGGTCCTTCCTTATGTGAGCAGGGGAGGGCTGAAGCTTGCAGCTGCCCTGAAGGAGTTCAGAGTGTCCGCAGACGGCAAGGTTGCGCTCGATGTGGGAGCTTCTACCGGCGGGTTCACGGACTGCCTGCTGCAGCACGGCGCAAAAAAAGTATATGCCGTGGACGTAGGTTACGGCCAGATGGCCTGGAAGATCCGGCAGGACCCCCGCGTGGTGACGATCGAACGGGTGAACATCCGCGCCATCGAGCCGTCCCTCGTCCCGGAAGCGGTCCATATGGCGGTCATCGACGTATCGTTCATCTCGCTCGAGAAAGTGATCCCCTCCATTCGGCAATTTTTGAGGCCTGGTGCGGAGCTTGTCGCTCTCATCAAGCCGCAGTTCGAGGTTGGGCGGGATCAGGTTGGCAAAGGCGGCATCGTGCGGGATGAGGAAGCGAGGACAGCAGCGGTGGAAAGGGTCACGAGCTTTATTCAGGAACAGGGCTTTGCTATTACAGGCGTCATTCCTTCGCCGATCACCGGGCAGGACGGGAATGTGGAGTTTCTTATTTATGCCGTTAAATCTTGAGACTGAAAGAGCAGTTGAGCCACAAAATGCACAGAAATCACAGTGCTCTGGTTTGGCAAAGACTTCCTCGATTTGGTGATAACGCAATTCATTTTTAATTCCTTGTTTTTACCTATGTGACTTATGTGCTTTCTGTGGCTAACTGCCGTTTATTATAGGTTGATACGTCTTTGTCACTGGCAACCACCCCCCGTCAATCTCGAAGCAAATTCCTCCCCCAATACCACGATAGACTCGATATCCAGATAGCTCGGCGCAGTCCTGTCCAGCAGCAGCTTGCACTGGGCCGGGAAATCCTCTTCCGCAACAGCATCGTAGAATAACAGCAGCACCGGATAGTGGGGAAAGAACCGGAACTCGCAGGCAGCATCATGACTGCCGCTGAAATCACTGGGCACTCCGCCGAACTTTTCGCAGGCTGCTTTTAAGGCGGCTATGTTCCCCGCAAAATGTCTGGCGATCACGTCCTCTACATGGCCCGCCCAGGCCTTGTCCTTTGCATGAGAGGCGGGCACCGAACTGAACGTTATCCATTCGCCTGCGGGCTGGGGTGGATCGGGCATGGAGAGATGATTGTAGATCAGGATCGATATCCAGGGCAGCGGCTCTGCTCCTGACGGGCCGGTTACCTTCTCTTTCGTAATATGGTATTGCTCGTTCAGGAACGTCAGTTCCAGGGTGTCCGCGTCGGCGAGCGCTGCACCGAAGAGAGCAGCGGTCTTCCTGAAATCCAAGGCCTGGATTTTGGGCTGCAGTGACCGGAGGGCTTGTTCGTACACGGTCCCCGGCGACGGCTGCCGGTTCGCGTCGGCCTCTTTCAGGGCTTCACGGGCCGAAGCGGTCATGGTCGGGCAGTCGTCAGGAGAGGCCTGGTGAGAGGCCAGCCGGGCAGCGAACCCGAAGCAGCTTGTTGTTCCGCATTTACCGCAGTTCGTTTTGGGGAGCAGTTTGTAGATCTCGACGGCAGTCATCATGATCAGTACCTTAACGGTTTTCTTGAAAGCTGTCAATTATTGTATCAAGGAGCCCCATAGGGAGGCAATACGCGAAAGTTCGCAAAATGGTACGTTGTTATATTGTTTAGAATATGCTTGACAATGCAATTGTAGTACGCTTATACTAACCCTAATTATCAATTCCCCGCAAATTATGACTTGCGCTCCACTTAATTTATTGCATTTATAAATCATTGAGTTGTGGGCTGCGCATACTTACCGGCATGGCATAAACCGTTTTGTTATTCTCTCTCTCGTTCGAGAAAGGGGTATAGATATGGATGGTATGTCGGATTTAACCTGTTTGCCGCATTCCCGCACGACGCGCGTCCGACCGGGGCGTGAAAAGAAGAAAAAGGTACTGATCGTCGATGACGAGTATCTCATTCGCTACTCACTGCAGCATCTGATTGAAGATGAGGGGTTTGCGACTTTTGCCGCAGATTCCGGACTCAACGCCCTCCGCCTCTTCGAAGAACAAAAACCGGAAATCGTCATCCTGGACATTAACCTCCCTGATTCGAACGGTCTCACCCTGCTGAAAACGATAAAAGACATCAATCCCCATGCCGTCGTCATCATGATAACCGCCTGCGCCGAGGTCCAGAGCAGTGTCGATGCCATGAAGATGGGCGCTCTCGATTATCTTGAGAAACCGATCGACATCGAAAAATTAAAAACGCTCCTGGTTGCAGAAAAAAAGGACCGTGCCTTGCCTGCGCCGGTTGCAAGCCGCGATGATTTCGTGTTCCAAAGCGAGGCCATGCAGGAAATCGTGAGGATCGTCGAGCGTCTGGCGAACAAAGACGATGTGACCGTACTCGTCCTGGGTGAAAGCGGCACCGGGAAGAGCAAGCTCTGCAAGATCATGCATCATCTCAGCACACGGAAAGATGGTCCTTTTGTCGAGATCGGCTGTTCGAACATCCCCGAGCATCTTATTGAAAGCGAACTCTTCGGATTCGAGAAAGGCGCCTTTACCGATGCCAAGGCTTCGAAGAAGGGGCTCATTGAAATGGCCGCGGGCGGCGCCCTGTTTCTCGACGAGATCGGCGATATGCCCAATCCCATGCAGTCGAAGGTCCTGAGCCTGCTCGAAGAGAAGACCTTCCGCAGGATCGGAGGGTTGCAGCAGATCGCCGCTGATGTGAGGATCTTCGCGGCCACCAACAGGAATCTGAACGAGCTTGTGCAGTCCCACCAGTTCAGGCTTGATCTTTTTTACCGCCTCAACGTCGTGACCATTGAGATGCCGCCGCTGCGCAAACGCAAAGAGGATATTCCGCTCCTGGTCCAGCACTACCTCAAACAGTATGGTGAAAAGTATCACTGCGCGGTGAAGGGCATCTCCCCGAAGACCATGAACGTTCTGCTGGATTACTCCTGGCCGGGTAACATCCGGGAGTTGAAGAACCTGATCGAGAAATTGGTGGTCCTGTCAAAATGCGAGTTGATCGAGATCGACGATCTTCCGGCAGGAATGCTTGCGCCGTCGGGAGCTCCTGCGCCCGTAACACCGGCTGAAACAACGGACGTCACGAAACGTTCGGCCCTTTCCCTGAAAACGATGGAGGAGGAGTTTATCCGGACGGCGCTTCGATTGTCGGAGGGGAACCAGAGAAAAGCGGCACGGCTTCTTGATATCAGCAGGGACACCCTTCGCTATCGCTTGAAAAAATTAGGCATAGACACCTCCCAATGCGCAGCGATCTGGTCATTATGGGAACTGGCCGGTTGCATGCCTTTCTTCTGCTGAACTGGGCCTTACATGACGCTCCGGAATTACGCAGCTTGCAAAGCCACGCTGCCAGAGGCCGGGGATGACACAATGCGCGACACCGGCCGGCCCGCGCTCACCGTTTTTTCCGACTTTCCTTCCCCTGCTGCGTGATCATGGATATGATGCGTTCGTATGTATTTTCGATGTGCCGTCGCTGAAGTGGCATACGAGCGTACAGCTTCCCGATCGGGACCCCTGCCCGTTGTCGGTAAAGAGCGGCTGACTATTGCCCGCTCCCGGTCCTACGACGGCGACGTCAAAGTTGATAAGACGGGTGTGATCGCCCGATCCGGCCAAGGGCGGGACGCCGTGAGGGTCATGGCATACGGAGCAGGGGACCGGTTTTCCCTCCAGGGGGGAGAGCAGATGTCCGCTGTGTCCGCCCGCATTCAAGGTCAGGTTCTTCTGAAAGCTCATATTGCTCAGGATATTGATCCGGTCATGACACCGGTAGCAGAGCGCGTAGTTTTGTTCACTCTCCTGCGTTCCGACCACGGTCTCGTATCGTTTTTTCAGGAGCGGAGCAAAATTTGAGCCATGCGGTCCGATCGATCCCGCGTCGTCGCTGTGACAGTCCGAACAGTAGATCTTGCCGGCCACGCTCAAATAGGGCGGGGTGTCGGGATCGGCCCCCGGCGATTTCAGGCTGGGGACGTCGCTGTTTTTTCCGCTGTCTTCCACCGGCATATACGAGACGTTAGACGTTTTGAACTGCGCGCTTTTGTCAAAGGTGCTGACGACCCTCCGGATCGGGACATATCCCGATGCAAAGATCTGCGGTGCGGTGGCAGCGTGGCATTTGAAGCAGATCTCATACTCGTTCAGGGCCGGGAACACGGGGGTCAAGCCGTCGCTCTTCACGCCGCTCACTTTCTGCAGCTTTCCTGATACTGCCGGCGGCAACGCCGTCGTGTCGTTTGCAGCGTGAGCATTATGACAGTCCTGGCATTCCACATGGCCGGCGAGCTGCACGGGGGACTCTGTTGGATCGTGCAGGCCCAGGTATGTTCCGACGGGATGGTTGTAGGTTTTGGTTTTGAGCTGTTGTTCGATGTCCTTTGATGCCACGGTCCCGTTATGGCAGGGATAGCAATTCTCCTCTTCCGCGCTCTGGCGGAGGAGCCTTTTTTTTCCACCAGCGAAATGGGGCCGGTGACATCCTTCGCATCCGTAATCGTCGACCGTTGTCCACGGGGACTGCAGCGTCTGTGTCCATTCCATTCCGGGCAGAGGCGCCGGCAGGGAGGCCGTTGAATTTCCGTGCGGAGACAGGTTCCAGCCTTCCTTGAGGTGGCATTGGGCGCACAGATTGGACCCCTTGCTGTCAACGCGGAGAAATTTACCGTTGGTGTCGTCATGGGGATCATGGCAGGTGGAACAGTGGATCGCGGCATCGTATCCGTAAAAGAGAAGGTCCGGCGGCGCAGGCGTAACGAATTCCTGGGGGGCCTGCGATACGATGTAGTTGTAGGAAAATGAGACCGGATGGTCTTTGCTGAGGTCGGTGCCGATGAAGCCCGGGCCGCTGGTGATCTTTCCCGTTATGGAAAGCCCTCCCGGCGGGTTCAGCACCGCGCCCAGGGCAATGGTCCCGTCATGGCAGCTGAGGCAGAGCCGGGACGGTCCTGTCGGGGGAGGGGTGGTCTTACCGGGAAAATGCAGGGTGGAGCTGGCATAGGGATCGTAGTTGTTTCCCTCAAGCAGCGTAAGGTCCTTGTTCCAGAGCGGCGTGCTCGGGGCGGCATTATGCGGTGTATGACAGAACACGCAGATGCGGGTTTCCACTTCTGATTTGTACGAGCCTGGTGGGGCGCTCTTGGAAAGGTTATGCCGGGTATTCCTGATGTCCGTATTTGCCAGGGCCGGAAAAGGGCACGCCAGCAGTACCAGGCACAAACCGGCGATGACCGCCGCGATCGGGACCCTGGACAACATTCGGGTCTCCCGCGGGATCATTGCAGCGGCGGTCTGCTCCTGTTGTGGAGAGATATCAGCGCCCATTGTTCTCTTTCCGCATGATCTGAAAGATCTGTATCCGGTTATTATAGGTGTCGCAGACATAGAGTTTGTCCTCTGTGTCCAGGAACACCCCTGAAGGAAGCCAGAACTCGCCGTGGCCGGTCCCTCGCCCGCCGATGGTGAAGAGAAAGTCGCCGGTCATGTTGAAGAGCTGGATGTTGTCGAACAGGGTGTCAACCACATAGATAACGCCTGCCGTATCAACGGCGAGCCCCTTCGGCATGGAAAAATCACCGGAGCCGTTGCCATGGTGGCCGAAGGACGTGAGAAATGCTCCCGCTGAATCGAAGACCTGTATCCTGAAGTTCATGGCGTCGGTCACATACAGGCGTCCGTCCGGAGGGGTGACGATATGGGTCGGGAAATTAAACCGTCCTTCCTGCTCACCTGGTCCGCCGAATGAAAAAAGAAGAACACCCTTCGTAGTAAATGCGTATATTTTGTGCGCAAGGGTGTCCACGGCGTACAAGATTTTTTTGCCCGGGGCATACGACAGCCCCGTGGGTTTCAGGAGGGCATCGCTGCCCGCCTTTTTTATGGAAAAAAGCGGCGCTCCATGAGGGTCAAAGACGTATATGGCGCCATTGACGGAATCCGACACATACAGCCGTGATTCGTCATCGAAGGCAACGCTTACGGGTGACCGCAGCTCCTCCCGGCCTTCACCGTAGATCTTCTGGTATCTTTGCTCGGATGGAATATACAGATGGACGCATGAACGGCCCAGATCGGCTATGGCAAGCCTGTTGTCAGGCCCTATTGCCGCTGCGACTGGGCTTACGATCGTGTTGTCTTCGTCCGTTCCGCCGAAGACGATGTATTTCAGGATGTTCGGCAGTGCGGTCCTTGTTTCCCTGAACCCCCTGATGGTCGAGATATGGGTCGCCCGCGCAAGGTGCGATCGGTCCAGCCATTGGGGCGGTTCCGCCGGGGATTCCACGGAGAGCGCCCATTTCGACGCACAGCCCGCGCTCAGAACAGCAACCGCGCAAAGACCTGCAAAAAGACCGGTGAGACGAGTGCTCATGCTGCGTGAGCTCCTTCCTTATCGAGGTTCCTGCATCTGCTGCGCCGGGGTATCCAGCAGCACGATCGTCGCGTCCTTCTTCAAGCCCTGTTCCCATTCCTGCGTTCTCTTCTCCAGGTAAGGGCCTTTCAATGCTGCCTCTAGTTTTGGTCTTGCCTCTTCGAAGGTGAGCTGTCTTTCGGGACTATACTCTTTCAGCTTGACGATATGGAAACTGTCCGGGGTCCTGATCACGCCGGACAGCTCTTGCGGCTTCAGCTTTCTGGCCGCATCGTACAGTTCCTTATCCCGTTCCTTTCGAACGATCAGGTTCCGCACCATGAACGTGTTGTCCAGCACGAGTTTCCAGGGGTCTTGTGCGGGGTCCGCCTGTATCTTTCTGAGCAGTGCCCTGGCTCTTTTCTTCGCGGTCTTGTCTTCGTCCCTGATCAGGTACACATCGACGATCGATACCTTCTCCTGCTGCACGAACTGCTGTTTATCCTTTTCGTATTCCTTTTTCAGCTCTTCTTCCGGAATGGCCATCGTATCTTCCACTTCCCGGGTATAGATACGGTTGATGGTGAGTTTCCGCTCGACCTCCGAGCGGAGCGCATCCTCCGTGATGTTCCGCCTGGCCAGGTATTCCCGGTATTCCTTTTCGCCGCCCAAGGCATCCTTGAAATTGACCATGGCGGTCTCGACCGTATCGGGGCCGACGTTGAGTCCGAGCGCAACAGCCCGCTGGTAGGCCAGCTCGAGCAGCACCAGGCTTTCCAGCGCCCTTTGTCTGCGCTGCTCCAGCGTCTCGGGCTGATCGCCGGTTTTCCCGGGCAGGGCATTCATCATGGAGATGAGCGCGTCCATGGACAGTTCCGCATTGTTGACCTTCGCGACGACGGTAGCAAGCGTTTCCGCCTTTGCCGCGGCGGGTGACGGCTGGAGGTGCTCCCCGGCCGGCGGGCGCAGCGCGCATCCCGTGACAACAAGCGCTGTGAGAAGAAGCGGAATCAGAGCGAGGGGTTTTCGAACCGTTGACTTCATGGTGTCCTCCTGAATAATCTAGACGTAATGTCAAAATCTAACCACAGAGAACACAGAGAATCTTTAAATCCCAAAATGGTTAAGGCTTTTTACCGGCCTTCCCCTCTGTGCCCTTCTTCGATAATAGTTTCTGAGTTACTGTATTCCTCACCACTTCAAGAATGGTCTTATTGCTGAGTCTGTTACAAGTACACAGCACTTCTCCGTGCCCACTGTGGTTTCATACTTGTCTCTCCGGTTTTCATAAAACTTTTGACACGACCAATTTAGAAAAGTTTCCTGGTGACGGTCAGGTAATAGTGTGCTGTTGAAGCGGTTTGATCGCCATTCGCTGTTGTGGTTACGAGCCGGTTGTCCGAAGCGCTGAACAGGAGGGTCACCTTGCCGATCCTCCAGGACAGGCTGGCGTTCAGAGCGAACGTCTCCGAATCGATGAGAGAAGTCCTTCGGGCATAGGAGGTCCCTGCAGAGAGATTCAACCGGGCGCGCTGGTATCGTTTATTGAACAGCAGCCCTGCAGCGGCAATGTTCTCGGAATACCCCTTGCTGTCCGGCACCGCTTCCGTTGCTTCGTAGGTGTTCCGTTCGTGCTCGACGTTTGCGGAGAGGTCGAGGGTGGGATCGAGAGGGGCCCGATAGGTTGCGGAGTTCCTCAGCGAGTGAGAAGGACTTCGCGGCGACCGGTTCCGGGAGTACTCGCCGGCAAAGGAAAAGGGCCCTTTCAGCAGCGCGACTCCGGCTGTATCGGTAATGCTGTCGTCGGGCCCGCCCGGGAGTGCGCCGGAAAGCACCTTCTGGGTCATGAACGAACGGCTGCAGTACGGGCTGACCAGATTGTCGAGGAGATGGGCCCGGATTGCATAGGATTCGCTTGTTGTCTCGAGTTCGACGTCAGCAGGAACAACGGCGTATGAGACGAGAAACTCGTATACGGTTCCGGCCGTGAACGGCGCAGGCAGGGCGAGGATGATGATACGAACGGACGCGCCGACAAGCTGGACGAGATACTGGGTGTTCGTCAGAAGGATGAGACCGCCGGTGGCCGGGTCTTTCACCCATACGCTGATGGTCGTGACATCCACCGATTGGGCGTTCAGGGGAAAGTCGCCGGAGATGACGGCGCTGTGCGATTCCTGCAGGACCAGGGGGGCGCCGTTCCTGTCTGAGAGCGCCTCTCTCAGGTTGGCCGATGCCGTGAGCACTCCTTTTGGGACTTTTTTTGTGTAGAAGAGGGAGAGGTACCGGCTTCTGCTGTCGGTATTCCCGCTCATGGACTGAAAGAACGTGCGGTTCATGCCAATTTCCGTTGTCAGGCTTTCGTAGAGGCGATGGGAAAGGGCCAGCCCCCTTGAGTCTGTTTTGTTCGAGGTCCCGGTCCCGGCCTGGCCGGTCATTGTCCCGTTGGTTACCGTGTTCCGCTGGAGGTTGTAGGATGCCGTGGTCCGGAAGCGCCAGGGCAGGTCCGACTGCAGCTGCTCGGACCAGGAGAATCCTTCCGTTCCCATTGGGGGAGCGGAGGACGAGTTCTGGCGCTGCTTACGCCCCTCCAACCTGCTGGTGAGGAAGAGGGGTTCAAGGGCGAGCTGGTTGCCGAAAAGAGAGGTGTCCTGCACGATCCGACTGCCCAGGGAATCGACGGAGTCGGACCGGGAGTAGGATGCGGTATTCGAGGTCGGTCCGATCAGGTACGTGCCCGAGGCCCGGTAAGTTCTGGAATCCGCGGAAGAAGCGCCGGAGGTGGTGGAGCTGTCTATGGCGTCCAGGTTGAGGAACAGGGGTTTCCGCGCATACCGGAAAAGAGCGCCTTTTTCTTCGGTGATCGAATGGAGAGCGGGCCCATAGGGGTTGCTGGTGACGGGCTCGAAGCGGAGAGCGAACAGTTCAAGGTTGTAGGGATGCTCGGGCAGGATCTTCGCCCGCAACCCATACTCCCTGAGTGAATTGACGTTCCGCGACGTGACGCCGTTGCGCTCGAAAGAGACCTGCTCAAGGCCGCCTGAGAAGTCCGAGCTCAGGAGGATGAACCGCGGGTGATAGATGTAGCCAATGGCGGAAAGATGCAGTTTTTCGCGCATCGTTGTCTCCCGGGAACTCGAGCTTTTTCCCTCGTACATCGTCCTGTTGTCAATTCGCGTCATGCCGACCTCCAGATCGCCGCTGTAATCCAGAAGTCTCGGCGCAAATTGGCCCGTCTCGCCGGAGGAAAGGGACGGAACCAGCAAACAAACTGCCAGGAAAACGGCAGCCAGGACGGCAAGCGAGCGTATGTTCGCTCCGGTTTTTATCACCGTTTCTATCCGATGACCCTGTTCCTCTGCATCGTTCATTTCAATAAGGAGGCGTTCTTTGAGCTATGGGCGTCATGGCAGAGGGTGCATTCCAGCTGCATATCAGCGTGTGCGTCCTGTTTCACCAGGTCCTTGCGTTCGTGGCAGTAAAGGCAGAATTCCCTGGCGTTCGCCACAAGGACCATGGGGTTCTGCGATTCGTGCGGATCGTGGCACACCGTGCATCCGCCCGAGGCCAGCGGGCCGTGAACTTTTTTACCCGCCAGATCGAAGACGTGGCAATAGGTACAGAGTTCCTCCAGGGGCATGATGAGATTGTTGGAGTCCAGGACATGACACCCGTCGCAGAGTTTCGCCCCATAAGGGCCGTGCTGGAAGGACCGGGGTCGTTCCGCCTCTGTCCGGGCCGTTCTCCGCGCAACGCCATTAGTGCCGGGCGCGGCGCCCGGCCGGGGGTCAGCAGGCGCAGGTACGCCGTCGAAAAAAAAACTGAGCGTCCCATAGCGCGTTTGCGGGTCGCAGCCGCTGAGCCCGAACGCCGCCGTGAGCCCCAGGGCCAGGAGCAGCCCGGCGCCGCGCATCGCAGTACGCTGGAAAAAAACAATGCGGTTATTCTGTTTTCCCGGCGTCATCGGCCTTTTCAACGCCGCCTTTTTTGCCGTCGTCATTCGGATTTTTCTGTACGACCGTGGCCTCGATCTTTCTGACCTGCTCCAGAAGCTCGTCGTCGGTGAGGTATTTTCTGCCCTTTTCCCTGCCGAATGCGAAGACATTGACCCGCCGGTCGCCGAACTGGCTGGTAACGAGGACCAGTGATTCCATGATGAAGTTCGGGTCGACGTAGGGTTCAAAGTACTTCGTATTCGCGTAGTCCACTATCACCTTGGCCGGGAGGATCAAGTCTCCCGGTTTGGTGCCGCCTCCGCCGAAGAACAGGAGCATAAAGCCTTTTGGGTTGAAGATCTGGACATTGTAGAACACGGCATCCACCACAAAAACCCTGCCCTCCCGGTCCACGGCCACCCCTTTCGGCCGCGCAAAGTGGCCCAGGTTGGTGCCGACCCTTCCGAACGTACCCAGCACATGGCCGTCCCGGTCCATTTTAACGATCTGGAACCGGCCTGCGTCGCTGACATACAGGTACCCGTCCTTGTCGATGACCAGGTTGGTAGGTTTGTCGAGAAACTCCGACGGCTCACCGACCTTGCCGAGCCTTGCCACGTCCTCTCCGGTGTTGATATCAAGGACCCTGATCTCGCTGTTCCTGATGTCCGCAACATACAGCCGGTCCTCGAACACCGCGGCATCAAGGGGCTTCCATTCGCCGGGCGTGCCGAAGGCCTTTACATAGAAATCATTCTTATCGAACATCACGACCTGCTGCCGCACGGGGTCGGAGACATATTTGTTGCCGTCCCGGTCGATGCTGATATTGATGGGTTGCACCAGTTTGCCCAGGCCCTGGGCGCCCTGCAGAGGTTCGAAGCTCCTCTTCTGCAGGTCGAAGACCATCACGGTCATGTTCGTGTCGCAGACGTATATTTTGCCGTCATGGATGGCAACGCCGTACGGCTTGTCCAGTTTCTGGTCTCTGTCCTTCTCGCCGGTGACGAAGGTCGCAAAGGCGGATCTCGGGGCCTCAATGTCCAGCGATCCCGTGTAGGAGACGAGGAACTGGAGCCGCGCCGGCTCGGGCGGAGGAGGGAAAAAGGTCTGCTGTTCAAGAGGTTTGGGGGGCGTTGTAGCGCAGCCGGAGAGCATGAGGAGCACAAGAGCGATGAGTCCATGAAAAGCCGGTTTCCCGCATAATCTGTTCATACTGTTCTCCTTAGTGGAGCGACATGCTGAACGAACCCTGATGGATCAATAAAGGTTCCTGACTGTAGCATGATTTCCTGCGCGCTTCAATGCTTTATTCAATAGTTTATAAACAATGCAACTCTCGTCAAAGAAAGAAGGGGAATGACGAGATCCATTCCCCTTCTGTGCAGTATCGCGAAGGTTTTCCGATCGTTACTCCCGTTCCGTTGCCGGGTTTACGGGGTTATGGTTCCCTTGAGATGGCACGTAAGACAGAGATTGCTGTTCGCGTCGCTGATGTGCAGCAGTTTTTCTCCGGTGTTGTTCTTGTTGTGCACGTTGTGGCAGGTGGAGCATTCCATCTTGCCGTTGTAGAGGACGTCGGCAACCATGAGCGATCCAAAGGCCGCGACCGAGGGATCGGCAATCTCCGGATCTTCTGCTGCAGCGACCCAGGAGAACCCGATGGGATGATGGTTGGACAGGTTGCCGTCCTTGCCGATCTTATATTGATCTGCGATCATGCCGCCTCCGCTGCTCTGGGACCTCGCGTCCTGAGTAGCATTGCCGTATTCGTTCACCGCAACCGTACCGTCGTGACAGCTCAGGCAGAGAAGCGATACCGCTCCGATCTTGTCAAAATTGACGATGGCCTGCGATGCTTTGGGGCCCGACTGAGGGGCGTCCGGTCCGTTGTAATACGGGATGAACGCCTGGCCGGTCACCTTATGGTTCCAGAGCGGAAGGTAGGTGTAGTCTGCGGGCGCCAGCGGCCCTGTTCCGTTCGCACCGGCTGTATTCGGCCGGTATGCATGGTGCGGCGCATGGCAGTAGATGCAGATCCTGGTCTTGTAATCGGCAGGGTTCGCATCATAATTCAAACCCGGATTTGACGGCCTGAGATCATGGACAGAGCCGTTGATGCCCGTACCCTCCGTGTAGCTGCCGGTGAAGGCCATGGCTGCTGACGCCAGCAGAAGCACGAGCGTGACACAGAATAGTAATATAAAAGACTTTTTCATTTTAAATCCTCCCCTGTAGGATAGTGTTTGTACACACCTTCGGTTGAAGGCGTATTTCAGAGACGTCTTTTGATGATTTCCAACGAAGTACATTTTTCGCACGAAGGCACAAAGGCACGAAGAAAGGCATGTTGAAAATATTCAAGTTCTTCTTTGGTGGCCTTCGTGAGCTTCGTGTGAGAACGACTTTTATTACCTGTTGATCTTTATTTTTTGAATCTGTTTATTTGCTTCTGCTCCGGCACCCCCGTACCGGGATCAGAAGAGGTCAGCAGCCTTGACAGGCACTGGGATGAATAGCAAGTGCAATGCCACGGAGCGCAGAGCGCCGGGCGACCATTGCTGAGCGAGGGAATCGCGTCATTTTTCATGCAGTTCAGAATTATGAAAAGACAGCTTCCGTCGCTGCCATGTTTACCCCGTCGCGTCAAGCGGCGTGAAATGACCACTTTGTTGGGGTCATATAACTACTACACCCACTTCACCCGCTGCTCAGGAATTACCATGGTTATCGCAAGTTGCGAAGTTTATAAACAAAAGAACAATGGCACATGGATTGCTTAGCATCCGGTTGTATAAAAAGTTACTCACAAAACCCCCGATCGATCTTCAATTGACAGGCAGGGAGGTGCAGAGCCGCAAAATACATTACTACTGGACTGACAAGTGAGGTAAGTACGGAATGCTGGTGCGTTCCTGAACGTCATTACTTTGTTTAAACAGGATGAAATCGTAGAAAGCATATCTCGCGCAAAGGCAGGGAGAACGGGACAGGAAGAACGATGATCTTCTTTGATCTGCATCTGCGTCACTGCTCTTTGCGTGAGGTCTTTTGCGGGATCGTCACGCTTGAACTGTGAAATTGCTTCGTACGCTCGCAACGACGGCTTAACAGACTTAGTACGAATACATCACGCATGATGTTCCTGCGTGGGAAAATAATGATCAAAGGAGAATGGGTATATGAATAAGAGTCCTGTAGTGTATGCCGGTCTGGCGCTTCTCGCCGCGCTGGCACTCTTCGGTGTTCCTTCGGCGGCGGTCGCCCATATTGATGTGAGCCTCAAGGCCGCATCAGGGCCCGCGGGCGGCACTACGCCGTACAGCACAAAGATGACCTGCGGCGGCTGCCATTTTAATTGCGCAACCGGTGCTTATGACGACAACAGGGCGACCTGGTGCCAGGACCAGGCCGCTCAAAAAGATTGTTCCGTACCGGGCAGCTGCCCTGACTATGCATCCTATGAAACAAATGATACGGCGCATTCCCAGGGGTATGCGGACTCATCAGGATTAATAACCTTCGCGACCGCCACGACAAAATCCCCGCTGCATGGGGCCTCTGTCGGGTTCCATAGTCAGCATGGGAGAAACGAAGAGATGACGCCGGCCCAGAGGACCATCTGGGGCGCTCCCGCCTTTGTCAGCTCTCCCGGCATGTTCGGAAGGTATTGTATGCCTTCGAACCGCCAGTTGGTGCGGCAGGATTTCGATGCCGCGAACCTCGATCCCGCTGGAAGGCCTCGCGAGATGGAGATGGGCGTGTCCAACTGGGCAAAGTCCTGCGGCGTATGTCATGCCGGCGGCGGCCAGATGGAATACGACCGGAGCATGAATGAGTACGGCGCAACGAGCCCCACGGGCGACCGCTATACGTGGTTGATCCCCACCGCTTCCGGATCAGGGGCGCCGGTGAACGGCGCGTTAGTCGACGTCTCCACCCTGGCGGGCAATGCCAAAGACCGGCAGCTGACCGGCGCCAATAAGGCGGAAGTCGACTGTCTTCTGTGCCACATGAGCGAGATGAGGCCCGCCGCGGCGTATTATAAGAATACGCTGGGCTGCAGCGACAGCAATATGACGGGTCCGGCCGACAACCCGAATTGCGGAGCTCAAAAGGCCGTTTTCATGGACATGAAGACGGGGACCCCCATGATGATGGCGGACAGTCGCTTCGATTTCTCTATCGGCGGTTTATATGACTCCTACAACAGGAACATCGCCATATCCTATGGTTACTTCGGTGCGGCTGCATCTGCGGGCATCGGCGCAGGGATCGATCTGGCGACCGGCGCGGTCACGAACGTGCCCACATTGCTCGCCGGGTCCAAGATCGGCAAGCCGACCAGCGGAAGCTGCGCCCAGTGCCATGCACGGAATGAGGCCGACAATATAGGTCTTCCCGGCGAGGCACAGGTGTTCGGCGGTATGATCGCCGGGTACGGCAATTTCGTCAGACTAACGCCGTCCGGGGATGCTTTTGACTGGGACAAAATAGCCGCGGACGGATCCTGCGCGTCCGACTGCACGAATTCCAGCACCTGGACGGAATTCGGCTGCAAGACCGGTATGGGCAAACGGTCGCAGAAAACCGGGAATGGCAGCTCGGACCGGTGGGGAAACGGGTTCTGCATGATCTGCGACTCGCAGGATCAATGGGCCACCAATTCCTTCTGCGGACTGCCGTCCGTGCAGAACGCCTGTATCGCCGAAACAGAGATCCCGACGTTGATATCCGACAATGATCCCATGAGCCTTATTGATATAACGGCGCAAGGCCCGAGGCCGAAACTCATTCCGGGCAAGATGCCGGACCTCGATGTGCATGAAGCCGGCGACAAGGGGATCACCTGTTCATCCTGTCATTACACCATGTCGGGAACGATCCCGGCAAGGACCATCAGCGCGGGCTCTAACGTCTACACCTACCCGTCGGCCACCTTTGTGAAGATGGACCACAATATGGCAAAGGGCTACAGCATGCTCGAAAAGGGCGGGGACGGGTTTGAAGGCACGGTCTCCTGCGCAAGCTGCCACATCGCCGGAGAAAATCATCATCCCAACGCAGCGGCGCTTGCCGCTCCGATCGCCGGTCATGCCGGCTTTCCGGCGCTGCATTTCGATAAGATCGATTGCCGGACCTGCCACATCCCGGCTATTTACGCATCGCCCGGCAGGCTGATGTTCAGGGACTGGACCGCAGGCGCGTACCGCCAGACCGAGGGCAGCAACGGCAATGCCAACCACTTCGAGTTTGCCATGAGCATGCTGGAAGGCGGCATGACGCCCATCCGGACGCTTCCCATGTGGATCAGCACACCGGAAGGAACAAAGATCACGCCCATGCAGACCAACTTCCTGCCAATCTGGGCGGGCTCGGTCACGAATCTCTCCGATTCCAAGGTCAGTTGGTCGCCGGCAAAAACGCGGGACGTTAACGCGGCGGTAGCAGTCGTTTCCGCGGCCAATCCCGCCTTCGGGATCAGGATCAACGGCACCAACGAACATCCGGGTTTCCAGGGCTTCCAGCTCACGGACCCGCTGAAGATCGAATCAAAGGCGAAGATCGATGCAGTTGCGGCAGAGCTTGCTTCCGCGCGCACGGGCGTTGTGGCTGAGCACTCGGTTGTTCGCGACGCACGGATCAACCTCTATCCGTTGTTCTATGACACCTCGCATGGTGTCGTACCTAATGAATATGCGCTTGGTTCTCCGTCCAGGGGCGGCTGCGTGATGTGCCACTCGACCTCTGCAAAGAACCCGATGACGGGTCAACCCGTCGATCCGACGACGTACAGCGACAAGTCTGTCGGCTTCTTTGACGGCACCAAGGAAATGCTGCAGAACGGGTTCATGATCATGGCGAGCTATGACTGCGATAACCCGTATATATTCACCCTGATGACCACCGGTCAGACCACGACTCTGGCGTCTCCCACGTGCCTCGAGACGACCCCGCCGGAAATGGGCGGCACCGGTCTGTGCGACGGCACCGCAAAAGGAACGACCTCCCTGGGAGCGCAGAACGGCACCATGGGTCTGTGCAAGGAAACGATCGGCGGCAAGCTCGCGCAGTCAATGGGCATGCCGGCGGACCCCATGATGCGCATGGACGGCGTTGAGTTCATGCAGATGATGGCCGTGCGGGAAGGCGCATCACTCCATAGTTGCAATCCGATGATGCAGATCTTCGGCCTGCCGACGAATTGCAACCCCGAGGATTACTACAGCCGCAGCGAGATCAGCCTGTATTTCGCAAAAAGTATGCAGCAGAGCTTCTTTACTCCCAGCGTGGCCGGAGCGGCCTGGAACGACCCGACCGGCGCGACCACGACTGTGCCGTCGACCCTGGGCAGAGTGTTCGGGGTGTCCACACAGATCAAAAAGAACCCGGGCAATGCGAACCACCAGAACGTGTTCGATTTCGGGGCCACCTGCCGCAATCCGCTCGACGGATCGAGGTTCCCCTGCAGCACCGCCATGCCCGGCATGACGAACCTCATCGACACCGCGGTGAGCTCCAACCAGATCCTGGGCTACGATGCCGTTCAGTACGCTAAACTGACGAGCCCGGCGACAGCCGGGCTGCAGGTGCCGACGGCGATTGTATCGTACGCGAAGAGCGGCCTGACCGTGAACCTGGATGCGTCCGGTTCTGTCTGTCCCAGCGGCAGCTGCGGCTATTCCTGGAACTTCGGCGACAATGCCTCCGGAACGGGCGTCACGGCGGCCCATGCCTATGGCGCCGCGGGGACCTACACGGTCACGCTCACCGTATCGGATGCGGTGAGCGCCACGAACGGCGCAGCGTCGGTCACGTTCGACGTAGCAGCGGCGAACAGTGCGCCGGCGGCAGGATTCACGTCTAACCTGGTGGACTACGGGTCTCCATCCTACAAGACGAGCCACAACTGGGTGGTGGTGCTCAACGACACGTCAACGGATGAGTCGACGGCTACGCTTGCCATATCCGTGAATTGGGGCGACGGCAGCATAGAACCGCTGCAAACGGGCGCGGGAAGCAGCTTCTCGCACACGTACGTCAATGCAGGTTTCTACACCATCAGCTACCGGGTGACGGACAACGGCGGCATGAGCGCGACAATCACCCAGCCGGTGAAAATAGTGAAGTACCAGGCAGGCGGCAAGGTAACAAGGTCCAACGGCACGACGGCTGTTTCGAGCGTGAAGATGGACCTCAAACAGGGTGCAGCGGTCGTAAAGACCGTGTACACCAACTACCTGGGGAACTATGCGTTCACGAACCTCAAACCCGGGACGTACACGATCGTGCCGTCCAAAACGGGCCTCGTATTCGACGTGGTGCCTGATGTGACGGTGGGCGCGGACATCACCACCGCGAACATCTCATCGACCAATTAGGAGGAAGTTTTGATCCCAAGGCAGGCGGGACCGTCCCGCCTGCCGTTTTTATCGCTTGCAGGTATTTCTATTCATGGATAGTAAAAGAGGACCGACAGGGAAGGGTGAGGACAGTGCACAGGGGAGGCTTTGAAGATGACAATGCGTAAGAGAGGCCGCAAAAAGTCCGGGGAGTCGTCTTCCCTGGAGCGAAAAAACGCCGGGAATGATGGGGCTTTTTTTTTGCACAGAGATGACGTGGTCCTTTTCTGCAAGCTATTTTCCGACGTAGTCGTAGAGCGCCTCTGTCTGCTCAGAAGGAGGGAGCTCCACGCGGAGGAAGACCTCTCGTGCCGGGGCTGCAGCATGGATTCCCTTATGAATAAAGAGTTTTCTCTTATGAAAGACATCGTGCAGGTCGAGACGAAAGACAGGAGCCTGGAAAAAACGGGAATTGCAGGCGATCGTCAGCAAGAAAACTTCGAAGCATTCAGTGGTTAAGCTTTGGACGAGAGCGCTGCTGTACGCTTTATCGCCGGACCCGCTGCTCCCGCAAGAGGCCTGCTACACAAACCGCAACTGGATCCTATAACTGTTCGACGACTCCACGCTCCACATGACAATGCCTAATCTGGACATGCCCTCATGGTTGAACTTGACGAGGTTCCCGGGCTGCAGCGGGATAAGGGTCAGCAAACCCATCTCGATGCTGTCGCGATAGATCAGCGTGCCGGTTTTCCTCGGATTCAGCAATTCTCCGCAGCCGAAATCGACATCAATAACGGAGAACTCGATTTCGCAGGGCTTCTGCCCGTCCTGGGGGGAACTCTCTTCATTGTCCGTATGTTTCATCGGGCCCTTGTTTTATCCTTCTCCGATATTTTCTCCGGTTCCGCTTCTTTGCCCGGTGTCTTCCTGTCATAGGGATATTTTTTATGACATCCCGGAGCGCAGCTTCCGCCGGTCGCGGATTTAACGAATTTCAGCGGCAGGCTCCATTTGCCGAACGGGACCTTGTCCGCCATCAATTTCGGGTTCGCACCGCCATGCACCACATGGCAGGCTTTGCAGCTCTTGCCGCGGTCCTTCCTGTTGACGTGGATAAAATGCAGATTCCTGGTCCCGTCCCTGAATCCGGTGGCATAGTTCGTCGTGGGATACTTCAACAGGTCGCGGTTATGACAAGCGAAGCAGAGCTGGAATTCAGTGTCCGTATACGACACGTAGAACTCCGGCGAGTATGCTCTGATCAGGAGCATATCGTATGATGTCCCGTGCGGATCGTGGCAGGAAGTGCATTTTCCCTCTTGTATCGGTCCGTGAAGAACGGTCTGGTCCTTTTTTATGAACCCCTTGTGGCAGTCGAGGCAGAGGTCTTTGCCGGTTTTTGACAGAAGCTTATCCGCATCGCTTGCATGGGGCGCATGACAGGACGCGCAGCCCTGCCCGGTGCTGATGGGCGCATGGACGCTCTTCGCCGATTTGAGCTTCTCTTCGACCTGGGGGTGACATTGGTAGCAGAGCCCGGACCCTTCCGCTGCAAAGAACTTTTTTACGGCGGAGCCATGCGGATTATGGCAGGAGGAGCAGCCGCCCGCAAGCGCAGGATGAACGACCTTCTTCCTGAGCTCGCCCTGCATGTCCACATGACAGGTAAAGCACAGGTCCGCGCCTTCCTTCGCCAGTAAGCGCCCGTTGTTCGACTCATGCGGGACATGGCAGGAGGTGCAGTCGCCCGTTGCCGCGGGGCCGTGAACATATTTGAAATCCATCTTATCGGGATGGCATGAAGCGCAGAGGTCCTTGACCGGCCGGGCAAGGAGTTTCGGCTCCGTTGATTCGTGCGGGTCGTGGCAGGTCATGCACATTCCGTCCTTGACGGGCGGATGCACGTGCTTCAGGGTGCCGGACAACGGGTGGCATTGAGCGCACAACCCGGGAACCTCCTCGGTGAGCTTGAAGGTCTTTTTGCTTTTCTGGGGATGCGGAGCAAGGAGCGGCTGGTGGCACGTATCGCAGGGCTGTGCCGCCGGGTGGATATTTTTGGCCTTCAGCATGCCCATGTGGCATGTCGCGGTCACGCAGCCTTCAACCGGCGGGGTGGTCCCGTAGGCAAGGGGAAGGCTCAAGGTAAGCAGGGACAGTAAGATCGGAATAACAGCGGTTTTTTTCATAGGTTTTTGTTTTTTTCGCTACCGAATTAAAGCAAGATTCAGACCACATCGTAAGATATTTCCCCAGTCAACGATCATGCCGACGATAGCATAAAAAAATATTTCAGGAAATAAAAAAATTACCTTGTTTGATACAGCATTGCGCGTGAAACAAAGAATCTTGTTTCTTTTCGGACAATTGAATGCGCTACCCCATCCGTGCTGGAGTCACTATCATTGAGTATCAAAAAAAGACAAGCAACCCGCGCATTCCGGGAGGGCAGATAGAATGATGTTTTATCCCTCGACACAGTACCGGGAGATACAGTCGTGGTGGATATAACGCCAGGGAGGGGTATTTGACTCCAGCGCCGGTACTATAAAACATCGAAAGATGAATCGGGCGGGTTTGAAACCCGCCCCTGTGACGCTCTCTGTTCCCTGTGCGTGTGGGTGCGAATTTACAGCTCTTTACATTATTTAAATGGAGTTGGTGGGCGGCGAATGGCTACGCGTGTTTGTGGAGTTTCACCCCCGGGATCTGCGTGAAGTGCCCGTCGAGGGTGAAAATGGAAAGGTTGTGCTCAATGGCGATTGCGGCGAAAAAAATGTCGGAGTGGGGAATCGTCAGTCCCTTTTTCTGAAGTGAGGCGGACAGGTCTCCGGCTTTTTGCCAGAGAATTTTGGACAGTTCAGCGTATTTCAGATGGGAGACGGTCGTCAGGATTTGCGCTTTTTCCTTTTCCGATCTAACGCCCTGCACCAACTCGAACAGGACGACGCCGCAGGTCCATACCGTCCCTTCGAGGATGAGGGTTTCGAGCGCATCGCCGGCTGCGGAGTTCTGTTTGAAAAACTCTATCCAGACACTTGTGTCCGCCAGTATGCCGTTATTTTTTTCGCTCAAAAAGTTTCTCCCGTTCCCGCTGGGCTTTCAGTTCGCGTTCTTCCTCTTTTTTCCAGTCGTAATCGATCTTGACCTTACCCCGCAGCGCAAGCAGGTCCATCATTTTCTTTTGCCGGATGAATTCCTGAATAGCGGTGGTAATCGCCTTGGTCTTGGATTTTTCACCGGTGGCTTTCTGCGCCTCGGAGATAAGATCGTCGGGTATGTTTAATGTTGCACGCATTTCATGCACCTCCTGAATATGCGCTTATTATATGCATGGAGAACGTGAAAGTCAAATGGTTTTCAGGCCTGAACGAGTTCGATAGTTCGAACCGTGTAAACGGTTGATCCACACGGCGTATATTTTTTCGAGGTATTGTTCCGTCACGGAACACTCTCACATCTTGACATCCGTGCCGTCACTTGATACCATCCACCAACGCTGCACATCTCTCAGGAGGTTTCCCATGGAATGGTCGGACAAATTAGCCGTCGGTGTGGCCACCATCGACAGTCAGCATAAGGAACTCTTCAAGAGGATCGATAATCTCGTTCTCGCCATCAAACAGCACCGCTGCAAGTCGGAGATCGACGGCACGCTGAAATTCCTCGATGATTACGCGCGGGTCCATTTTGCGGAAGAGGAAAAACATATGAGGGAAACTCATTACGCAGGCTACGAAGAGCAGGTCGAGGCGCATAAACGGTACCTGGCCGCTCTTGTGGAATTGAAGGCCGAGGCGGCTTTGCCGCGCGTATCCGGGAGTTCCTATGACCTGTCTGCGACGACGAATCAGGTGGTCGTTGACTGGATCGTGGACCATATTCTGAAGCTGGACATGCAGTTTGGAAACTACCTTAAGAACCGAAGTTGATGGGGCTTTTTATTTCGGATTTCGGATTGCGGATTTCGGATTAACACCGAAAAAGGAACTTTAATTCCCCTCCACGTTCCGCATCCCGCTGTTTCAATCCGCAATTGGGATAATCCGCAATCCGCAATCCGAAATTACTTATCCAGCACTTCCCGTACTTTTCCCAGGAGTATCGTCGGCGAGATCGGCTTCATGATGAATACCATGCCGGGATCGAGAATCCCCTTTTGGTGGATGATGTCCGCTGTATAGCCGCTGGTAAAAAGGACTTTTATGTCGGGGCGTGTCTGTCTGATCGCCAGGTAGGCATCCTTGCCGCTCTTTTTCGGCATGATGACGTCGAAGACGAGCAGGTCTATGGCGGCGTTCTGCTCGTTGAATTTTGCCACTGCGTCCTCTCCGTCCACGGCTTCGATCACCCGGTAGCCGAAGTTCTCGAGCACCATCTTTGTGAGGCGGCGGACATCGCGGTCGTCCTCTGCAAGCAGAACTGTCTCTCCGCCCTGCTGCTCGGCCGCCGGCGCCATCTTTTCCTTTGCCGGTTCAGTGCCGGCGACCAGGGGGAGGTAGATGCTGAAAACAGTTCCTTTTCCCGGTTCGCTGGCGACCGTGATGTAGCCATAATGCTGCTTGATGATCCCGTATACCATGGACAGGCCCAGTCCCGTGCCCTTCCCGACCTCCTTGGTCGTGAAGAAGGGTTCGAAGATCCTGCGGCGGGTCGCCTCGTCCATTCCTCCGCCCGTGTCGGAAATGGTCAGCAGGGCATAGCTGCCGGGCTCTCCGTACGCATGGGTCCGTATGAATTCCTCGCCGATCTCGAAGATGCTCGTCTGGACCGTGATCCGGCCGTGGTCCCGTATGGCATCACGGGCGTTCACGACCAGGTTCATCAGTACCTGCTCCATCTGTACGCTGTCGGCAAGGACCGTCAATTCCTTGTTGCAGAGAATGGTTTCGAACGCAACGTCCTCGCCAATGAGCTTGAGCAGGAGCGATTGCACCCGCTGGATGATGGCATTGAGGTTCACGTTCCTCGGGTCGATGGCCTGTTTTCTGCTAAACGCAAGGAGGCTGTGCGTCAGCTGGGCCGCCCGCTCCGCGGAGGCCAGGATCTGTGAAACAAAGGGGCGTACGACATCTCCGCCGGGCAGCTTCATCAAAATGAGGTTGCCGTAGCCGATGATGGCGGTGAGGATATTGTTGAAATCGTGGGCAACGCCGCCTGCCAGCTGCCCGATGGCCTCCATTTTCTGCGCCTGGCGCAGCTGCGCTTCGAGGTATTTCAGGGGCGTAATATCGGTGATCAGCCCGTCGTAGTCGGCCAGCCGTCCCTCTTTGTCGAACCGCGGTACGGGGGTGTTCTTCACCCACCGGATCGTTCCGTCCTTATGGATGATCCGGTGTTCAAAGGGGGCCACGGGAGAACCGGAGAGGATCTCGTTCGTTTTTTGAAGGATGGTGCCCCGGTCCTCTTCAAAGATCATGCGGTACCACAGATCAGGGTCGGCATGATACTCTTCCGACGAATAGCCGGTCACCGTCACGCAGCCCGGACCATGAATGGTCTCAATGCCCCGTCCCTGTTCGACCTTGACGGTATAGATGTAGTCGGTGACCGATTCAACGAGCCGTTTGAAGCGTTTCTCGCTGTCGATCCGCGCCTGGTCCGCTTTTTTTCGTTCGGTGATGTTCCGGACCGCTTCGATCCCGGCAACGATCCTGCCTGCCTCATCCCTGAGCGGGGACGAGGTTATTTCAAGGAACTGGGTGCTGCCGCTTATGCCGGTGCTTCGTTCTGTCCGGTGGATCTGCCCGTCAAGAAAGCATTGGGCGACGGGACATTCTTCACAAACGGCGTTGCTGTTCTCATAGGCCTCGTAGCAGAACTTGCCGACATGGTCCCCGAGCATGTTTTTATGGACCTGATTCTGGTACAGGACCTTGAACGACCGGTCCTGTATGCTGATCCCGTCGCCGATGGCGGTGATGATGGCGTCCAGCTTGTTCTTTTCATTGACCAGGGCGGTCTGCGCCTTTTTTTGTTCCGTAATATCCCTGGTCACTCCGAGCATGGCGGTTATTTCGTTGCGGTCGTTGCGCAAAGGAACGGCACGGGTCTCCAGCCAGAGCCGCCGGCCTTTCATGCCGACGATCTCGAATTCAAGGATGCCCGGCCGCCCCAGGAAGGCCTCCTTGGTAACGTGCATGAAGGCCTCGCGGTATTCAGGGACGATCAGAGGGGCCACAGGCCGTCCCCGCACCATTTCGAAGGACCCGGCGTCTATCATCTCAAGACCCGCCCGGTTCATCATCAGGAGCGCGCCGTCCCGGTCAAGCAGCTTGATGCAATCCGGCTCCGTATCGATGATGGTCTGGAGGAATTTCTCGCTCTGCTGCAGCGCATGCTCCGAATCCTTGCGCTCGCTCACATCGCGGATGATGCTCTGGAAAAAGCGCTTTTCGTCGATCTCGATGACCCGCGAGCTGACCTCGACGGGGAAGCTCGTGCCGTCCTTGCGGAGGTGCAGCGTTTCGAAAATGAGGCCGTTCTTCTCCTGGAGCTGTTTCATTTGCGGCGCGATCTCGGCAACCCTGTCCGGGGGATGGAGGTCCCTGACGTTCAACTGCAGGAGCTCGTCACGCGTATAGCCGTAGGCGGAGATCGCCCGGTCATTGGCCTCTCTGATCGCGCCGTCGGGATCGAGAAGGAGAATGATATCGTTGGCGTATTTGCTGAGGTATTCATACTGCTGCGACAGCGTTTTGCGATCGAGCTCGAGCTCATACTGCCGCCGCAGGAGGTCGGCACTTTTCTGGCGCCACCAGAAGACGATGCTGATGCCGGCCGCCCCGATCAGGGCGAACACCATGATCGAAAGAAGGGCCGCCTGCGTGCCGATGGGGGCATAGATCTCCTCCTGATCCACCTTGGAGACAAGGAACCAGGAAGTGCCCGGCACGGGCTGAATTGACGCAAGCACCGGCACGCCCCGGTAGTCGCCGGTCTCGATGACCGTTCTTTTACCGCGCTCCAGGGCAGCGGCCATGGCGGGCCGTTCGCTGAGGGGTATCCGGAAGGAGAGCGCCGCGGCTTTTTTATGGCGCAGGTTGTTCAGAAAGACCGCTTCTCCCTGCTCGGCCCTGACGAGCAGCGATTCGGCTGTCTTGCTCGGCGTGGGCCAGGTCTCAATGAGCGGGAACAGGAACTTGCCGGGGTCGATGCGTATGACGAGGGCGCCGATAAAATTCCCTTTTTTCCCCTGTTGCATAACGATCGGGGCGATGAGGTCGAGATGGGGGTAGCTGACCGAGGCGGCCGTATGAATATCGGAGAGAACGGCGCTGTTGGTCCGCAGCGCTTGGCGGACCAGCTCCTGTGCGTGGGCCCCGGTCGTGTTCTCGGAGCTGATGGTAGAAAGGTGCACTATGCCTGACGGGTCGACAAGCAGGATGCTCTTGTAGCCAGACATTTCCTGGAGCGTCTGCAGCCAGGCCAAAAGGTCCGCTTCCAGCCGCGATCCCCGGGGGTCGTTCAAATACTGCTGAATGAGCGCAACAAAGAACCGGGCCTTAAAAATGCTCGTCCCGTCTTCCAGCCGTTCCCTGCGCCAGGAATCGATCTGCCCGACCTTCAGGTCCCCGATGGCCGTGAGTTCATCCTGGAAGTTTTTTTTGAGATGCTCTTTCTGGTTTGCGTAATAAAGATACCCTGACAAGCCGATGCAGAGGGCCAGGATAAAAAAAACGCCGACCAGGCGGGTAAGCATGTGATCAGAGTCCTGCCGTTGTTGCATGGGGTCGCGCCTCGGTATGTCAATGCGGGATGATGCCGAAAACCGTCAATAGACTCTATCAAACCGGCGGTCGCCTGTCAATGAATCTCCCGAGAATCCGGCATATCTCTGGCCCCACCTGTCCCTCCCATCAGGCTTTTTGTTAAATTGCGGTTGTACTGACAAAACAATCCTGATATAGTGAACAAAGACGTCAAATCGTCTTGCGGAACCGTCATTGCGCAGCCCTTTCCCCGGTATGACGCCTCGCGCCAGGGGACAAAACAAGAGATCTTTCTACCATGAGAATCCTGATCGCAGACGATGAAAAAAACATCCGGGAACTCCTGCGCGATGAACTCGCGGCCAGGGGGTCCCTCGTTGCAGTGGCGGAAAACGGGCTGAGTGCGCTCGCCCTGCTTGAAAACGAGGAATTTGATGTTCTGCTGCTCGACCTGAACATGCCGGGCCTTGCCGGGCTCGAAGTCCTGAAAAAGTTGAAGGAGCAGGACATCCCCACTGAGGTGATCATCCTGACGGCCCATGCCACGGTCCTGAACGCGGTCGAGGCCATGAAGCTCGGGGCGTATGACTACCTGATGAAGCCCTTCAAGATCGTCGAGCTTACCCCCGTCATCGAGCGGGCCTACGAAAAAAAGAAGCTCCGCACGGAAAACCTTCTTCTCAAAACCCAGATAAAAAAACAATCGGAAGTTCGTACTCTGATCGCGGAAAGCGTGGTGATGCGCGAGGTGATCGAGCGGTCGAAGAAGGTCGCCCAGTCGGATTTCCCCGTCCTGATCACCGGCGAGAGCGGCACCGGCAAGGAGCTGATCGCACGGATCATCCACAACGCCTCGGCCCGGGCCGACAGGTCCTATGTCGTCATCAATTGCGGCGCTCTTCCCGAGACCATGATCGAGAGCGAGCTGTTCGGCTATGAAAAGGGAGCGTTCACCGGGGCCCAGGCGAAAAAGCCGGGATTGCTTGAGATCGCCCATGAGGGGACGCTCTTCCTTGACGAGATCGGGGACATGCCGCTCTCGCTCCAGGTGAAGCTGCTACGGGTCATCGAAACAGGGAACTTTTACCGGCTTGGCGGCACCCGGGAGCAGCAGGTCAGCGTGCGGATCATTTCCGCGACCAATAAGAATCTGAAGTCCGGGATCGAGCAAGGCGCCTTTCGGGAGGACCTCTACTACCGGATCTCCGCATTGACCGTTCACCTCCCGCCGCTGCGGGAGCGGAAGGAAGATATCGTTCCGCTGATCGAGCATTGCAAGCGCAGTAACCCCGCGTTTAAGCAAAAGCAGTTCAGCAGTGATGCGCTGAAACTATTGTCCAGCCACTCCTGGCCGGGAAATGTCCGGGAACTCCAGAACGTGGTGCACCATGTTCTCCTGTTGAGCGTTCACGATCGGATCGAGCCTGCGGACCTTCCCGGCGATCTGGGAGGCCAGCCGGGCTCCGGCAGCATCCGGCTTGATGACCTGGAGCGGGAGCACATACTGCGCGTACTGAAGCAGGCAGCGGGCGACCGGAACAAGGCCGCAGAAGCCCTGGGCGTTCATCCGCGCACCCTGATGCGGAAGCTTGCTGGCTACGGGATCGCCTCCTGAAAACCCTTTGTCTCAGGAGCGGGAGAGCGGCTCGCGAAGGCCGCCGCGCCGGCGGGAAGTTTGCAATACCGCGCCCGTCGCACAGCAGGGCAGAAGGACTCCGGTATGCGATTATTCGGTGACCACCTGGACCGGAAGAAGACCGCCCGGTCCCTTCTCCTGGGCCTCGCGGGGTTCTTCGGCGTCTTTTATTCCTTCAGTGTCCCATACCCGCCCCACACGATCTCGTTCATCTGGAGCCTTTTCCTGCCCCTGCTTGCGGTGCTGGCGTACGGCAGGCGCGCTGCCGTCATTGTGGTGACGTTCGGCGGGATGGGGTTCTTCCCGTTCTTCCTCTGGCCGACCAACGGGTGGGCCAATCTGGTCAACGTGTTTATCTATGGCAGCTGGTATATCATCCATGGGTACGCGGCGGACCTGCGGCGGACCCGTCCGGCCTACTGGAATAATATTTACAGCGTCCAGGTACTCTGCTCGGCGGTCTATACGGTCCTTTTGGTGACGATTTTCCCTTTGCTCTTCACGATCAATCCGACCTTCTGGTCCGCCGCTGCGCCCGCGTTCCTCCCGGCTGCGGTCGCCCAGAGCATAGCGGTCAAGCAGGCCCTCCTGATGTTCGGCGCCCTGTTCCTCTGCGACCTGCTCTTGAACGTGCGCGTGGTTCCCCGGCTGCTCGGTCTTCCGGTCCCGTCTTCGGCGCGTTTCACCCCGCGGGTCACGGTTGCATCCATCCTGATCAGTCTCCTCGTCGTGATCGCCGACCAGGTGTTGGAGATCTCTTTTACGCAGCAGGACCTGGACCAGGCCGTCAAGCATGCCGTCGATGCGGAGCACAGGCGGATGGTGTTCCTGATCGCGCTCCTCAGCACGGCGGCCGGACTGCAACTGGCAAAGTACCTGGGGCGGCGGCATGACGCGGAGGAGGCCCATCGGGTCAGCCAGGAGCGGTTCAGCGCGATCTTCGATTCGGTCAACGATGCCATCATCATCCATGACGCGGACACCGGCGCGATCCTGGACGTGAACCAGGCGATGACCGGCATGTTCGGGTATCCCCGGGAAGAAGCCTGCGGGATGACGATGGAGGCGTTAAGCTCCGGCGATCCGCCCTATACGCAGCGGGACGCCGTCGCCTGGATCACGAGGGCCTCTTCGGGAAAACCGCAGCTTTTCGAATGGCGCTACCGGCATAAGGACGGCCGCCTGTTCTGGGGCGAGGTCAACATGCGCCGTGCCGCGATCGGGGGCCTGAACAGCGTGCTGGTGGTGGTGCGGGACATTACCCAGAGAAAACTCGTTGAGCAGAAGCTGCATGAGAGCGAGCGGCTCTACCGGATGCTTTTTGACACGGCCGGAGACGCCATCTTCCTGATGCAGGGGTCACGGTTCGTCGACTGCAATAATAAGGCGTTGGAGATGTTCGGATGCTCCTGGGAGCAGATCCTGGGGGAGACGCCCGCCCGGTTCTCCCCGCCGGTCCAGCCGGACGGCCGTGATTCCGGGGAAAAGGCCCTCGAAAAGATCGCGGCTGCCATTTCGGGCGAACCTCAAACTTTTGAATGGAAGCACAGCAGGGCCGACGGCACCCTCTTTGATGCGGAAGTAAGCCTGAACCGGGTCGACCTGAGCTACGGCGTGCGGCTGCAGATCATTGTCCGGGACATTAGTGAACGGAAACAGGCCGAAGAGGAGCGGGAACGGCTCATCGCGGACATTCGGCACGCCCTGGGGGCGGTCAGCCGCTCGCAAAAGGAGTGGCAGGACACGTTCGACAGCATTACGGACCTCATATCGATCCATGACCGGAACTTTACCATCGTCAGGGTCAACAAGGCCTTCGCCGAGCATGTCGGGTTGCCGTATCAGCAGGTGATCGGCAGGAAGTGCTATGAGCTGTTCCACGCCGCCGCTGCCCCGTTGCACGACTGCCCGCATGCGCGGACACTGGCCGACGGAAAGCCCGCGACAGGAGAGGACGTGGACCCGGTCTCCGGCAAGACGCTGCGCATCGCCACCTACCCCTACTACGCGCCTGACGGAAGCCTGCTCGGCTCCATCCATATCGCCCGGGACATCACGGAGGATAAGGAACGGGAAATGAAAATGATCATGACCGAGCGGCTTGCTTCGCTGGGCCAGATGGCTTCGGGCATTGCCCATGAGATCAACAATCCGCTGGAGTCGGTCATGATCAGCGCGGAAATGCTGCTCCTGCGGGTTGCCAAAGACAACTACGACCATGCCCAGTTCGAGAAATACCTCAAGATCATCGATGAAGAAGTGCTGCGCTGCAGGGATATTACGAGCAACATGCTCTCGTTCTCGCGCCAGACGACGCTGAGCAAATCCGACCTGGACGTGCATCTGCTGCTCGACAAGTCCATCGATCTCGTGGGCTACCAGGGAAGACTGAAGAATGTGACCGTGACAAAAAAATACGGAGAACGGCTTCTGGTCAGCGGGAACGAGGGCGAACTGCGGCAGGTCTTTCTCGTGCTTCTCATAAACGCCCTGGACGCCATGGAGAACAAGGGCGCGATCACGATCGGGACCGGAACACAGGCGGGCAGCGCATGGGTCACGATCAGCGATACCGGCCCGGGGATCGCCCCGGAGCATCTGCAGAAGATATTCCATCCCTTCTTTTCCACGAAGACCGAGAGAGGAGGCACCGGACTCGGTCTTTCCATTGCCCATCGCATCATCGCCAATCATGGCGGTTCTCTTACGGTGTTCTCCGAACAGGGCCGCGGCGCGGCATTCACCATAACCCTTCCCCTCTGACCCTCTGACGTAATGTAAAATCCAACCACAGAGATCACAGAGAGTCTTTAAATCTCAAAATGGTTGAGGCTTTTTACCGGCCTCTCCCTCTGTGCCCTTCTTCGTCAGTATTTTCTCAGTTACTGCTTCCTCAAATTTTCAAGAATGGTCTTATTGTTGAGTCGGTTAATAGCACAGAGCACTTCTCCGTGCTCACTGCGGTTTCATACTTGTTTCTCCGGTTTTCATGAAACTTTTAACACTACCCCCTCTGCAGTTTCGCAACGACAAGTTGTCATGCGCCTTGACAAGGTGTTCCCCATTTTCCTTTTTGTTTGCAGAGACCCCTTGAATAATCAGTAAGTTTTGAGTGGCATTTCACTTGCATTCTCCCGTCGAGTGCGCGCGGCTCTCTGCGCTTGTGTCGGGAACACAGGGGATAACCATGGTGAAAAAAGCAACGAGAATACTGCTTGTCGACGATGAGGTGAACATCCTGCATGTGCTCACCGACATCCTGCGCGAGATGGATTGCTACGTAAGGACCGCCAACAGACCGGAGGAAGCGCTTCGTTTGATGAACGAAGAGTCCTTTGACATCGCTTTTGTCGATAATTTTCTCGGCTCGATCGAAGGGATCCAGCTCATCGAGCAGATGGGCAGGATGGATCCGGACCTGCATTATGTGCTCATGACCGGAAATCCGAACATCGATCTTGCCATTGCTTCCCTCAAGAAAGGCGTTGCCGATTTCCTGCGCAAGCCCTTCCGGATCGAGGATATCCTGATCAGCATCGATCATGTGAACAGAAAAAGGGAGTTGGAGCAACAGCGCAAAGAGCTCATGAGCGTTCTTGAGCTGAAGGTGCAGGAAAAGACCGATGAGTTGAAACAGATATATCTGTCGGTCCTGGTTACGTTGTCGCGCACGGTGGAAAAAAAAGACCTGGGAACATACGGCCATAGTATGCGGGTCAGCCATATATCCGGCCGGATCGCGCAAGGCCTCGCCCTTTCCGCGCAAGAGGTGGATGATGTCAAAGCCGCATCGTTGCTCCATGATATCGGCAAGATCGGGATCAGCGACTGCATTCTGGCGAAGCAGGGGCCGCTCACAGAAGAGGAGTCCGGCATCGTTCGCAGCCATACCCGGAAAGGGGTGGAGATCCTGCAGCCGCTGAAGCAATTCGAGGCGCTGCTGCCCGCGATCCTGTATCATCATGAGCGGTACGACGGTTCGGGGTACCCTGCGGGCCTGTCGGGCGATGTTGTCCCGCTTTCGGCGCGGATCATCGCCGTGGCCGACACCTATGACGCGATCCTGTCGGATCGGCCCTACCGGCCGGCGGCCACGCACGACAAAGCCATGCAGGAGCTTCGCGCCTGGTCGGGAAAACAGTTCGACGCCCGGGTGGTGAGCGTTTTTGACCGTATCATGCACGAGGAAGAAGACAAAGCCGCTTTAGCGAGGACCGCATAATGGAAGAGCCAAGAGACAGCCAGGACGAGGATTCGCCGGAGTATATGGCCGCCAGGCTCCGGGAACTGTTCCGGGAGGAAGCCTACGAGCTGATCGCCGAGCTCGAGAGCGCCGTGCTGGAGATCGAAAAAACGCCCGATGACCGGGAGCAGATTGCCCGGGTCTTCAGGGCGCTGCATACGATCAAGGGGTCCGGCGCGGCCTGCGGGTTGGATGCTATGGTGCGCTTTACCCATGAGATCGAGACGTTTTTCGACCTCGTGCGGAAGGGAAAGATCACGCTTACCAGGGAGCTCATCGATCTGACCCTCGCGGCCCGCGACCAGATCAAAGCCATGCTCGACACGTGCTATTTCGAAGGGACCACGGACGAGGCGAAGGGGCGAAGGATCATCGCGGCGTTTCAAGAGCATAGTGTTGGAAAGGGCGCGGCGGCAAAGGACGCTTTGCCATCCGGCGAAGAGGCGCGGTCCGGTTGCCGGGTGCGGCCGGTCCTGGAAGAGGAAAAGACCTATCGCATCAGGTTCCATCCGTCGCAGGCCACGGGCGCTGCGGACCCGGACCCGTCCGGGTTCATCAATGAGCTTGCGGAGCTCGGCACCTGCGCGGTCGTGGCCAGGATGGATGCTCTTTCTTCTCCCACCGGGTCTCCCTGCTGGGAGGTGCTGCTGGTAACGCGCTGGGGGATCGATGCCATTCAGGACGTCTTCATTCTGGTCAAGGACCAGTGGGAACTGACGATCGAGGTCTCTCCCGGGCAGGGCCGTGAGAAGAACGAACCACCGATGGTCAACGTCCAGCGGTCATGCACCGGAGACGAGGCGGGGACGAAGACAGCTCCGTCGTCTCCGCAGGCGCCTTCACAGCAGGGACAGGAGGTCCCGTTCGGTAGCGCGCATGCCGTCCTGTCAAGCATCCGCGTTGCAACGGGCAAACTGGACACCCTGGTCGACCTCGTGGGCGAGCTCGTGACGATCCAGGCGCGCCTCAGCCTGACAGCGCTTTCCCGGGGCGTGCCCGAGTTCATTTCCATTGCCGAAGAGGTGGAGCGGCTGACCGGAAATCTCCGCGACGAAGCCATGAGCATCCGCATGATGCCCATCGGAGCGACGTTCAGCAGGTTCAAGCGCCTGGTGCGGGACCTTGCGCAGGAGCTGGGAAAAGAGGTTGTGCTGGTCACCGAGGGTGCGGAGACCGAATTGGACAAGACGGTCATCGAGCGTCTGGGAGACCCGCTCATGCACCTCATCCGCAACAGCATCGGCCACGGCATCGAATCGCCCGGGGCCCGCGCCGGGGCCGGCAAACCAACAACAGGCACGGTGGTCCTTTCCGCGGCGCACTCCGGAGCGCACGTCCTGATCCAGATCAAGGACGATGGGGCCGGTTTCGACCTCGGGACGATCCGCGCAAAGGGTGTTGAGCGCGGCCTTGTCCGGGAGGGAGAGGATCTCTCGGAGAAAGAGCTCCTGTCGCTCGTTTTTCTGCCGGGCTTTTCAACGGCGAAAACCGTCACGAACATTTCGGGGCGCGGCGTGGGGCTCGACGTGGTCAAGCGGTCCATCGATTCCCTGGGCGGGACGGTCATGGTCAGGAACAACGAGAAGGCCGGGGCCACCATGGTGCTGAAACTGCCGCTCACGCTCGCGATCATCGACGGGTTCCTCACCGAGGCCGGCGCGGAGCGATATGTTTTTCCGCTCTCCCTGGTGGAGGAATGCGTTGAACTGACCGCTGCCGGGTCCGCGGCAGGCAACGGCAGGCATATGATCAACGTGCGCGGCCATATTGTGCCCTATGTGCGGCTGCGGGAACAGTTCAGCATCACGGGAACGCCGCCGTCCATTGAGCAGATCGTGATCGCGCGGGTAGATGACAAACGGGTCGGTTTTGTGGTGGACCAGGTGATCGGCGGCCACCAGACCGTGATCAAGAACCTCGGTACGCTCTACCGGGAGGTCGAGGGTCTTTCGGGCGCTACCATCCTGGGTGACGGCACGGTGGCGCTCATTCTCGACGTGCCGAGGCTCGTTCAACGCGCCGAACAGGAGGAAGTTGCGCTGTGCAGCGGCAAGGGGTGATCATGCGGAGGAAGCGGATTTATTGATGAAAAGCCAGAACATCGGCGAGGATCACAGGTAAGGATGTGGCATTTGTCGAGATCAGCATTCAGCATGTTGGGAGATGGATCCCGGTGTGAAAAAAAGAAAAAAGCAGAATACCATTCAACCGAAGGAGGAAACGAGCATGACGAAAGCAGCGGCACAGGTAATGGCAGTGGCAGTCTTGGTATTGCTCTCAGGCGCAGTCTCCGCCGGAGAGAAGGCATCGCAAAAGGTGGTGGATCTTGGCCGCACAACCCTTCTGAAGGTCGGGACCGATCCCGTTATTGTAAAAGCGGTGCGTGCAGAAAATGCGAAAGGAAAAACGCTGGCCCAGGTCAAGGATATGGACAAAAAATGGCTGGCAACGCCGGGCGTTGCCGACTACATGAAGGCGCTCATGACCAATGAGTGCGGCGCCCGCCTGAAAGGCATCAAAAAATCCGCTCCCTATTACGAAGAGATTTTCGTCATGGACAATCAAGGGGCGAATGTCTGCATGAGCGATAAGACGTCGGACTACTGGCAGGGCGACGAGGACAAGTTCATCGAATCCTACAAAGGCGGCGCGGGAGCGGTGCATATTTCGGACGTCAAGTTCGACGAGAGTTCCCAATCCTACGTTGTCCAGGTGTCGGTGCCCGTAAAAGATGGCGGCAAAGTCATAGGCGCCATAACCTTTGGGCTCAACGCCGACAAGGTGCAGTAATCTGCGGGCGGTGGGCGCAAAAACCCGCATTACACCTGCAACCATGAAGGAGGGGGAGATAATGAAATGGTTCATCAATCTGAAAATAGGCAGCAAGTTGATGCTCGGATTCGGCATCATGATCGTCTTGATGGGGATCATCGGGTTCTCCGGCTATCGGGGCGCCAGCGCCATCAACGGCGAGTTGGAAGAGATTTTCAATGTAAGAATGCCCGCACTTGATTATCTGGTCGAGGCCGACCGGGACCTGCAGCAGCTGCTTGTGGCGGAGCGCTCCATGGTGTTTGCGGCAGTCGATTCAGAGGTGTTCAATCAACTGGTCAAGGATTATGAAGAAAACCTTGGGCAGTCGGACGAGCGGTGGCAGAAATATAAGTCCCTTCCTCGCCTGACGGCAAAGGAAACCGAGATGTTCCCCCGGTACGACAAGGCCCGGGAAGAGTGGAAGGCGCTTTCCCGCAAGGTGGTAGACGGGCGCAAGGAAGACTCGAGCGACGGGCGCAGGCTGGCCATCGACCTCACCCTGGGCGAGGCCCTGGCGAAGTTCAACGAAATGCGGGGCTATCTGAATGATCTGCAGGAAATCAACCTGGAGGTTGCGAAAGAAGCGAATCGGAATGCGGAGTCCACATATTCCGCAACAACGATATCCAGCATCACGGTTACGGGGCTCGGCATACTGTTCGGCATCTTCCTCTCCCAGGTGATCAGCCGGGGGATCACCAAGCCCGTTTCGGATACCATGCTGGTGCTGGAGAAGGTGAGCGCGGGGCAACTGAATAACCGGCTCAATGAAGACCGCGAGGACGAACTGGGGCAGATGGCCAAGGCGCTCAATCGCATGACATCGAAGCTCAACGAGATCGTAAGCAGTGTTCTGACGGCGTCGGGCAACGTGGCCTCCGGCAGTCAGCAGCTTTCGGCGAGCTCCGAGCAAATGTCCCAGGGGACGACGGAACAAGCGGCATCCGCTGAAGAGGCGTCATCGTCGGTGGAAGAGATGAGCGCCACGATCAAACAGAACGCCGACAATGCCCAGCAGACCGAAAAGATCGCCCTCAAATCCGCCCTGGACGCACAGGAGAGCGGCAAGGCTGTGAGTGAAACCGTGAGCGCTATGAAGGACATTGCGGCAAAGATCTCGATCATCGAAGAGATCGCACGCCAGACCAACCTGCTGGCCCTGAACGCGGCGATCGAGGCGGCCCGCGCCGGCGAGCACGGCAAGGGCTTTGCCGTTGTGGCCTCGGAAGTTCGCAAGCTTGCCGAGCGGAGCCAGACCGCGGCCGGCGAGATCAGCAAGCTGTCGGCCTCCAGCGTCGATGTGGCGGAAAAGGCGGGAACCATGCTGGCCAGGCTTGTGCCGGACATCCAGAAGACGGCGGAGCTGGTGCAGGAGATCAGCGCGGCCAGCAAAGAGCAGAACTCGGGAGCAGACCAGATCAACAGCGCGATCCAGCAGCTCAACCAGGTGATCCAGCTGAACGCGGGCTCGACCGAGGAGATGGCGTCGACGGCCGAGGAACTTTCGTCCCAGGCAGAACAGCTGCAGGAGACCATATCCTTTTTCAAGGTGGAGGAAAACGGTTCCGGCAGGCCGGCACATGGCGGAACCGTACAAAAAGCGGTGAAGCCAGCCGTCCGTATGCAGCTTGCCCACGTGGCCTCCAAGGCCCCCAAGGCGGCAGCGGGGTTAAGGCGGGGTGTTCATTTGAACCTCGGCCACACAGAAAAGGCCGCGGGAGACAGCAGGGACTCGGAGTTTGAGAAATTCTAATAAGCAGATGAAAGACAACGGACATTCGGAGGACAGGCTAAAGCGCGAGCTTATATTTTTGGTCTGTCTTTTGTTTGTCTGAATAGCTGATGTCTTTTTTCACAAGGAGGTAAGTCATGGCAGTCGCAGAGATGACCCAGACGACCCAATACCTGACCTTCAAGCTTGGCGACGAGGTCTTCGCCCTGGAAATCACCAAGGTCCGCGAAGTGCTGGATTTTACGACCGTCACCAAGGTCCCCCGGACGCCGGACTTCATGCGGGGGGTCATCAATCTGCGCGGAAGCGTGGTCCCGGTGGTGGACCTGCGGCTCAAGTTCGGCATGCAGGGGACGGAAAAGACGGTGAACACCTGCATCATCATCCTGGAAGTGCGGGTGGACA
>Ga0154443_1253_pt1 | contig 38365 bp, 38 predicted proteins | sample RifGroC2_FD_105636 | JGI IMG/M metagenome (GOLD analysis project Ga0154443, IMG submission 105636) | Nitrospirae bacterium GWC2_56_14
CGCAGCCCATCTATCATGGACTATTCAGACGAAATACAGAAACGGCGCACCTTCGCCATCATCAGCCACCCTGACGCGGGAAAGACCACGCTCACCGAGAAATTCCTGCTTTTCGGCGGCGCGATCCAGGTGGCCGGCGCAGTGAAGTCGAACAAGATCAGGAAGAGCACGTCCTCGGACTTCATGGACATCGAGCGCCAGCGCGGCATCTCGGTGGCCACGTCGGTCATGGGCTTCGACTACAACGGGCTCAAGATCAACCTGCTCGACACCCCGGGGCACAAGGACTTCGCCGAGGACACCTACCGCACGCTCACCGCCGTGGACAGCGTCATCCTCGTCATCGACTGCGCCAAAGGCGTGGAGGAGCAGACCCTGCGGCTCATGGAAGTCTGCCGCATGCGCAATACGCCGGTCATCGTCTTCGTGAACAAGCTCGACCGCGAAGGCAAGCACCCCTTCGAGCTCCTGGACGAACTCGAAGTGAAGCTGAACATCAAGGTCCAGCCGCTCTCGTGGCCCATCAGCATGGGCACCTCCTTCAAGGGCGTCTACAACCTTTACAACAACAGCCTCTATCTCTTCCGTGCCGGCGGCGCAACGGTGCAGACCGACGTGCTGGAGGTCAAGGGCATTGCCGACCCGATGCTGGACCAGCAGCTGGGCGACTATGCGGTCAAGCTCCGGGAGGACGTGGAGCTCATCGTCGGCACGCACAACCCCTTTGACGTACAGGCCTATCTGCGCGGCGAGCTCGCGCCGGTCTTCTTCGGCAGCGCCATCAACAACTTCGGCGTGAAGGAGCTCCTGGATACCTTTACCGAGATCGCGCCAACGCCCGGAAGCCGCCCCACGGACCAGCGCATCGTCAACGCCGATGAACCGGACTTCACCGGGTTCGTGTTCAAGATCCACGCGAACCTGGACCCGCGCCACCGCGACCGCATCGCCTTTATCCGCGTCTGCTCCGGCAAGTTCGAGCGGAACAAGATGTTCCTGCATGTGCGCCTGAACAAGAACATCCGCTTCACCAGCCCGGCGAGCTTCCTGGGCGCCAGGAAGAGCATCGTGGACGAGGCCTTCCCGGGCGACGTGATCGGTCTGTACGACACCGGCAACTTCAAGATCGGCGACACCCTCACCGAGGGCGAGAAGCTCATGTTCCAGGGCATCCCGACCTTTTCTCCCGAGGTCTTCAAGGAGCTGGTGAACCGCGATCCCGGCAAGTCCAAGCAGCTCGCCAAGGGCATCGAGCAGCTCACCGACGAAGGCGTGGCCCAGCTCTTTACGCAGCACCAAGGCAACCGCAGGATCGTGGGCACCGTGGGCCAGCTGCAGTTCGACGTGCTCCAGTACCGCCTGGAGCATGAATACAACGCAAAATGCAGCTTCGAATCCATGGCTATTTACAAGGCATGCTGGATCACCACAACGGACAACGCGGAGATGGACAAGTTCTGCAGGTTCAAGTCGGACCGCATTGCCACGGACAAGGACGGCAACACGGTGTTCCTGGCGGAGTCGGAATGGGTGCTCCGGAACATGATCGAGGCCTATCCGGCCGTCAAGTTCCACTTCACGTCTGAGTTCAAGCGGGAGATGCAGGAAGTGAAGAAGTAGGCCGCCTTCATTCAGCCCCCGCTTTTTTCGTTATTCCCTGCCACAACTTCCTTTCTTCGGATATAGATCGTCTTCTCAACGGACGCGTGCAGCGCGCCTGCGGCATCAACAAGCTCAACAAGATAGGACCGCTCGATGGACGGCGCGGTTCCGACCGCTGCCGTAATGGCGGCTATCTCTTCCGTGGTCAGAATAAATTTCGCATAGAGCGTGCTCTTTCCCGGCCGTTTGAACCGGATGGCAGCGGCTTTGTCCCATACCACGTACTCCGGTCCAAGGATCTTGATCAACATGATCATGTAAATGGGATCGACCGCTGCGTACATGCTTCCGCCGTAGATCGTGCCCACATAGTTTCTCGTCCTCCAGTTAAGCGGCAGTTTGATGCGCACCTCGCGCCAATCAGACGCGATATAGGTGATGCGTGCGCCCGTGCCGCGATAGGCAGGAAAAAAATTGAACCCCCAACGGGCAAGCTTTGTTGACAAAGATTCCGGCATAGCGCGCTCCCTTCCCCTCACCGAAAGTTTAGCGAACATTGCTTGTCCTGACAAGAGCGGAGCAACCCTGCCCGGCCGCACGCTTCTGGCGGAGACCGATCAACGGACGACGAGGACGGCGGGGGAAAACGCCTTCTGCCGGTTTTTACCGCAAATAGCTACAAATAGCTTGTCATTACCGCCGCTTTATGAAATAATCACAGCCAGCTCCGGCAATGACGCAGCCGCACCTTGGGGGTCCTGCATGGCAAAAGCAAAAATTCTGCTGGTCGAAGACAATCAGACCCAGGCAACGCTCATCAGCTCTTTTTTGACCCGGAACGGCTACGAGGTCGTGTTGGCCGGCAATGGTATGTCGGCCATCAGGATCGCCAAGTCCGAAAAGGTCGATATCGTGCTGCTCGACCTCGTGCTTCCCGATATCGACGGGAACGAGGTCTGCCGGTGGCTGAAGCTGAACCACGACACCATGGCCATCCCGATCATCATGCTCACGGCCAAGGGCGAATCGCATGACAAGGTTGCCGGGCTTGAAGCCGGGGCGGACGACTATCTGCACAAGCCCTTTGACGAGAGCGAGCTAAACGCGCGCATTTACGTGCGCCTGCGCTCGAAATCGCTGCAGGACGAGCTGCGGATCAAGAACCACCAGCTCGAAGACATGCTGACGCGGGTCGAGACGCTGGCGATCATGGATTCACTCACGGGGCTGTTCAACCGCAGGCGCTTCGAGACCCTCCTGTCCAATGAGTTCAAGAAAGCCCAGCGCTACCTGCACCCCTTAAGCTGCATGATCCTCGATATCGACCACTTTAAGGAGATCAATGACTCCTTCGGCCACCAGGTCGGGGACCTGGCGCTGCGCGAGGTTGCCCAGGTGATCCAGGCAAGCGTCCGCGAAGTGGACACTCCCGCGCGGTGGGGCGGAGAGGAGTTCGTCGTGCTCAGCCCGAACACGACGAAGGAGAACGCGCTCCGTGCCGCAGAGCGGATCCTGAGCTCCATGGCCGCGCACAAGTTCTCAGGCATCGGGGGCAGGAGTCTGAGCGTCAGCATCGGTCTTGCGGGCATCCCCGATCCCTCGATCGACACCATGGAGAAATTGATCCACGCCGCCGATCTCGCCATGTACGAAGCGAAACGGAAAGGCAGGGCACGGGTGGAGGTTGCGGCGCCGGGTATAGCGCAGCGGTAGTCCTTCAGTTTTTAAATAAATAGTGTATACACCGATCAAATCGGATAAAACTTTTTTCACTATCGTTTTTTACCGGTCGCCCATTCCGACCGAAAGTCAAGGAGCTAATCATGAAACCCGGACCCCGCGCGTATGGCCTGTTTACCAGCTGTATCATGACCCTCTTCCTTTTCTCCTCGAATTCTTTTGCTGCCGACATCGACTGCCTGAAGTGCCACCGTAAGCTGACCACGGGCTCCGTTGTCCATGCCGCGGTCTCGATGGGCTGTACCACATGCCATACTGCCATAGATGCGAAGACCGTTCCTCACAAAAAGAGCGGCGCTGCGGCGCGCGGTCTTTCTGCGGAACAGCCTGACCTGTGCTACGGCTGCCATGCCAAAGCAGCCTTTGAAAAAAAGGGCGTCCATGCCGCCCTCGCCATGGGCTGCACCTCCTGCCATAACCCCCACTCGTCGAATACGGCGAAGCTGCTGCTGTCGGAGGCGCCGGGCCTGTGCTTTACCTGCCATGACAAGGCATTGTTCAGCAAAAAAACAATTCATGCTCCGGTTGCAGGGGGTATGTGCCTTACCTGCCACGTACCGCACGCATCTGATGAAGTGGCCCTCCTGGCGAACAGCCCCTATGAACTGTGCCTGACCTGTCACGGCGGGATCGCGGACAAACCGCATGCCGTGTCGGGCTTTTCCGCGGCCAGCCATCCCCTGGGGCCGAAAAAAATGAGCAAACGAAAATCGAAGCGGGACCTTTCGTCAGGGACCACGAATACGATCATGGACCCTGCCCGGTCGGGCAGGGAGTTCTATTGCGGCAGTTGCCATGAGCCCCACAGCACCGATTCGCCGCGGTTGTTCCGGTTCAACGCAAAAAGCACCATGAGCCTCTGCGGCAACTGCCATAAGATGTAGAACGGTGACGAATGAGAAAAGGAGGGCGCTGTTTTCGACCGGCAGCAGCGCAGAACCAGCATGCTGATAGATTACTTGAAGAACATTCCGCTCTTTAACCACCTGAAGGACTCTCAACTGAAAGAAATGGCTACGCGCTGCAAAAGCGCGCTTTATAAAAAGGGCGACGTGGTGTTCCACAAAACGGACCTGAGCACGGACCTCTATATCGTTAATGCCGGAAAGTTCAAGGCGGTCCTATCCGACGATGAGGGCGACGAGATGGTGCTGGCGCAGTTCGAAAAAGGCGCCTTCTTCGGCGAGCTCAGCCTGCTCGACGGCCAGGGCCGGTCCGCCACCATCGTAGCGGAACGGGATTCGGAGCTTGCGGTTCTGAAAAAGGACGTTTTCCTGGAACTGCTTTACAAGAATCCGAAGATCGCCGTGGAGCTGATGACCACGCTTGCCAGACGGCTGCGTAAAGCGGATGAGATGATCGAGTCTCTCGCCTTCCTTGAGGTCGGAGAGCGGTTGATCCGGACGCTGCTCGATGCGGCAGGAGCTGAGGGGGCGGACAGCAAGGGCTTTTTGAAAGCGGGCAAACTAACCCACAAGGAGCTCGCTGCGCGCATCGGCTCTTCGCGCGAAGCGGTCTCGAAGTGCATGAAGGTGCTCTCCATGAAGGGGATCATCAGGGAAGCCGACGGCATCCTGGTCGTTCACAATGCACTGGAGCGCTTGGCGGAAGAGGAACGGGCAAAACGGCAGCATTAGAGAGCCGGCCGCTGCCTCTTCTGCCCCTTGCTCCAGATCGACTGTGCTGGTTTTAGACAAGAAAAGCCCGTGGCATGTTCTCCTGCCACGGGCTTTTCTGTGGACCGCGCGTTCCCGCTACATCATATCTTCGGCAGCTTCTCCAGCGACTTTCTGATGTCCTCCTCCGGATGCTCGTGGTCCATCAGCTTGCCTTCGCGATAGTCGGCATAGGCCTGAAGGTCCAGGTAGCCATGGCCGCTCAGGTTGAAGAGGATCGTCTTCTCCTTGCCCTCTTCCTTGGCGCGGAGCGCTTCGTTGATGGCCGCGCGGATCGCGTGGGCGCTTTCGGGCGCCGGTATGATCGCCTCGGTGTTGGCGAACTGCATGGCCGCCTCGAACACCGTGCGCTGATGATAGGCCTGCGCTTCGATGAGCTTGTCATGGTACAGCTGCGAGACGAGCGGCGAATCGCCGTGATAGCGCAGTCCGCCGGCGTGGATGCCCGACGGCATGAAGTCATGGCCCAGGGTATACATGGTCATGAGCGGCGTGAAGCCTGCAACATCGCCGAAGTCATACCGGAACTCGCCTTTGGTAAGGGTTGGACAGGACGTGGGTTCGACTGCAATGATCCGCACATCTTTCCTGTTGCCCTTGATCTTGTCATGCAGGAAGGGGAAGGCGACGCCAGCGAGGTTGCTCCCGCCGCCGCAGCAGCCGATCACAATATCCGGGTAGTCGCCGACGAGCTCAAGCTGCTTCTTTGCTTCGAGCCCGATCACGGTCTGATGCAGACAGACATGGTTCAGGACCGAGCCGAGCGCATAGTTCGTATCGCTGTGCGTGGCCGCGTCCTCCACCGCCTCGGAGATGGCGATGCCCAGGCTGCCCGAGTTGTTCGGGTCAAGCTCGAGGATCTTCCTGCCCGAGTTCGTCGTGTTCGACGGGCTGGCATGCACGGTTGCCCCCCAGGTCTCCATCATGATCCTGCGGTAGGGTTTCTGGCCGTAGCTCACCTTAACCATATAGACCGTGACATCGAGGCCGAAAAGCTTGCCTGCCAGCGCCATGGAGGTGCCCCACTGACCAGCGCCGGTTTCGGTGGCGATGCGCTTCATTCCCGCCTTTTTGTTGTAGTAGGCCTGGGGGATGGCGGTATTCGGCTTGTGGCTGCCGGCGGGGCTTACGCCCTCATACTTGTAGTAGATCTTGGCCGGCGTGCCGAGCAGTTTCTCAAGCCGGTGCGCCCGGAACAGCGGGGCAGGCCGCCAGAGCGAATAGATGTCAAGCACCTCTTCAGGAATATCGATCCAGCGCTCCTGGGTCATTTCCTGTTCAATGAGCGCCATGGGGAAGATGGGGGTCAGATCATCGGGGCCCACGGGCTGCTTCGTTCCCGGATGGAGCGGCGGCTTCGGCAGGTTGGGCATGTCCGCCATGATGTTGTACCACTTGGTCGGGATCTCTTTGTCAGAAAGAACGATCTTGGTCTGTCTCATACTTCCTCCTCAGGCAATAATGGTCATCTCACAAATGCAACAAAGTGCCGCCATTTTATACTATATTTCAGGTGTTTGCCAACGGTATTTTGTTTCAGGTTTTTTAGCGGTATCGTGGTTCGTGAATTGTCCACAACTGCGTTCGCTATGACATCTGAAAAGCACCTCCCCCAACCCCTCCTTGCCAAGGAGGGGAGTTGTTTTGTCCCTCCCCTTAACAAGGGGAGGTTAGGTGGGGTGATTTTCAGGTGAGCTTTTGACATTACGCGGGGATATTTGCACTGCTCACGAGCCGATGGAGAACATGCTGTCCAGGTCGTGGCGCGAGTGAACCCTGAAAGCCATGAGCGTCTCTGACGTAAGGATGCCCTCTACTTTCAGCATATGGTCCGTCACCAGTTCCGCCATCTTTTCGCTATCCTTCACCCGGATGACCACGGCAAGATCGTACCTTCCGGCGACCGAGTACACTTCCGTGATGCCCTCCATTTCCGCTAGCGCTTCGGCAACGGCGTTCACTTTGTCACGCGCTACCGTTAACAGGACCAGAGCTGTGTTCATAGGACCTCCTGATATCTTTTTTTTGATTATACCAGATTTCACTTTTCAACGGAACCGGTTCTCAGGCCCGTATGCATCGCGGCTCCGGCGCGGAAAGATCGCCGGTGTGATGATAGGCGTGGGCGGGACAGCCGCCGTGACATGCCGAGTGAAGATCGCAGGTCCGGCGCGGACAACGGTTGTGTTTGAATTCCCTGAAAAAGGAAAGCGCGGGATGATGCCAGATGGTCTCCAACGGATCGCTCAGGATGCTGCCGAGCCGGAACGCGGGCTTGCCGAAGAACAGATTGCAGGGGTAGACCGATCCGTCAGGCATGATCCCGAGCTTGGTCGTGCCGGCCGGGCACCGGACCTTCGCCAGCTCCGGGTACGCTGCGCGGTCCGGCAGGAATCCCGAGCAGAAGACCGTTCCCACGTTCTGCTTCTGGAACAGGTCCGGTGCTGCCGGGAAGAACTCGTCAAAGGGGACTGTGTCCCTGAGCTGCGAACCTTCGAGTGCGTCTTTATACAGCAGGTAAAAGGTCCTGGGCCTCTGCGAGAGAATCTCCCGGACAAGATGAGCATCGAGCGCGCGGGTATGGACCATCTTGACGACCGGACGATGGTCATGCAGGAATTTTCGCACCGCGGCAAAGGTTGCACGATCGTTGACCGACATGCCGATCGAGAGGTGATCGAACCGGGCATGCAGGTCATGGAGCTGCGGGAGGTTCGTGCCGTTGGAGCTCATATTCACGCGCAGACCCCGGCTGCCTGCTTCGCGCAAGAAACCGGGCATGTCATGGTGAAGCGTCGGTTCGCCGCCCATCAGGTCGATGGTGGTAACAGGCCAACCCCCGAGCCGGTCGAGCATGGTCCTGAAGTCGATGAGCTGCATGTCCTCCATAAACGGCATGGCGTGGTTGAAACAGAACGCGCAGGACCGGTTGCAGCGGAGCAGCGGGTAAAGCTGGATATAGTCAGGGCCGGTTCTCATAGACACCATTGCGGAATGCGGATTTCGGATTGCGGAATGAAAACCGACAATCCTGTGCGACTTTGTCCTGTTGTCGATAATTCTTTATCCTCTCCCCATGGAGGGAGAGGGCAGGGTGAGGGGGGCTTTTCCGGTGTACGAAATTCACTTCGGTTAAATGACGAAAAGCCGTCCCTTCTTCCTGATGAACCCTTCCTTCTCCATTTGCACAAGACTGCTCTTCACCCGTTCCGCCTCCATGGCAACTCTTTTCACGATCTGCAGGGCCGTGAGCGGCGCGTCAGCAACCAGGATCTTGAGTATCCTGCCCCGTACCTGGCGGCTCGAATTCTCGAAGGGGGACTGGCGCGTATAATGCGCGCTCCTTCGGTTGGGATTGGCATGCTGCTGCTTCAGCATGGTCCCGTAATCCATAAGAGCATTGTACCACGTCCGGGGGTCTGCGGGGTCCATGGTCCTCTCGACAAGAGGAATCAGCTCGTCATCATGGACGCCTTGCCGGTCCTGAAAGAACTCGTGGATATAGACGCGGCGGATGTTCGTGTCCATGAAGACCACCGGCTTGTTGAAGGCAAAGGCCATGACAGCCCCTGCGGTGTAGTTGCCGATGCCCGGGAGCGCAAGCAGCTGATCACGATCGGACGGCAGCCTGCCCTTATGCTCGTCCACCACTTTTTGCGCCAGCGCTTTGAGCGCAAGGGCGCGGCGGTTGTAGCCCAATCCGGACCAGAGGGAGAGAAGCTGCGGAAGCGGGGCTGCTGCGAGATCGGCAAAGGTCGGGAAGATGGCAAGGAACTCTTTGTACTTTTCGATCACCCGGTCGACCTGGGTCTGCTGCAGCATGATCTCGGATATGAGCACACGGTAGGGATTGACGCGCTTGCGCCAAGGCAGGTCGCGGCCATGCTCACGAAAATGGTCGTGAACCTTTTTGCGGAACGCCCGCACCTCGGTGGAGGTGAGCGATTTGCTGTTTCTTCGGGAAGACGTCGAATTTTTTTTCGTCATAGGTCGTGCCGGGCAGAGGGGAGCTATTTTTTTCCAAGCAAAACATAGAGGGCGCCGAGGCCGCCGTCGCACTGCCGTGCCGTGACAAAGGCAATAAGGTCCTTCCGGTAGCGCCCCGCAAGCCGCTTGATGACCCCGGCCTTGATCTGCGGTCCGCGAACGGAACGAAGCCCCCGGCCGTGGATGATCTTCACGCAGCGCAGACCTTTTTTAAAGGACTCCTCCAGGAAGTGCGCAAGCTCCTCATCAGCCTCCGCAACAGAACAGCCATGCAGGTCGAGAAATGCCTGGATGGAGAAGCGCCCTGCATGCAGTTCCGGCAGGATCGTGTCGTGATACGCCGGGCTCACCCATTCTACATATTCCTGCGTGTCCGGCAGATGCATCGGCCGCTGTCCTGTGGCGATCTCGCCCAGCACCGTGAGCGTCTCACGGTCGGGGTCTCGGCGATCGATTGCCCGGTCCGGCTTCCGGTGATGTTGGTCGCAGGGAAGCGCCCTGAACGCCTCGATCTCCTGGACATCACGCATTTCGCTGCTGAAGAGCTCTTCGTCGGTGTATTCTTCTTTCTTCTTCCGACGCGGCTTTGCAGGAGGCGCAACCCTTGCCTGCTGCTCCAGCGCTTTACGGAGCTTTTCAAAAGGACGCGGGGAAAATATCGTCTTCTTGCTGCTCATGGTAAAGTATAACCGATTTGGACGTTGCAGTTCTATATGAAAAAACCCATGCTGAATAGTCAGCATGGGCGTGAACAAAAAAAGATCAGAGCGGGTCGTAAGCCGAGTTCTGTCCTCCCGGTTTCCCGGAAGTGGTGATCATTTATCTGGGCCTTCGATTGCTCGAAAGCACGAGCGATCTACCCGGAAGTCTCGGACGGGCCGTCCTTACCCCCTTACGGGGGACGCTTCCCTATGTGACCTTGCTCCAGGCGGGGTTTTCCAAGCACTCCCGGTCGCCCGGGAATCTGGTGGGCTCTTACCCCACCGTTTCACCCTTACCCTTGCGGGCGGTCTTCTTTTCTGTGGCACTATCCATGGGGTCGCCCCCTGTCCCGTTTCGGGACCGCCTTGCCCTGCGGAGCTCGGACTTTCCTCCCTCCGTTGCCGGAGAGCGATCACCTCACCCGCTCTGATTGTGAAAACATGACTGCAGGGTTCAGGGGCCGGGGTCCAGGGGCCAGGGTTTCAACAAGCATGTATATATGCTTATCACCCGGTTTTTCTCTCCTGAACCCTGGCTACTGGACCCTGACTACTTTATTTTTTCGTCGATCGCCTTGTTGGCCAAAGCATCGGCGTCCTTGTTCCGCTCCCGCGGGATGTAGTGTATCTCCACGCACCCGATCCTGGCGATCAGTTCCTTGGCCCTTGCATGGAGCGGTTTCAGGCCCTCGTTCTTTACCTTGTATTGGCCGTTCAGCTGCTTGACCATCAGCTCCGAGTCCGCATAGAGCCTGACCTTTGAAGCGCCGAGCTGCACGGCTCGTTCAAGGCCGATGATGGCGGCGGTATATTCCGCGATGTTGTTGGTGGTCGTTCCCAGATACCGCGCGATGCCTTCCAGGGGAAGGTCATGCTGCATGATGCTGATACCCGCACCGGACTCTCCGGGATTGTTCCGGGAGGCGCCGTCGGTAAAAATGGTCAGTTCTTTCATCGGAACCTTATCCAGCTGAAACCCTGGTTGCTGCTCAGGGGACCTTTGGTGCGATCGCTTCTTTGAAGTGCAGTATGCGGCCGCAGTTCGGACAGGTAATGATGCTCTCGTTCTTCTTGACGTTCACATACACCTGCGGAGGAATGCTCATGTAGCAGCCGGAACAGGACTCGCCGCGAGCTTCTGCAATGGCAATGCCTCCTTTGCTGACGATCAGCTTATGGTACTGGGTAAACACGGCAGGCTGAATACGCGCGATCATTTCCTGACGGGCCTGCTCCACCCCTTTCAGTTCCTGATCGATCTTCGCGACCTCGGCCTCTCCCTGTTTCTGCTCGGCCAGGATCGCAACCTCTTCTTCCCTCGCCCGCTGTTCGGCCGTCGTGATCCCTGCGGTGGCGGTATCGATCTTATCCATCAGAACCAGGATGTCGTCCTCTACTGCCTTATTCTCCTGCTCGAAGGTCTCGATCTCTTTGAGCAGCGCCTGATACTCCTTGTTGTTCTTGATCTCCGAGGTGCGGGCCTTCAGCTTCTCGACCTTTTGCACACCCGCCTCCAGGTCCTTGTCCCGGTCCCGCTTGTTCTTCTGTGCCGTCAGAAGGCTTTCTTTCGCGGTCTCGAGATTCGCCTCATTTGCGGCCCGCTTTTTTTCGAGCCCTGCAAGGGCCTCGGGCAGGCGTTTTTTCTGTGCGAGAAGCGTTCTGATCCTTCCATCAATTTCCTGCAGCTGCACCAGCATCTTGAGCTGTTCGTCCATTACGCCTCCAAAATAAAAATGCGCCTCTCGGCGCATTCTTGTGAACTGAGACCTACCGTGCGGTAAGCAGGCAGATACCCGTGTTAAACATCACTGTCGTAAAGATCCCCTGCATCTGCTGTACATCCTTCCTTCTGAGAGTGGTGGGCCCACCAGGACTCGAACCTGGGACCAACCGGTTATGAGCCGGTAGCTCTACCAACTGAGCTATGGGCCCTGCGGAAAAACTTGTTCCTGAATGAGGCCGGTGACCCGCAGGCGGTGTCACAACAGCGTGCATCTTGCCACAACGCCTGCAAAATGTCAAGGAAACGCCGAGAACCATCGATTAAAGTGGTCCGCAGCTATTCCATGAAGCTCTTCAACTGCTTGCTTCTGCTGGGGTGGCGCAGTTTCCGGAGGGCTTTCGCTTCGATCTGCCGGATGCGTTCGCGAGTCACGTCGAACTCCTGACCCACCTCTTCGAGCGTATGGTCCGTCTGCTCGCCGATGCCGAACCGCCAGCGGAGCACTTTCTCTTCCCGTTCGGTCAGCGTGTTCAGCACCTTGCGGACCTGCTGGTGCAGGTTCTTCCGGATGGCCGATTCGAGCGGCGAGGCCACCTTCTTGTCCTCGATGAAATCACCAAGGTGGCTGTCCTCTTCCTCGCCGATCGGCGTTTCCAGCGAGATGGGCTCCTTGGCGATCTTCATGATCTTGCGCACTTTTTCCACCGGCAGCTTCATGGTAGCAGCGATCTCTTCCGTGGAAGGCTCCCGCCCGAGGTCCTGCACCAGGCCGCGCGAGGTGCGGATAAGCTTGTTCATGGTCTCGATCATGTGCACCGGGATGCGGATCGTCCGCGCCTGGTCCGCGATGGCCCGCGTGATGGCCTGGCGGATCCACCACGTGGCATAGGTGCTGAACTTGTACCCGCGCTGCCATTCGAACTTGTCAACGGCCTTCATGAGGCCGATGTTCCCTTCCTGGATCAGGTCCAGGAACTGGAGGCCCCGGTTGGTGTACTTTTTGGCAATGGAGACGACCAGCCGCAGGTTGGCCTCAACGAGCTCGCTCTTGGCGTACTTGGCGCGCTCTTCGGCGCGCTCGTAGGACCGGAGCGCCTTTTTCAGGTCCTCGGCAGGCACGCCGCATTCGGTCTCGACCTTCTTGATGCGCTTCACGGCATTGCGGTAGGTGCGCTCGACGGCCAGCAGGGCCTCCTGCCGCATCTCGAACCGCCGTGCGGCATTTTTCAGTTCACGCTCACCCTGACGCATCCGCTTGAAAGCTTCCTTCAGGTCGGTCAGGGACCGGCCGGTCTTGCGTTCGAGCCCGTGGATCTCGCGCTCTGACTGCAGGATCTCGCTCACGAGCTCCCGGAGCTTCATGACGACGCGGTCCGTCTGGCGGCAATGGATGTTCAGCGCTTCGAGCTTGTCGAAGAGGGCATACCGCGTGGTCTGGATCTTTTCCCGCAGGTCCTTCTTCTTCGCCTCGGTGCAGCGGCTGCTGGCCACGTGGTTCACGAGCGTGTTGAGGTCCTTGCTGTGCCGGTCGATCTCGCCGATCAGTTTGAGCACGCGGGCATGCACTTCTTCCTCGTTCTGCGTCTGGATCTCCTCCAGGTCGTCCTCACCGGCATGAACGACCTCATGGATGCTGATCTTTCCCTTGCGGAGCTTGTCGCCCAGGTCGTGCACATCCTGCAATGAAAAAGGAAGGCTGTACAGGATCTGGGAGGCTTCACGCTTTCCCTCTTCGATCCGCTTCGCGATCGAAACCTCGCCTTCCTTGGACAGAAGGGGCACCGTGCCCATCTCCTTGAGGTAGAGACGGACCGGATCATCGGTTTTCCCTACGCCGACCTCGACCTCTTCCTCCTCGGCCTCTTCCTCGGCCGCATCGTCGAGGCTTGCCTCCTCGCCTTCAGCGCCCTCTTCCAGCTCATCCTCGGCCGGCTGACGCGTTTTGCTGTCGTGCCGCGTATCGGTTATGTCGATGTCGAGTTCGCCGTCCCCGAACAGCGAGATGATGCTGTCCAGCTGTTCCGTCGAAACGTCCTCCGGAGGGATCGCATCGCTCGCTTCCTCGTAAGGCATGTAGCCCCGTTCGGCGTTTTTCGCTGCCGGCTTTTTCGTTTCCCCTGCCTTGCCCTTCTTTAACATGCGCTGGTGCTCCTTTACGTGCTGCATCGAATCTCTGTATCGCCAAGAGCGATAGAATTTGGTTTCTACTCCGTGCTCGTACCCGACTTGCCGGGGATTTTTCTTCCCGGCCTTCTGCTCAGCTCCTGCTGTTCTTCCGTGAGTCGTTTTATCGTTGCTATGTCGCCCCGTGCTTCTGCTTCCTGGATCGCCCTTATCAGCAACTTCATTTTCTTTTCCGGGTCCTTTTGCTTGATGACCTCGACACAATCTTGAAACGATTTCGCCGGGTCTTCATAGACCATATCGAGCACAGCATAGTGGGAGAGGAGGTTCTTCAGCTCTTCGTCCTCTTCCCGTAACAGGGCGCCGGTGTCCAGTTTACCCTGCTCGTCCAGCATCTTGAAGATCCGTTCCACAGCACGCTGGAACAGCGGGTCGGTAAAATCGCGCGGCTCGATCCGGTCCTTCAGGCTCCGCGCGATCCCCTCGTCCTTCAGGATCAAGTGGATCAGGATCTCCTCTGCCCGGGGCCGTCGCCGTCCCGCCGCCGGTGCGGCCGGAGCGGTTCCGCCGGCAGGCGCGAAGGGCAACTTCATGGTCTGCTTCGGCATCTCCTGCCGGAGAACGGTCTCGTCCAGATCGAGGATCTCCGCGGTCTTCTTGAGGTAGTGGTCCCGTTCGATCCCGCTCTGCAATCGGGAGATATACGAGAGCATCTCCTCCGCTTTTTCGATCTTCTCATCGATGCTGCGGCTGGGACTGCTCTTCACCACCTGCTCGACCACGAAGTCCATGAACTTGGCTGACTGGCGCAGCCGGGCGGCAAAGGCCTCCTGGCCCTGCTTCTGCAAAAACGTGTCCGGGTCGTCGCCGCCCGGCAGGGACACCACGTTCACTTTCATGCTGCTTGAGACAAAAAGATCGAACCCCCGGAGCGAGGCCTTTACGCCGGCCGGATCGGGGTCGAAGATCAATACGAGCTTGTCGGCGAACCTCCGCATCAGCCGGAGATGCCCGTCGGTAAGCGCTGTTCCCAGCGTTGCCACCGCGTTCCGTATGCCGTACTGGTGGCAGGCGATCGCATCCAGGTAGCCTTCAACGATGATGAAGTAGCCCTGCTTGCGGCCGTGGTCCTTGGCCATGTCCAGTCCGTACAGGACGTGGCTCTTGCTGTACAGCGCTGTTTCCGACGAGTTCAGATACTTTGGCAGCGAGTCGTCCATCACTCTGCCGCCAAAGGCGATCACCTGACCGGTCATATCGCGGATCGGGAAAATGATCCTTCCGCGGAACCGGTCGTAGTATCCCTCTCCTTCGCTCCGCTTTACCACCAGCCCGGCCCGCTCCATCTGGCTAGGCGTGTAGTTCAAGTGTTTCAGGTGCTTCAGCAGGCCGTCCCATTCAGGCCGCACGTAGCCGAGCGCGAACTCCCTGATGATCGCATCGCTGACGCCGCGTTTTCTGAGATACTCCCGCGCTGCGCTGCCGGCGGGGCCTTCCAGCTCTTTGCTGAAATACGCTGCTGCTTCGGCGACGATCTTGAGGAGCGTCTTTTTCTCGTCCTCGGTCCTTTTGTCCTGCCGATGGTCCCGGTTGTCCTGCGGCAGCGTGATGCCGGAGCGTGCCGCCAGGGTCTTGACCGCTTCAGGAAAATTCAGCCCTTCCTGCAGCTCCACAAACTTGAAAACGTCTCCGCCGACGCCGCATCCGAAACAATGAAAGATCTGCTTTTCCGTGTTCACGTTGAACGACGGGGTTTTTTCCGAGTGAAAGGGGCAGAGCCCCAGCCAGTTCTTGCCCGTCTTCTTGAGCGCGACGTATCCTGAAATCAGGTCGTAGACATTGATGCTGTCCCGTACCCGCCGTATGACATCCTCGGAATACATCTTATTTCTTCAGCTCCACAACCGTGACGCCGGCGCCGCCTTCGGCCGGCTCGCCCGCCCGCGTTGCCGCGACCAGCGGGTGATGCTTCAAATAACCGGTCATGGCGGTCTTGAGCGCCCCGGTCCCCAGTCCATGGATGATCGTCACGATAGACAGGCCGCAAAGCCCCACCCGGTCAAGGTATCGATCGACCTCGGCCAGCGCCTCTTCCACGCGGAAACCGAGAAGGTTCAACCGGTCCGGCGCCTGCTCCAGCTCCTGAAGGTCCGTACTCCATCCCGGCGCTGCTGCAGACTTTCGTGACTTCCCTCGCCCGCCGGGTACCACCTCTTCCGCCGAGATCTTGAGCGTCTTCCCGTCGAGCTCGATCTCCAGAACGCCATGCTGCACGCTGAGGACCGTACCGCTCCTGGCAAGGCGGGGCACCTTGACCTGGTCGCCCGGTTGCACATCCAGCATGCTGCCGGAAGGAACCTGTCCCTGTTCAAGCTTCTCGGGCTCGAGCGTGCGTGCAAGGGACTCCATGTCCGAGCGAACAGTCTTAAGCCCGTCCTGCTCCTGAGCCCTCGCGTTCGATAGCTCCTTGAATTTCTGCCGCATCAACGCAAGGACTTCCCGGGCCTCCTGATGCGCCCTTGCCCTGACCGCGCGAACTTCTTCCTTTGTTGCCTGCAGTATGGCGACCGTCTCGCCCTGCTGCTGCCGGACCAATGCGAGCTCCCTGGCAAGGGTGTCCCGTTCGCTATCGAGCCGCTTCGTGTCCTGTTCAACCTGGCGCAACAGCGTTTCGAGCCGGGCGTCGTCCTCACTGAGCCGTGCACGGGCACGCTTGATAACGGCATCCGGTATGCCGAGCCGGGCCGCCATATCCAACCCGTAGCTTCTGCCCGGCCTTCCCGGCGTCAGGCGATAGGTGGGCTGCAAGGTCATTGGGTCGAACTCCATGGCCGCATTGACAGCACCGCCGGTCTCTGCTCCGAACAGCTTCAGGGCATTCTGGTGCGTCGTGATCATGGTGACGCATCCCCGTTCGATCAGGCTTTCGAGCACTGCCGCGCCGAGGCCGGCCCCCTCTGCCGGATCAGTTCCCGAACCGAGCTCGTCGAGCAGCACCAGGGAACGCTCGTCTGCCAGCCGAAGGATCTCGGCGATCTGGCTCACATGGGACGAAAAGGTACTCAGGTTCTGCTCCAGGCTCTGCTCATCGCCGATATCGGCAAAGAAGGAGCCGAAGCAGGGAAGCTCGCTTCCCTCTCCTGCGGTAACGGGCAGGCCTGCCTGCGCCATGAGGCACAGAATGCCCGCGGTCTTCAGCACCGCGGTTTTTCCGCCGGCATTGGGACCGCTCAGGATCAGGACCCGCGCCTCCCTGTTGATCACAATGTCATTGGGCCTGATCGTGTCCGCACCGCCTGCGGTTTTCGCTTTCCAGAGAAGCAGCGGATGCCGCGCGGAACGAAGCCGGACATCGCCTTGCATTGACAATGCCGGCACTGCTGCCCCGTATTCGATGCCGAAGCGTGCGCGGGCAGCGATCGCATCGATCGCCGCAAGCGCGCCGGTCATGGCCTCGATCCGCTCAACCTCCTGCGCAAGCATGCCGCTCAGTTCCCGGAGGATGCGCTCCACCTCTTCGCGTTCTTCCATGCGAAGTTCGGCGAGGCGGTTGTTCTGTTCCAGCACTTCAAGGGGCTCGACAAAGAGCGTGGACCGCGAGCCTGATTGTCCGTGCACAACCCCCCGGATGCTCTGCCGGAAGTTCGGCCTGAGCGGGAGCACATAGCGGTCGTCCCGCATGGTGATCACCGGCTCCTGCACGACCTTCTGCAGGGACCCGTCCTGCAGGATGCCGGACAGGCTGCCCAGAATATCGTCGCGCATCCTGCTGATCTGTTTCCGCACCCTGCGGAGCGCGGGGCTGGCCGAATCTTTGACCTCCGCCTTTTCATCAATGGCGTTGGCGACCGCGTCTTCCATCTGCGGCAGCGGCTGTATGACAGCGGCGCGGGCACGGAGCAGCGGAACGCCCTGACGCGCCAAAGTGCCCCTCTCCCCGATCCGTTCGAAAAAACCTTTGATCCGCCTGCCGGCGCCGAGCGTTTTCGCGATCTCCAGCAGCTCCAGCGGCGCCAGCGTCATACCGCTGATACGAAGTTTGTCGACCGATGCTCCGATGTCCATGATCCCGTCAAGCGGCAGGTTCTCTCCGCTCATGAACAACAAGATGCCTTCCTGCGTTTCCTGAAGCAGCTCTGCCACAACAGGCGGTGACAGCGCAGGCAGCAGCTTTGAAACAGCGGCCCGGCCGGGCTCCGATGCGGCAAAGCCGGCCACCAGGCTTCGCACCTTGTCATACTCCAGGACCTTCAGGGTATGTTCGTTCATAAACCGTGACAACCAACGCGACCGATCATGCCGGCCGCTTGAACCGTTTGAACCCGGAACACTCGACGATCTCCAGCGACGCGCTTGGCTCAAGCTTATCAAGCAACAGGTTCAGACCAAGCGTATCGCTCGACATGTGTCCTGCGATGACCACATGGAGATGATGCTTCTCCGCTTCTTTCCGGTGGTCCTCGGGCAGATGCATCGCGACCAGGGTCCCGACGCCGGACTGCACCAGTTTCTCCAGGGTCTCTTTGGAACCTGACGTCCCGCCGGTCATTTTCACGAAGATTTTTCCCGTGCGCTGTTCATCGGAACCCACCAGGATGCGAGGGCCGGCGTTGTTCCTGCGGGCCTCCTGGTATTCCGGAATATCCTTCAAAAGTTTCAGTACATCCTTTAACCGCTGCGGCGACGCGCTGTCAAAAAGCCGCTGCAGATGGCTCGATACCATGTTATCGGCCGGCGTATGAATGCAGCAATACGGAATACCGAGCAACCGCGCCGCATCAACAGGCCGGGTGTGGTTCACCGGCAACAAGCTCCGCTCGACCTCTTTCATTCTGCTGTCCAGCTGACCCTCGGCTACATTGATCGGCACGCCGAACCGGTTCAGGATATCGGCCTGCATTTTCATTACTTCATAGAAATTGGCGTACGCGCGGCCTTCGGGGTGATGGGCGAGAACAAGGTCGATACCGGCGCCCTTCTCATTCAGCCGGTCGGCGAGCAGCAGTTCCGGTGATTCAATGTCGATCCCGACCAGGATCTTCCGCACCGGTTGGTCCGGACTGCCATGCAGGACCCTGCTGTCGGCATAGGGATTGGTAAGCTGCTCAGGGTCAAATGAGGCCTGCTCGTCGGGTTCAAGCCCGTTAAAAAAAACCCGTTTGTCCTGCAACTCCTGCTCAACGGCGGCCCGCCCTCGCGGGTCGGCGTCTATACCATGCTGGATCGCACCATGGAACAGTTCTTGAAGCGTCACTGCGGGACTCCTAAAAAAAATCAGGGGGCCTGGTCCTTATGGCCCCCTGTTCAGCCTTATCGTAGAATGCAGCTCACCGCTCCGGCAAAGAGGCCGTTAACCCAGTGCACTTTTTACCAGCTCGCTCACTAATTTTCCGTCTGCGCGGCCGCCCACCATGGGGATCAGGGTTTTCATGACCTTGCCCATATCCTTGCTGCCCTGGGCTCCCGACTGGGTGATAGCCTCACGCACCAGAGGCTCCAGTTCTTCGCGCGACAACTGCTGCGGAAGATACACCTCAAGGAACGCGATCTCCGCGGTCTCCTTGTCAACGAGGTCCTGTCTCCCGCCCTTGGAAAATTGCTCGACAGAGTCTCTCCGCTGTTTGATAAGCGAGCGTACGGCTTCAAGCACTTCGTCCTCGGTCAGCGGTCCCCGCTTGTCGATCTGCCTGTTCTTAAGCGCAGCGCTCAACATGCGGAGCGTTGAGACCTTTTCCTTCGCTCCTGCTTTGAGGGCACCCTTTGTGTCTGCGTCGATCTGCTCCCGTAAACCCATCCGGTCCCCTCCAGGCACTTCGTCTTTTTTGCATGAACAACCAGAGCTAACCCTGTCTGAAAACACGCGCTGTCTTCGCTGCCTTCTTGCGTGCAGCTATCGCCTTTTTCTTCTTTTTTACGCTGGGCTTCTCGTAATGCTCTCTTTTTTTGACCTCGGAAAGAACACCTTCTTTTTCGATGCTCTTTTTGAACCTTCGCAAAGCGACTTCAAAAGGCTCATTGTCGCGTAATCGTATGCTCGGCACCCTTACTACACCCCCCTCCCAACACATCTTGTTGATTTAATTATAATTATGAATGTTCGCCAGCGCGGATAGTCCCGTATAATAATTTCCTAAAACAGCTAAACCGCTCATCCATCAAGGCGAGGAGCGGCATAATCATTATAGATAACAAGTCCTTCGATGAATGTCAAGAGAAATTTTCTTTAATTTCGCTACGTTGCCCGCTGTTTTTTGGATAGACCGGGATCGAAAAAACCTTCAACTCCGATAAGCTGCATTGATCTTAATATACTCGTTCGACAGGTCGCAGGTCCATATCGTTGCTTCGGCCTTGCCCTTATGCAGATCAATGGTTATCTGCACCTCCCGCTGTTTAAGAGCCAGCGATGCCTCGCGGTCAGCGGCCTTGCCCTGCCCTAATCCTTTCTCTACGAGTTTGGCTTTCCCGATCGAGATGTCGGTGCGGCTTTCGTCCATGTCCACGCCTGAGTAGCCGAGTGCTGCCATGATCCTGCCCCAGTTCGCATCTTCCCCGAAGAGAGCTGTCTTGACCAGGCTCGATTTTGCCACCGTGACAGCGGCACGTTTTGCCTCTGCCGGGTTCTTCGCTCCCCGCACCACGATCTCTACGAATTTGGTCGCGCCTTCGCCGTCGCGTACCACCTGTCGCGCCAGCGATCTCGTCACGGCATCGAGGCAGGCCTGGAATTTTTTCTGTTCCTTGGTGCCGGCGGCAATCCTCTTGTTTCCGGCAGCGCCATTGGCCATGCAAAGGATCATGTCATTGGTGCTCGTGTCGCCATCTACCGTAATGCTGTTGAATGACGTTTCCACCGATGACAGCAGGCACTTTTTGAGCAGGGGAGCGGCGATGGCGGCGTCCGTCATGATAAAGCAGAGCATCGTCGCCATATCAGGGTGGATCATGCCCGAGCCCTTGGCGATGCCGGCAACCGTGACGGTCTTGCCGCCGATCTCTTCCTGCACGATCGAGAGCTTCGGATAGAGGTCGGTGGTCATGATCGCCTCTGCAGCCTGCTCCCAGCCCGCGGGCGAGAGCAGACCGGCAGCGGTGACGATGCCGGATTCAAGCTTCTGCAGGGGCAAAAACTCGCCGATCACGCCGGTCGACGCAACGTACACCGATGCGGGCGGGACCCCGAGTTCCCGTGCAGCAATGTCCGCCGTGGCGCGCGCGTCAGCCAGGCCCCGCTTTCCCGTGCAGGCATTGGCACAGCCGCTGTTGGCCACCATGACCTGGCCTTTGCCCGACTTTGCCTTTGCCGCATCGAGCAGCACACAGGCGGCTTTAACGCGGTTCTTCGTGAACACCCCGGCTACGGCAGCCTCGCGGTCGGAATAAATGAGCGCCAGGTCCTTTTTATCGGTCTTCTTGATGCCGCAGTGGATGCCCCAGGCCTTAAAACCGGGCACGGAAAAACTTTTTGTATCCAGAATCCTCATTGTTCTACCCCTGTCGGAAGAATAAGTGGCCCTGTTCCGCGCTTACGGAAAAAGCCCGGCGCTGGTGAGGCCCGTTGTTTCTTCGAACGCCATCATCAGGTTCATGTTCTGCACCGCCTGGCCGGCAGCTCCCTTGACGAGGTTGTCGATAACCGATACCACAACCGCGCGTCCGGTGCGAGGGTCGGCAGTGACGCCGATATCGCAGAAATTCGACCCACGCACATTCCGTACGTTCGGCAGTTGCCCCGCCGGCAGTATCCGGACGAACGGTTCATGCTTATAGAAATCCGAATAGCGCCCATGAAGCGTCGTGGTGTCCAGGTTTTCCGTCAACCGGGCATATATAGTCGTCAGGATCCCGCGGTTCATCGGGATCAGGTGCGGTGTGAACGACACGGTCACCGGATGGCCCGCAAGCGCGCTCAGCTCCTGCTCGATCTCCGGTGTATGACGGTGCGTGCCTATCTTGTATGCCATCAACCCTTCATTCGCTTCCGGGTAATGATAGGCAAGCGCCGGACTTCGTCCTGCCCCGGATACCCCGGACTTGGAATCGATGATAATGCTTGTAAGGTCCGCTATGCCCATGCCCTGTTTGATGAGCGGCGCGAGGCCCAGGATAGCGCTCGTGGGGTAACATCCCGGGTTGGCGATAAGTGAGGCTTTTTTAATTTGTTCCCGCCGCAGCTCCGGCAGCCCATAGACCGCCTGCTTTAACAGTTCGGGATACTGGTGGCTATGCTCATACCACTGCGCATAGACCGCCGGATCGGCGAGCCGGTAATCCGCGGAAAGGTCAACGACCTTTGTGCCAAGCGCCCGGAACTTGTTCGCCGCATCCTGGGCTGTCACGTGCGGGAGAGCGAGGAATACCAGGTCGGCCTTCTTCGCTATAACGGCAGGGTCCAGGGGCTCGCAGATAAGCCGGGTCAGGCTGGCCAGATGGGGGAAAATCGCGGTGATGGGCTGGCCTGCGGACCGTTCTGACGTAATGGCGCTCACCGTCACGTTCGGATGATTGAGGAGTATCCGCAGGAGCTCCCCGCCCGTGTATCCGCTCGAGCCGACGATCGCAACTTGTAATGTTTCTTTACCCATGACCGGAACCCGACCTGAGGCCCTGCGTTTCCGCCGGGCAAAATAAAAGGGAAGGCATCTCTACCTTCCCTTGCATCGAAACAGGATATGCAACATATACAGCAGTAGGTATAAGGATCCCTTATCTCTTCGAGAACTGGAACCGTGCCCGTGCGCCCTTTTGACCGTACTTTTTGCGCTCTTTCGCTCTCGGGTCGCGGGTCAGAAGGCCTTCCTTGCGCAGCTTGCCTCTCGACTCTTCGTCGATCGTGAGCAGCGCCTTGGAGATGCCATGCCTGATGGCACCGGCCTGTCCGGAATTGCCGCCGCCGAGCACGCTCACGAGCACATCGTACTTGTCGATCGTGCCGGTCACTTCGAAGGGCTGGCGAATAATCATCTTGAGCACGTCCCGACCGAAATACTGGTCAATGGACTTCTCATTGATGGTTATCTTGCCGTTGCCGGGCATCATCCACACCCGGGCGATTGAATTTTTTCGTTTTCCTGTCGCGTAAAATCTCGATACGGTCGCAGCTGACATCAAACTTCCTCCTCAATAATACCGCAATACCACGTACGGCTATGCCTCTATAGTCATCGCTGCCGGCTGCTGCGCATCGTGCGGATGGGTTTCTCCGGCATACACTTTCAACTTGGTCATCATCTGCTTGCCCAACTGCGTCTTGGGCAGCATGCCCTCGACGGCCTTGATGATCACATCCTCGGGCTTCGTCTTCAAAAGCGTCCCGGCAGTAATGGACTTCAGTCCGCCCGGATATCCCGAGTGATGGTAATACATCTTCTGGTCAAGCTTCCTGCCTGTCAGATGCACTTTGTCCGCGTTCACGACGATCACAAAATCGCCGGTGTCAACATGCTTGGTATAGATCGGCTTGGTCTTGCCTTTCAATATCGAAGCGATTACTGTGGCCATCCTGCCGAGGGTCTTGCCCTTGGCATCGACGACAAACCATTTTCTGACGACATCTTCTTTTTTTGCCGAGTAGGTACCCATAATTCCCGCCTTGCTTGTTCAGGTGTAGTTTTTTTAAGAATTGCGAATATAAACAAATTCACCAGGTTTGTCAAGCATTTTATATTGCCATGGGCGCCGGTAAATGACACGCCAGTCAGCGCCCCTACGCAATGTCCATAAAAGTCTTTATAATTTAATTACTTATATCTTTTTTACCGGTGCGCCAACATCTCTGGCACAACCTTAAAAATAAAAAGACAACGAGTCTCCTCGTTGCCTTTTTGGCGCCTTTTTACGTAGCTTCAGGGCATCGGCCCTTTCGGTTCTCCTGCGCCTGCGACAGCAGGTCAGATCGTGAGATCGGCCTCGCAGGTACTAAGCTGTTTCAGACGCTTCTTTTTTCTGCCTCATTGCAGCAGGAGCTGCGACAACAGAGCCCATCAACGTGCCGAGCAGACCGCCGACCACAATACTTACCGTGGCTGCGCAGGCGATGCCGACCCCGATTCCCATCACAATGGCCGCGCGCACAAAAAGCGTCGGCTCAACAGTGCCGCCCATGATCTTCTGGAGCAGAATAAGGGTCCCAAAGCTGCCGAAATAGAACCCGGGAACGATTCCGGCCACTAAGAATACCAGCCCGCCCACTGTCGCGCCTATTTTCATTCCTGTTTTTACTGTTTCGTTCTTCATGACATGACCTCCTTTTGGCCGTAGCTTGTCGTATTTTACTGGGATTTATTACTTTTGTGCGGTTTTGCCTGCTTCAGCAGCCTCTTTGGCATGCACTCCTGATTCAAGCACTTTGCCTGCAAGCCAGCCGATGGAGGATGTGGCCGTCACGATCACAATACCCGCGACCAGTACCCCCATAAGCATTGAGGCCAGAACGATCATCCGGGAGAGAATGCCTGGTTGAAGCGGGAGACCAAAAAGCCATCCTGCTATATTGATCCCCATGGCGCCTCCCAGCAAACTGCCGGGCATGAGTCCGAACAAGGCGAACAGCACCAGTCCAGCACCGGCCCCAAGGTACGCTGTTTTTCTTGCTATTGTGGTCTTCATAATGAATTCCTCCTTTTCGTTCTGCTTTGACCGGTATTTTGCATCAAGCGTGCCAAACTTAAACATACTGATTTAATTACGATTCCTGTCCACTGGTCATTTGCAGATATGAGAAAACTGGAGTGACGTTATTACTATTGCGAATATCGTTATGTGCCTTACTGCTCCCCTGCCATCATTATACATACCAAGCAGATTTTTCTTGTATTGCGAACTGACCTATGCTATTTTAAGGGTCGCCCTTTAGGGGCATATTCTAAATCCACACGCGCCAGGACCTGCAGGCAGATGTCCCGAACCTAACCGTCGGGTCTGCCCGGGGATGATCGGCGCGGAGGCAAAACAGGAGGGACATAATGTCCGCGATCACGATGAAAGAGTTGTTGGAAGCAGGAGTGCATTTCGGCCACCAGGCAAAACGGTGGAACCCGAAGATGAAGAAGTATATCTTCGGAGAGCGCAACGGGATCTACATCATCGATCTTCAGAAAACGCTCAAGCTCTTCAAGGAAGCGCATGATTTCGTCCGCACGGCTGCATCCCAGGGGAAGGATGTCCTGTTCGTGGGCACGAAGAAACAGGCCCAGGACGCCATCACCGAGGAAGCAAAACGCTGCGGCATGTACTATATTTCCAGCCGCTGGCTCGGCGGCATGCTAACGAACTTCGCAACCATCAAGAAGAGCATCGACCGCCTCAAGAAGATCGAAAAGATGAAAGAGGACGGCACCTACGAAAAGCTGACCAAGAAAGAGGTCGCCGGCCTTGAAAAAGAGCGCATCAAGATGGAAAAGATCCTGTCGGGCATCAAGACGATGCCGGACATTCCATCAGTGATCTTCATCATTGACCCCCGCAAAGAGGCGATCGCTGTTCACGAGGCCAACAAGCTCGGCATTACGGTCGTAGCTGTCGTGGACACGAACTGTGATCCCGACAATATTGATTACGTCATTCCTGGCAACGACGATGCCATTCGCGCCATCCGCCTGATGGCTTCAAAGGTAGCTGATGCAGTGATCGAGGGCAGGCAGGCGATCGCCAAGGAAGCCGGCCAGGCCATGGAGGCCGCAAAAGCTGCCGGCGTTACTCAGGCAGAAGGAATGCCTGAGGCCGCAGTTGTTGAGCCGGACGTCGAAGAGTAGGCGCAGGAACAACACAAAAGTTATACTACTGTTGAAGGGAGTTTTTTTAGCATGGCCACAATATCTGCAAGCGCAGTCAAGGATCTGAGAGAAAAGACCGGGGTCGGCATGATGGATGCCAAGAAGGCCCTTGAAGAAGCTGGCGGTGATTTTGAGAAGGCCGTCGATATTTTGAGAAAAAAGGGGCTGTCTGCTGCGGCAAAGAAGGCAGACCGCGTAGCTTCCGAAGGCATGATCGCGTTCAGCAGTTCCGGCAGGACCGGCGTGCTCGCTGAGGTCAATAGTGAGACGGACTTCGTGTCCAAGAACCCTGAGTTCCAGCAGTTCGCAAAAAGCGTCGCAGAACTCGTTTCCACGCAGAACCCGGCGGACGTTGCGGCCCTTTCGCAGCTGATGCTCGGCAATGAGAGCGTCGAGGCCAGGCGGCAGACCCTGGTGCAGAAGATCGGCGAGAACATCGCGATCCGCCGGTTCGAGCGGTATGAGACCGACGGCTCGATCGCTGTTTATCTGCATGGCACCCGCATCGGCGTCATGGTGGATTATGCCGGCGGTGACGAGCAGCTGGGCAAGGACATTGCGATGCACATTGCCGCAGCGAACCCGCAGCATCTATCCCGCGAGTCCGTTCCTGCAGAGACCATCGCCCGCGAACGGGCGGTATACGAAGGTCAGGCCAAGGAATCAGGAAAACCGGCAGCGGTCATCGGCAAGATCATTGACGGCAAGATGGAAAAATTCTACACGGATTTCTGTCTTCTGGAACAGGTATACATCAAAGACCCTGACGGCAAGCTCAAGGTCAAGGACCTCTTGAAGAAGGCCGGCGGGAACGCCGCGGTCCGCCGGTTCGTTCGGTACCAGCTCGGCGAAGGGATTGAAAAGAAGAAAGCGAATTTTGCAGAAGAGGTTGCCGCACAGCTGAAGTAGCAATCGAGGTGCTGGTTCCCTCCGTGTTCGTGAACAAACGACGGGAACGGCACCACAGGTTGTATCTGATGCAATTTTGACCTGAAGCACCCCTATACTGACGATGGCGCAATCACCTTATAAACGGATCATGCTCAAGCTCTCAGGCGAGGCCCTGATGGGCGACCAGCAGTACGGCATTGACCTTGCCGTCCTGGACAAGATCGCTTCCGAGATCAAGGATATCTACGGCCTCGGCATCGAGATCGCCGTCGTCATCGGCGGCGGCAACATCTTCAGGGGCCTGGCCGCATCGGCAAAGGGCATGGAACGGGCAAGTGCCGACTACATGGGCATGCTTGCCACGGTCCTGAACGCCCTGGCCCTCCAGAACGCGCTCGAGAACAGAGGGGTCGTCACCCGAGTGCAGTCCGCCATCGAGATGCGCGAACTGGCCGAACCTTACATCCGCAGGAAAGCCGTTCGGCATCTTGAGAAAAAGCGGGTCGTCATCTTTGCGGCCGGCACGGGCAACCCCTATTTTACCACGGATACCGCTGCCGCTCTCCGCGCCATGGAGATCGGTGCGCAAGTGATCATGAAAGCCACCAAGGTGGACGGAGTATATAGCGCCGACCCCGTGAAAGACCCGACGGCAACGAAGTACGATCGGCTCACGTATATCGAAGTGCTTCAGAAAGACCTGCGGGTCATGGACGCGACTGCCATCTCCCTCTGCATGGACAACAATCTTCCTATTATCGTATTCGACCTGAACACCGCGGGAAACATCAACCGTATTGTCAGGGGTGAATCGGTGGGAACGCTGGTCGCAGGGAGGCAATAATGCTGAGCGAGCAGAAAAAAAAGGCCGAGGAGAAGATGGGCAAGGCCGTCGACACCCTGAGAAAAGAATTCACCTCGCTGCGTACCGGCAGGGCGTCGCTCGGCATGCTCGACGGCATCATGGTTGACTATTACGGCACACCGACCCAGCTCAGCCAGGTCGCCAACCTGGCAGTGCCCGATGCGCGGCAGATCACGATCCAGCCCTGGGAAGCAAAGATGCTCGGCGAGATCGAAAAAGCCATTCTCAAATCGGACGTTGGGCTTACACCGAACAACGACGGCAAGATCATTCGCCTCAGTATCCCGCCGCTGACCGAGGAGCGAAGGCACCAGATCGTGAAGCATGCCAGGAAACTCGCCGAGGATGCGCGTGTCGCCGTCAGGAACATTCGCCGGGACAGCAACGACGACATCAAGAAAAAGAGCAAGGACAAGGACGTTCACGTATCCGAGGACGAGATCAAGAAGCTGCAGGATGAGATCCAGAAAACGACAGACAATTATATCAAGAAGATCGATGAAGTTTTGACACAAAAGGAAAAAGAGATCATGACCGTGTAGTGACGGCATTAGATACCATGTTGGAATACCGGCGCCTGCCTCGTTTTACTACGAAGCAGGCAGCTTTTTTTCAGGATTTTTTTATCCCTGACGCAACGACGACTCCTGTGTCACCACTCCCCGTGATACCCTCTCTCTGCCCGCAGTTTCGTTTACAAACAGACCTCTGCACGATTCTCGCTACACAAAGTGCATTTTCAGGAACAGCTCCCAATCAGTGTCTGCTCATGCCAGGCGTCCTTTCATTAGCAAACAGACATATGATTATTAAGAAATTTTATAATGGCTTACCGGGTTTTTTCTTGACAAAAAATGGGGGTTCCTGTAAATTTTTCCTGTACTTTTATGGAATCAAAGGAGTGTACGAATGAAAGAAGGCCCTCTTTTTTTACATGTAAATATTCCACTTCCCGGTGTAACCAGTCCTGAGACGCTGGAATCATGTCGGGCCGCCATTACCTACTCGTGGCTCGCCATGGCGATCATTATTGGACTTGCGTTAATTGCACGCTTCTCGCTCAAGAAAACAGCGCCGACGGGCGTTCAGAATTTACTTGAGGTCATTGTCGGCGGCCTGAACGACTTCGTCGAAGACATTATGGGGCCTGAAGGCAAGCACTATCTGGCGCTGATCGGGACCCTGTTCCTCTTCATCCTCGTCTGCAACCTTCAGGGTCTCGTACCGGGTTTCGATTCACCTACAGCAAACATCAACACGACCCTTGCGCTGGCACTCGTGGCATTCTCGGCAACTCATTACATCGGCCTCAAACGCCACGGCATAGGGTATATCAAGCATTTCATGGGACCCATGTGGGGGCTTGCGCCGCTCATGCTCCCCATCGAGCTCATTAGCCATTTCGCGCGCGTTATGTCGCTCACGTTTCGTCTCTTCGGCAACATGGTTGCAAAGCACAAGCTTTTGCTCGTGCTGGCGCTCCTTGCGCCCTACATCGCGCCGGTCCCGATCCTCGGTCTCGGCCTCCTGGTGGCCTTTGTACAGGCACTGGTGTTCACGCTCCTGACCATGCTCTATCTGTCGGGCTCGATCGAAGAAGCGCACCTGGGCGGCGACCACCACTAAATATCACATACCCCGGAGAAAGCGTTCCCAGAAGGGATTCTTCGGGTGGTTTCACTCCGGTCATATCCGGGCAGATTTATATAAATTTAAGAAAGGAGACGAATCAATGAAGAAAGTTACAGCAATCATGTTACTGGTGTTCGGTCTGATGCTCATCGCCACGGCTGCATTTGCACAGGAGGCAGCAGCGGCCCCTGATGCAGCCAAGTTCGCGTTCTTCGGCACGGTTGCAGCAGCATCCGCAATCGGCATCGGGATCGCAGCGCTCGGCACCGGCATCGGCATGGGCCTCAGCGTCGGCCGCGCGGTGGAAGGTATCGCCCGCAACCCCGAAGCTTCCGGCAAGATCATGACCACCATGATCGTGGGTCTGGCTCTTATCGAGTCGCTCGCGATCTACACCCTGGTCGTGGTGCTCATCCTGCTCTATGCAAAGCCTTTCGGTGTCTAGTTTTTCGCACTCAATACTTTAAAGAACGCAAAAAAGGGGCGGCTTAACCGCCCCTTTTTTTATTGTCTACTGAGCAGCCGCAACGTTTTTCCGTACCCAAACGCTTATGCTGCTTTTTTCTCCTTGCCGGCGTCGCCCAGGAGGCGGGTCTCCCCGCCGACCCTTGCATTGCCGAGCAGCCGGGCCCTCCCGCCAACCTCGGCCCGATCGAACACTTCAGCCATTCCGCTCACGACCGCATCTCCATATACACTGGCAAAGCCATAGACCTTTGTATCACCGAGAACCTTAGCATTCCCGAAGACCCTGGCGTTCCCGAAGATCTCCGCCCGACCCGCGACCTCCGCCCGGTCAAAGATCCAGGCGTTTCCAAAAACAAAGGCTTCTCCGCTGATCTTGCAATGCCCGCAGATCTTGGCAAAGGGCCCGATGTAGGCTGTGTCGGCGACCTGCGCATGTTCGGCCACCATACCGCCTCCATTGGGGTGGTGATGATACTTTACACCGTCGATCTCTACTACGGGCTCCGTTGAAAGCACTTTGATCTCCATGTGAACACCTCCGTAAAAGTTGATCAGTGAGTTTTTCACCACGGTGCATATATTTCCGCACGATAAGCGCTTATCATACAATCATAACTATAAGCGTGTCTCAATTTTCAGATTTAGCATGGTTCAAGCATAGCGAAGTCGTGCAGTTTTGTCAAACCAGGAGAGAGAAGCATCGATAAGCCGGGCAAGACGTCTACCGGCGTATGCCCAGCAAACAAGACCTTTTTCCAGCAGACGAAAGCTTCTGTTAACAAGAGCTTAGGATGAGGACCTGCCCGGCACGTTCCTGCTCCCGGACAAGAGAGATGAATTTGCTTTTGCTGCCACCGGGAATTTGCTATAATGCGCATCTGTTGCACATTCGTTATCTGCCATGCATAAGGAGCTTGAATAATCATGAGCGCAACGAGCAATGTCCGTGTCAGATTCGCCCCCAGTCCGACCGGTGCCCTGCACATCGGCGGCGTACGGACCGCCCTTTTCAACTGGTTGTTCGCCCGCCATCATGGAGGGACCTTCATCCTCCGCATCGAGGATACGGACCAGACCCGATCCACCGACGAATCCATCAGGATCATCCTGGACGGCATGAAATGGATCGGCCTTGACTGGGACGAGGGCCCCTTTCGCCAGACCGAACGCATGCAGATCTACCGCGAGCATGTCGATCAGCTGCTCAAAGCCGGCAAGGCCTACCGGTGCTACTGCACGCCTGAAGAGCTTGACGCGAGAAGAAAAGAAGCTATGGCGGCGGGCAAGCCGCCGAAGTACGACCGGAAGTGCCGATCGCTCACCGCTCCCGTTCCGGGAAGGACCGCGGCAGTGCGGTTCCTGTCTTCCGATGAGGGCCAGACGATCGTGCGGGACATTATCCGCGGCGCCGTGACCTTCGAGAACCAGCAGCTCGACGACCTCATCATCCAGCGCTCCGACGGCCTGCCGACCTATAACTTCGCGGTCGTGGTCGACGATGTCACCATGAAGATCAGCCACGTCATCCGCGGCGACGACCATTTGAACAATACGCCGCGCCAGATCCAGCTCTACCAGGCCTTCGGGTACGAGCCGCCGCAATTCGCCCATCTGCCCATGATCCTCGGTTCCGACAAGACCAAACTTTCGAAGCGGCACGGCGCAACCGCCGTGACCGAATACATCGACCTGGGCTACCTGCCCGAAGCGCTCGTCAACTATCTTTCGCGCCTCGGCTGGTCCTCGGGCGACCAGGAGATCTTTTCGCCGCAGGAGCTGATCGAGAAGTTCTCTCTCGAGAATGTGGGTAAGGCGCCATCGGTCTTTAATCCGGAAAAACTGATCTGGCTGAACCATCACTATATCCAGCAGGCCGACCCGGCACGGCTGGCCACGCTCGTCTTGGACCTTTTGAGGAAAGACGGTCTTGTGAAATCGGAGCCGGACACGGAGTGGTTCAAAAAGCTCGTAACAATACTGACGGAGCGCAGCCATACGCTGGTGGAAATGAAGACCGGCGCCATTCCTTTTCTCGCGGATGATATCGCCATGGACGAGAAAGCACGAACCAAACACCTGACGCCGGACGTGGCCCCGCTGCTCTCCGAACTTGCAGACCGTCTCAAGGCTGCAGACCCCTTTACGCACGATGAGATAGAGAAGGTCTTTACTGCCCTCGTCACCGAGAAAGCCATAAAGCTCGGAAAGCTCGCCCAGCCGGTGCGCGTGGCCCTGACCGGCGGCACGGTCAGCCCCGGCATCTACGACGTGATCGAAGTCATGGGAAAAGACAAGACCATCAAGCGGATAGAAGCAGCGATCGGCATGGCAAAGTAACAGAAAAAGCCCTGCCGAATCATTCCTGCGAAGCAAAAAGGACCAATGGAGCGAAAACCTTTCATAGCTATTACCATGGGCGATCCCGCCGGCGTCGGTCCCGAGATCATCGCCAAGGTGATCGACAGCAATGAGCTGCTCCCGCTCTGCAGGCCCCTCGTGATTGGTGACGCCGGGGTGATGAAAAAGCTCGTCGAAGAGCAGCGGCTCTCGATCTCGGTCCGCAGCATCTCATCCATCGCGGATGCCGACCCTGCTCCAGGCAAGCTCGATGTGCTGGACCTGCGGAATGTGAACCTTGCGACCCATGCCTGGGGAAAGCCGGGCGCTTCTTCCGGCACAGCGGTGGTCGAGTATATCAGAAGAGCGGTCGACCTGGCCCTGAAGAACGATGTTGATGCCGTCGTGACCGCGCCGATCAGCAAGGAAATGATGAATGCCGCCGGGCATCATTATGCAGGACATACCGAACTGCTGGCCGAGCTCACGAACACCAGGGACTACGGCATGTTCTTCGTAGGCGGCGGGCTGCGGGTGATCCTGACGACCATCCACGTGGCGCTCAAGGACGTTCCTTGCCGCATCACGCAGGCCGCGGTTTTAAAGACGCTGCGCCTGGCGCACCAGGCCATGCGGTCCTTCGGCATGGATCACCCCCGTATCGGAGTGGCAGCGCTGAACCCTCACGCAGGTGAGGGGCGGCTCTTTGGCTCCGAGGAATGGGACGAGATCCTGCCGGCCGTGGTCAAGGCGCGGGGAGAGGGCATCGACGCAAGCGACCCCATCCCGGCCGACACCTTGTTCTACAAGGCGCGCAACAATTACTATGACATCGTCGTTGCCATGTACCATGACCAGGGGCTTGCCCCGCTCAAGATGCTCGCCTTTGGTAATGCCGTCAATGTCACCGTAGGCCTCCCGATCATCCGCACCTCCGTGGACCATGGGACCGCCTACGATATCGCCGGCAAAGGCTGCGCCGACCCGACAAGCCTGCTTGAGGCCGTCAAGCTTGCGGTCATCATGTGCGCTCACCGGAAGCGCATTCACAAGGAGGCATTGTGAGCTCTCATGTCCGTCCGCTCCTGACACGATCGTTCCTCTTCGCCGTGGTGTTCTTCGGACTCTTTCTGTTTTTCGTCTACCAGATGGGCCGCATGCTCATGGTGTTCCTTTCCCCGCTGCTCTGGGCCGCCATCCTGACCCTGGTGCTTTCTCCGCTGCAGGAAAGGATCGCCGCCCGGCTCAAGCACCGGAGAGGACTGGCTGCCGCGATCATGACCCTCATAACGCTGCTGCTGGTCATTGGGCCTGCCGTGTCGCTGCTGTTCGTCCTTGTTACCCAGGCAGGCGACCTGTACAGCGCCATATCGGCCCTTGTTCAGTCGGGCAAGCTCTCCGAGGCCTGGGAGAAGATAAACGGTTCGCTCCTCGACAAGATCCTGCTGCCGCCGTTTTTGCCTGACATCGATATAAAAGGCATGGTGGCAAAGGGGATCGGCGATCTTTCGTCAGGCCTGGCCGCACAGCTCGGCGGCGTGCTCAAAAATTTCGTGATCTTCGTCATCGACGTCGTCATCATGCTGATAGCCCTCTTCTTTTTTCTTCGGGACGGAAAGAGCTATTTTCATGCTTTCGTCGACCTGCTGCCCTTCACGAAACCGCAGAAGGAAGAGATCACCAGAAAATTCATCGACACCTTCGGAGCCGTGATCAACGGTGTTTTTCTCGTCGCCCTGCTCCAGGGAGCCATGACCGGCATCGGCTTCGCGCTGTTCGGCCTCCCCCTTGCCGTCTTCTGGGGGTTCCTGGCAGCCCTCCTGGCGCTGGTCCCCGTCGGCGGCGCGGCGCTCATCTGGCTTCCCGGCGCAGCCTACCTGTACTTTTCGGGGTCGGTGCTTTCTGGGATCCTGCTGGGAGTGTGGGGCTTGGTGCTGGTCAGTTTGTCGGATAATATTCTGAGACCGCTCTTGATCGGCAGAAAAGCCGACATCCCGACCTTTATCCTGTTCATCGCCCTGCTGGGCGGTCTGCAGGTCTATGGGTTCCTGGGCCTGCTTTTGGGTCCGCTGGTCGTCACCCTGCTGACCGCCCTGGTACAGATCTACCGTGAGGAATATGCGGGAAAAGCAACAGAGTGACAAGCAGTTTTTTTCTGTATTGCCCTTCGTGGCCGCTGCTGCAGAACAAGGGGAATCCGGCGCCATCATCGCATGATCACGATGTTAAAATACCGAACGTGCTTTACACAGGGGGAAAGAGTTAATGGAAGATCTGGCAAAATCTGATACCTGGCGTGTGTTCCGCATCATGGCAGAGCTCGTGGAAGGGTTTGAAGCGCTGAGCAATATCGGCCCTGCCGTGACCATCTTCGGAAGCGCCCGTCTCCAGCCGGGTTCGCCCTACTACAACAAGTGCCTGAAGGTTGCCGAGAACCTGGCAAAGGACGGTTTTGCCGTGATCTCGGGCGGAGGTCCGGGCATCATGGAAGCCGCCAACAAAGGAGCTCAGAACGCGAACGGCACTTCGGTGGGACTGAACATCGAACTCCCCATGGAACAGTCGCCCAATAGTTTTCAGGACATCAGGGTCGAGTTCCGTTACTTCTTCGTGCGCAAGCTCATGTTCGTGAAGTACGCCGTCGGCTACGTCATTTTTCCGGGCGGCTTCGGCACCATGGATGAGCTGTTCGAAGCGCTTACGCTGATCCAGACGAAAAAGATACGGGGCTTCCCCGTGGTGCTCGTGGGCAAGGAGTACTGGCAGGGCATGGTCGATTGGCTCAAGACATCGGTGCTCGCCGAGGGCACCATCAGCTCCGAGGACATCGACCTGCTGCATATTGTGGACGAACCCGAAGAAGTGTGCGCCATCATCAACAAGCGGTACAAGGACCGCATCTCCGGCGGTCATATGGACCGCAGGAATAAGGGGAAACGGGGCGTCTAGCGGGGCGTGCGCTTTTTTCGCTGTGTACGTTCCGACCGGGCTTTCAAATGCTGGGTGAGCCGCATGCCCCGGAACCAGCGTTCGATGTTCTCCCGGTAGATCATGGTGAACAGGATCAGCGCGATGCTGATGCCGGCAAGGGAAAAGAATGCCACATAACGCTGGTCCCGGAATAAGGTGCCGCCCATGGTAAGCAGCAGGGTGCCGAGCAGGCGTCCGATGGTCGAGACGATCAGAAAATCACGCTGCCGCATATGCCCGAGGCCCAGGAGATAGCAGAGCAGGTCCTTGGGAAACCCGGGGATCAGGAACATCAGGAAGGCAAGGAACATGCCTTTGTGCTTCATGACGTAATCGTAACGCTTGATCGTTTCAGGATTGACGAGCGTCTCTACCAGGGGGCGTCCCGCGAACCGCGCAAGAACGAAGGCAAGCCACGACCCGAGCGTAAGACCGATGGTGGATAACAGCACGCCCCAGAACGGCCCGAAGAACAAACCTCCCACAAACCCCGTTACCTCGCCCGGCACGGGCGCCGCAACCACCTGCAGCACCTGAAGCCCGATAAAGATGAAAGCCGCGTTGGCCCGGTGTTCTTTGATCACCGCCAGAAGGCGCTGCTTGTCCGTAAGATACTGCACCATCCCGAGCGGGAACAACAAGTACAGAATGACGGCGATGACCACGCCAAGGACAGCAAGCCCGGCGATCGTTCTTTTATTGAGGTTCATCATGCAGGTAGGATTCCTATCGTCTATTTCCTGAAGAGCTCGTCCAGCGCCTTTCGAGCCCCATCCGCATCGACCGCTGCCCCTGCTGCTCCGCGTATTTCTGCGAACACGAAATAATCGCAGAAGTTGGACCGGGCCTTGTCCTTCACCAGCCCGGCCATGGGTTCACGGCATTGTTTTGACGCTGCCCGGTCGTAGAAGGAGCAGTTCAGGCAGCAGGTGAGGTCCGCGCGGCAATGCGGACAGACATCGCGCCGGCCGATGGTCCGGCCCTGTACCAGTTCTTTTTTGCAGGCTTGGCAGATTTTCATAGCCCCGCACTATAGCGCATCGGCGTTCGTTAGACAAGATGAAAGCCGGGCAGCGACCGTGATCCTGTCGGATCGCCGTTCGTGCTGCCCGCGCGTTACGGCCACCAGATATACATGAACTGCACTCCGGGGTCCATCATTCTTCCCAGGTCGAGCGAGAACCGTGAATAGATATTGTCCTTGTATTCGCCGGGGCGGGAATAGGTGACCACTTGGGCCTGCGCAAGATGCGCCTGCTTTTTTGCCGCTTCGATCGCATCTTCAAGATATCCTACCTCGTCGATGAGGCCTTCTTTTTTTGCGTTTGCGCTTGTGAAGATCCGGCCGTCGGCAAGCTGCAGCACCTGTTCACGCGGCAGCTTCCGCTCCTTAATGATCAAAGCGACGAATCGTTCATAGATGGAGTCCACCACATTTTTAAAGATCGCCCTTTCCTCGGGAGTTACGGTGCGGAAGGGCGAGCCCATGCCCTTGCGCTCCCCTGATACGATCTCCACTGCCTGGATGCCGACCTTCTGCATGAGCCCCGTTGCATCGATGCGCCACATGATGACCCCGATGCTGCCCGTCACGCTGGTGGGCTGTGCCGATATCCAATCCGCTGCCAGCGCCGCATAATAGGCCCCTGATGCGCCTGCATCCATGAAGTGGGCGATCACCGGGATACCCGTTTCCTGCCGGAACTTCTTTATTTCATGGTAAAGCACGTCAGAGGCGGTAACGCCTCCCCCGGGGCTGTTGATCCTGAGCACCGCCGCCTTGACAGACCTGTCGCGCCGCGCCCTGTCCAGTTCCTCCCGGAGACGCGGGACCATGCCGATCTCCGATGCTCCCGAAAGGCTTGACGAGCTCCGCTCGCTGGTGATCATGCCGGACAGGTCGAGCACCAGCACCTTGTCCCTGCCGGCGCCGGAAAGGACCTGTTCCTCGAGCGGCTGCATCTCCGGTGTAAGGCTTACCTTAAGGAACGTACACCCTGACAGTACGCCGGCCACTCCCAGCGCTGCCAACAGCATCATTATTCTTTTCATCGTTTCCTCCCTGGCTGCCGCGCGAGATAGCCGTTGTTCGAGGCACTGCTCGCACTTTATGCATTATTACCGAATACGCCAAAGCTGTCAATCATTGGCTTGCGAAGCCCATTTTGCGAAGCTATGAACATACGCGTTGATCACATGGTTTATCTTCCCAGGGACCGCTTCTTTGTTTTCTATAATTAAGTCCTGAGCTGAAAACTGCAATTTACTGTATCTTGACCAGGCACATATAGTACCCCAGAGCGTTCTGGCTTTTTTTCCATGACGGCTGAGGGTATCCGTAGACGGTAACGGGGTTTTTTACACTTTTTCGGCACCCCTAGATTCTTCGAAAACACTTCTTGACTCTCCCGTGCCTTTCAGATAATATTTAAGCCTGGCTAAAAATTTGACACATGATATCAGCATGTTACAAAATCCGCAGCAAGGGGATGGGCTGAGCGGTCACTGTTGCACGGGTTCTTCCTAGTAAGAGGCCTGCGCAAAAAGCATTCAAGAAGCATTTTTAAGGAGAAAGACATGTTAGATGGTATTCGCACCAGGTTTTTTTTCGCAATCCTGATTCTTGCGTGCATCCTTCCGGGTGCGGCATGGGCAGCACCGAAAAAAGCATCCGGCGCATCTGCAGAAACTTTTGAGCAGTATGTTGCAGATCTTCAAAAGAATCCGGCCGACAAAGCCCTGCGCGAAAAGATCATAAAAACCGCACAGACCATGAAGCCAGCGCCTGCAGTTCCCGAGGAGGCCGAGCGCAACATGGCCCGCGGCGTGGTTTTCTTCACCAAAGCAACGGACAACGCCGGCTATCAGAAAGCAATCGTCGAATTCGAGGCTGCAGCCAACGCCGCGCCCTGGCTCGACAAGGCATACTATAATCTCGGCGTGGCGCAGGAAAAAGCAGGGTTGTTCAAAGAGGCGATCAGGAGCCTCAAGCTCTATCTGCTGGCAACCCCCAACGCAAAGAACGCCCGTGAAGTAAGAAACCAGATCTATATGCTTGAAGCGACTGTTGAGGAGGCGCAGGCAACGCCAGGCCCTGCGGTTCCGGCTGCCCCTGCTGCAGGCGCTGCTGCTGCGGCTCCAGGCATGACGGTTGCCAAACCAGCGCCGCTCATGAGCACCAATGCGAATCTTGACATCGAGAAGGATGTGCCGCTGAAGGTGGTCAAGCTGCCTCAGGACAAGAAGTCCAGGATACCGAGCTTTGTCGGCAGCTGGTCTTTTAAAGAACTCCGGGGCACGGAAGAAACGGTCGTTCAGGGTTTCGAGATCGTGAACACGAACGGCGTGCTCAGCGTTCTTCCCCCGAACCGGGGTGAGAACAACGTCGGTTCGGTCCGGGAATTTGAAATCACCGAAAAAACGGTCAAAGTGCAGATCAAATGGAAGATGAAGAACGTGCCGGCCTACTGGAAGACCGAGACCTACGATCTGACCATGTCGGATGATGGAAAAACGCTGAGCGGCTCTTATAACCAATCGAGCGTCGGCGGAAGGAACAAGTACCTGGATAAGAACTTGTTCCGCCAGTAAGAGAAGCACCCCTTTTCCGCCGCATTACACCTTGCCTCGTAAACGGGACGTACGCCTAAAAGCGACGTCCCGTTTTTTATTCTGCACCGGTAGCGAAATAGTCCAGACATCGCGGACAAGCCCGTGGGAGGATAGTTTCCGCTCTTTCATTTCGTGGGGGTGTGGACATTCACTGCCAAACCTGATATCATTTTTTCAGGCTTTGCTGCAGCCTTTCCTCGTCTCCCTTGGACCTTCCGACCGGGTTCCTGCACCGGCGTCCGGAGTCTGCTATGAACGAATTG
>Ga0154443_1009_pt2 | contig 33675 bp, 26 predicted proteins | sample RifGroC2_FD_105636 | JGI IMG/M metagenome (GOLD analysis project Ga0154443, IMG submission 105636) | Nitrospirae bacterium GWC2_56_14
ATCCCGATATTTTCGCGCCAACCGCGAAGGAAGAAGCCCGAACGCAGCTCAGGCTGCCGCTCGATAAAAAGATCATTTTCCTGGGCTCCACCTCGCTTCGAGACAAACGCAAGGGACTGCTCTATTTCAAGGATGCATTAGATATCTTATCGCGTTTGCTGAAAACCGATACGAGCGTGAAACAATCTATTTTAATCACGCTTGCCGGCAAGCTGGATAATGAACCGGGTCTCGACATGCCATTTCCCCATGTGCACCTCGGTTACTTTGCGGAGGATAGACAGCTAGCCCGTGCGTATCAAGCGGCGGATGTCTTCGTCTGCCCCTCGGTAGAAGATTCGGGTCCCATGATGATCAACGAATCCATCATGTGCGGCACCCCGGTGGTTTCCTTCGAAATGGGAGTTGCCTTGGATTTGGTGCATACGGGAGAAACAGGATACCGGGCGAAGCTGAAAGACAGCAGTGAACTTGCGCAGGGAATGTATGAGATCTTGACCCTGAACAAAACCGAGAGCGAACGCATATCGCAAAATTGCCGGGACCTCGGCCAGCGCCTCTGCCACCCGGCAGTCCAGGTAAAGTCCTTCGAAAAGCTGATTGACTCCCTGGTAAATAAAAGAGGCGCAGGTGCATAACGTCATGAAAACAATCCTGGAGAAAATAATTAGCCGGCTCGGCTTTGCTGTTGTCAAAAAAAGAAGCCCCCTTGAAGCGAACCTGGATCTCGAAGAAACCCTGGGATTTGACTTCGAGGAAGAAGCGACGCAGTGCATAAAAATTATCAAAAACCATACGATGCTTTCAAAAAGAAGGCTTGTCACACTGTACCAGCAAGTGGCGTACTGTGAGAAATACGACATTCCCGGCTCCTATGTCGAATGCGGGGTCTGGAAAGGCGGCGCCGTAGGTCTCATGGCCTTGGCGAACATGAGGTGCGGGAAACAACGAAGAAACATTCATTTGTTCGATGCGTTTCAGGAGATCTGCGAACCGGATACTGCGCTTGACGGCGAAAAGGCGCTGCGGGATGTGAAGGAACTTACCGGCAGAAGCGGATGCGACCAGGGACGGCTGCGTTCGATAACGGGGATCTACGACAAATTCGGCGGACCGGGCAGCCTTGAAGAGAATAAATTGCTGCTTGAAAAGACGATCGGTTATGAAAAAGAATTTCTCCACTATCATGTTGGATGGTTTCAAGATACGATCCCCCGGGTCCACCGGGAAATAGACAAAATTGCCATCCTGCGGCTGGACGGCGACTGGTATGCATCGACGAAAGTATGTCTCGAATATCTCTATGATAAAGTCGTCTTTGGCGGAATCGTCATTCTTGATGACTATGGGACGTACGAGGGTTGTAAACGGGCAGTGGACGAGTACCTGAAGAAAAGAAATATTCAAGCATACCTCTCCCATGTGGACAGCGATTGCCGATATTTCATTAAAATTTGAGGCAAAGGATGAAACAGGAGACGTATCGACATTTAGCGTGGGATTCTCAGACATTCGGATTCAACGTGGCAGACATTGTCTGCCGGCAATGGGAAACGAATCAATTTCAGGTGCTCCTGGATGCATTGAAAGCGCGCGGATATCGACTGGCTTACTGGGCACTCGACGCAGCTGACCGGGGAAACAACGACCTGGCAGCCAAACACCAGGGCTTCCTGGCCGCTCAAAATGTAACGTACGTCGTCATGTTCGACCAGCTTCTGCAAAACGGCGTTTTCCGCGGCTCCGGTCCCGGATCGAGGAGCTACCGTGATGCAAAGCCGAATAAGGACCTGGAACGCCTTGCCCTTGAAAGCGGGGCCTTTTCGCGTTATCATAACGATCCACTGTTCCCCCGTATACTATTTGAAAAATTATATCTTCTCTGGATAGCCAGATCAGTGGCGCGGGAAATAGCCCGCGAAGTGCTGGTGCTGGAGGAGCAAAGCAAAATTCTCGGGATGATCACCTTGGGGGACAAGGAAGGAAAAGGAACTATCGGCCTGCTTGCCGTGGATCCGAGCGCACGGAGAAAGCGTGTTGCGACGACGCTGCTTCTCGATGCCCAGCGCTGGTTTATCGACAACGGCTTCAAAATTGGACAGGTCTCCACACAAAAGACGAATATCGGAGCATGCAATCTGTACGAGTCCTGCGGATACCGGATGGAAACAATCAACAATATCTATCATTTTTGGTTGTGACGCTATGCGCCGCAACATTCGCGCCAGGTAAATTATGATCCCTTTCAACAAACCGTTCATCATAGGACCCGAACTGGACTATATCCGCCAAGCCGTCATGTCCGGCAAAATATCAGGCGACGGTCTTTACACCAAACAGTGCCAGCTTTTTTTTGAATCACGTTATCACTTCAAAAAAACATTGCTCACCACGTCCTGCACTGACGCGCTCGAAATGGCTGCAATCCTGCTTGATATCGAGGACGGCGACGAGGTGATCGTTCCTTCGTTTACCTTTGTATCGACAGCCAATGCCTTCGTGCTGCGGGGCGCAAAAATAGTTTTTGCGGACAGCGAGGATTTCTCGCCCAATATCGACATCGACCGTTTGGAACCGCTGATAACGGACCGGACTCGGGCAATTGTGCCGGTCCATTATGCCGGCATCGCCTGCAATATGGGACCGCTTCTGGATCTGGCAAAAAGACATTCCTTTTCCGTGGTCGAAGACGCGGCACAGGCCGTTGATTCTTATTACCGGGGAAAACCGCTCGGTTCCCTTGGTGCTCTTTCCGCATTTTCTTTTCACGAAACAAAAAACATCATTTCGGGAGAAGGCGGCATGCTTGTCGTCAATGACGACCGGCATGTTCAGCGGGCTGAAATCATTCGTGAAAAGGGCACGAATCGCTCTTCATTCTTCCGAGGAGAGGTCGACAAGTATGGCTGGGTGGACATCGGATCATCGTTTCTTCCATCGGAAATCATTGCAGCCTTTCTCTACGCCCAGCTCGAGCATCTCGACGCAATACAGACGAAAAGAAAACGTTTATGGGACCTCTACTTCGAACACCTGACGCCTCTCGCAGGCTGCGGGCACATCCGCTTGCCATATATACCTGAGTATGCGACAAACAACGCACATATGTTTTATATCCTCTGCGATAACATCACCGAAAGATCGGCCCTGATTGCGCATCTTCGAAAACACGACATTATGGCGGTTTTTCATTACCTGCCGTTGCAGAAGAGCCCTTTCTATAAGGATAAACACGATGGCCGGGAATTGCCGAATGCGGACCGGTACTCAAATTGCTTGCTTCGTCTGCCTCTCTACTATGAGTTACATGAAAAAGACGTCGAATCTGTTTCCGAAGCAATCAGTATTTTTTTCAAAACCAGGCGAAAAACGATGTGATACTCTTTTCAACAAGCTCAACACCTTTTCAATGGGAATGAAATGTTCCGCGAGGCCCCATGTCCGTAAATCATACTTTGTTATTTTCGGTGATCACCCCTTCCTACAATCAGGGACAATATCTCGCCGAGACCATTGAAAGCGTCCTGGGGCAAGCGGGAAACTTTTATCTGGATTACATCATCGTCGACGGTGGTTCCACCGATGATTCGGTCGAGGTCATCCGGCGATATGAGCAATTGCTGAACAGCGGCGTCTGGCAGGTAAAGTGCCGCGGGGTCCGCTTTCGCTGGGTAAGTGAGAAAGACAGGGGCCAGACCGATGCCCTCATGAAGGGTTTTCGTATGGCCGAAGGCGAGATCCTTGCCTGGCTTAATTCCGACGACACCTACCTTCCCGGGACCTTGCTCAAAGCGGTCGATGTTTTTGTCAGCGACCCGGACGTATCAGTTGTTTATGGAGGCACCCACTTTACCGACGCAACGGGCGGGGTCATCGGCAGATATCCGACCGAACCCTTCAACTACCAGCGGCTGGCAATGTTCAACTTCATATGCCAACCTTCTACCTTTTTCAGAAAAAGCGCATTTACCGAGGCGGGGGGCCTCGATACAAGCCTCCATTTTGCAATGGATTATGACTTGTGGATCAGGCTGGCGGGAAAATTTGAATTTAAGTATCTGCCTGAATTCCTTGCAACGTACCGGTTGCACGAAGAGTCGAAGACTATTTCCCCTTCATCGGCCCTGGCCAACCACAAAGAAGCCCTTGATACGGTGAAGAGGTATTACCACTGGTCCCCCTTGAATCGCGTGTACATGTATTGTCACTACCTCCTGAAATCAAAGATGCCGGCCGCTCTCGGCAAATTCAATTTCCCCCTTATTGTCTTGTCTCTGCCTTTTGCAGCGGTAAGATATATAATTTTGAACAAAGGTATCAGGTTTAAGGACCTGAAGATGATAAACCCCTCCAATATCCGCAAGCTGTTCAAGGATTGGATGGACATCTACAAGGAATACTGACCATGAGGATCGCCCAAGTAATAGCGACCTTTCCACCTCTTCATGGGGGAATGGGCTATGTCTGTTACCATAACGCCCTGGAACTGGCGCGAAGGGGGCACAATGTAACCGTATTCACCCTGGAGCACGACCGGTTGCATTACGAAAATGACCCCGACGCGCTAAGGATAGTCCGCCTCCGCACCCCGCTACGGCACGGAGACGGCGGCATTGTGCCGCAGCTTTACACCAGGCTGCAAGGCTTTGATATTATACACCTGCACTATCCTTTTTTTGGCGGGGCCGAATATGTGTATCTTGCATCACTCCTGCGTGGTAAAAAATATTTCCTTACCTATCATATGGATGTCCAGGGAACTACCTTCCTGAAAAAAATATTGATAAGCTCATACGCGACGTTGTGCATGCGCCGCATTATTCAAAAGGCTGATTTGATCGGTGCGCTCAGCAGAGCCCATCTGGAGAGTTCACAAGCCTCACGAATTGTGGACTGGAATAAGGTCGTCGACATGCCGAACGGGGTAGATCCCGGCATTTTTTCGCCTCGTGAGAAAAATGAGGCCTTGCTGGAAAAGCACGGGCTCAGAGATAAGGTTGTTGTCCTGTTTGTCGGCAATCTTCAGCCCTTCAAAGGTGTACACCTATTGATCGATGCCATGGCAATGATCAAAAACGAAGGCATTGTTCTTCTCATTGTTGGAGGAGGATATTGCGAAGCAGATTACAAACAGCAGGTCAAGGAGAAGAAGTTGCAAGAGAGAGTAATTTTTGCCGGACCTCAGTCCCCGGATCACGATCTGCCGCTGTATTACAATCTTTGCGATTTCCTGGTACTTCCCTCAACATACTCGGAATCTTTCGGGCTCGTCGTTCTGGAGGCAATGGCATCAGGAAAGCCCGCCATAGTCTCATCGCTGCCCGGACCTGCTCAATTAGTAGATGCCGGAACAGACGGGTTGGTTGCAAAAACGGGAGACCGGGAAGACCTTAAAGACAAGATAGAATATTTGGCCGCAAATACGAAGATACGCCTCGATATGGGAATAGCGGCGAGGGAAAAAGTTGTCAGAAGGTATAGCTGGAGCACGATCGGTGAACAACTTGAAAATGCGTTTATCCGCATGCTGAAAAGTTAGCGTGTCGCTCAAAAACGGCATTGCACCTTGGCTTTCTCCTTCGAGAAAATACCCTCTGGTGTCGGAGAATATGAGAACGTCCCCCAAATTCACGAACAACTTTGATTTATTACGGCTCGTCTTTGCCTCGTCTGTTTATTTCCATCATGCCTATGCCTTGACGCTCAGCCCTGATTTGAGGATCCTTGCACGCTGGTGCAATGTAGAATTCGCCCTGAACTCTTTTTTTGTCATAAGCGGCTTTCTCGTTTTCCTGAGCTACTACAACTCCGATTCTACCATGCAGTATTTCTTAAAAAGAGCCGCCAGGATCTACCCTGCCTATTTTTCGGTCATTATTCTCTGCAGCTTTTTGGGAGTATTCCTCACCACTGCGCCGACTTCAGAATATTTCTCCCTGGATCTTCTGAAATACGTGACGGCCAATCTGCTCTTTATGAACTTTCTTGCACCGGAGCTTCCCGGCGTTTTCACCCACAATTCCCTTCAGGCCGTGAACGGGGCACTCTGGACGATACGCACCGAGGTCATGTGTTATTGCTGCGTTCCGATAATTGGCGCATTATTGAATAAATTTAACCGAACCATTGTTTTTTCCGGCCTTTATCTTCTGGCATATGGCGTCTTTTCGGGCCTCCTGATCGTCGCTTCGCGCTCGGACTCCCGCACCCTCTTCAATGTAGCGTATCTGCCCTGGCATTTCCTCTGTTTTTTGAGCGGCGGCATACTCTATTCCTTTTTCGAAAACTATAAAAAACACCCGGCGGCATTTTTTCTCTTAGCACTCGTGGTTTACAGTGGGGGCGCGTTGCTTGATCTCTCTCTTCTCAAACCACTGAGCCTCGCCGTGATCGTCGTTTATCTGGCCTATTTTGCCTTCTACGCCGGCAATTTCGGGAAATACGGGGACCTTTCCTACGGTGTTTATATCGTTCACTTCCCTATTCTGCAGGTCCTGATTTCCTATGGCCTCTTTACGACTCATCCGCTTTTTTCGTTCACGGGCGCCACAATTCTCATCGTTATTGTTTCGTACTGTTCCTGGCATATTATTGAAAAACCATTTCTGAAAAGAAACTCGCATTATATTATTGCTAGCAAGGAAAAGTAGGCAGGAATTCAAGATCAAGAGAAGGAAACGTCAGCTATCGCACCTGATGGCTTCAGGCGTTCGAGGTGTTGTGCGCTCCTGATGCCGGGCTTTGTTTATTTTGCTCTTGCGACCCATACATCCTGAGTCGGATAAAACTGGCGATGCAGTACTACGTCAAACCCTTTCAACAGGTCGTCTGTGACGAATCTCTTCGGGTGATAGGCAAGATACCATTTTTTCCCTTCCTTTACATCCCCCCGGACGACCAAGGTCCCCAAATCATACAATTGTTTTTCATGGGAGAGCAGTCTGTTGCTGGCAGTGTCACCGTGAGTGGTTATAATAAGCAGCCCGTTGGGTTTTAGAACACGGCGGATTTCCCTAATCCATTCAAAATGCATTATTTCTGATAGATGCGTAAAGACCGATAGTGCATACACACAGTCAAACAGGCCACTCTCGAATGGAAAGGGCGGCTTTGTTTGATTGACAAAAAACTTGATGCCATCGATGTTATGCTGACACCACCTGATCGTTTCTGCGTTGTAGTCAGTTCCATAGAGTTCGACATGCTGCTTGAGATTGTCTTTCAAATGGCGGATGACACGACCTGGACCGCACCCCCATTCAAGAATTCTCGCATTACGAGCCATGTTTTCCCGGTTGACAATATCTGCTAGGGCTTTTGCATCTGCTGCACCCGAATCAAAATACGATTGCCAGTCAGTATGGCCGTAAGCATCGAATGCAAGGTGCGCCGGAGGAACTGCAAAGGCCTTGTGGGCAGCGATGAAGGCCCTATTGTTTTTCCTGTTGTAAGCCAGGTTTTTTAAATAGTATATCCAATCGACAAATTGAAGCAGCCTAGCTTTTCTCAACAGGTATGCAATTGCATGGACGGCACGTAACGTTCTTGACTGCATTTTTCGAGCCTCGGAATTACTGGTTATCATCTGAAATGTTCTTGAACATGTTCACGGAGGTTCCCGGGTCTGGTCGCGTGATACGAGTGGGCCGGTCCTTCAGGAGGGAAATCTCATGCTTTAACGCTCCCCGCTGCACTGCCTTTTTCCATCCACCAATCGAACAAGCCCTCATACGCTGCAACGAATACGATGATAAAACCGATCGACGGCATATACATGCGGTGTTCAAAGATGACATCAATGATCGGCACGAAGCTCTGAACCGGTGAAAGACCGATATAGAACCAGGCCACGCCAAATGGAACCAGGAGCCATCCCTTTTTTACATAAAGCCAGAACGCGGAACCCACTACAGCGATATGGCCGATCAAGGAAAGAAAGGTCGGAAACTCGAACAGTGTCTTTGCTATAGCGTAGTCATAGTCCAGGTTCTGGTTGATCGGCAGGAGCATCAATCTGATATAGGTCCAGATAACGTTTAACGACGTCAGAATATAGGTCGAGGCATTTATGCCGCTCGTGGTCTGGACATTCAATCCGATACTTGCGGACGTCGTTTCGGTCAAGGTCGAGTGCATGGTATTATAAATCTGTAACCAGGTGAGCATGAGCAGAACATAGGCCATCCAGCGGGACCGAAGGGACTTGATGCTTCCCTCCGCAAGAAAGAAAAAATCATACAGCATGAGGACCGCGGGCAGCGTTACTGCCCACTCTTTGGACCCCATGGCGCATAATGCGGTGAAGGCCGCGCCCAGATAATAAGAAAATTTATTCTTTTCCGTTCCTTTGATGAACAGCAGGAACGTGGCCAGATAAAAGAATGTGGCCAGGAGTTCTGAGCGCGTGACGATATACGTGACCGACTCGGTCTGGATGGGATGCACGCCGAACAGCAGCGCAGCAAAAAGCGCCATACGCCGCGCTTTGTTCCCATAGGCGTTCAGCAGCACCGGTCTGTTCAGCGTCCAGAGGACCAAAAGATACACGAAGAAGCTGTTGGCGATATGGACGGCAATATTGAAGATATGCCATCCGACAACGTTCAACCCGCTGAGCAGGTAGTTGAACATGATGGAAAGATAGACAACGGGCCGGACGCCGCGCAGGAGTTGCATGATATTGTCAAAAGTCACTTGCTTGATCGTCGTATTTTCCACGATCGACGGGTTGTCATCGAAATGAAATGTTGCCGTGAACGTATTCGAATAGGCGATCAGGATCATGACGGCGATCAGGAGGAAGGCCCATCTGTTGAAATGCGGTCGCTTGAAAAAACCGTCAAGCCTCATACTGAGCACCTGTGCGGACACCTCTTTTGGCTCCATTGATTAGTTCCTCCTCACATCCGAATGCCCGTAAATGTACCACGACCCTTTTGGGTTGTAAAGTATTTTTCAGGCCGGTTTCCCGGCCGCTCCCTTTGCCGGTGGTGAAGGACGTGAAGCCGCAAACCGATCTTCCAGGTCTCGCCGCAGCAGCGCTATTTCCTGCGCCAGGCGTTTGTTCTGATCAGACAATCCGGAGATGACCACGGAAAAGTGCAGCGTGATCAACAGGAGGAACAGAAATGCGATCAGGAACAGCGCTGAAGGAGGATAGTAGATCCCGACAATTTGCGATACATTTTCGATGATCTTCGTTGTCGAGAGAATGAGCAAGACACAGCCGGCGAGCAGCCAGAGCAGCGCATAGCGCTCCTTTAACCGTCCGCGGCGGATCAGTTCGACGACCAGGATCAGGACGATGCCGCTCACCCCGGTGGCAAGCAGTTTCAACAATACCATGGGATCACCTCACCTTTTTTATCAGGTCGACAAAGATCGCCAGAAGAACCTTGATCATGTAGTACACCGACCGCAGGGGCGTGATCGAAGAGCTGCCGCCGGTGCGCTCCCGCATGCCGACCGGCACTTCGACCATCCTCAATCGTTTTTTATGCAGGAGAACAAGCGCTTCCACTTCCGGATAATCTTCCGGGTAGGTTTCTGAAAAAAACTCGAGCACCCTTCGGTTCGCGGCGCGGAAACCGGAGGTGCTGTCCGACACCGTCATGCCGAGGATACGGGACAAGACGGCAGAAAAGATCCAGATCCCCGCCCTCCTGAAAAACGGGACCCGGTACCCGCCGGGATTCAGGAAACGGGACCCGATCACCAGATCCGCCGTTCCGGACCGCAGCGGTTCAAGGATTTTCTGCATCTCTTCAGCACGATGCTGACCATCGCCGTCGAACTGTACCGCAAACTCGTATCCCTGTTCCCGGGCATACAGGAAACCCGTCTGCATGGCCCCGCCGATACCGAGGTTAAAGGGCAGATCGACCACCTTGACGCCGTGCTCGACTGCGGTGCGGGACGTTGCGTCACGGGAACCATCGTTCACTACCAGGATTTCGGCGCCCGGGACGTTGTCCCGGAGGTCCCGGATCACGCCCGGCAGGCTCTCCTGTTCGTTATATGCGGGGACGATCACGAGCAATTTCATGGTCATTCCTTCAAGGCGATTTCAAAGGCCGGCATCCCGAATTCCCGGAACAGCCGATAGAGCTCAAAACGGCGGATCCGCTGCATGCGCTTCGCCGTACGACGCTCGCCCGCTATCCTCGGAAGCGCTGCCAGCGCAGCAACCCAGGCACGGAACAGGATCGCCAAGGCGAAAAAAAATGAATGTTCGGCAGTGAACTTGCCGCTGGCGCCCCGCCCGGTCATGCCGCCATACGCCTGGAGCAAAAGCCGCTTGAACGTATAATACGGGCTCACCAGGATGAGTTCAGCAGGATAATATTTCAGCAGGACCCAGATGCGGTTCCGCTCCACCAGAAAGGCTTTCATGGGCGAGTAGGCCGACGATGACGCCGAATACTTGTGATACACAATGGCGGTCGGCACATAGCGGCACCCCCACCCGGCAAGCCTGATGCGCAAACCCAGATCGACGTCGTCGGCATAGGAGAAAAAAGCCTCGTCGAACAGTCCCACCTCATCAAGCACCGCCTTACGATAAAGAGCGGCGCATCCGCTCGGGAACAGGGCCTCGGCCTCCCGGTCGAACTGCCCGCTATCCCGCTCGAGCCGCCCCCTTCCCCGCGCCAGGCCGTCCCGATAGAGCAAAAGGCCCACATTATCGATGACCCCGGGGTCATCGTAAGACAGGATCTTGGATGCCCACATGCCTTCAGCGGGGTTCGCCTCCGCCGCCTGCACAAGCTGCTCAAGCCATCCCGGATCGGTCTTGGTATCATTGTTCAGCAATGCCACATAGGTACCCGTGGCAAGCCGAAAACCGGCATTATTCCCTCCGGCAAATCCGCGGTTTTCCGAAAGCTGCACCAGCCTGACCTGAGGATAGCGTTCACGGACAAATTCCGCCGAACCGTCCTGCGAACCGTTGTCGACGAAGATTATTTCGAAATCCAGGAAGCGCTGCGCACGGAGAGAACCCAGGCATTCATCCAGGAGATGCCGGCCGTTCCAGTTAACAATGATGACCGAAACGATCGGTTTTCTTGATGCACCGTTTTCCATCAGCACCCCTGCTTCAGCGCGGACCGCAAACCAAAAATGTCTTTGATATCATATGCTATCACACTAAAACAGTCAATCACTATCATGGTAAGAGCACCTGCAGCGAGGACGTGCTGCTAATACCGGCACATTCAAGCTGCAGTTACTCATGGGGAGTGATCTCCCCTTCTTTTTTTTCCGCCGCTCGATAGCGAACAACGAGCCAGTATATCAAACCATAGGAGATGACCGCGGCAATGCTTCCCGCCACCAGCGTTCCCATAACAAAGGGCCAGAAATACGGTTGAATGACCTCATACGTACCGGACAGGGTAAGCTCATTCCACGCGATCTGCGGCATGGCGATCTCGCGGCCCATGAGCTTGCTGCCGAACCAGATGCAAAACCCGTACAGGGGCACGATGGTCCAGGGGTTATTGATAAAGGTGGCGGTGATCAGCACCAGTTTGTTCAGCCGGAAGGCCCACGCAACAAGAAGGCAGGTGATCAGGTGCAGGCCGAAGGTAGGAGAAAAAGCGATAAAAACGCCGATTGCGAATGCCAGTGCCAGACGATGCGGCGTATCATGCAACTGAAAGATCGAACGAATGCGGTCCCTGAAATTAAATCCCAATGATATCCTCTTAGCATTCCCGAGCCGGGCAGCACCGGCCAATGATCAGCTCGATGCGACACGTTGGTTATTATAACCATTTTGCGTTAATTATCAAAGGACTTTTAGCTGAAGGCAGGAATGCTCCCGTTTGTCCTGCTTTCACCGCAACACAATAACCGCTTTCTTTCGCGCCGCCAAAACGTGTATAATGTGCCGGTCTCAAAGATGCGATGAGCATAGGCACCGGCAATCGCACCATGGTGAAAAGGCCTGTTTTCCTCAACAATCTGACAAGAATGAGGAGATTTTGTGAAGCTGTCGAAAAAACAAATTGCATTTCTTTTATTCAAGATCTCGGTCAGCGGCATTCTCCTGACCATCATCTTCAAAAAAGCCGGCCTTGAGCAGGTCCTCACCCATTTTCAGTCAATGAACCTCTGGCTGTTCGGCCTTTCCCCCCTGCTCTACGTCCTCCTCATGTTCGTATCAGCGCACCGATGGGCGCTTTTACTGGATGAACCCTACCCCATCAAAAAAATCTTTTCTCTCTCTATGATAGGCAGTTTTTTCAATAACCTGCTGCCGGGCTCCGTTGGCGGTGATGCCGTGAAGGCATACTATCTGTACCAGGATACCCGCAAGGGGGGAAGCACCATTGGATCGGTGTTCATGGACCGGTACATCGGATTAAGTGCCCTGCTGGCCCTGGGGCTCATTTCAGGCATTGCTGCATTCCCTGAACTGAAGACCATCGGCATGCACCTGGCCATCCCCGCGCTCTTTTGCTTGTTTATCGCAGGAAGCCTGCTGTTCTTCCGGCTCAGGATCGGCCGTCGGTTCTCGGCAGTCTCTGATTTCTACGACTATTTTCACCGCTTGATCAGGAACAGGACCAAGCTCATGAAGGCTTTTGGCCTCTCCCTGATCGTGCAGGCGCTCTCGCTGCTCATGATCTACCTCATTGCCCGCGGGATCGACCAGAAGCTGACCTTTACCGCCCTGTTCGTGTTCGTCCCGATCATCAGCCTCGTCACCATGCTCCCCATCTCCATTTCCGGGCTCGGGGTCAGGGAAAGCGCCTTTGTGCTCCTGTTCGGCCTCACCGGCGTCCCGGCCGAGGCGAGCATGTCCATCTCGTTCCTCTGGTTCCTCTCAATCGTTGCGGCATCGCTCATCGGACTTGTAGAATATCTGCGGATCCGGCGTCATTGACCCTGCGCATAAGCTCATTGATCAAGCTGAACCCCGCTCTCCCACCCGCAAGCTCCGCCGCGCTGGTCTCCCGGAAAAAAGAAGAGGGGTGGACCTGCCCCCGGCAGAGCCACCCCTCTCATTACTTGCATACCCGGCAAGAACCACAATCGTGCGTTCCTGCCTCCAAACGAATAAAAAAACACAGATGGTATCTTCCTGCGCAATCGGCTTTCGACATCATCACGATACCGGCATCTTGAAGATCAGCAAAACCAATATTCCTGCCGGCACTGCAATACTACCTGCAACAACGGAAAAGAGCTTGACCTGACGATTTTAGAAAGGGATGTCTATTGTTTCAAGCATCCGCTTGATATCCGCAGGCATGGTGCCTTTCATGGTCTTCGCAAGATAGGAACTGGTGGCGATGATATGGATGACCTTGATCATGAACTCGCGTTTCTTAGGTGTCATGGTATTGAGCGTGTTCATCTTGTGGGTGTAAAATTCGCGCGAAGCCTTTCCGAGCCAGTCCTGCACCTCTTGAAGGGTCATGGTCTTCGTCTTCATCACCGGCTCCACCAGGTTATAGCGGCTGTAGTCAAGGACCTCGATCTGGTCCTTCAGTAATGGATAGATCTCGGCATAGGGCCAGGGTGCGATCGCCAGGAAGAATGCCATATCCGGGTTGTAAAATTTCGCCAGCTCGAACGTTTTTGCCATGCTCTCGGGCGTATCATCGGGCATCCCCAGCACAAAAGAGGTTTCGGACACAATGTCCTGTGCATTGATAAGGTCCAGGGCACGTTTCGAATCCTCTACTTTGATGTTCTTATTAAAGGAGTCCAGCGTCGCCTGGGTCGTCGCCTCGACGCCCACGTAGATGTGGTCAATAAGGGCTGCTTTATACTTGCCCATGATGTGCTCGTCCCGGATAATATCATCGACACGGGTCTCCATCAGGATCTTGGTGCCCACCTTGCGCTCGATAAGGAGGTCCAGTATCCGCTCCCAGCGCTTCCCGTCCAGCGTCGGCGTCTCGTCGGCGAACATGACCACGTTCACCCCGTACGCGTCCCGCAGGTGTTCGAGCTCCGCAACGACGTGCTCGGCGCTTCTGCCCCGCCATTTGCGCTTCCAGAAGAGCTGCTGCGAGCAGAAACTGCATTTCTGGCTGCAGCCTCGCGAGGTGCTGACAATGGCCAGCACGGAGTCTTTCATGGGTTTGTAGGTGTATATGGGCCAGTCCACGAGGTCCCATGCCGTGGGCAGGCTGTCGAGGTCTTCGATGAACGGGCGGGGCGGGGTGGCCATGACCTTATTGTCTCGAACGAACGCAATGGACCGGACCTTGACCGGATCGCCGCCATTTGAAAGGCAGTTCATAAGATCGACGACCGTCTCTTCGCCTTCACCCATGACGATATAATCAACAGGATTGTCCTTCGCGGTGAGGATCTCGTCATAGCAGTACGTGGGATGCACATTCCCTATGATGGTCGTGATCCGCGGGTCGACATCCTTGGCCAGTTGCAATACCTTGAGCGCGTCCACGATCTCTGCGGTAAAAGCAGTGGTCCCGACCACGTCTGGCTTCTCTAGCTCGATGCGCTTCCGGATGTCGTCGTAGGTATGCCAGTGGCTCATGGCGTCATAGATAATGGGCTCATGACCGGCTGCTCGAAGGCTGCCCGCGAGATAGACAAAGGCGACGTTCATCCATACGCCAGCTGACTCGACAACTCCGGAATGATAAGGGGGGGTGATGAGAAGTATCTTCTTAGGACTTTTCATAATTGGGGCATTTTACGCAATTTCACCTTCCAAGTCAACGGAAAGGTGAAAAAAAATGAGGCAGGTGGGTCGGTATTATCGATCAAAGACCATGGAATATTGCCAGTAAATGCCTGTTCCAAAAATGAGCATCAGGACCACATGTTTAACGATCAACATCTTTTTTCGCAATTTTTCAGCATCCTCGCCATAGACGTTGCCGATGTAGGCATAGGTGAACGTCCTGCCCATGCCCGCCAGCAGCACGACAGCGACACATGCTATCCCTGCCCAGAAAAACTGCCGTTCCAGGCCATCGAGAACAGACTTGAGCTCCGGTCGCTGCGCTGCAACGTGGTCCAGCCAGTAGACCGCTGGAACCGATGCTGCCCAGCAGCCAGCGGCAAAATCATGCAAAAATCCGATGAAGATGGTGAAACCTTTTTTCATGTGGTGCCGCCTTTAAACGTTATTGTCCATCTGTCTGCGTCCAGTTTTGACTCGCCATGAATACACAGGTACTTATCAACGGTCTCATAATTATCCGTACATCAAGCTGCATACAAGACCCATCCCCGCCCTCCCCTTGATGGGTGAGATTGAGCGGGGTATGGGACCGTGTTCAATGTCGATATTATTATGAGACCATTAATAAAGCAATTTTATTTTTTCTTTTTCGCCTTCTTGGGCAGTTTTTCCGACTTAAGTCCTGCCGGATGGTCTGCCAGCACCTGCTTATCCGCCTCGCTCTTGTACCAGTCCATCGGCCGCTCGGTCTGGTCCTTGAACGCGTTCAGGGCGTCGTCCCGCAGTTCAGCGGACTCCGCATCGGCCTGGGCAACGAGGATCTCGTCCACTACCTGCGGGCAGGAGGCGACCGAACCCGGCCGGGCCTCGATCTCCTCGCGTACGCTCGGCTCGATCTTCAGGTCCTTTGCGGTCATCATCTTCAGTTCAATGGAGAAGTTCACATAACGCTCAAGCATACGGAAGATCGCGGTGTCGCCCATTGCGCCCGCGGTGCGCTCCTCGTCAGGCAAAGGCGAGACCTTGCCGTTCTCGATCTTGGCGCGGCCCACCATCTCGCAGCCCGTCCCCCCATCGGTCGTGTAGCCCAGGTTGTCCGTAATGACCGCGAGAACCGTCGGCACGTTCGCCAGGTCCCAGTGCGCAAGAAGTCCCACCTCTCCGTCAGGCAGCGGTTTCAGGTCGTCGATGCTCATGGCCAGGACGCGCGACCACGGGGGGACCGGCCTCGTGCGTTTCTTCGGCAACAGGCCCTTTACGCAGCGGCGCAGGGAATCGTCGAACAGGTTGGTCGCAGTCTCGGCCTCACCCAGGACATTGACGCAATGTGAATTGGGGATACCGATGACCTCCTGCACCATGGCATAATAGTCATCGCGGGTCACGACCCCGAACCGGCCGCGGTAGCCGCCTCCGTCGCATATGCGGCTGCCGGGAGGCAGGCGGAACGACATCTTCTTGCGGCGGCAGGCCTGGAAAAAATAGACGTACGCAGAAGTGGCGCCGATGAGCGCCACCGGCACGCCGCTCGCCTCGGATTCACGCAAGGCCTTGATCAGGGCGTTCACGTCGACCCCTGACTTGCTGAGCAGGAACATGCTGTCCGGCGTGCCGAAGGCCAGGCGGGTCTGGTCCATCCCGATAGCCATGCCCATGGAAGGCGCCAGTTCCGGGCTCGGGGCGAGGATCAGGATGCGGCAGCGCTTGCCGCCCACGAAATCCGGGAAGAGGTATGATTCGGTCATCTGCCGGTTTGCCGAGAACACAAGCCGCTTGCCGTCCTCGTCGCGGAAGATGCGGCCTCGTTGGGTCAGGCTGGTGGTCCCTCCCGTGAGACAGGCCATCACCGACTTCTCGAGCGGAAAGGACGCCACGAGATGCGTCTTGAACACATCGTTGTACACCATGGGGATATCCTGCCATCGGGAAATATCGCCGGGTTTCACCTTCTTCGCGTCGCAGAACTCCCGGAAGATGGCGTTCACTTCGTAGTGCAGGGCGAACATCCTGAGGCAATAGTCGTTGAAATTGGGGACCGCTGAGTCCACGCCTGCGGCGATGAACTTAAGGACGTCTTCGGTCAGACGATGGCGCTCTGCTTCAGCTTCAGCAGCACTGAATGGAGTGGCGGGCAATCGAGACATTGGGATGACCTCCCTGATAATTTTAATCTGGTCTATCTTGAAAAACAGAAAGTTCGGATAAATGCTGCAGGAAATGTGCCTTCTGCCTTTAAAACATTATTAATAATAATCCATTACAAATCATAATGTTATGAAGAAGATTCGAGATTGCTGCATTCCCGCCCAGCACAAAAAAAAGGCACCTGCGTAAATATAGGGCAATTATTTATCTCCAGAACGTAAATAAGTGATCCGTGTGTATTGACGAAGTCGGTCACGCCTTGCCGCTGGATGCGTTTCTGTTTTGACCGAAAAATAGACCTGCGCATCTCTTTAACTGAAAACCATATTTATACCGCATGGGTACAGGATGCTACCACACCTGGATTGAGGATGTAAATATTTAAGTTGAAACCGTTTTTCAAAAAACAAAACCATCCTTCGAAGTCAAAAAAGCGGCAATTTTCCGCTGACGCTCATCCACGCCAGCATATCATGATTCACTTTGAAAGTTCCCGTATCCTGCCTTCGGCATAGGGCCGTGCATCAGCAAGTTCGTAACCCGGCGTTGCCAGAAACAATTTGAAATCATTGAGCGCTTCTTTCTGCCTCCCGATATTTTCGAGGGCGATCCCCCGGTTTAATCGCGCCTCCTTGTCTGATGGATGGATGCCCAGTGCGAGCGTATAGGACTGTACAGCACCTTCGCTATCCCCCCGGGCCAATCGAATATAGCCCATCTTTGTGTGCACCCCCTGAATGAGCGGATTCAGAGCCAGTGACTTCTCAAACTCTTGTTCGGCCAGCTTGAGTTCACCTGCGTCCTGCCTGTTTCTCATAAAGTAGGCTTCCCCCAGGCCTGCATGGCCAAAAGCATTGTCGGGGTACTGCTCCACCAGTCGGACGAAGAGCGTGACATCATTCTTCCAATCAAGATTTCGTCTGATCGTTAATACCGACAGGACCAGGAGGACTGTCGTTACTGCGACAACACCGTACCTGCGTACCCTGGCGCCGGAAGGAAAAAACCGGGTAGCCTGATCGGCAGCAACAAACCAGAGCCCGATCGCAGGAACATACAGATATCGATCAGCCATCGGCGAGCTGGGAAACAAAGCGATCCCGCTCACCGGCAGGTAAAACGCCGCAAACCAAAGCAACCCGAAGAGCGTGGCCCGGCTGCGCCCCTTGGTGAGAAGCCATCCAACAATGGCGCTGATGCAAATCCAGGCGCTCACAAGCGGTAGCGCAAGCGGTCGAAGGTTCTCAGGAATGACGTATCTCGGGCTGAGCGCTATCGGCCCGATCAAGCTCAGAAGATACCGCGGAATACTATAGAGATTGTCCGCGAGCCGTGTCCAGAGGTCGGGAAACTTATACATACTTTGGAGCTGCTGCGAGCCAAACCCGGGGACCATGCCTGTTTGGATGCCGAGGCGGGAGAGAGTCAACCAGCGCATGACAAGGTAGCACGATACGGCAACAGCATAGGGAAGCAATCGCAAAGCTGCCCGGGACCTTGAACCGGAAACCCTATCCCGCAGCGAGGGGACCTCCAGCGCAATAATGAACGGCAAAGCAACAAGGGCGGATTCCTTGGAAAAGAACCCGGCCAGCAGGAAGACGGCGGCTGCAAAAGCACCGATGCTGTTCTTTTGCATGATGCTTCTGCGATGCATCAGATATGCCGTAAGGATAAAAAAACAGGCAAGGATCGTGTTCCGGGTCGAAATAAAATCAACAGCCTCCGTGTTTATGGGGTGAACCGCGAAGAGGAGCCCGGCCAAGAGTGCTCCCCGCGTGTCAGCGAGCACCGTGCGGGCAAGGAGAAATACCAGAAATGCATTGGCCGCGTGCAGCAGAACATTGATGAAATGCATCGGCCAGGGAATCAGGCCATGCACCCGCTCTTCGAGAAGAAACGTAAGCATGGCCAGCGGACGGTAATAGGGCAGCAGCTCATAGTCGCGCGTGGTATCGATGCTGCTGAAGAGGGCAACGGGTGACCCCTGCAATGCCGGATTGGTGACGATCACATTGGTGTCATCCCAGACAAAACCGTTTCCAAGGGAGTTGGCGTAGACGAGAATTGAAACGAGTACAACCAACAGACCTGCAAGCAGATCGTTTGTCTTCACCCCAAACATACCGAAAATCTTTGGCATGGCGCCCGTAATGTTGTTCAATGGCTGCAAGCTCCTTTTTTATTTCGCTGCGTTGACTACCGAGAAAGCTCATATAACCGCGCTTCCGCCTGAGGACGGGCCCGGGGAAGTTCATTGCCCGGAGCTGCCAGAAAGCGCCTGTAATCGACAGCCGCCTCCTCATACCTCCCGAGATTATCCAGCGCCATTGCGCGGTTTAACAGCGCTTCCGCATCGAACGGGTTCTGGCTCACTGCCTCATTGTAATGATGCAGCGCGCCTTCATAATCCCCCTTCAGCAAACGAACATACCCCAATTGGGTCCGCAGCCGGGGAAAGAACGGATCAAGCTCCAACGCCCGTTCAAACTCCCGTTCGGCTGAATCAAGATCGCCCGCCTTGTCAAGATAAGCGCATCCGAGATTGTGGTGGCCGAAAGCCTGCTCCGGGTACTGCTTGACGAGCCCGGAAAAAAGCGCGATATCGCTCCTCCATTCGATATTGCGCAATACGGTCATGCCGGCCAAAACCAGGAGAAAGAGAGCAACGACCCCATATGCGCGTTTTCTTGCCAGGGCGTTGGACGGAAGGAACCGGGCGACCTGATCAGCAACGATGATCCAGAGACCAATTGCCGGGACATAGAAATAGCGATCAGCCATCTCAGCACTGGGAAAAGGGACAATGCCGCTTACGGGCAGCCAGAATATTGCGATCCAGGAAAGCCCGAAGAATGCGGCCCGGCTCCGGCCTCTCGTAAAGAGCCATGCGAGAACGCAAAGAATGCCGATCCATGCAGCAAGAAGCGGCAGGGCGACGAGATGAAGATCGTCGGGAACATAGTATCGCGGGCTGAGCAAAGGCGGCCAGATAACCGTCAATAAATACCTTGGGATGATATACAGATTGTCCAGAAGCCGCGTCCCGAGACCCGGGAGGATCTCTAATCGGACACCGGCGCCGGACAGGGCCGTTCCGCGCAGAATAAAATAAACAATGGTAAAGACCACATAGGGCAGCAATCTTCCATATGACCTGAGCCTGGATCCTGATGTTTCGGACCGACGCCGGGAGGACTCAAGTACAATAATGAAAGGCAGCAGCCCCAGGGCGGTTTCTTTGGAAAAGAGCGCTGCGAGAAAGAGCACCGAACCGGCAACGGCACCGGCGAGATTCTGTTTATCTGCGCTTCTGCTATGGAGTAAGTATGCCGATAGGACAAACAAACAAGCGAGAAGGGTGTTTCTGCCTCCCGAAATAAAATCCACAGCTTCCGAGTTTATCGGGTGAGCGGCAAAGAGCATTCCGGCCAGAAGTGCGGCGTAGTTATCGTTGAGGAGAAATCGGGCAAGACGATAGACCAGGAATGCGTTAGCAGCATGAAAAAGGACGTTCAAGAAGTGCATCAGAAAAGGATTAAGTCCATGCAGCCGGTCCTCGATGAGAAAAGTAAGGAGCGTCAGTGGGCGGTAGTACGGGGTCAAATCCGTGTCACGGCCTGCATCGATACCTCTGAAGAGGGCAAGAGCGCTGTTTCTTTGGGTCGAGTTAGCGATAATAACGATATCATCATCCCAGACAAAACCGTTTCCGAGGGAATTCGCGTATAGAGCGAAGGCCGCGAACACAACAAGAAGAGAGAAAGCTATGTCGCGTTTTTTTTCAGCGTTTAATTTGTCACTCGCTGATATCGATTTACGCATCGATGCCTCCGTTTTCCAACAATCAAGAGATTCTTTTGTAGAGCGCCAGATAAGAATCGGAAAGAATGCCGTATCTGTTCAGGTTATTCGCCGGGACGAATACCGGCATCTCGGGGTCAAGCGTTTCTACATATCCAACGATCTCATATGATCTGCCCAGATAATTCTGCGCCCAAGTCAAAACCCTCGTAATGGACGAGTCGGTCAATCCCCAAGAGGCGGAAACATTCGCATAAACTATGTATCTAGGGCGCATCCGTTCGACCTGGTCGATCATCTCGTCCTGCATCACGCTTGCGAACGGCTGGTTTTCCATCAAGCCGTACATATAAATGTGGCCTGTGGCCGCGCGTCGGTTGGCATAAAAATAGATTTCCGGCTCTGACCCCAGTACCAGGATCCGATCTTCCTCTGTCGTCCGTTGAGCTATCAGGTCAGCCACCATCCGAGCCTCGGGAAACGGGTTTTTACCGTACGTCGCCCTGGTAACCTCGTTAGGGGAAAGCGTGAAAAGATAGTCCTGTTCGGCATACATTCCAAAGCCGACTGCAACTGCTAAAACGGCGCCCGGTATCCAACGCGAATATATAATGAAACGGGCAAGCGACAGTCCCTCTGCGGCAAGCAGCGCGACGGCCGGAAGCGCAAGAATGAAGTAGTGTTGACGGAACACAAGTCCCGGCGTGATTGCGAGAAAAGAGAATACAGCAAGGACGGACATAAACCGATGTTCACTCCTGCTTTCTCTTTTCGCCAGCAGGGAGCAGCACCCGATTGCAGCCAAAAACCATATCGCAAGTTGATTGCCGACTATTCCGGAAGCATAATAGATGAATAATTGCGCGCCTTCTTCTGGCGGGATTTGCACGGCATACTGGAACGCATACTGCGCTGTCCAGAAATAAAACATCTTAAATAAACCGAAATACCACATTGCGACAGCGAGCAAAGCGAGCGGGGCCGCCACAGTAATCGTAAAGAGCAGCAGTACCCGCACCTTGTTCCATATCGATCCGCCGTGAGTGCGCCGCACCTCAATTGTCAGTAAAACTGCGCCCAACAGGGCGAATACGGCAGCGTGCTGTTTCATCAAAATCGCAGTTCCGAAACAAATCCCGCTCGCAGAAAGCCAATACTTGCCATCCGGTTCGAATGACCGCAACAGAGTCAGCAACCCGGCCAGCACGAACAAGATGACGAAATGTGTCGCATGTGCGTGGATACCGGAAACAGATTGACTGAGTGAAAGCACGCCATAGAAGCCTGAGGCGATCAACGCCGTTTCACGATCACCCGTTCTCCGCCCCAATCGATAGACAAGGATCATGCAGAGCATATTGACGATAAACAGCCCCAGGTGGATGCCCGCGGGTGTCCGTCCGAAAAACGCCATAAATAATGCGTACATCATCGCCGTTCCCGGAAACTTCATCGTATATGCATCACGGTATGGCGGAATTCCATCAAGCATAAGCTGCGCTATGTAAGCATACTCACCTTCATCCCTTTCGAGAGGCACGTCTAGTAACCGAATGCGAACAAATGCAATCAGCGCCAGCACAATGAATGCGCCAACGATCGCGGTCCATCGGAACGCATCGGAGGATTTTACGTCACGCTGCATCATGGGGAGCATCAATTTCCACGGCCTTTCCACAAGCGGTCCTCTAATCTGCCGTTGAACCAAACCCGCGCTGGATCCGATAAAGACTTGCCCAATCTGACGCTGATGATCATGCCCAACCCGCGTATGTGGCATCAGTGAATATTAATTCCGGTTCCCGCAAGACGATCCTTCAAACGGCGCATTAAATAGTACTCGTTATAAGGCCTATCGTCAGTAATCATCATACCCGCATTCAACGAGGAACCTTTCGGAAGATCCACCGGCATGCTCAGCATACCTTGAACAATCGCCTCTGCATTCAGACCGGGAAACCACTCAAGCAGGTCGGCAACAGCGCGCTGAGGCATCCGCGCAACCATCTCCTGCGCCGTAAACTGCCGAAGGGGCGCCAGGGATGCGATAAAATGAAATCCCCATCCAGCAATCGACGAATACATCCTGCAATGCGGAAAAGACTGTGACAGTGAATTCATCACCGCGACCAGTATTTTTTCCTCTCCTCCTGGAAACCATACATGGAGAACACCGTCAGGCGCAAGATGCTGCTTTACCACTTCATAGAACTCTTTCGAATAAAGAAGGCTGGATCCTGCGGCCTCAATCGGAGGAGGCGGATCGATCGTAATGACATCATAGAGGCTGTCAGTCCGCAGAAGAAAGCGGCGGCCGTCATCAATTACAATGCGACCCTTCGGGTTCTTCAATAATTCAGAGGCATCGCCAAAATAATACCCAAAAGCGTCCCTCACCGTTGGCACCAGTTCAACAGCAGTTACGTCAATGTCCCAGCTCATCAGAGAACGATAAGTAATCCCCATTCCGAAACAGATGACCAGCGCGGTTGAGGGCCTTGACTCTTGGAACACCATTGGCAGGTGTGCCATAATTTTTGCGATAGGCGTTAGACCGGTCATGCCGATTCCATTCACCAGCAACTCCTTCCGCATCCCCTCGCCCCTTGAAATTACCGTTGCCGTGTAGTCTCGGCGTATTTCCTGTTTCTGTCCGTCATAGCCATCTTCATGGGAAACACTCACAAATACGGCAATAACCAGCAGTATGTAAGATAGAGCACCCAGAAGCAGGTGTTTTTCCTTTAACATACTTCTGGCAGAGAACGCCATGAATGGTATGGCCAGCAGCACCATTGAAAATCGCACCCCCAGGTATGGCAACATAACGTAACCTGCGATAAGGGGACCAATAATGCAGCCCAATATATTGATTGCATATGCCCTGCCGGCGCGCAGAGGAGATCCCGCCGAGTAATGGTCTACGAGTTTTGGGGTCAAGTAACCCAGCGCTGCGCAAAAAGGCATCAGGCTCACCAAAACAACGAATATGTTCGAGAAAAATCGCGGATCGTTAAGCACGATCGGCAAAAAACTGAAGGCGGCCGTGTACGTCAGCAGTTTTGAAGTGGACAGACCCCTCTTGTTCATCGCATGTCTCCGGTACATGAAGACTCCGACCCCCGTAGCAAGACAATACACCGCGAGGAGCGCGCCAAAGGCGTAAATTGTTGTTGTTAATACCGGGGTGAAAGCCCTTGTCCAAACAACCTCCGCAGCCATGGATACAAAACCGCTCATAAAGAGGATAATCTCGCTATGGGTCAATTTGGTTCCGGAAGCTGACAGCTCACTGATAACAGGGAAACTTTCCGCGTCAACAACAATTCGGTCTGTCAACCGTGGAGCGGGTGTATTAGAATGGTCCGCCGAAGATCGCAAATAGTAGACCACGGTAAAACTTGCTATGGCAATCAGCAAGTTAAAAGAGGCTGATATCAACAGCGTCATAGAAAACCCGACATATTCGACAAGAACCGTTGTAGTAAGAATGACCCCGCACAAAGCTCCCACAATATTTGCCTGATAAAGATAACTAAAGCTCGTGGCCTGAAAATTACCGGAAGCCTCGCGCTTCTTTACAAATGCCATCATTAAAGGGAATGTAGCCCCCATGCAGATGCACGACGGCAAAATTGATATCGCTATCACCACAGCGGAAAAAAACAGGTAACGGTGGCCGTCCATGCTACCCGTTGACAATAGGAAATCAGACCCGAACGAGAAGGCACGCGGAACAATTAAGCCGCCCAGGGCGATGCAGAGCTCGCATAATCCGTAAACGATAAGCGGCGAAAAGTCTTTTTTTGATACATGCAAATCTGCCCATTTTCCTCCAGCCCAGGAGCCTACAAACATGCCAAGCATGAAGACCGATATGACAACTGATAGAACGAGGGTAATGGCGCCAAAAGTGGAAAAAGCGATACGCGTCCACACGATTTGGTATGAAAGACCACACCAACCGGAAAAGAAAAACATAACGAATAACACTTTTTTCATTATAGAGCTCAAATTAGCCTCATGACGTTGCCGAAGATGATATCAATTGGGCCGCCGGTAACGGCAAGAACCTGACGCCAATCTCCGATGAATAGCAGGCCCGGCGTTTCACTCGGATGGTGCTCGTTATCCCGAAATCCCCTGCTATTATGCGATGCTGAAATTGTTTGGCTTCCCGTGGAAGTATCGCGCGCTTCCCGGGGAAACCAGCCCAACTTTGGATCGTAGCGATACAACAACGGGCCCGCTCCTCCTCATGAATGAGGAGGCGATTCGCAAAGAATAACCGCAAAATTCTCTCGCCCAATCCGCAAGCGACCGTCAGGGAAAGTAGAATCAGCAGACCATTGAGGAATCGTGCCCACCGTATGCTTGTCTTTTCAGTCATAGTGAGACCTGATCGATTGTTTAACCATCCTTATCAGCGTGTAAGTTCACGCACCCTCTCCTCTGCGTACGCCTGCGCACCGGGGATATCATTCTCTCCCGGAATGGAGAGATAAAATTGGTACTCTGCGACGGCCTCCTGGTACCTGCCGAGTTTTTCGTATATCATGCCACGATTAATCCGTGCTTCTTTGTCGTACGGGAAGATGGCCAACGCCTCGTTATAATGATAGAGCGCTCCCCGGTAATCGCCTCTGTTCTGTTTTATGTGCCCCAACTGATTATGCGCCGCGGGAAAGTACTCGGTCGTTTGAGAAAATGCCAGCGCTTTTTCCAATTCCCGCTCGGCAAGATCAAGATAACTATTATTGCTTCTCCTTTCGCTGTAATAGGCGGTCCCCAGACCGACATGGCCATAGGCATTGTCCGGGTATTGATCTACAAAGCGTGCATAGAGGGTGATATCGTTTTTCCAGTCAAGATTGCGCCTGACGGTCAATATCGCCAGCATGATGAGAACAAGTGTTGCAGCAACAACGGTGTACTTCCGTGCGGCATTACCGGAAGGGACCAACCGACTGATCTGGTCGGCTGCTGCCAGCCAGAGACCTATTGCAGGTATATAAAGAAACCTGTCGGCCAGGGGGGCGCCGGGGACATAGACAATGCCGCTTACCGGAAGCCAGAACAGTGCAAACCAGGATAATCCGAACAGCGAAACCATGCTGCGCCCCCGGGTGAAGAGCCATCCGAGAATACCGATAATGCAGAGCCAGGCTGAAACAAGCGGCAGGGCGAAAAGATTAAGATCATCGGGGACGACATATCGCGAGCTCAGTGCTGTCGGCCAGATTATCGTCAATAAATATCGGGGAAGGATATACAGATTATTCAAAAGTCGTTCTGTGAGGCCGGGGATGATGTATAAACTTTGCAGCAATGGCGAACTGATGCCGGGAAGAATGCTTGTTTGAATGCCGAAACTGGAGAGTGTCATCCAGCGCATAACAAGGTAACCTGTTGATGCTGCAATATAAGGAAGCAATCTTATAGCTGTTCGTGATCTTGAGCCCGATGCCTTCTCGCGGACAGGAATGATTTCCTGAGCCATGATCAATGGCAAAATCGCAAAGGCCGACTCCTTGGAAAAGAGGCCGGCCAAAAAGAAAGCCGCTCCTGCAAGAGCCGCGGAGATATTCTTACGTATGATACTTCTGCGATGAAGCAGATATGCCATAAGAACAAAGAAACAGGCCAGCATCGTATTACGACCGCCTGCATTGAAATCCACACCTTCCGTATGAAGCGGGTGTACTGCAAAAAGGAGGCCGACCAGTAGAGCGGCAAACTTATCGTTTATAAGAGTACGGGCAAGGCGATATACCAGAAAAGCGTTAACGGAATGGAGCAGGACATTGAAGAACCGGACAAGGAAGGGATTAAAACCATGCAGCCGCCCCTCGGCATAAAATGTCAGGTAGGTAAGCGGACGGTAAAAGGGCAGCAGTTGTTTATCGCTGGTAGTGTCGATGCTGCTGAATAGCGCAGAGGGGCGGCCCCGAAGCGCCGGATTATTGAGAATAACGCTGGTATCGTCAAGGGCAAAACCGTTTCCCAGAGAGTTTGCGTAGACGAGAAATGCAATAGCTGCTACCAATAATCCGGTGAGCAGTTCCTGTTTTTTTTCAATCTGCATTATCATACGTGCATTCCTCGCATCACCTTGTCCGTTTGAACCCTCATCAGGCTGATCAATACCATCAGAGCCTATTGCGGTGCATGCGCATTCGAGGGAGATGTCCCGCTCCGTATTGAAGAGTGCCCATGTGCGGCCGCTCGTGTCGAATCATAAACAAGGATTTCCGTCATCAACTCCTGAGTACGGGGCGATCCGGAGCTCAGTAAGTATCCATATTCGATCTGCGCAAGGTCCCTCTTTCCCATGCCCAGGTACACCAGCCCAAGGCCGAAGTGGGCTGGGTGACAACTCGAATCGGCTTGAATAGCGCGTTCAAATGATTCTCGTGCGGCTGGAAAGTCATATTTGAAATAATAGGCGAATCCCCTGTTCAAATGCGCCAACGCATACGAGGGATTGGCTTCCACTGCCTTGGTGAAATGCATGATTGCCTCATCGATCCTGCCTTCATCAAGAATTACTTTCCCGAGATTATTATGGGCCATCCAATTCTTTTCCGTTACCGCTACGGCATGACTGAATAAGGTAATGCTGTTTTTCCAGTGCCGCAGCTGCAGCTGTGTTATGACCACCAAAGCAACCATGGTTACGGAAAAGAGAATTCCTAAAAAAACTTTTTTGAAACACCAATGGCGTGAGACATCCGAGGTTCCCCATACCAGTATTGAAAATATGCCGATGAGCGGAATGTAGGTGTAGCGGTCCGCCATGGAATGATGCCCGATATGCACCAGCCCGATAACCGGCAGAAGCGTAATAAGGTACCACATCCACCCGGTAATAAGATAGGGAGAAAGTCTTCGCAGCATGAAAACCACGCCGGTGATCACCAGAAGAATCGATCCTGAGATAATAATTCTTGTCAGAGAAGGCGGATCAAAGGAAAACGGGTATAGAACAGCAAGATTACTCGGCCAGAACATTTTAGCCAGGTAAGCGGCATAGGTCACGAGCGCTCTTGTTGCTTTTTCCAGGAACGAGAGCTGATACGATATGTCCGCGTGCTGGGCTAGGTAGGTTATGACGCTCGCGCAAAGTGACAGGATGAAGAACGGTATTTTTTCTCCAATCAGCCGCAGGAGGCTGACGCCGCTCACCGCTCCGCCCTCTCTCATCGATGCGGGGAGGCGTCTGAGCGGCCACCAATCCAGCAAAAGCAGAATGCAAGGCATGGTTACGAGCATGGGTTTTGCCAGCAAGCCCATGCTGAACAGGCCAAGGACGATCAGGTATCGAACAGTCTCAGGCCTGTCCGTGTAGTGCGCATAGGCGCACATGGTCAGCATCCAGAAGAAGGCGCTGAGCACATCCTTGCGTTCGGCAACCCAGGCGACCGATTCAACATGCAGCGGGTGAAGGGCGAAGAGCAGTGCCACAGCTGCGCTGCGCCATGGTGCATTGGTCGTCCCCTTGAAAAAAATGAAAAGCAGGAGCGTACTGGCTATATGCAGCAGAAGGTTTACGAAATGATGGCCCGCCGCATTCATGCCGAACAGCTGCACGTCCAGCATATGGGATAGCCAGGTCAGCGGGACCCAGTTTGCCTCGTAAGCCGATGTAAACGCCCAGATGATGCCGTCAAGCGTCACCCCTGATTGTATATGGGGATTAAGGACAACAAAGGTGAGGTCGTCATAATCGACGAAGTCATGCCAGAGCACTGGAAAGAAAACTGCCAGGGTCAGCAGGGCGATGGCCGGCAGCAGATAAAGGTAAGACTTCTTGTTGGAATTCTCCTTCAAGCGCGCGTTAGACTGCAGGTATATTCTATTGCTGGCAATGTACGTGCGCCTCGCATTAATCACCAATCAACCCTTATGTCAGAATGGAAACAACGCCAGACATTTGTTTTTCTGACCTTCCCTGCTTGAATAGCAAAAAATCCTCCCCAAGCGAGTACCGCCAGCTCGTCGCCTGGATATGCTCATCTTTCACATTATTTCAAAGGAGTTGCTCCATAGCTTCTATTTAACAGGGAGAAGCAACCGGAAGCCCTGATCGCCATCCCAAATGTCAACATCGTCACTGGCCCGCCGGGTAGCACGTAAAGTTATCGCATCATCCGCAAATATCCCACCTCGCAATACACGCTTCTGACCACTGGCCGGGCCGGGAGGATTATTCTTCGGGCTTACCGTATAATAAACATCATCGTAGCGGTCTTCGCACCATTCCCGCGCATTGCCGCTCATATCATGCAGTCCCAATCCATTGGGTTTTTTTAACCCGACCGCGTGCATTTTAAAATCACTGTTTTTTTCATACCAGGCATATTCTGCCAGTTCTGCTTCATTGCTGGTACCGGCCCATTTTTCCTTTTTCCCGCCGCTCCGTGCCGCATATTCCCATTCTGCTTCTGAAGGCAGCCTGTACTGCGCATTGCTTTTTTTGTTCAGCTTGCGAATAAACTCCTGGATGGCGTTCCACGTGATATTCTCAATCGGACATTCGAGGCCGCACTCTTTCCGGCTGGCCGGGTTGCTCCCCATCACTTTTTCCCATTGGCTCTGGGTGACCTCGTATTTGCCGAGAGAGAAGTCCGAAACACAGACCTCATGCGCAGGTTTTTCGTTTTCGTCGCCGTCACCAAAAGTATCCCCCATCATGTAGCAGCCTCCCTTGACAAAAACCAATTCTATTTGTGGTACCGTGCCGGCGCACCCGGACAGGAGGATGAATAAGGAACAGGCCATCAGGTAAGTCTTCATAGAGGTCTCCTTTTTCAATTGATGAAAGGGAACAATAAAACGATATCTTCCCTGCTACGCTACTCCAGATGAGATCAGGTACGGCGTCTTTTTTCGGCAACGGACGTTCGCTCCGCCTTCCACTTTTCATAAGCGATCTTATAGCCATGCCGGACCGGGATCTGAGACATGAGCGAAAGGATATGAGCATGAGGAAAACCTTGCTTGGGTATCTTGAACATATGCCGCAGCACCCTGCCCAGACGCAGCACTTCCAATGACGTTTCGTAGAACAACTCTTCCCGCACCTCAGGGGTCATGGACGGATCGGGATGTTCGAACAGCGCGTACGCGCCGTTATAATATTCCCACCCGAGTTCCTTGTAGAGAGAAGGTTCGTACTCCTGGCGAAGCTTTGTTCCCGGATAGGGAACGACGAGCGACGGGTGCATGCTGACCCCCAAGCGGTCCGCGACCTCCACCGAGCGTTTGAAGTCATCAAGAGAATCCTCGCGGCTCCCGAGCATGTAAAAGAGCGACACATCGATGCCGTGGTCCTTGATCGTTCGTACGGCAGCTTCGCGGTCAAGGCCTATCTTGCCGTCGGCGTGATACGCTTTCAGCCCTTCGTCGGTCATGGCATCCCAGCCGACCCACGCGGTCAGCATGCCGCTCTCACGGGCTGCGTTCAGCATACGCTTCCCTGCCGGGGACAATACCGGGCGCAGGCTGCCGAACCCCATCCACCGCTTGCCGCATCCCTTGAGCGCAGTGAACAGATCTATGGCGCGCTGCTCCTTGCCGGTCCACCAGATGTTCTCGTCGCCGTTGATGTACATCTTTTCCGGGATGGCAGCTACATCGCGCACCACGTGGTCAATGGGACGGAAACGGATCTTGTCGCCGTAGAAAGGCTTGACCGAACAGAACGTGCAATTGTACGGACACCCGCGCGAGGTGTTCACGATCCGGAATTGGTGCCTGCGTTTGCCCTGCAGGAGCCCGTAGAGCGGCGTGGGCAGATCATCCAGATCGACCTGCTCTCCCTTGTAGAATGGCTTCAGCTGTCCGGCCCGAAAGTCCTTCAAGACCTGGGGCCAGACCGACTCCGCCTCGCCGATCACCACGGCATCGCCATGGGACTTGGCCTCCTCGGGCATGGCAGACGCATGCATATTGCCGAACACGACTTTGATCCCCCGGGCGCGCAGTTTGGCGGCGATCCGGTACCCTGGCACCGCTGTAGGGGTCAGGATGCTGATGGCAGCCAGATCGCACTCCAGCTTTTCGAAAGCATTCGGATCGGCGCTGGCGCTGATCAGTTCGATCTCAATGCTCGGGTCCGCTCTGCGGGTAAGCGCGGCCAGATACTCCAGGATCGGAGGCGCCACGGGCGTCCAGCCGAACGGTAGGGGGGGGAAGATAATGCAGAGTTTCATCGATTCCTCAGCTATCAGCGATTAGCATTCAGCTATCAGCATTCAGTCTTAAGCTGACAGCTAATGACTAAGTGATGATAACTCTTTTATTGTCACTTTTCAGCACTTTTTTGATTGAGAACGAATGGTTTAGCAACCAGCTTTCAATCGTCGGCATTCAGCCTTTTTGGACTGCCTGTTGACTGAAAGCTGGTCGCGGTATTTCAATGCTCTATCCTGAACCCCTGATGAAATGTCTCCATGGTGAATGGAATTCCCCAATAGCTTATGATCATCGCGATCATGGCGATCAGCGAGTACCAGGCGAGTTTCTTACCGCGCCAACCAAAAGTGATCCGCAGATGCAAATAGATGCCGTAGGTGAGCCAGGAGATAAGCGACCAGACCTCCACCGGGTCCCAGGCCCAGTAGCTGCCTTTCACCTGGTTAGACCAGAAGGCGCCGGATACGATCATAAGACCGTAGAGGATAAAACCGCCGGCAACGAACCGGTAGGCGAGATTATCGAGCGTCTGCGTGTCCGGCAGTTTCCCGTAAATGCCGCCGGAATTCTTTTCTTTGAGCAGGTACATCAGGCCGATGCCCGCCGCGGTCAAAACCGCGCCAAAGCCTGTTGCCGCCCCGATGATATGGACCCATATCCAGGCGCTTTGCAGCGCCGGCGCAAGTTGGGTCGCCGCGTCTTTCATAAGCGTGCCCGCCCATCCCATGAGAACGAACGCGACCGGCATGACCAACACCCCCAAGGGGCGTACTTTCTTATTGGTGAACTCGAAGACCAGAAAGATAAGAACCGCGCTGAACATCCCGAAGGTGATCGATTCGGAAATGGTAATAAAGGGACTGATCCCGGTGGCCATCCAGCGGAGAGCGATGACGAGAACATGTGGTATAAATCCTGCCAGGGCGCTGTAGAGGCCGAGCGAGAAGAGCTTGTCCTGCTTCGAGATCAAACCAAAGATATAGCTGCACGCGCTTAATCCGTATAGTCCAACAGCGACCCAAAAGAGCAGATGTTCGGTTTTCATAGGCTCACCTCGTAGATTAATTTGTCAGTAATCAGCTATCAGTTTTTAGCTAACAGCTGTAGATTGATGGTCGTTCGTAATGGCTTTTTCCAACGCTGATGGCTAAAGGTTGACTGCAAATAGCCGTTGGCTGTACTGATCGCTCTGCCGCTGATCGCTAAGCGCTGCCTCTCTTCATCCTTCCGATGAACGTGATGATCATCCCTCCCAATCCGACCCAGAGGCTTGCAAGCACGATCGGCTGGCCGGGATCATAGCGCACACTCATGGCGACCCAGTACCGTACCTCCTTGGCTGACAGATGATAATTGCCCGCCTTCACCATGCCACCGATCTCCGCCTTACCTTCCGCAAAAGGGCCGGTTCCCTCCTCTGGGACCATCGTATGCTGCCATACCTGAAAAACGGCATCTCCCGCCCGTTCCTTGAGTGGGGTCGGGAGATAGGTGACCAGAAGGTCGAAGAGCGGCTTCTGCGGGTCTTGCGGAAACGCCAACGGTGCGGGACCATCCTTTGTACCAGTCGCGTACAAATATTTATCGTCCTTCTGTTTAAAGCTTTGGAGCGGAATATGGGCACCGTAGAGCTCCCTCCGGTGCCTGTCATGAAGGGTGATCAGGAGCGAATAGCCTTCGCGGTCAGCATAGTATCTGAAGCCCCTGTAGTCTAAATGCTGCGTGATGTAAACGATTCCCTGTTTTCGCGCGCGCCCCTCGCCAACGGCTATTTCATACGCTACCATCTTGTCTTCACCATCGACCTTGTACTTGGTGTGCATCCTGATCAGCGTCGTTTCACCTTTCAGTCTTGACTGGTCGAATAAACGGCCCCGATTTAAGACATCATAGCTTTGAGGGTGTTCATTGGGAAGCGTCTCCCCCTCGGTAAGCCGGATCAGCCCGTGAAAATAAAACAAGCTGTTATAAATAATACCTCCAAGCATCGCGACAAAGCTCAAATGAAACAGGATCATCCCAAAGGAAATAAGCGTCACTTTCCGGCCCCAGATCCTCCCAAAAAAGCAGAACGCCACATTCACCACCAGCAGCACCAGTATCCCGTTAAACCAGAACGTGGAAAAGATCAATTCCCAGGCACGCTTGTCCCGGTAGATCGTAACGCCGGCAATACAGCAAACGAGGATAACGATGAGCAAGCCCAACGCGAGCTTCACGGAAGAGAGAAAATTATAGATCATTCGCAAGGTGTTGATGATAAAATTTCCCGACGAAAAAACAGGGTATCCGCCGCTCTTATTTCCACTATTACGGGGAATTTTGCTAAACTCGGTCATAATATTCAAGCCTCGGCGACGTGGATTCATTTCGATACATTTACTGGTTTCGCTCCTGAGCAGCGAATTGTGAATAATTGTGCGGGGAGAATCAGGCCATCTTGAGTTCCCAAAAATACTTTCACAGCTCTGCGGTATTTACACGGAAATCCAACGACTTAGATCGACCAATTATAGACACAATCATCATTCACGTCAACACTATTTACATTACAATGGACAATGCTATTAGAAAAAATGATCATCAATGGTTTTAATAAAATCGTTTTCTAGAGCCAATAACGCGAATTAACGCATGGTTGCGACTGACGCCCTGGCATTTATTTCATTCAATAAGTAAGGCGCAAAGGAAGAACCAGAAGCTTGGAGAGCGCGATATTCCGACAGGACAAGGTCTTTTTCCCCCATATCCAGATAAAGAAGTCCAAGGGAAACATGGGCCTTCTCACTCTTCGGCTCAAATTGAAGGACGCGCCTGAATACGGCTACAGCCTGTGCGGGCTCATTTCTCATGGA
>Ga0154443_1247_pt1 | contig 32374 bp, 29 predicted proteins | sample RifGroC2_FD_105636 | JGI IMG/M metagenome (GOLD analysis project Ga0154443, IMG submission 105636) | Nitrospirae bacterium GWC2_56_14
GACCTATGGCATTATTCCCTAAATCCATCGATTTTTTCGAGATCTTCGACCGGGCGCTGGAAAACCTCTCGCGCTCGGCCAACGTCCTGGTCGACATCCTGACCAACTACACCACCTTCGAGACCTTTGAAAAAAAGGCGAAGGCCATTTACGAGTTCGAGCAGGACGGCGACATGCTGACCCATGACATCATGAAGGAGCTGAACAAAACCTTCCTGACCCCCATCGACCGGGAGGACATCCATGCCCTTGCCTCACGCATCGATGACGTGCTGGACCTGCTGTGGGCCGCCACGGACCGCATGATGGTCTACCGGATCGACAAACCGACCTCGGAGGCCATCTCTATCGCCGAGGACCTGCAGATGACCGCCGAGATCCTGAAAAAGGCGCTCCGGGAACTGCGCGCCAAATCCTACGCCCATGTGCAGGAACACTGCATCGAGATCAACCGGCTGGAGAACCGGATCGACCGCAAGTACCGCGACGCCCTGGGCAAGCTCCTCAACGGTCCCCACGATCCTGTCTATATCATCAAGTGGAAGGACATCTACGAACTGCTTGAGGACGCCTCGGACCGCTGCGAGGACATCGCCAACATTCTCGAAGGAATCGTCCTGAAACATGCCTGAGATCCTCATCCTCATCATCGTCCTTGCGGTGCTGTTCGACATCGCCAACGGATGGCACGATTGCGCCAATGCCATTGCCACGGTGGTGTCGACCAAGGTCCTGTCGCCCGGGGCCGCGGTCGCCATCGCGGCGTTCATGAACATCCTCGGCGCCTTCCTGACCACGGCGGTCGCCAAGACCATCGGCACGGGCATCGTGGACCCCGCGGGCATCACCGACCAGGTCATCATCGCTGCCCTGCTCTCGGCCATCATCTGGAACCTCATCACCATCCTCATGGGCCTGCCCGTCAGTTCGTCCCACGCCCTCGTCGGCGGGCTCATCGGAGCGGCGGCGGCGCACGGCGGCATAAGCATCCTGAACAGCGACGGCATCATGAAGATCTTCACGTCGCTCCTGATCTCGCCCCTCTTCGGGTTCGTCATCGGCTACGCGTTCATGAAGCTGATCCTCTTTCTCTTCGGCCATCTTTCCCCCGGCACCATCAGCAAGTACTTCGGCCGGCTCCAGATCGTGTCGTCCTCCTTTATGGCTTTCGGCCACGGCTCCAACGACGCGCAGAAGGCCATGGGCATCATCACCATGGCGCTCTTCGCCTCGGGCAAGATCACGACGCTCGATGTGCCGACCTGGGTCGTCATCACCTGCGCGCTTGCCATGGGCTTCGGCACGATCTTCGGCGGGTGGAAGATCATCAAGACCCTCGGGGTCAAGATGCTGAAGCTCGAACCCATACACGGCTTTGCCGCCGAGACTTCGTCGGCCGGCATCATCATGGCTGCAAGTTATTTCGGCATGCCGGTCAGCACCACGCATGTCGTCTCGACCGCCATCCTCGGCGTGGGCGCGACAAAGCGCCTCTCTGCCGTGCGCTGGGGCATTGCCGGCAAGATCGTCATGGCCTGGCTGCTGACCCTGCCGTTCTGCATTGCCCTGGCGTGGGGCATCGAGAAAGCATTGACCGCCTATCACATCGGCGGATAAGGTCCGCCGCCCTGCCGCCGGAAAACGTCCTTCTGTCCTCCACACCATCCCTCGCACTCCTGACCCGCATTTCTCCTGTGAGGCGCCTCTGTGTGTTCAATAAGCAGGGGTGGCAGCAGTTTGTGGTCAACAAGGGAGATAAAACGGGATACAGCATTGATAGACTCGTAAAAAGTCTCCAGTGCTGTCATTGCGAGGAGCGGAGCGACGCGGCAAACTCGACTTAACAGGCAGATACGAACTACGAGATTGCTTCGCTACGCTCGCAAAGACGGCTTTTTCGACTTATTACGAATGCATCAGCACAGGCTGAAGGAACAACAGCAGAACGCATCACTGCTCAACGCGGGCGCTAGAACTTCATACTCAACTTCGATATTTTCCGGGTATCGATCCCCCGGTACTTCCCCGCCTTCAGCAGTCCAACAAGGTTCTCAGCGGTCACGGCATCGTCAAACTCCGTATAGCAGGCGCCGACCTCCTGCGGAGTATGGGCGTCAGAGCCCCCGGTAAAGGGGATCCCCAGCGCCGCGGCGGCTTCAATCGCCCGGGCGTTGAAGCCGTGCATGTTGCAGCCGTTATAGCCTTCCAGAGCGCAGATCCCGTCGACGCTCCTCACGAGATCGCCCAGACCGTTCACCGACCGGTAGGGATGGGAGGGGATCACGACGCCGCCCTTTCCCGTGACCACGCTGATAATGTCCCGGATCGGAGCGTATTTGAGCGACAGGCTGTCCGTATCCACGCCAAAGACCAGACAATGGCCTTCCTGCGCCGAGAACTCTACTCCGCGGAAGATCAGGATGCGGTCCCGGTACCGTTCGCGCAGCGGCTCGATCGGCTCAGAGGCGCCGTAATAATAATGCTCGGTAAACGCGATGCCCTGCAGGCCGAGTTCGATAGCCCTCAGTATCGTTTCCTCGGGCTCGGCATCGTTGTCTGTGCTGTATTTTGAATGAACATGCAGGTCGATTTTGTATTTCATGAATGCAGCATTACCTAACCCGGACAAGCGTGAACCAAAAGGCGTCTCTCGCAAAGCGCGCAAAGAACGCCAAGAAAATCCTAAACCACGGCTTGCGTTTTGGTTTTAAACCGGAAAAGATTTTGACTCAAGGTTCCCTTTGCGTTCTTTGCGAGCTTTGCGAGACATATTCTTGCCGTTTTGAGTAGAAACTTCAGATCCTTCACTTCGTTCAGGATGACGCCTTAAAGCGCTATTTCAAAAGCCTGTTGGTAACTCCCTTCGCTTCCTGCTCCCGGCCTTCGGCAACGCAACTCCCTCCGCAGGTACAGGCGAAACTTCCCGATTTCGCCTTCTCGAACGATTCTTTCCCCTCCCGGTAGCACAGGCCTCCGATGATCAGCGCACCGACCGAGTCAAGTCCGCCGATGCCGGTAAGCCGGTATCCCACGCTTGCGACCAGCAGCACCACCGAAAGCTGTAGACAGGCCCGCGTGCAGGCCGCGTCTGCCAGTATGGCCGGCGAGTTCAGCTTCGTCCCTACCGAAACCTTGGCGCGAATGAGCAGCCACATGGACAGGATGGAGATGACCGAGATGACGATGCCCCAGAAGGTGCTTTCCGGCCGGTGGCCGCCATAGAGATCGATGATCGCGGTGATTGCCAGCCCGGCGGTAAGGACGTAAAAAGCGCTTCCCGTGATCCTGAGCGCGGTCTTTTCGAACCGGTCCGGGTCCTCGGCCCCATGCCGCCTGATCCGGCGGATCATGTGCCAGATGCCGACGCCGGACACCACCTCGACAAAGGAGTCGAGACCGAACCCGAAGAGCGACATGCTCTCATCTTCAATCCCGAAAAAGACCGAGACAAAACCTTCGGCGATGTTGTAGAAGATCGTGATAACGGCGAGCGTTGACGCCCACGCATACAGCTTGTTGTTTTTCTGCGCCGACCCCATCAAAAGCGTTGCCATATTTTCCCTTCTGCTCAAGGCTCAGTACCTGCGTGGTTATAGCATGATCGCAGTCTGTTTATCAATGCGAAAGAACCGGGTTGGCCGTGGATTTTTCAGGCGAGTCATCCGGCCGGAAAAACAGTATAAAGGGGGCCTAGGAAACATCGCCACAATATGTTGTGGCCTACTGCTGCCGCATAAAGATACCAATGTAAAATTAGAATTTTACGTTGATTTTATGTATGTTTCGTGATACCAACATTGTACATCGTCGACCAAAAGGGCCATGGTTCCCGGCTGGCTCTTCACATCCTGGTACGCTTTACCGTTTTATTCTCAGTTCAATTGCCCGGAGGGAGCAACCATGCGTGAGATCGGTCTGGCATTACGGGAAGGAAGATTGGCCCGCGGTCTGGAGATCGGCGATATTGCAAGGAGCACCCGCATCAGCGCCCACTATCTCAAGGCCATGGAAGAAGGACGGTTCCAAACCATCCCGAACGTCTTCGACAAAGGCTATTTAAAGCTTTATGCCAAGGCCCTTGATCTGGACACCAAACCCCTGCTGGCCCTGTACGAACAGATAAAGAACAAGGCAGCAGCCCCCGTCAGCGCACCCGGAACCGGCGGCGTCAACTAACAAAAAGCAGCAGCATGCCGACCACAGGACCTTCGGCGCCCCGTATCTCGTTATGGCGGCTCCGTTGATTCCTAGTCGATCAGCTTGCCCGCCTCGCGTAGTCTCAGCGCCATCTCGCGCAGCATATCCACCACGAACTCCGGATATTCATTCATCAGCAGGGCCACGTTCTCATTGTTGACGCTTACCAGCTCCACGTCGTCGGTCGCGATGGCCGTGGACAGCCGGGGTGACGCCAACAGGAACGATATCTCGCCAAAACATTTTCTTTGAGAGATCTCGACGACCGGCCCCTCGCGCTGGTGCAGTGCCACCGTTCCGCTCAGCACGGAGAACATCTCAACGCCGGGGTCGCCCTCGCGAAAGATGACGGTCCCTTTATCGAAATACCGCACATATTTTTCATATACCGCGGCAGGGACATTCCGCTTCCCCTGCAGCAGTTTTTTTATGGACACGGTCTCGTGCTGGTGAAGGCCCGCAACGATCTCTGCGCCGAGCAGAAATACCACCAGGGAAGCGTAGATCCAGATGATGACCACAAAGAGCGACTTGAAGGAGCCGAAGGCGAAACCGTAGCCCGGATTGAAGGTCAGGAAGAGATGAAAGGCCGGCCGCATGGCGAACCAGATGAGCGCGGTGACGAGCGCACCGGCGAGAAGATAGCGGTAGCGCATCCGAGTGGAAAAGATGAAATAGAAGACAAAAACAACGGCAATGACCAGCAGGAACAGGACCACGGTCTCCATACTGCGGGGCAGCAGTCGAACCAGGTTCTCTTTCTCCAGCAGTTGGAACGCGATGCCGGCGACCATGACCGCCGCGAGCCCTACGAGGAAAACCATGCTGATAACGACGTCAAACAACTTTTCGAGCAGGAACGGCCTGCCCGTCCTCCGTCTGAAAACCTTTCCGAGCACGAACCGCATGTCCGCCACAAAGGGCGTCATGGTCCAGAAAAGAACAACGGTGTTGACCAGTCCTACCGCCCCTTTATGGGCAGCGAGAAGACGCACTTCCTTCACAATGTCCTGGCTGTAGGCGGGGAGCAAACGCATGAGCAGTTCCTGCGTTCGCGCCAGCGCCTGCGTTGAGGAGCCGACCGCCAGGCTGAGGAGATAGGTAAGGAGGAACAGCGTGGGAATGAGCGCCAGCATGGCCGAAAAAGCGAGCGACGAGGCAGCGGTCAGATCGTTATTCCGCCTGAACGACGACAGCGCTTCAATGAACACCAGCCACTGCTTCTTTATTTGTTCTGCAGCCTTCTTTTTCATAATGAAGAGGATGGGACGTTCGAACATGCATGCCATGGGAGCCGCCAGCCTGAATGCTACGTGGCCCCCCGCGACCTTCCCAGGCCATGGTCAGCGATATCATGGGTCAGCTGCTCCCTGATGAAACGCCGCAGCACTGCCCGGTCAGCATCCGCTAGCTGGACGAACTTCATGCCCATGCCGGGCTCCACCGAGGGCCCATCCCCCTGGTCGTTGATATACAGGACCAGGGCCTTCGCAATGATCTCCCGGTTATCGATGGTGATCCTGAGCGGCGTCACGGCGTTCCGGGGCTGCGGATAGCGCGTCGTGATGAACAACCCTCCTTCGGAAAGCGCTGTTGCATATTCTGTTCTGGCCGCCCCGCCTAGTACCGATCCATCCCCGACCATGACCTTAAGAGAGGTGCGCAGCCGTATGTTCGCGCGCGGCGCGGATTCTGAAGCGGCCTGTATGGTCCTATAGAGCAGGTCGGGCTCCACCGGCCTGAGGAGGTAGGCTGCGCAGCCCAGTTGCATGCAGGTATCCCTGATCCCGGGGTCGTCCTCCGCAGTGTGCATGATCACGGGCACGGCCCCGCAGTCCGGACGTTCCCTGATCTGCTTGAGCAGGGCGACACCGCTCATGGTCGGCAACGCCACATCGCTCAGAACGACCGAGGGAAGTGACTCGTCCATGAGGTGAAGCGCGTCTTCACCGGAGCGGGCCGTCACGACCCGGTATTCAAACCTCTTCAGGAGCAATCCGAGAAAGAACAGCATCGAACTGCTGCTGTCCACGACCATAACGGTGCGGACCTCTCTGTCCATGGCAATCTGTCCTTACCGATAGCATAAAATCGCACCGCAGGCATCCGGTCGCGAAGGAGTGCCTACAGCTTAACATGCCTGTATCTTTTGTCAAGCAAAGGGGCTGGCCTGCGGAAGGAACTGTTCCTGAAGGTGGGCTGGAGCGGGATTTTTCAGCGTTCAGAGCGCTGCGGCGAGCTGCAGCCTCTCGGTCAAGCAGGGGCAGGGAGTATGGAGCGCACGCGGAGAAACCGCTTGTGCAGTGCAACAGGAGAGGGTCCATTCCGCGAAGGACTCGCGTGAGGAAAGTACGCTGAATAATCCGGGCTGAACCAATGGGTGAACCGGCCCGCAGGATCACCCCTCGATCTTGTATCCCAGTTTTTCGATGCTGTCCCTCGTGATATTCGAAAGGGTTTCCTCTTCGATCTCGGCTTCGTTGAACGTTACCGCGATCCTGCCGCTCTCCACCTCGATAGAGTCCACGCCATCCATGCCGCCGATGAACCGCCTGAGTGCCAGGGAGCACTCGCCGCAGAGATTTTTATCTACCGTAAAATGCGCTACCTTCATGGACGCCGCCTTTCCTCCGTCGGCAGGCACAGCTGTATTGTCCCTCCGACCTGCCCGGTCTGCCGCGAAATACGCCACGGTTTTACCGAGCATCAACGTTGAACGTAGCATTGACCGGCGTCTTGCCCGGTTGCGTCACGGTCACGTCGACCTTCCACCCGCCCTCCATGGGGATATTGGCGGAAAAGGAATAACCGCTGCCCTTGAGAGCTGCCTGCGTGTTGAATTCCATGGGGGCCATGCCCGACATGGGGGGCATGTAATAGCGCACGTCGACCGTTGCATCGGTCACTGTTTTTTTGCTCTGATCGACTATCTGCACGGAAAGCGTATTGTCCCCTTTTACCAGGGGATACCGGTCGACCTTAAGCATGATCCCCACATCTCCCACCTGCTTTTGCGATTCATACCCTTTTGTACATCCGGCCAGAACCGAGGCGGCGAGGACCACGACCATCATTACCAGGAATGTTTTTTTCATTGTATTTCCTCCTTGAGGGTAGCAACTCTGTTTCTGTATTTATTATAACAGCAATGCCCATGCCAGGAACAGAGCTGCTTTTACAACAACAAATCAAGGCGTTGGCGCCCATAACAGCGCGCTTGTGAAGCTCCTGCTTCAGGAGGTGCAGGATTTCAGACACCCGCAACAGACCGATCAGCTTGGCATTCCAGGCTTGCTGCTTCGAAACACATTAAATTATTTCCATGAATTTTGCGCAAAAAAAATCAGCGCTGTATATGCGCTGATTCTTGCGTGATAAAATGGCGTCCCCAGCGGGATTCGAACCCGCGTTATCGCCGTGAAAGGGCGGTGTCCTGGGCCAGGCTAGACGATGGGGACATGGTATTTCTGAAAATTGAAAAACTGGTGAGCCGGCTGGGACTCGAACCCAGGACACCCGCCTTAAAAGGGCGGTGCTCTACCAACTGAGCTACCGGCCCATCGACCTCGATGGAAGAGGCGTATATTAGCAAAGAAAGCGGGTTGTTGTCAACAAAAAACAAGACACAACCGGAAACACCGGTCAGGAAATCCGCAAGGCTGCATGCTCTCTGCGCGGCTTCGCGAGGGAGCCGCTCTACCGTTTTTTTACCGTCTGAAAGGGCCGCTCAAGAATGATGGTCTCGTCGCGGCGCGGGCCCGTCGAAACGATGGACGGCTTGACGCCACTGAGTTTGCAGAGCTTTTCCACGTAGGTCCGGGCCTTTTTCGGCAGGTCTTCGTATTTTTTGATGCCGATCGTCGTCTGCTTCCAGCCGGGCATGGTGATGTATTGCGGAACGCCCTGCTCGAGCACCGCAAGCTCCGACGGCATCTCTTCGTACAGTTTTCCCTTGTACTTATAGCCCACGCAGATCTTGAGCTCCTCAAGCGTATCGAGCACATCCAGCTTGGTGATGGCCGCGCTCGTCATGCCGTTCACCCGCACGGCATGCCGGATAATGAGCGTATCGGCCCACCCGCACCGCCGCGCCCTGCCCGTCGTCGCCCCATATTCTTTGCCGCGCTCGCGCAGCAGTTCGCCGGTCTTGTCGTTGAGCTCCGTGGGAAAGGGGCCGCTGCCGACCCGCGTGGTGTATGCCTTGACGATGCCCAGGACCTCGGTGATCGTGTTCGGCCCGATGCCGAGCCCCGTGCAGGCGCCGCCGGCCGTGGGGCTCGACGAGGTCACAAAGGGATAGGTCCCGTGGTCCACGTCAAGGTGCGTTCCCTGGGCCCCTTCAGCCAGGACCTTCTTTTTCCCGGCGATGGCTTCGCTGAGATAGAGCGTCGTATCGGCGATGTATTTTTTGAGTCTCCTGGCGTAACCCTGGTACTCGTCATAAACCTGGTCCTGGTTCACCAGCGGCGCGTTATAGAAACGCTCGAGCATGAAATTCGCTTCGCCGGTATTGCAGGACAGTTTTTCGCGAAAGGTCTTTTCGTCCAGGAGATCGGCCATCCGTATGCCCTTGCGGTTGATCTTGTCCGCATACGCGGGCCCGATGCCGCGGCCGGTCGTACCGATCTTCTTATTGCCCTTCAGCTTTTCGCTGGCCACATCGAGGGCCTTGTGGTACGGCATGATGAGGTGGGCGTTTTTGCTGATGAGCAGGTTTTTATCAAATTTGATGCCCCGCTTGGTCATGGCATCCATCTCTTCAAGGAGCGCCGCCGGGTCCACGACCACACCGTTCCCGATGATGCACTTTTTGCCTTTATGCAGGATACCCGAGGGGACCAGGTGCAGGATGAACTCGTTCATCCCCACCACCACGGTATGGCCGGCGTTGTGGCCGCCCTGGTAACGCGCGACCACGTCAGCCCGCTCCGTGAGCAGGTCTATGATCTTCCCTTTGCCTTCATCGCCCCACTGGGCGCCGACGACGACTAATACTGGCATTGGTTCTCCTCAATGCAAAATGCAAATTTTAAATTGCAAATTTCAAAATCAAAAAACATTCCATTTTGCACTTTGCACTTTGCATTTTTCAATTTGCACTCGCTTTTTATATTTTTATCTGCTTCACCGACAGGACGTTCGGCATCTGCCGGATCTTCGTCATCAGCTCATCGGACACGGTGCTGTCGATGCTCACGACCGACATGGCCATGCCGCCCTGCTTCTCGCGGCCGAACTGCATGCGCGCGATGTTGATCCCGTTCTGACCGAGCAGCGTGCCGATGCCGCCGATGACGCCGGGCTTGTCGTTGTTCATGAGCACCAGCATGTCGCCCTCGGGTACGGTCTCCATGGGGAAGTTGTCCACCTGGATGATGCGGGGCTCTTTTTTGCTGTTCAGCGTGCCGGAAACGGCAAGGTCCTTGCCGCCGGCCTTGACCTTGATCGTGATCAGGCTCGTGTATTCGGTGGTGTCCGTGGACTTGGAGACCTTGACCTCGATGCCGCGGTCCTTGGCGATGAGCGGCGCGTTCACATAATTCACGTTCTCGTTGACGCTGCGTGTCAGCAGGCCCTTGAGCGCTGCCAGCGTGATCGGCTCCTGCTTGAGGTTCGACACCTCGCCGCTGTACTCCACGACCACCTGGGTGAGGCCGCCTTCGCAGAGCTGCGCCTGGAACAGGCCCATGCGCTCCGCAAGATTGATGTAGGGGCTGAGCGTCGGGAGCTGGTCCGCCGGCACGGACGGCACGTTCACGGCGTTCCGCACGGTCCCGGCAATGAGATAATCCACGATCTGCTCGGCAACAGCCACGGCCACGTTCTCCTGGGCCTCCAGGGTGGACGCGCCCAGGTGCGGCGTGGCGATAAAGTTGTCGAGGGTGAGCAGCGGATGGTTCTCCGGCGGCTCCTTTTCGAACACGTCAAAGGCGGCTCCGCCGACCTTGCCGCTCTTCATGGCTTCATAGAGGTCCGTCTCGTTCACGATGCCGCCGCGGGCGCAGTTGATGATGCGCACCCCGTCCTTCATCTGGGCAAGAGTGTCCTTGTTGATCAGGTTCGCCGTTTCTTTGGTCTTGGGCGTATGCACGGTGATGAAATCCGACCGTTTGTAGATCGTCGGCAGATCGGCCAGCTCGATGCCGAGGGATTTCGCCTTCTCCGGGGAAATGAACGGATCGTAGGCCAGGACCTTCATGCCGAGCCCGATGGCGCGGTTCGCGACCACGCCGCCGATGGCGCCCATGCCGATGATGCCCAGGGTCTTGGCGTAGAGCTCGATTCCCTCGAACTTCTTCTTCTCCCACTTGCCTGCCTTGAGCGACGAGTAGGCCTGGGGGATCATGCGGGCGCAGGCGAAGATCATGCCGATGGTGTGCTCCGCCGTGGTGACCGTGTTGCCGCCGGGCGTGTTCATGACGACCACGCCCTTCTTGGTGGCCGCCGGGATGTCCACGTTGTCGAGACCGCTTCCTGCGCGGCCCACGACCTTGAGCTTCATGGCCTTCTCCAGCAGCGCGGCGTTCACCTTGGTGGCTGAACGGATGACCAGTGCGTCGTAATCGCCGATGATCTTCTCGATCTCCTCGACGGAGGTCTTGCTCCGGGCGTCCACTTCGAGCCCGGCCTTCTTTAAGATCTCCACCCCGATGGGCGAGAGGTTGTCGCTGATCAGAACCTTCATGAAGCCTCCTATGTAAGACAGCTTATAGCTGATGGCTGATGGCGGCTGCTATGAGCTAAGAACTATGAGCCATCAACTAAGTCGTTACTTCATCAATATTTCCTGCGCCGCGCCCACGCCCGTGCCGAGCTTCACCGGATGGCCCAGGCCCTTCAGCACCATCTCGATGCCGGCGATCGCCGTGATCACGTCAAAAGTGTTCGCATAGCCCAGGTGCGCGATGCGGAAGATCTTGCCCTTGAGGTGGTCCTGGCCGCCTGCGCCGGTGATGCCGTACTTTACGCGCAGGTCCTTGTAGATCGCCTGGCCGTCCACGCCAGCCGGCGCTTCGATGGCCGTGAGCGCATTGCTCGGACTTTCCTTGGGAAAGAGCTTGAGCCCGAGCGCCAGGGCCCCTGCGCGGGTCGCCTGCGCGAGCTTCTCGTGGCGCTTGAACACGTTCTCGAGACCCTCGTCCTGAAGCATTTTAATAGCGGCGTTCAGGCCGATGATGAGCGTCACGGGAGAGGTAAAGAGCGTCTGGTTCTTGGCCAGGTTCTCGCGCTCTTTCTTGAAGTTGAAATAGAATTTCGGCGTCTTCGCAACATCGGCCATCTTCCAGGCCTTGTCGGACACGGATACAAAAGCGAGCCCCGGGGGCAGCATCACGCCCTTCTGGGATCCGCCGATCATGACGTCAACGCCCCACTCGTCGGTCTTGATGTCATGGGCCACCAATGCCGAGATGGCATCGACCACAAAGAGCGCGTCGGTCTTCTTGACGACTGCGGCGATCGACTTGATGTCGTGGTACACGCCCGTGGAGGTCTCGTTGGCCTGGACGAACACGGCCTTGATCTTGGGGTTCTTCTTGAGGCTCGCCTCGACCAGCTCCGGCTTTACCGCATATCCCCATTCCACCTTGACCTCTTCCACCTTCATGCCGTAGGCCTGGCAGATCTTGGTCCAGCGTTCGCCGAACTTTCCGCCGTTCAGCACGAGTACGTCGTCGCCGGGGCTCAGGAAGTTCGAGACCGCGCCGTCCATGCCGCCGGTCCCGGTGGAACACAGGATCAGCACGTCGTTCTTCGTCTGGTAGAGCCACTGCAGGCCCTTTTTCGCGGAATCGAGCACGGGCAAAAAGTCCGGTGCGCGGTGATGGATGATCGGCATGGCCATGGCCAAAAGCGCTTCAGGCGGCACCGGTGTCGGTCCAGGGGCAAGGAGATATTTTTTCTGCATGGGAATTCCTCCAATTCTTACGGGTAAATAGCAATTATGGGTTAAATTTTTGTATTATCGTACACAAGCGCTGAAACACAAAAGGTTTCTGTCACAACGAAGAAGTCACAGGCCCGCCGGGACGGGACCTATGCCCGGGGTTGGCGTGTCGCTGGGATAGTGCGGATGTCTGTGCTGTTTCACGGAGAACTGCCTTTCCTTAGGTGACTCTGGTCAAAAAGCCCCATGAAATTAGCACACGGGGCTGAAAATTGTCAAGAAAATAATACGATGACACCGGGCGCCCCGGGGACAGGGGAGAAAGAAGACGCCAGGAAGAACAGCGCTTTCCGCACGCTTTCCCTTTCACCGTACAGCGGCCGGCCGGAGAACCGGACCCCTACGGCAGGGGTTTCCGGATAATGTCCATGGTCATAACGATCGTCCGCACCGGATTTATGCGGTCATTGGAGTAGATGGATATTTTCTTTACCAGGATACCGCCCCTGCCGGTGGTGTCCACCGTTGCCTGTATGCGGCCGGAGTCTCCCGGTTCAAGGTGATTAGAACTAATCACCGCGGCTGCGCAGCCTCAGGAAGGCTGGACCCGCTCAATATCGAGCGCGGCATCTCCGGTGTTCCTCACCTCGAACACATGCTGCAGTTTGGCCCCCTCGACAACCTTGCCGTAGTCGTAGGTCGCCTCTTTGATCTCTATCTGGGGCCCCTTCTGTTCCTGGGCCCAGAGCGGCTGGGCGAGAAAACCCGCTGCCACCGCCGCGAGCATGATCGCAAACACCTGTTGTTTCATGGTATAACTCCTTTTTCCGTCCGTCAGCACGGGCATCACTCGCCCATGACCTTGACCAGAATTTCTTTTTCGCGCATGCCGTCGAACTCTGCATAATACACCGTCTGGTACACGCCCAGATCGAGCGCCCCTTCGGTCACCGGAAGCGTCAGGTTGTGGCCGGACAGGAGCGACATGAGATGCGCCCGGCCGTTCCGCCTGGCATCGGTAAGGTCATGCTTATACTCGCCGGCAGGAACGATCCTCTCCATGAGGCCCATGAAGTCCTCGGTCAGCGTTGCGTCCGAATCGCTCACGTAGACCGATGCGCTGGTGTGGTGCGGGAAGAGCAGGACCATTCCGTCCTGCACACCGCTCTTCGCGATGATCTGGGACACTTCCCGGGTGATGTCCCGGATCTCCCGTTTGTCTGCAGTCGTTATCCTGATAAAGTCCCGGTAGGTCTTCATGTACGCCCTTCCTGAACGCCTACAACCCGATCTTCTTTTGGTAGATCATCTTGACCAGGTCCTCGCGGTTAATGATATTTTTTTCTATCAGCAGGGTGATAAGCGCATCAAGGCGGAGACGGTCATCCTGGGACTGGCGGGAAGCCTCGTCCTGAGCTGCCGTCGCAACCTGCACCTCATTGCTGCTCGTCATGAGGTCGCTTCCGAAGATGGTCTCCATTTTGCCCGTTTTTACGAACGAGACCTCTTTCGGTTTACGGACCACTTCTTCGCCGTCGTAATATTTTCTGATGGCGTCATTGATCTCGGACTCCAGCGCCAGCGCCGGCTTGACCATAAGGCCCGTGCAGAACCTGAGGTCGTCAATGGCCTCCATATCCATCGGGTCGGACATGGCGATCACGATCGAGCTCCCCTCTTTCCTGACCGGCACGACCCCGTATTTCTTTGCCACATCGACCTTGATAAGCGAGACCGATGCCGCCGGAATTTCAGGATCGAACAGATTCACATAGGGGATGCCCATTTTTTCTGCGATCACCCTGGCAAGCTCCTCCTCGCGAATGAATTCCATTTCAACGAGGATGGAGCCCAGTTTGCCCCCCCAGTTCCGCTGGTGCGACAGCGCCGTCTGGAGCTGAAAGTCATCGATGAGGCCGGCTTCTTTCAAAAAATCACCGAGCTTTTTCTTTTCAGCCATGGGCCCTCCGTATCACAATATTTATGGTTATCACAATAAATATTTAAGCCATAATTATAAGCTACGGACGCAAGGGATGTCAACCTTTTATACCATTCGGCCATGGTCGGCCTTGTCGCAAGGGGGATCATGCAACGCTGCTTGCGGCATCGTCGCCCTGGTGAGCAGATGCCTGTGTTCGACGGCGCCGAGCGCTGCCAGGAGGCTGGCCTTGATGCCGGGCTGTTCCCGCTCCAGGGTGGAGAGAAGCTGTTTGATCCGGGAACGCTTCAGGTCCTGGTCGCCGCAGGCGGGGCAGGCGCAGCAGGTAATGGGGAAACCCGCCCCTGAAGCGTAGCGGATGATCTCGTCCTCGGGCACGTACACCAGCGGCCGGATCACGATATTGCGGCCGTCGTCCGCGGTGAGCAGCGGCGACATGGCCTTTATCTTGCCATTGTAGAACTGGTTCAGCAGCAGCGTTTCGATAAAATCCTCGCGGTGATGCCCCAGGGCGATCCTGGTGCAGCCGAGCTCCCGGGCCTGGGTGTAGAGCACCCCTCGCTTGATGCGGGCGCAGAGCGAACAAGGGGTATCGTCAGGCCCCAGTTTTTCGAGCATCAGTTCATGGACCGGCGCTTTCACGATCCGATAGTCGTATCCCTGCTCCTGAAGCCAGGCCTCCATGGGTCCGGTCTGGAATCCCGGGAAGCCGGTATGGACCGTGACCGCCACAAGCGAAAAACTGACCGGTGCCCGCTCCTGGAGCCTTGTAAGGACACGCAGCAGGGTCCAGCTGTCCTTGCCGCCCGACAGGGCAACGAGGATGCGGTCATGGTTCTGTATCAGCCCGAAATCGCCAATTGCCTTGCCGACAAGTTTCCGGATACGTCGTTCGCGGTAATCGGTGGTGCTCATGGCCAAATCCTACGGAGTGACGGAAGAGAAGTCAATATATTTATGCCCGGGAATGCATGTGGCCGCAAGAGAACGCAAAGATCACAAAGAATAACGTGAAACGGGGCAATAAAAAAGGCCCCGGAGTCCTCTCCAGGGCCTTTCAGGATGATCGCGATATGATGTTATCTTCTCTTTTTCGCCTTTTTTGTGGCCTTTTTTACAGCTTTCTTCGCTGCCTTTTTCTTCACTGCTTTTTTTGCCGCTTTTTTCTTGCCTGCTTTTTTCTTGGCCGGTTTTTTTGCGGCCTTTTTAGCCGCTTTTTTCTTGGCCGGCTTCTTTGCAGCCTTTTTTGCCGCCTTTTTGGCCGGTTTCTTCCTGGCAGCAGGCTTCTTCGGCGCTGCAGCAGCAAGACCAAACTGCTCGGGCGCCTTTACGCCGGCGGCCTCCATGCCGCAGCAGTACACCGGCTCCTCGTACACTTCGCCGGTCCTCGTTACATCGATCCTTCTGCCGCAAACCCTGCACTCATACTGCATAATTCTTTCGATACCCATATGCATTCTCCTCCTTGGTAAGCTGATGGTCCCGAGCATTCGCGCGGGGTGTGGTCACTGGTCAATGACGATAGCTTCGTGAGAATACTCAGAGAACCGCGCGTTCATGCAGTCTGCGCTTGTTATTCTTGTTATTACTGTAGAATCATATTCATAAAATGTCAAGAATTATGTCGTTTTTGAGCGGTCTTGAAGCGCTTACGACCACACCCTCGGCTGTTTTTTATTCGCCCTGACCATGGCGTTCTTCATTCTGTCCGACTGATGCACTTCCCATATCTGCTCCATCCCTTCGATGGCGGAGGAGAGCGCCTCATCAGTAACCGCGCCGTCCCATTCCTTGGTTTCGGCCAACCGGTACAATTCCAGGATCACGTCATCGAGTTTCATCCTCTATCTCCTTTACATACAACAAGTTAAAGCATATTTCCCGGCAGGGCCCTGTGAAAAAAAACCGGGAGAAAACCCTCCCGGATAGTGTTATGCAGAGGAACTTTTCAAACCAGATACCGAGGGAGATCGTTCAAGAATGCCTCCGGACCATTATGGGTGAACTCGTACGCAGTCAAGATTTGCCACATAATTCACATAAGGCACATAAACAAAGGATTCTTTCTCTGTTTTTTGTGACTTATGTGGCTAAAAAATACTTTTTACGAATCAATGATCGATCATTGGAATGCACCTGCACTGCGATGCTACCCGCACTTGGAGAAACCGCAGCCGCGGCAGAAGGCGCAGCCCTCGCCGAACTCCAGAAGCCCGCCGCAGTCCGGGCACTCCGGGCAGATACCGAGATGGTTCTTGCCGTCCCCTGTTCCTGCGCCGCAGTCTGTAGACGCATAGCCCACGTTCTGCTGGGACACGGCCTTGGGCTTCGGCATGTGCTTATGGCTTGCGTCCTTGGTGTAGCGCTCCAGGGCCCGTCCGATGGCATCGGGACAGGACAGGATGGAGCCGCCCTCGACCCAGGCCGGCGACGGGCAGCGAATGCCCTTCACCTGCTTGATGATCGAATCAATGGAAACGCCGGACCGGAGGGCCAGCGATACCAGACGCGAGACCGCCTCGGACTGGCTGGCGGCGCACCCGCCGGACTTGCCCATGGTCGAGAAGACCTCGCAAATGCCCTCGTCGTCCTCGTTGATCGTGATGTAGAGGTTGCCGCAGCCCGTGGGAAGCTTCTGCGTGACGCCCGTGGTAAGGGCCGGCCGATGGCGCGGCTTCTTTTCCTCGGCCAGTTCGGGAGAGGCGGAAGCGACCGTGACCGGATGGACCGCTGCAGCGGCTGCCGCCTTGCGTGCCTTGTCCGTGGCGCCGGTGGAGAGCACCTGCTCGTCGCGCGAACCGTCGCGGTAGATGGTCACGCCCTTGCAGCCCAGCTTGTAGGCCATCATGTACACGTTCTTCACATCGTCCTGGGTCGCGCTGTGCGGGAAGTTCACGGTTTTGGACACAGCATTGTCCGTGTATTTCTGGAACCCGCCCTGCATGCGGATATGCCACTCAGGCGTGATATCGTGGGACGTGACGAACACGCGCTGAACGTCCTCGGGCACGGTCTTGATGCCGGTGCAGCCGCCGTGCTCGGCGATCTCCTTCATCAGGGCGTCGGAATGGAAGCCCCGCGCCTTGGCTACCCGCTCGAAGATGGGGTTCACTTCGATCAGCTCGGCGCCGTCCATGACCCTGCGGATATAGGAAAGCGCGAAGATCGGCTCGATGCCGCTGGAGCAGCCTGCAATGATGGACAGTGTGCCGGTGGGCGCGATGGTCGTGACCGTGGCGTTCCGTACCGGCGCGAGCCCTGGTTTATCGTAGATGCTCCCCTTGAAGTTCGGGAAGGGGCCGCGGTCCCGTGCAAGCTCTTCGCTCATTTTCCGGCCTTCGTCGGTAACGAACTGCATGACCTGCTCTCCGAGCTTCACCGCCTCTTCGGAATTGTAGGGAATACCCATCTCGAGCAGCATATCGGCGAAGCCCATGACGCCCAGGCCGATCTTGCGGTTGGAGCGGGTCATCTTGTCGATCTTATCGATGGGATAGCGGTTCACGTCGATGACGTTGTCGAGGAAATGGACGCCCTGCTGCACCGTGTGGCGCAGTTTGTCGAAATCCACGGCCTTGCCGTGGGGCGCCAGCATCTTCGCCAGGTTGACCGAGGCCAGGTTGCAGGACTCGTAGGGAAGCAGCGGCTGCTCGCCGCAGGGGTTGGTGGACTCCATCTTGCCGATATGCGGCGTGGGGTTGTACTGGTTGATGCGGTCCATGAAGATGATGCCCGGATCGCCGTTCTTCCAGGCCATGTTCACCACGGTCTCGAAGACGCGGCGGGCGCTTAAGGTGCGCACCACGTCGCGGTTCCGGGGAGACACGAGATCGTAGTCCGTGTCCTTCTCCACGGCATCCATGAAGGTGTCGGTCATGGCAACGGAGATATTGAAGTTATTGAGCCTGTCGTTCTGCTGCTTGCAGGTCACGAAATCGAGCACGTCCGGGTGGTCCACCGACAGGATGCCCATATTGGCGCCGCGGCGCGTGCCGCCCTGCTTCACCGTTTCCGTGGCTGCGTCGAACACGGTCATGAACGAGATGGGGCCCGAGGAGACGCCCTTGGTGGACTTGACCACGTCGTTCTTGGGGCGGATGCGCGAGAAGGAGAAACCCGTGCCGCCGCCGGACTTGTGGATCAAGGCCGCCTGTTTCACGGAGTCGAAGATCTCCTCCATGGAGTCGCCCACGGGCAGCACAAAACAGGCAGAGAGCTGGCCCAGTTCGCGGCCCGCGTTCATGAGCGTCGGGCTGTTCGGCAGGAACTCCAGCGAGGTCATGAGCCGGTAGAACTCGGCTGCGGTCTGCTCGACCTCGGCATCGGACTTGCCGTAAGCCCGGTCGGCATCGGCAATGGTCCTGGCCACGCGCGTGAACATGTCCACGGCTGTTTCGACCACGGTCCCGTCCTCGTTCCGCTTAAGATACCGTTTTTCAAGAACCTTAAGACAGTTCTCGGACAGATTCAGACCCGTGCCGGATGCTGAAGCAGATGCAGCGCTTTTCATAAATTTTCCTCCCTGGAATAAAAATTATAAATACAAATCAATGCGGGGCGATCGTATGATCGCCCCGGCATTATGCATTATATTGCAACTTACCCGACTGACCTGCCAAAGTAAAACAGTTTTTTAGCGAGATGTTCATATGGCCCTGCCCTGATGTGTTTTCCTAGGGTGCTGCCTATTACGATATTTGATTTTAAGCTGGAAGAAGAAAAATCAATAGAAATTACTCTACTAGCTTACGCGAACTCTTAAGGAGTATAACTACAACATATTGTATTGTCAAGGCGATTTTTATACCATATATAGTTGAATTTTACCAATTGATATTCGCTAAAGGGGCATAAAATCAGGACAAAAAGCACATACAAAAAAATCACATTTTAAAACACCGCTTTAAATGCGGATATTATGAACTATAAGGAGTGAATAGGTCCGGATATTCGTGTTCAAGCTGGACGAGGCGACGGTCATTGTCGTTCGGGAGTGAAAATCTCAGGTACTAAAAACTTTGGCCGCAGATACCAAAAGTAGGCGCTTCTAAGCGACGCAGATCATCGCAGATAAAACAAGGCATAAAAACTTTTGACACTGATCAGGACTGATTTTTTATGATCAAGCGGGAACAACTAAAAACCCCCTCACCTTTACCCTCTCCCCCGGGGGAGAGGGTAGGGTGAGGGGGGCATCTGTGTGCATCAGATTTCATCTGCGGCCATCTGCGAAATCTGCGGACAATCGCTTTTCCGGTTTATCACTTCGCCATTCCCCGAAGCGTCTCTTCCAGCTCTTTCAGATATTTTCCGTACGCGGCAAAGTCTTCCTTCCGGAGCGCTTCGCGCGCCTTGCGCAGCTGCTCCAGCGCCCGGGAGCCCAGCTCCTTGGGAGTGATAATGACCGTCTTTGAGCCGTCCTCCGTCATCCGCATGCTCGGCAGCGTGCCGCTGAACAGGCGCTGGATCGAGGCATCCAGCGTTTCCTCCATGACCACATCGTTCCCGTAGGCGACAATGACCCTGCGGAGCTCCGGCAGGCCCCCTTTGTCCGTGGCCACCAGGTAGAGCGGCTGCACATAGATGAGCGAGTCCTCCATCGGGATGATCAGAAGGCTGCCGCGGATCACATCGGAACCGCTCTGTCCCCAGAGCGTGAGCTGCTGCGAGATGTAGGAGTCCTGGTCGATGCGCGCGTCGATCTGGCGCGGCCCGAAGACCAGCCGGTCCCTGGGGAAGGTAAAGACCGTGACCTTGCCGTAGTTCTCGCCGTCGCACCGCGCAGCCATCCAGGCAGCCAGGTTGTCCCGCTTTGACGGCGTAAAGGGCAGAAGCAGGATGAACTCCTCCGCCTTGTCGCCCGGAAGTTTGGTGATGAGGTAATAGGGCTCCATGGTCTTTTCGCGGTACGACGGGATCTCCCAGAGGTCTTCTTTATTGTAGAACACCGCCGGGTCGGTCATGTGGAAGGTCGTGAACATCCTCGCCTGGATCTGGAGCAGGCCCCGCGGATAGCGGATGTGCTTCCGGAGGTCGGCGGACATTTCCGTCAGCGGCTTGAAGACGTTGGGAAAGACCGCTGCATAGGCCCGGGCCAGCACGTCCTTTTGATCGACCACATAGAACATGACGCTGCCGTCATAGGCATCGACGACCACCTTGATCGAATTGCGTACATAATTGGCGCCGCCGGCAAGCGGTTTTGAATAGGGAAGGCTGCTGCTCTGCGTATAGGCGTCGATCATCCAGGACAGTCTGCCGTCGTCGCCCACGACCATATAGGGATCGGGATCGTAGGACAGGAACGGCGCGATCCTGGCCACGCGGTCCAGGATGGTGCGGTTATAGATGATGCGGCTGTCGTCGGTCACATCGCTGGACAGGAAGATCTTGAGGTTCCCGAAGTAGGAAGCATAGAGAAGCCGTTTCAGGAACGACGAGAGCCGCACTCCCCCGCTTCCCGAGTATACGGTATAGACATTCTCCTTGGTGGTGGGATAGCTGAACTCCCTGGTCTTGGTGTTCACGATCACGTAGTCATTGGGGCTTTCGCCGTAGTAGATCTCGGGACGGGTGACCTTCGGCCCTGCGCTCGAAACCGGCGGGATGTCCTTGATATAGAACTCCGGCAACCCTTCCTTGGTAATGCCGGAGACCGGCCCCATGGCAAGGCCGAAACCGTGGGTGAACACGAGCCGTTCGTTGATCCACGATTTGTTCGGCAGGTCCGCGTAGGACAGCTCCCGCGGGGACAGCATTGTCTGCAGATATTTGCCGTTCACGGTATAGCGGTCGTTGTCCACGTCGCTGAAGTGATAGTAGGTCCTGATCTGCTGCAGCTGACTGTAGGTCTTGAGCAGCGGGTCCTCGTCCCAGAGCCTGATGTTCTGGATCGTGGAGAGGTTCTTCCTGATGTCCGTGAAGGTCAGCTGCTTGTTCGCGGCAAAGGGCTGCAGTTCCATATGCTCCAGGCCATAGCCGTACCGCGTGAATTTGATGTGGTCCGCGATGTAGGGCTGCTCCAGCACGCTCTCGTTCGGCGAGACCTGGAAGCTCTGGACCGTCTGGGGATAGACCTTGAGCCCCAGAAAATAAACGGCGGCGAGCACGGCCAGGGCAATGAGCGGCACCACAAAGGACCGTCGCGGTGCAACGAACGGCAGTACGATCGCAATGGCAAGAGAAAGCACGGCCATGACGGACAGCATCATGAGCCGGACGTGCACATCGGTATAAGACGCGCCGTAAAGCACGCCGTGTTCCGTGGTCAAGAGGCCAAAGCGGTCGAGCGCGAAGCTGAACGACAGGCTGAGCAGGAACAGCGACACCAGTATGCCCAGGTGGAGTTTCACTGCCGGGTCCACGGAAAGGAATTTGCCGAGCCACACGATGCCGCCCCGGGAAAGATAGAGGACAGCGGTCAGCAGGGCGGAAAGCACGAGCATGCTGCGCACCATGGTGTTCAGCATGTCCACAAAGGGATAGGTGAAGAGATAGAATGAAATGTCCTTATTGAAGATCGGGTCCATAAGACCGGCCGGCACGCTGTTCAGAAAAAGCAGCGCCTGCTCCCAGTACTGCGTACCCACGGTGAACGAGAGCAGGAAGATAACGCCGGACACGCCAAAAACGAGCCACCCCATGATCCGGTCCAGGTCGAGGTGCTGCAACTGCGGCGCACTCTGCCAGAGCGGGTTCACGCCGCGGAGCGGAAAGGAGCGTCGCCGGGCCATGGTCAAGTTGATGAGGAAAACAAGGAACGCTACCCCGCCGAACAGAAACCCGGTCAGCATCTTCGCCTGAAAGGTCCTGCTGAAGACCGCGCCATAGCCGACCTCGTGGAAGAACAGCCAATCAGCCATAAAAGCGATGATCTGGCGCGAGCCGGTCAGGAGAATGAATCCCACAATAGCGGCAATGATAAGCCCCCGGTTCCCCCGTGTTTTCTTGCTTTGCATAGTCTCTCCTTCATGAGATAGTTAAGATATATAAGGTTACTGTAGCGGAATTTCACGCAGGTGGCAAGGAAAAGCAGGAGAGATAAGCATAAAAGAATCTTTGACACGGAAAAGTCGGATGAACTGCGGATAAGGGCGGATAAAGCACCATTTACATCCTCTCCCCTTGAGGGAGAGGACTGAGGTGAGGGGGGCATTCACCGCCCTCCCGCATCTCCGCGTCTCAGCGTCTCCGCGGTAGAACAGGATTTTTTAAGATCACAAGAATAGCGATGAAACCTTATTCAAATCCAGGCAGTCCCTGCCGGATGATCCGGGAATATGCCAGGTCCCCGTCAACAACCTTGCTGCGCTCGTTGATGAGGCTGCGTTGTTTGAGCTCCGGGAAAGGGAAGGTTTGATCCATCGTTCCCAGCTCGTACGCCTTTTCTGCGACGTGGCCGCTGGCAAGAATGCGCCAGTCGAATGTTGCTTTTGGATAGTAGGGCACAATATGCTTCCAGATATCGGTGGTACAGTTCCCGGTCAGGGCGTTATACCACTCCGGCTTCTCCCTCAGCTTGTTGACGCTCCGCAGATAGTCCAGAAAGACCAGCCGGATCAGCTCAGGCGTAGCTTTCAGGCGATAGAGATAAACGTCCTCTCCTTTGCGGTAATTAGCGCGAAGCCGCACCACATCGCGCTCGTCGGCAACAACATAGGTCAGCTCGTACTGCTTGAAAAAACCCCTAGCCGATGAGTACTCCTCGCCTTTTTTCTTCCTGGTCTCGATGGAGAAACAGACGTACTCGTTCTTGCCGAACCCGAAGCTGAGCATGGTATGCGCCATATGTGGCAGACCCCAGTCAACCAGAAAAAGGTCCATACTGCGCAGGGTCCCAAGGTCGAAGGTCCGGTCATAGTGCCGCACCACATAATCGGTCTCGGTCCGGTAATTGCAGTTCCGAATATTGTGAAGGGTAACGGTACTGCCCGATATGGCTGCAAAGGGAAGCGTTGCCACATCAGGCTGCCAGTCCCGATCGTTGCTCGGGGGCAGCCACAGCCACCATGCCAGCACCAGTGCGAATAAGGATGAAAAACAGATCGCTTTCCAGTTGTTCCGCCGGGGGAGCATGACACTGACCAGCGCCGCTATTCCAAAAGCCGCTGCTGAAAAAAAACGCAGAGTGTCCGGGAGATTGGAGAAAACGATCGCCATGGTTCCCCAGCAGGTCATGGCCAGGAACAGGAGCCAGGCAAGGAGCTGTTTGATCCTTACGCTAATTGTTGAAGCCACGCTGCCCATCTATTTTTCTCCGATTTCCGAAAATTGCTTCTTAAAATCCCCTCCCTTCGATGGGAGGGGACTGAGGGGAGGGTGAAGTACCGCGTGATCGTCACCCTCTCCTAACCTCCCCCATCAAGGGGGAGGGATATTACCTCAACTTCATCCGAATAAACTGCCCGATCTTTTCAATCGCCTGCTTCCCCTCCGCCAGCCGATAAGCAAAAGCGTGGAACACATGCCACAAACCCTCCCAGACCTCCAGCGTCACCTCGACGCCGGCGGCCTTCGCCCGCTCTGCCACGCGCCTCGAATCGTCCAGCATGATCTCGTCGCTGCCCACGTGGATTAGGAGCGGCGGTAGTCCCTGCATATCGGCATAAAGCGGCGAGATGAGCGGATGGCGCAGGTCTTTTCCGCCTGCATAGAGCGCGGCGTGATACCGGTTCATCTCATCGGTGAGCCAGGGATCAGCCTCGGCGCGGGTCACAACCGACTCCCCGGTGCCTGCAAGGTCGGTCCAAGGCGAGATCAGCACGGCTCCTGCCGGGAGCGCAACATGAGCATCGCGCAAAGAGACCAGCGTGGACAAGGCAAGGCCGCCGCCAGCGGAAAACCCGACGAGTATGATGCGGCTGTGCGGAATGCCCTGCTCAAGCAGCCAGCGGTAAGCAACGATCGTGTCCTCAAGCGCGGCAGGAAAAGGATGTTCCGGCGCCAGGCGGTAGTCGATGACCAGCGCACGGCAACCCGAGGCAGCCGAGAGAAATGATGCGTTCACCTGGGTCGCCTTGCTCGATCCCATGGTATAGCCGCCGCCATGGAAACAGAGAATGACAGCATCCGCAGCCGCACCAGGAGCGCTGACCCATTCGCCCGGCACCCCGCCTGCCATGACCGGCTCGACCTTGGTATCAGGCTGCAGCGGCACCCAGCTCGAAAGCCCTTCGAGATTGGTTCGTGCTTCCTTGATGGAAGTCGGCAAGGGGGCGCTTTTTAAGTTCTGTTTCAACCAGCGCCGAATGCGATCCTTTTCCCGATTTATCACTGTTTAGAGAATCTCCCTTGATGCGCCGCTATCTGCGACCTGCTTTGAGACCACTAATTGAGCTTGAGTTATTTTCCCATCACCGCCGCAACAAACTCCTCCGGCTTTTCCACCTGCGGCATGTGGCCTGCACCATCGATCGTGATAAGCCTGGCTTCGGGTATCCACTTCTGGATCGCATCAGCCTGTTTCAAGGTCGAAAGACCATCCTCTGCGCCCCAGATGAGCAGCGTCGGAGCCGTCGGCTTCGTGAGCAATGAACTATGGTTCATGATCGTGTCAAAGGAAATCCTGGAATAAGCCATGGTGTTCTGCTCGATCTTTTCGAGGAAACCGGCAGGCAGTTTGGGAGGGTTTGCAAAGGACCGGTTCAGGGTCTTTCTGGAAAAAGTAGCGTTGCGGATAAGCGCGCGAAATCCCTGGTTCACACCGGGCAGCGAAATAAGTTTTCTCATGAAACCGGGAATGATCGGCATATATCCACCGTCCACAAGCACAAGGTGGGAGACCATCTGAGGATGATCGTTCTCGAACTTGATTGCCGCTCCCGCGCCAAAAGAGTTTCCAACGACCGTAACACGGTCCAGATGCAGAGCACCAAGAAGTTCCTTGAGCATCGTTGCCATGCCTGACAACGTGGGCGTGGATAGTTTTTCCGACTGGCCGAACCCCGGGAGGTCGGGCGCAATGACGGTGTAGGATCGCGAAAGCCGGTCCCATACCCCGCTCCAGGACATTTCAGCGTCTCCCCATGCTGCATGGAGCAAGAGCAGAGCCGGGCCTGAGCCGCCTTTCCAGAAGTGAACCTTTTGTCCCAAAAGCGTGAGAGACTGCTCTTGTACGATTGATGATCGCTCGCTCATAAGGGCCTCCTGACCAGGATCAACAGCAAGAATTTTTCTCGCAAAGTACGCAAAGAACGCAAAGGAAACCATGAAGTAAAGTCTTATTGTGGTTTAAAACCTAAAGCAAGCCGTGGTTTACGCTTTTCTTGGCGACCTTTGCGAGCTTTGCGAGAGACGCCCTTTGCCTTGACCTTTTTAGCTCCTATTTCCCGGTGCGTGCTCCGCCATGAACAACGCCCGCATTCTCAAATAGCGCCACATGAACAGGAGCGCAAAGGATATGGGCCAGAGCAGCAGAAAGGGCCAGTGGACTTGAGAGCCCTGCTGCGCAGAGACAATGAGTACAACGGCGCTCGACATATAGTAGAGAACAACGCCGGACATGAACACCCACATATTCCTCCACCATGCTGTCAGGAACAACATGGCCAGGGGAATGCCGAACAGAGGCGGATCCATGCTCCCCTGCAGCACATAGATCATGGAGATGCACATAAGCGGCCAGACGACCGCCAGTATCGTGCTGCGCCAGTCCCCGTGCCGCCGATGGTCCCAGACGATCATGACGATCTGAAAGATCGGGAACCAGGGACCTGAAAAGAACACCTTTGCGCCGATCAACCACCAATAAGTCCCAACCATTATACCCCCAGACAAGCAAAACCATTTTTGCCACGAAGGCACTAAGGCACTAAGAGAACCTTAGACTAAATGTTTAATAAAAACCAGGATCATGATCCGGCATTTCTTCGTGCCTTCGTGCCTTCGTGGCAAAGCTATTGTTTCCATTTTGCTTCTAAAAACAAAAAGGGCTGAGAAAAACTCTCAACCCTTATAAAGACCATCCCTGTCCTTCTACATTTTCATCTTCAGATACATACCAAGCGCCCGGTCGGAATACTTGATATGGTTGACCAGCCAGTCGACGCAGAGGTCCTTGATCTCCTGAGCAAGAGGGGCATTGATGCCCTCCATCATAAGCCGGTCCTTGAGCTTCATGAAGGTCCTCACGAACTGTTCGTGCTGGGCCTTGTGCGCCGTGGCGCTGGAGTAGTTGTATTTCGCCATATACTTCTCTTCGTTCCCGAAATGGAACACCACGTAGTCGGTCAGATACTGAACGATCTTTGAGATCTCTTCCCTGGCCGTGGTCCCCTTGTCAACGGCAAGAAGCAGGCTGTTCACGCGTACGATCAGTTCCTTGTGCTGGGTGTCGATGTCCGACGAGCCCGATGCAAGATTTTCACTCCACTGTAATGACATACCAACTGTTCTCCTTAGATCGATGTTTTTTCCACGGCATACTATAGCATAGCCTGGCCTCCGGCCACAACCAGAGAATATACCCTTTGACAGGGACAATCCCGCCCTACCCCTGTTTCCTGCGGTTGGCATAACCGGGATACAAACGGGTTATGCAGTCGGGGCAGAGGCCGTGGGTGAACTCGGCGTCGGTATGCTCGCTGATATAGGATTCGATGGTGTTCCAGTATCCCTTGTCATCGCGGATCTTTTTGCAGCCGGCGCAGATCGGCAGCAGCCCTTGCAGCGTCTTGACGTCATCGACGGCCTTTTGCAGGTCCTTGATCAGTTTTTCCCGCTCCGCCGTCGCCTGCTTCCGCTCGGAAATATCGATGCAATACTCGATGACCTGCACGAGCGTTCCCCGGTCGTCAAAGATGGGGAAGCAATGTACCTCCATGTCGCGGCATTTTCCGTCAGCGCCGCAATGCGTATGCTCCACGGTAACGGGCTGGCCCGTTTCCTTGACCTTTTCAAAGGGGCAGGGATGATCGCTGCCGCTGCAGGGGGCATCGCTGAGGTGAGAAAGCTCATGACAGGCCATATTCTCCGGCAGTTTGCCCGGGTAGGCGGCGTAGTTCGCCAGTTTGAGATGGTGGGTTTCGGCGTCAATGACCGTGAAGGGGTGCGGCAGCGCATCGATCACCGCGGTCAGAAAGACATTCTGCTTCCGGATCTTTTCCTCGGCGACCTTGAGGTCCGTAACGTCCTTGATGATCAGCACTGCGCCGACACATTCTTCTTTTTCATAAAAAGGCGAGATCGAGATCTGCGTCTGGCGCACCTCTCCGGACTTGGTCCTCGTCTCCGCGTCCTTGTGCAGGACCGGCGTCTGTTCCTGCATGACGCGCCTCGGCGGACAGATGCCGCTGCAGAGCGCCGACCGCTCGCAGAAGATATCGTGGCAAACCTGCCCCACGGATTCCTGCGGAGAAAAGCCGGTCAACCGCTCAGCCGCCGGGTTTGAATAAAGGATGTCCATGTCCCGGTCGACAACATACACCGCTTCGCTCATGCTGTTCAGGATCGCTTTATGGAGATTGATGAATTTCATATGCTGGTACCCCTGTGTTGTCCACTTTTCGGGAACGTGCAGCCCTTCCTGAAGGACTTTAGTATCATACAACTTCGAGGGGTGGTTCCGCACTAGTTTTTTCAGGGGTTATGCTGAATGACAAGCAGGAATTGACGGAATGAAGAATGCGTGAGACGTTGTTTTATTTTGGCTTTGGTTCCAGTTGTCCCGGCTAAGTGGTTTTCCTGAGGATCGCCGACCTGCTGATACTCACCGGGGGGGCCTCTCCAACCGTAAACCCGGCGTCGCGGGCAAGCGCAACGATCCTTTGAAATTCCCGCTCCGTGACATGAATGCGCGGCTCGACCAGGAGCACGCTTCCAGACGGCTTCAGCGTCGAAAAAATCTGGTCTAATAATTTTTGTACATCAGCGACCTCGTGCGCCATCCAGAAGGCAAGGGCGAAATCAGCCGGACCGGTCGCGTGAATATCGTCCCGGGTTGCCCGCTGGAGAATGATGCGTTCCGAAAGCCCGGCGCGCTCAGCGCGTTTCCGAAGGGCATCGAGCATTTCCTGCTGAAGATCGACGCAGATGACTTTCCCCTGCGCTCCCACGAGCCCAGCCATTGCCAGGGAGAAGAACCCCATACCGCTGCCGAGGTCAAGCACGGTCATTCCGTCTCGAACAAAGGGAGCAAGGATCTTTTCAGGTTCATGCATGATGCGTCGGAACGGATTGGCAAGGGCATAGCCCAGCCACCAGGGACAGGTATGATGCTGCATGGTCTCTCCTTTATTCTTTTCTACTTCACACTTCTCACTTCTCACTTCACATTTCAAACCTCTCACTTCACACTTCCCACTTCACCCTTCTCACTTCTAACTTCTCACTCCACCACCCAGACAGCGCAGTTCTTTGCTTCGTGGATGAGGCGATTCGAGGTGCTGCCGAAGAGGAACTCCTCGGTCTTGGTCTTGTGGTGGCGGCCCACGACCACCGTGCAGCACGTAAGGTCGCAGCGGATCGCAAGAATGGCGTCGGACAGCGACTTTGCATCTCCCACGCAAACGTGAACGCGTACTTTGTCCTCGGGGAATCCGGATTGGATCAGGATCGTCCGGTAATGCTCCAGCAGTTTATTCGCTGTACCGGTTTTTTCCTCGATCCAGGCCTTCAGCTCCGCTTCGGTCTCGTAAAAATCCTGTTCCGGTTCTGGGATAACGCTCAGGAGGGTGAGCGTGAAACCGGGGAAACCGCCGAGAAAATCGGCAACGTACAGCACGGCACGGCGCGAACTGTCCGATTCGTCCACCGCAATCAGAAGGTGTTTGTCTTTTACGGGATTCTCAGGCTGGGTATCCATACAAATACTCCTTTCAAAGACCCTCGGTCTTCAATCCGCATTCCGAAATCCGCAATCCGCAATCGATTACAGCTCTCCCAGATCATCGAGCAGCTCCTGCGTCGTTTCATAGTACACCGGTGCGCTGACGGCAAAGTGCATCAATACCCGGTTCAGCTTTTCCGGGACATAGGGATATACCTTTTTAAGATTGTTCACCCGGTTATGAAAGACGATGTTCACATCGTCCTCCGTAAGGCGGTCGAACACGTCGGGGCGCTCCCGCAGGAGCCGATAGGTAGTAACATCGCCCCGTCCCGCAAGGAACAGGAGCACGTTCCCGAGGCCGAACAGGTCGTAGCCGAACCGGCTCTCACCGTGGCGGTAGTTGAAATCGAAGTCGATCCACCGGTAATGCCCGGTAGCATCGTCTTTGATGATGTGGTCGCGCCTGATGTCGCCGTGCTTCTCATTATGGTCGTGCAGAAAACGGATCGCCTCGGTGAGCCCCATGAACTCAGCAAGCAGCGCGGGAAAGTGATTATGGAAGTAATCCTCATGGTCCGATCCCAGTTCCAGCGCCACCTGGCCCAGGGTCTTGCCCCTGATATAGTCCAGGATGCGAAGCTGATTGCCTGCCGTATCGAGCACGGTCTTTCCCTGCATGAATGCCGGCTTGCCGCTCACCAGTTCGAGGATCCGCGCCTCTTTCTGCGGGCTGCGCACGCAGTCGAATACCAGGTTCCCGATCCGTGCCTCGAACCGCTCCCGGAAGACCCATTTCAGGATCTTGACGTCGCCGGTCAGGAGGTTCCTGGCGCGCTTGACCCAGAACTTCTGCTCGTCATCGATCCCGAACCTGCCTTCGCGCTCGTTGTTCCTGACGAAGTAGGGCACCTTGTCGAGCACGACCACGTCATCGTAGTCCACGCGAAAAAAGTCCGCCGTGTCCTTGATCCGCACCCGCTTCGGCACGCGTTCCCGCGGCACCCACTTGCGGATCATGCGAAGGAGCTCCTTTTCTGAATAGCCGTCCGATTCTCCCATGAATGTTCTCCAGCTGGAAATAGTATACCATTTTCGTACACGTTACGATGATTAAGTGGAGTGCGGGAGTTTTTTAAAACGGAAAGGAACGCTGACAAGTGAAGGGGAAACAGCTGCGGAAAGAACGACGGCAAGAGGCAGATTGCACGGGCTTTTCCCGTTCAGGGATCAGGGCTTTTCCTGAAAAAGCAGGGCGGCCGGGTCCGGAGCATCCTCACCTGTCCAGGACTTTCCGTATGTCCCTTGCAAGACTCGCTTCGGTAAAGGGCTTGGACATCAGATCGATGTCCTCGTCCAGCACGCCGTGGCGCGCGATCATGCCGTCCTCATAGCCCGACATATAGAGCACCCTCGTCTCCGGATGGATCTCCCGCACCCGTGCGGCAAGCTCCCGTCCCCCCAGCTTCGGCATGATCACATCGGTGAGGAGAACATGCACCTTGCCGCGGTAGCGCCTGCAGAGATCCAGGGCAACCATGCCGTCCTTTGCCTCCATCACCGTATACCCCAGGTCGGAAAGGAGGTCCACCGCAAGCTCACGCACCACCTCCTGGTCCTCCACAACAAGCACGGTTTCCAGACCGCGCAGCAGGTCCTTGTCCTCCCGGTCCTTTTTCTCCTGTTCCACCGCATCCATGACGCGCGGCAGGTAGATCCGGAAGGTGGTCCCCTCGCCTACCACGCTGTGCACGGTTATGTGCCCCCCGTTCTGCTTCACGATGCCGTGGACCATGGCCAGCCCCAATCCCGTGCCCTTTCCCTGCTCCTTGGTCGTGAAGAAGGGTTCGAAGAGATGCGTCTTGACCTCGGCGGTCATGCCCTGCCCCGTATCCGACGCCGAGATCAGGACGTATTCCCCCGGCAGGACGTCGAGCGCACTTTGCGCGTAGGTTCTGTCAATGCAGACGTTGGAAGTCTGGATCGTCAGCTTTCCGCCCGCGGGCATGGCGTCTTTGGCATTGACGACAAGGTTCATGAGCGCCTGCTCGAGCTGACCCGGGTCCGCCTTCGCATTGCCGAGGTCCGGAGCGAGCAGCACTTCCAGCTCGATGTCCTCCTGGATGATGTGTTTGAGCATGCGCACGCTCTCTTCGATGACCATGTTGATGTTCATGACCTTGGGCCGGATCACCTGTTTGCGGCTGAACGCCAGCAGTTGCCTCGTGAGATTGGCGGCCATCTTGGCCGCCTTGATCATGGTTTCCATGCCCTTGAGGGCGCGGGCATCCTTGAGGTTCTTCATCACCACGCCGCTGTAGCCGAGGATGGCGGTCATGAAGTTGTTAAAATCGTGGGCAATGCCGCCGGCAAGCCGTCCGATAAGCTCCATCTTCTGCGCCTGGGCAAGCTGTTCCTCGAGGCGCCGTTCCTTCGTCATGTCCCTCCGGCTGGCCACGAACTGCATGACCTCTCCCCGTTCGTTGCGAACGGGGACCACGGTCATATGCTCCTGATATTTCGATCCGTCTTTTCTCCTGTTGTTCAAGACCCCTGACCACAGAGCGCCCTGAAGAATGGTCGCCACCGTCTGCGGCAGGAGCTCGCCGGGCAGTATCTGGGCGTCCATGGCCGTACCGATCAGCTCCTGCCGGGAGTAGCCCGTCAGCCGTTCCAGGGCGGGATTGATGTAGCTGATGATGCCGCTGCGGTCCGCGATCATGATGCCTTCCCCGGATTCCTCAATGGCCCGGGTGATCAGGTGCTCACGCTCCGCGTGCTTTTTAATGACCAGGGACTTCGTGACCAGGAGCGAGACGGCATCGATAAAACTTCGCTCCATGTCCCCCAGCGCGTTTTCTTCCTCAAAATAGAGCGAGATGATCCCCAGGACGGTCTGCTCGTGTTTGATGGGCAGACAATAGTGGCCATGCGGGGAGTCGTTCCCGTGGGTATGCTGATGATCGTCCCTGGAAAAATAGCCGTACACCAGTTCCCCGCTTCGGGCCGCCTGTCCGCAGATGCACGTACCCAGGGCGACCCGTGCGCAGGCGCTTTTCTGGGATGGTGAGAAGTTCTTCTCCGCCCTGAGGACGAGGGTGTTCGGATCGATATCATCCACCAGGAACACGCTGCCTTTTCCCATGATATTGAGCCATTTGAGGGAGAGGATCGTGTCGAGGACTTTCGCGAGGAACCGGTCGACGTCCTCAGCCTCCTGCGACGCCTTCAGGATATCGGAAAAAGCATTCTGCATCTCCAAGCGCTTGGAAAGGGCCTCGTTGCTCTGGTAAAGTTCCCTGAGCGTCTGATTGGTGAATTCCGAAAGCCTGCCGATCTCGTCCTCGACGGGATAGATACTGATGGTCTTCTTTTTTCCGTCCCGAACGTCCTTGATCTCCGCGCTCAGGGTCAGGATCGGACCGATGAAGTACCGGTAGAGGCCCATCAGCACGAAGAGGATGCCGGTGCCCCCGGTCAGGTAGAGGAAGAGCACAATGTTCTTCTTTACCCTCCGCTCCTGCTCCGATCTGCGGCCAAAGGCCTCCCGGAATGCGGCTGTGGAGGTCTCGATCTTCGCCAGTTC
>Ga0154443_1001_pt2 | contig 31375 bp, 29 predicted proteins | sample RifGroC2_FD_105636 | JGI IMG/M metagenome (GOLD analysis project Ga0154443, IMG submission 105636) | Nitrospirae bacterium GWC2_56_14
GCGCCAGTATCCGATCGGCGACGCTCCCTTCCACGTAGCGGAAGAAGCTGGGGTCGCGTCCTAGCCTGCCCATGACAAAGCGGGAGAAGAAGACGCGAAAGAGCAGGCGCCAACGCCAGGTGTCCCACTCCTCCCGGTAGAATCGCTCCCGCGTTGCCAAATCGCCGCCGTCGAGCAGTTGTTCAATGGTCGATCGGGAATGGACCAGCGGCATGATTTGCCGGCGGAACAGATCGAAGTAGCGCTCGAATTTGCCGGCCCCTCCGATGCCGGCCTCCATCTCGACTGAATGGACGTCCCAGAATGTGCGCGCGGCGGAGCTGAGCAACGGGCTGCAGCGTCGGTAAAGGTCGCGGCGTCGAGTACTCGGCCGGGAGCCGATCAGTTCCAGCAACTCAGGGTGCGACAGTTCCCGGTAAGCCGCCACCCGAAGCTCCAGGCAGGCCAACTGGACGGGATTCAGGTCCAGGGCTATAACTCGCCCGGCCCCAAGTGCCAGCATGGCCAGAGAATTATCTCCGGCCGATGCTATGGAGAGGCAGATGTCGCCGGGCCGGATGCCCAGACCTTCCATAAGAATATCGGCATCCTCCCAGCACTGGGCGTAGCGGATGACGGAAAAATCGGCATGGCTGGCGGCCTCACTGGGCATCGGGCTGTTCCTCCTGATTGAGTCTGCGTACCAGTCCGCTGGCGCCGTCCATCTCCACCAGGTCTCCATTTTTGAGCCAGGTGGTAATGCCGGGAATGGAAACCACGGCCGGGATGCCCATCTCGCGGGCCACGATGGCCGAGTGGGAGAGCAGGCTCCCCCGTTCGACCAGCAGACCGGAACAGGCTGGAAAAAGCATGATCCATCCGGGATCAGTACGCTCTGCCACCAGGATCTCCCCCTGGCGGATAACCGCACCGCGTGGATCGGTGATTACGCGCACAGTACCGCGCACCACACCTGGACAGCAACCAATCCCTTTCACGGTATCGCCCTGAGGCGCCGACTGGGCAGCGACCGTGGAGCGACAGGCCTGGGCGTGGCTGACCATGCCCCGGGTTTCGAAACGATCGGCCGGTGGCTCCATTGCGCGCCATCCGTCGAATTCGGCATGACGCAGGGCGACCAAGCCGCGCAGATTAGTACTTGAAGCGGTACCCTCCACGAAACCGAATATCTCGTCCTTCTCCAGACAGAAGATGTCCCGCGGTCCGTCCAAGATTCCTTCGGCATGGAATCGCTTACCCATCTCAACGAAGATGCGACGCACACGTCCGAAGAGGCGTGTCCGCTCGAAGCGCAAGTTCTCCCGGTCCCGCACCCTGGCCCGGGCCTGATCCAGTACCCAGCCGAAGAGCATGCGCTTCAGCGGCATGCCGGCCAGAAGAACTCGCACCCGCTCTTCCGCCATTCGCCGAATGGCCCCTTCATCAAACGGCTGACCCGCCCCTCCGCTCTGGATCCGACGGGCGAATTCGCCGATGGAACGTTGCAGCGGCAGGGGATCGTCATGGAGCGTAGCGCTTTCCAGTTTCAGCTCATCCAGGCAGCGGTCGCCAAATTTCTCCAGATAGGCACTGTAGAGCGGTCCCAGCTCTGTATGGGCCGTAATGACCCCGTCGATGTCGGCATCTCCGTTGGCCAGCAGTTCGGTCAGGGCCGCATCCCGGGCCGTCACCATAGCCATCTCCCGCACCCGCCGCGCCGGTTCGGCACTGATCATGCCCCCTTCGCCTGACAGGAGATCATTCTGCAGGGTTTCCTTGTCGTCTCCGCACCAAGAGGTCGTCAGCTTGCGCAGCAGACCATAGAACACCATGGCAAAAAAGTCGTTTACCAGCGGAGCATCCCAGCGGGTGAGCAGCCTCATCTCCAGCATGCGGTAATGGGCAACCAGTTCGTCGGGTCGCTGTTCTTCCAGAGGCGGGTCCGGGACGGCCAGGGCAGTGTTGAGCCGTTCGTAGAATTGAGGGATGCTCTTCTTCAGGCCACGCAGATTCCGTACCAATCCGGAAAAGCTTCTGATCAGATTCAAGCGGTCCTGCCACGACGCCACCCGGTAGTTCGCTACCGCCTCAGTGATGATCGCCTCCGGTATGCCATCCTTGACCCCCATCATCTGTTCCATGAAGCGTCGGTTGGTGGAGAAGCCTGGCAGCAGGGCCAACAAGCGGTACCAGTTGAGCAGGTTATAGTAGACCCTGCCCCGCACCAGCCCCAGCATGCGAGGAAAAATACGTTCGTTAGCTGCAATAGCTTCGGTCGGCACCGCCATGATACGACAGAATTGGCGATAGACCTCCTCGTAGATATGCCTAGCAAAAGAGAAGGTGAGCGGAGTGGTCACTCCGCCGTAACTCTCGGCGATGTTGCTGTTGTCCCAGATGTTAAGACCACCGTCCGGATCGGGCAGCACTGTCAGGGAGGTGATTGGACGGGATTGCAGCAGGTACAGGGCACCATCCTCTATTCCCCACTCAATATCCTGAGGTCGTCCGAAATGATGGTCGGCCCTGCGGGCTAACTCCGCGACGGCCCGAACTTGATCTGGACGTAGGCAGGCGCAGTTTGATTGTTCAGGTGTGACCACAACGCTACGGACCCCTTTGCCGGGATCTGCACGATGGGCGATGCGCTTGTTGGCGATCTGCTCGTCGATAACGGTTCCAGCCCGATCAACCCGCCAAGTATCGGCATCGCACTCCCCCGAAACGAGCGATGTGCCGAGACCGTAGACTCCGCTGACCACGGTGACGCCGCGCCTACCGTTGACGGGGTCGGCGCTGAAAGCGACTCCGGCAGTATCGGCCGCCACCATGCGCTGCACCAAAACCGCAGGACAAACGGGCAGCGGTGACAGACCTTTCTCACGACGATAAGCAAGAACTCGATCGCTAAATCCCGATCGCCAGACGTCAACTATTCTTGCGGCTACATCCGTCTGCGAAACGAAAAGAAACGAATCAAGTTGCCCGGCAAAGGAGTGCTCGCTGCCATCCTCGTCCAGCGCCGAAGAACGAACCGCTACCAGTTCGCCTCGAGGACAAAGAGTGCCCAGTGCACGGACAAGCTCCCGACGCACGTCGTCGCTCAACGCGATTCGCTCCAGAGCCGACTGCACACGCATAGGGTCGCCTGAAGTAATATCCATCTTCTGGTAAGCCGTCAGGCTGGAATTGAATGCCTCAGAAGCGACGACAAACCATGCCGGAACAGGGAGGCGCGCCGAATGCAAGACCGCAAAAGCACCCGCTTTACCTCCCAGGAAGCTAAGCGGACCACTGTTGCCACGCAGAATGTAGCTCATTATCTGCCTCCCTGAACATGGCGAAGCAATAACGGTATCGCTCCCAAGCTCAAGTACATCAGCAGAGTCCAAGCGCCGGAAAAGAGCTCTATGCGCTTGCCGCTGCCGGGGGGTAGCGTGGAGTTGAAGGTCATCGCAAGCAGGAATGCGAAGGAGAGAAGAAAGAGCAGAAGCAGCGATACCGGGGTAGCAAAGTCGATCAGCAATGCGCCGCGCCAAGCGCAGATGGCGGTAAGCAACATGGCCCCAAGCCAGACCAGCAGTGCCTTACGGCGCCCCCAGAGGAAGGAGTAGGTTTCAACCCCCTCTTCCTCGTCCTGAGGCACGCGGATCTTGCGGCCGATCTCAATGACGATGCCGTTCAGGTAGCTGACCGCCAAAAACCAACCCAGTCCGCGAGGGGGTGCGGCGCCGGCTATGAGCCAGTCGCAGGCGGTGGCGTAGATGTCGAACACCGGCATGATGATCATGTGGGAAAGCATGTAGAAGACAGGGTGAGCCTTGAGCCATTCATGAACAAAGAACTCCTTGCTCATCAGGGCCAGCCAGGTCCAAGCCACCACTAACAGTAGTGCCTGCAGCGGTTGCAACCAGAGGGAACCGGCCAGTTGGATGGCTGCAGCCCCAACGCCGATCCAGCCCAGCTCCCGCAGGGTGACCAAGCCGCGCGGCACAGGACGGTAGGGCCGCCAGCGGGCATCATCTTCGGCATCCTTGAATTCATCAGCTATGCGCAGTTGCAGGAAAAACAGGAAAGCGGTGACAAATGCCACAATGGCTGCCGCCGGCCGCAGAGCGGTCTCTCCCCGCAACAAGGCAGAATAGCTCATGGCCGATAGGCTGAAGGCCAGGATCAGCGGGCCGTGGGCAAAAACGGGGAAGCGCTCCTTCTGGTAGGTCCACCACCGGTTATTCAAGGCGCTCTCCGGTCGCCGCCTGCTCTTTGCCTCGAGCCAGTTTCCGGTGCGCCCTTGTAAACTCGCCAGCGGCTAGCGCTCCGATGATGGAGAGCTCTCCCGCCAGGGCCAAACCGCAACAGACCTCTGCCAGTGCACGAGCATTACCCTCGCCGGACAGCCCCATTAGTTCCAGACAGGCCCGCTGAGTTGGCAGCCCGGTGCCGCCCCCGACGGTGCCCACCATCAGATTAGGCAGGGTGACTGTCGCATAGAGCGCCCCGTCCGCTCGCACCTCGAGGCGGGTCACACCCACGGCGGACTCGGCGACGCATGCGGCATCCTGACCGCAGGCGATGTAAAGGGCTGCCAGACCGTTTGCGTAATGTCCCTGCACACCGATGGTGCCGGAAAGTACTCCCCCCATGGCCGACATGCGCCAGTAATCCGTCATCCGTTGCGGTGTCGTATGAAGGACCTGTTCCACCATCTCGGAGGGAATGGTCGCCTCGGCGGTAACCTTTTTGCCGCGAACATTCAAAAACGACTGGGCGCTGGCCTTTTTATCACCTGACATATTGGCCTCGACAAAAAAATACTCCGGCCGAACCGGAGAGCGTTCGCTGATCAGTGCACAGGCCGCCTCAGTAGCAATGGTGGCCATGTTCTGGCCAGAAGCATCGCCGGTAAGGAACTCGAGGATCAGGTAGACGTGATTGCCCTCAATGGTGATGCGCAAATCGGAAATGGTGCCGTGCCGGCTGGTCGCCTCGGCCGCGGCACGGATCGACTCCATGTTTTCTATTGTCCAGGCCACGAACATCCCGGCATCTCTGGCATTAGCAAACGCGAAACCGGGGGATCGACAGACCCCTTCCGCCAAGAGCATGGCACTGCACCCGCCTGCCTGGGAGAGAAGGCAAGCCCCCCGGTGGTAAGAAGCCACAAGGGCGGCCTCACTGGTGGCCAGAGGTAGGTAATAATCTCCCTTGGCAAACAGGCCGTTGACCCGCAGTGGTCCAGCCAGCCCCAGCGGCAGTTGCGTCACGCCGATGAAGTTCTCGATATTGCGGCTATAGCAGGCCATCTGTTCAATATCGTGACTATCCAGCAGGATTTCGCGTACCCCTGGCGGCGGGGCAATATGTCGCCAGCGACGCGCCACGATCTCGGGGGTGATATGAGCGCCCCGCGATACCTGCTGCGCCGGATCGGAAGTATTCGGCTCAAGGCGCTGGAACAATTGCTCCTTGCTTTGTTCGCGAAACAAGCGATCCAAAAAGTTTCGTGCACGAGAAAAATCGCTGGGCATGATATTCACCTTAGATTCAATTGTGATTCCGACAGTAAAACCAGACAAACCAAGTGGAAACTACGACAAGAAGCTAGAGGAAGTGAAGTATTTTGCATTTTAGAGATGAAACAATAATTAGTCAATCGCCATTTTGGGGTATTTTAAGGGGATGAGCACAATGATGCATATTCTTGCAATAGCTATATTATAGTGCAGTATGAAGGTGATTTGATTGCAGAACTATAGAATTGACGAATGCAGGTTGATAATTGAAGTGTTGCTCAGAATGGCAGCCTAAACGACTAGAGGGAGTATTCAGCACGCGCAAAATGATTGAACCCCTTCGGTTTTAGAACCACCCGTTTGCCGTCATCACGTAAAAACATCTTATTCCCCGCAATGATCGTACCAATCTGTGTGGACGATATTTTGAGAGAAAGGAACTTCTTGAGCTTTGAAGGCGGGACAGTGAACAGAAGCTCATAATCCTCGCCGCCTGAGAGAACGTAATGAAGTGGAATGGCTTTCAGATGGTCAGCTGCTTTATGGATATCTTTTGAAAAGGGTATCTGATCGGCACGGATCTCCGCGCCTACCCTGTTCTCCTCGCAAATATGCCCGAGATCGGATGACAGCCCGTCGCTGATATCGATCATCGCAGTAGCGCAACCGGAGAGTGCGATTTTCCTTCCCCATTCTGTGCGCGGCACAGGTTGTAGGTGCTTCGTTATAAGCCGCGCAATTTCGGATTGCGGATTGCGGATTGCGGATTTAGAGCCTTTACCCCTGCCCCCTGTCCCGTGGCCCCTGTACCCTGCCTTCAAAAGCTCCAACCCCGCTGCCGAATCCCCCAGCGTTCCTGTGACGAAAATAAGGTCTCCCGGCTGCGCCCCTGCCCTGGTGAGCATTTTACTCTTTTCGACTTCTCCAAGGGCCGTAACGCTGACTACAAGCCCCTTTTCAGAGCGGCACGTATCCCCGCCTACGAGGTCAACGTTGTATTTGCGGCAGAGGGCATTAAAACCTTTATAGAACTCTTTGATCTGCTCTACGGAGATGGTGGATGGGATGCCGAGCGCCGTAAGGCAAAAGCGGGGAATACCTCCCATGGCGGCTATGTCGCTCAGGTTCACTGCAGCGGATTTCCAGCCTAGGGAATAAAGATCGGTGTAAGAAAGGTCGAAATGCACGCCTTCGAGCAGCATGTCGGTGGTAGCGAGCAGTTTTTTGGAGGGGGAGAGAGAAAGCGCAGCAGCATCGTCTCCGATGCCGATCAGCGTTGAGGGTGATCTGCCTTTGGATTGTTCTTTGATCTTTTTTATCAGGCCGAATTCGCCGAGGTCCGATATTTTCATCGTTTAATCCTGAGAAGACATAAGCACCTCCCCAACCCCTTTAACATCTCCCCTCACCCTTGCCCCTCTCCCCCAGTGGGAGAGGGAAAAAAGGAGAGGGGGCTTTTCTATCGAGGGGCTACGGTCTTTTCCTCCCCTTGCCAAGGGGAGGTTAGGTGGGGTGATTCTGGAGCCTACCTAACAAAAACCCCGCACCGAAGTGCGGGGTATCGAATAGTGTTCGTACGGGCGGGTTTCAAACCCGCCCCTACCTGTACCCTGAACCCTGGCCCTGGACCCTGGCCTCTCCCCTAATGCGTCGCTTTAGACCTGACAACGATCTTTTTCCTGGCGCTTTTCTTAGGAGTCTTCTTGTCAACCTTGGCTGCACCTTTGCCCCTCTTCTCGAGGGCTGCGGCAAGCACATCATCAACCGTGGTGGCGAAAATAAAGTTCATGTCCTTGCGCAGATACTTCGGGAAATCCTCAATATCCTTTTCGTTCTCCTTGGGGACGATCACGGTTTTGATCCCGGCCCTGCGGGCGGCAAGCGTCTTTTCCTTTAAGCCGCCGATGGGCATCACTCTTCCGCGAAGCGTCACTTCGCCGGTCATGGCAATGTCCTTCCGCACCGGCGTATTCGTAAAGACCGACGCCAGGGCCGTGGCCATGGTCACGCCCGCTGAGGGGCCGTCCTTGGGGATGGCGCCGGCGGGCACGTGGATATGCACATCGGTTTTGGCGAAGACATCGGGGTTGATGCCGAGCTTTTCAGCACGGGAACGCACATAGGTGAGCGCTGCATGGGCCGACTCTTTCATCACATCGCCCAGATGCCCGGTAAGGGTCAGCTGTCCCTTGCCGAGCATGGAGGTCGCTTCGATATACAGAATATCGCCGCCGGTCTCGGTCCAGGCCAGACCGGTAACCACACCGATCTCGTTCTTCTCGCGCTCCACCTCAGGCATAAACTTCTGCACCCCAAGATAGGTATGCAGATTCTGAGGGGTGATCGTATAGAGCTGGTCTTCTCCCTCGGCGACCTTCCGCGCCACCTTGCGGCAGAGATGTCCGATCTCCCGCTCCAGGTTCCGCACGCCTGCTTCGCGGGTATACTGCGAAATGACCTCGATGAGGGTCTTGTCTGCGATGCCGATCTGCTTGTCAGTGATGCCGTGCTCCGTGAGCTGCCGCGGGATGAGATAGCTCTTCGCGATGCCGAGCTTCTCCTGCTCCGTATAGCCCGACAACCGGATGATCTCCATGCGGTCCTTGAGCGGGCCCGGGATCGGGTCGGTCATGTTCGCCGTGGTGATGAACATGACGCGCGAAAGATCGAAGGGCAGTCCGATGTAATGGTCGCTGAAGGAGTTGTTCTGCTCGGGGTCGAGCACTTCGAGCAGCGCCGCCGAGGGATCTCCGCGGAAATCTGCGCCGATCTTGTCGATCTCGTCGAGCATGAAGACCGGATTGTTATTGCCTGCGGTCTTGATGCCCTGGATGATCCTGCCGGGTAGGGCGCCCACGTAGGTCCTGCGATGGCCGCGGATCTCGGCCTCGTCGCGCACGCCGCCCAGCGAGATGCGCACGAACTCGCGGCCCAGGGCGCGGGCGATCGATTTGCCCAGCGAGGTCTTGCCCACGCCCGGAGGCCCCACAAAACAGAGAATGGGGCCTTTCATCTTTTCCTTGAGCTTGCGCACCGCCAGATACTCGATGATGCGCTCCTTCACCTTCTCAAGGTCATAATGGTCTTCTTCGAGGATCTTGTGCGCCATCTTGAGATCGAGATTGTCCTTGGTGGCCTTGCTCCAGGGAAGCTCGGCAAGCCATTCGATGTAGGTGCGGGTCATGGACGCTTCGGCGGCGTCGGGATGCATGCGTTCGAGCCTGCGGAGCTGCTTCTCGGCCTCTTTTCCGGCCTTCTCGGGCAGCTTGGCGTCCTTGATCTTCTCGCGCAGTTCGCGCATGTCCTCGGAACGGTCGTCGGTCTCGCCCAGTTCGCGCTGGATCGCCTTCAACTGCTCCCGGAGGAAATATTCGCGCTGCGTCTTGTCGATCTCGCCGCGCACGTCGGCCTGGATCTTCTGCTGCATGGAAAGCAGCTCGATCTCCTTGCCCAGGGCTTCATTGATCCGCTTGATGCGCAGCACCGGGTCGGTGATCTCCAGGATCTCCTGCGCCTGCTCCACCTTGAGCCCCATGTTGGCAATGGCGAGGTCGGCCAGCTTGCCGGGATCGTCGACATTCTCGATGACGACCATGATGTCCGGCAGGATGACCTTGCCGAACGACACAAGCCGCTCGATCTGCTCTTTCACGTTCCGCATGAGCGCCTCGGTCTCGAGGTCCACGGTCAGGGGAACGTCGGGGAAGGTCTTGATCTCGACCTGGTAGAACGGCTCCTTCTGCAGGAACTTCACGGTCCTGGCGCGCGATACACCCTGGACCAGGATCTTGATCCGGCCGTCGGGCAGTTTCAGCATCCGCATGATCACGCCTACCGTGCCCACGGAATACAGGTCCGACGGCGAAGGGTTCTCGATGTTAATGTCCTTCTGCGAGGTCAGAAAGATCATGCGGTTGCTTTCGAGGGCCACCTCGATCGCCTTGATGGACATTTCCCTTCCCACAAAGAGCGGAAGAACCATGTAAGGGAAAACGACGATGTCCCGTATGGGAAGCAGCGGCAGTTTTTTCGGGATCTCTATGGATTGCTGGAGATCGATATTTTTTGATTCAGTCTTTGCCAAACCAGCCTCCTCTCGTCAGATGTACTGACAGATCCTAGCGTGCTCTTTGAGCCGCAGGGTTACAGTTTTAACTTCTGCAGATACTGTTTGAACTCTGATCCGAATTCCATGTTCTTCAGCCCGAACTCGACCGTTGCCTTCAAAAAACCGAGTTTGTCGCCGCAATCGTGCCGGATACCCTGGACCTCGTATGCGTAGATCGGTTGGTCCTCCATGAGCAGCCTGAGCCCGTCCGTTAACTGTATTTCGCCGCCCTTGCCCGGCTTGGTCTCTTCAAGAGCGTTGAAGATCCCCGGGGTAAGAATATAGCGTCCGATGATCGCCAGGTTGGAAGGCGCCTTATCGGGCGACGGCTTCTCTACCAGGTCCTTGACGAGGTAGACACCGTTCTCGATCTTTTTTGCGTCAATAATGCCGTAGTTCTGCGTCTGGGACCGGGGCACTTTCTGAATGGCCAGGATCGTCGACGGGTAACGTTTATAGATACCCATCATCTGTTTGAGCGCTGGAACCTCCGCATCGATGATGTCATCGCCGAGCAGAACAGCAAAAGGGTCATCGCCGACGACCCGCTTGGCCGTCAGCACGGCATGTCCAAGGCCGAGCGCCTTTTTCTGGCGGATATAGCAAAAGGTCACCAGGTTCGCGATGCGCTGGATCTCGGAAAGCAGTTTGTGTTTGCCCTTTGCCTTAAGGTCTTCCTCAAGCTCGAAGGCCACGTCGAAGTGGTCCTCGATGGCGCGCTTTCCCCTGCCCGTGACCAGCACGATCTCCTCGATGCCGGAGGCCACGGCCTCTTCCACCACATACTGAATGAGCGGCTTGTCGACCAGCGCCAGCATTTCCTTGGGCGATGCCTTGGTTGCCGGCAGGAAGCGGGTACCCAGTCCGGCAGCGGGAAAAACCGCTTTCACGATCCCTGTGGTCATTGGTCACCTCTCCCGGAAACTAAGAAATCAAAGACTTAAGGCCGGCAGGAACAGACCAGCATTTTATGAGACAACGTCCCAAAAGTCAAGAACAGAACAGGAACACAGTCGGTCAGTTACTTGGGGATCGGTACGCTCCCGATCAAATACTTCAGGTCCTCGTCATTGAACCGCAGCCCGATGCCGACAAAGCCCGCTGACCGTTTGGAGTTCAGGAAGTTGTCCATTCCGCCGTTTACGAACAGCGTATTGCCCAGCATATAGCTCGCTGTCGCCTTTACATGAGCGTTGGTGTTGTCCAGCTCCCTGCTGTTAAAGTTCCAGGCGTCAACGCTCACTTTCATTTTATCGCTGAACAGAAAATAATCGCCGCCGATGCCGCCTGTGGACTCGATCAGTCCCACGCGAAGCGCGGCATCGCCCCAGCGCTTGGCGAACATGAGGCTGAATTTGAAACGGTCCTCATAGGTCTCGGTCGTAACCGAGCTGCCCGGTGTGGTGGTTATGGTGGTGCGCTGGTATTTGCCGTAGGGATCGTTGGTCATTTCGAAGATATAATACTTATCCTTTACGGGCTTCAGCTCCAGGGAAAAATAGCTTTTGGATTTCGGGAACATGTACTCGGTACGGAAACCGACCACGGTCTGCATGCGCTCGATCCGTGAGGTATAGTCGCTGATGCCCTTGGCAGCGCTGTCGATACTGGTATACATGCTGTCGTCGCTTACCAGCTTGCCCAGGGTTCCCTCGCCGCGATCCACCTTCCGGGCGACGCTCTCGATCGATGCCAGGGCAAGCTCGGCGTTCCGCGATGCTTCCCGGATATTCTCCATGCTCACTTTAAGGTTGTCCCGGTTCTCGCCCACAACGGCATTGAGGCTGCCGGCAAGTTCGTTGAGCCGCATGACGAGTTCGCTCCCGTCGCCCTGCAGCGTAATGGAAAATTCCTTGATGTTCGCCATGGTATCGCGCAGGTCGTGCAGGATATCGTCCATGGACCGGGCCCCCGCCTCGGTCCCCAGGACCTGGCGCAAAGAACCGGTCACCTGCTTGATGTCGCCGGCAATGCCGCTCAGCTGGTTGACCAGTTTGTCGATGTCGCTGGGCGATACGGTCGCCGGGATCGTCTCATCCGGCTGAAAATAGCCGGACTTTTCCACTGCTCCAAGCGCGCTGCCCTCGGAGAGATCCGATCTCCGATCCGGCGGAACAAGTTCGACGAATTTTTCTCCCAGCAGCCCCATGGTCTTGATCGTGGCCTCTGATCCGCGTTTGATCTTGGTGTCAGGATCGAGCCGCATGATGACCCTGGCGCGACTGTCCGAAAGCTCCACACGTTCTACAACGCCGATCTTGACGCCGGCCATGCGAACCGACGATTTTTCGTCAAGACCCGCCACCGAGTCAAAGAGCGCCGAGAGCGTATACCCTTTTGCCTCGCCGAACTCGTACTTTCCTACCATAAAGGTCATGATGAGGAGGGTGATCGATCCAACTATGACCAGGAGCCCCACCTTTGCCTCTGCGCTCAGTTTAGCCATGAAACACCTCTTCTATTGCGGATTGCGGATTTCGGATTGCGGATTGAACGTCAAAAACGTGGTCGACCAAGACTTGTCTTTTATTCCACAATCCGCAATCCGAAATCCGCAATGAAAAATTAGTCTGCCGTTATGGGCCCTACCGCGCTCCCCGTAATGAACTGGTGCACGATGGGGTGCGAGGTCTGCCTGATCTGGTCGGGCGTTCCGACCTCGAGGATCTCGCCTTTATAAAGCATGGCGATGCGGTCCGAGATCTTATACGCGCTGTGCATATCATGCGTGATCGCAACCGAGGTCACGCCGAGTTTTTTCCGCAGATCGATGATCAGATCGTTGATGGCGTCCGCTGAAATGGGGTCCAGTCCCGTGGTCGGCTCATCGTAGAGGATAATGGCCGGGTTGATGGCTATGGCACGGGCCAGCCCGACCCTTTTTTTCATGCCGCCCGACAGCTCCGCGGGCATTTTGTCCTCAATACCTTTGAGACCTACCAGCGCGAGCTTTTCCGTCGCCATGGCGCGGATCTCCTGGTCGGACATCTTGGTGTGCTGTTTCAGCGAGAAGCCCACGTTCTCCCACACGCTCAGAGAATCGAAGAGCGCCGCCATCTGGAAGAGCATGCCGAACTTCTTGCGCACCTCGTTCAGGCCGTGCTGATCAAGGTTGTTCAGTTCCTGTCCGTCGATGATCACCCGGCCCTGGTCCGGGAACAGCAGTCCGATGATGTGCTTCAACAGCACGCTTTTTCCGCTGCCGCTGCCGCCGATCACCGTCATGCTTTCGCCCTTCTCGATGGTGAGATTGACCCCGCGAAGAACGCGCTGTTCGCCGAAACCTTTATGTACGTTGATGATATCGATCATGACGAACAGCAGGAGTCAGGAGTCAGAATTCAGTATCCAGTATCCGGAACCTGATTTTCTCCTGGCTCCTGACTCCCGGCTCCTGACTCCTGATTTCCGACTCTTGAAGTTTCCCCCTTTACCACAACAGCGCTGACAGAAAATAATCCAGGATAAGGATGAGCATGCACGACACCACCACTGCCCCGGTCGTCGCCTTGCCCACTCCTTCCGCCCCGCCCTCGGTATTGAATCCCTTATAGCAGCCGATAAGACCCACCACCGCGCCGAACACCAGCGCCTTGATCAGTCCGTACCATATGTCAGAGACCTCGGTATTATCGATGCTCTGGTTCACATAGGTGACCGGGTTGGTGCCGAGCACTTTAACCCCCACGAAATAACCGCCGGAAATGCCGATGAGCATGCCCAACACCGTGAGAAAGAACATCATGATCGTACTCGCAACGAACCGCGGGACCACCAGATACTTCATGGGGCTCGTGGCCAGGGTCTCCATGGCGTCGATCTGCTCGGTCACTTTCATGGTCCCCAGCTCCGCGGCCATGGATGCGCCGGCCCTGCCCGCGACCATAAGCCCCGTCAGAACGGGACCCAGCTCACGCGTCATGGACAGCGAAACAACGGTGCCGATGAGCGATTCCGCCCCGAAGCGTTTGAACCCCGTGTAGCTCTGCAGCGCCAGCACCATGCCGGTGGAAAGGGCCGTGGTCAGAACGACCGGGATGGAATTTACGCCGATCTGTTCCATCTGCTTGAACAGGTTTCTCACATAAAAAGGACCGCTTATGGTCGCACGCAGGGTCTGGCCCAGGAACATGAGGACCCTGCCGATCTCCGTCACTACGTCCAGCGTTTTCCTACCCAGTATCTCAAGCAAGCGGGTCATGATCGAGGCCACCTTTACACTTCACGGAACCTGATTACACGATACCTAATTCAGGTGGATAGACTGAATCTTAGAGCCTTTAACCTGAATAGTTGCATTACAGGAAAATTCGCGGCACCCGGGAGCTGATCCCGCACAGCACCTCGTAGGGAATCGTCCCCGTCTTTGCTGCAAGGTCGGCGGCAGTGATCCTCTCGCTGCCCGAGGAGCCGATAAGCACGACCTCGTCGCCTTCACGGACGCCGGGGACATCAGTGACATCGAGCATGGTCATGTCCATGCAGACCCGTCCTGTTACGGGCACCCGGGCGCCCCGGACAAGCGCCTCACCGCAGTTCGAAAGGCTGCGGCTGAAACCGTCGGCATAGCCGATGGGGATCGTGGCGATCAGGCTCTCGCGTCCGGTCACAAAGGTCCTGCCATAGCTGATGGGCGTGCCTGCGGGCAGCTTTTTCAGCAAAAAGATCCTCGTAACGAGCGACAGGACCGGCTGCAGAGCGGCGCCGGAAGCATTTCCTTCCACGGGGTCGTACCCGTACAGCATGAGCCCGGGCCTGACCATCGTGAACAGTGCCCGCGGATAATCCAGGATCGATGCGCTGTTGGCCGCATGGCGGAGCGGAATGGAGATCCCCTGGTCAGTAAGGGTCCTTATGAGGTTCTCGAACCGCTCCATCTGTTGTGCGGCGAACGCTTTGTCCCTGAGGTCGGCATCGGCGAAGTGCGTCATCAGCCCCTCGACGACAATACCGTCGAGCGAGTTCATTCCCCGGATCAGGTCCGGAGCCGCTTCCGGTGAAACGCCGGTCCTGCTCATGCCGGTATCGATCTTCACATGCACGGCAATGCGCCGGGACCGTTTTCGCGCTGCGTCGTCCAATGCGCGCGCGACCGTGTTGTTCGAGAGAGCAGGCGTCAACCGCAATGCCGCCACCGCGTCGGCCTGCTCAGGGAAAACCGGACCCATGACCAGGATCGGAGCTTCTATCCCGGCCTCGCGCAGTTCCCGTCCCTCTTCGACCAGGGCAACGCCGAGCATGTGCGCTCCGCGTCCCAGTAAATGCCGCGCTACGGGAACCAGTCCGTGTCCGTACGCATTGGCTTTCACCACCGCAAGGACCTTGCGGCCGTTTGCGCGGCGCGTCACCTCTTCGAAATTATGGGTGAGCGCACTGAGCGAAATACTGGCCGCCGTCGGCCGGTCCGCGCCGGGACCGGCAGGCATTGCCGGGACAGAAAGAGCCGCATCAGTGGATGGTGCTCTCATGGCTCTCCTCAAATGCGCTGGACGCAGGCAATACCTCTATCTTATCGAAAGATTCGGAACAGTCGAGGCAATCCCAATGATGAATGGTCCAGTATTCATAATCCAGCTCGATGCCGTAGTCGTCTTCCTGGAAAAGGTTCGTTCCGCCGCAGTAAGGGCACATGATCGGTTCTGCCATCATTCCTCCGACATCCACACGCTGCAAAGCTGGTACAGCGACGGCAAAGCCGCACTGTCTTCTGAATGCAGCGGGAGCATCCGCCGCCGGGACATCTTTTTATTTTCTGCAGTACGCTGCGGCCGCAGCAGCCTGAAAAATAAGCTGTTTTTCGGTATCTTTACGGGTCAACTCTATCACAGCAAAGTTCATTTTGCAAAATAAATTTCGGAGGGAATTGGTCAGGAGCCAAGGATCTCCCGGAGAGCTTTCAAGAGACGCCGATTCTGCCACCACGTCCGAACGGCGATCCTGATATAACGGTTATCGAGGCCGGGAAAAGAGGAACCGTCCCGGACCAGCAATCCCCGCCTGCCGAGCCTGTCCGTGAGCAACTGCGAATCGATCCCCGCGATCTTGAGAAGGATAAAATTCGCGGAGCTCGGGAAGGGTTCAACGCCCTGGATGAGGCGCAGGTTTGCAAGAAGACGGTCACGCTCTTTCGCAATGTACCGGCGCGTTTTTTTTGCATAGCCCCAGTCGGTCAACGCCGCAATGGCCGCCTGCTCGGAAGGGGTGTCTATGGTCCAGGGCTCCTGACCCCGGCGAAGCCGCTGGGCGGTCTCCGTATCGGCGATGGCATAGCCGACCCGCAGTCCGGGCATGCCGTAGAACTTGGTAAACGCGCGGAGCACGATCAGGCTGGAAGACTGCACTGCGTCCTTGACCAGGGAATCAGCCTCCGAGAAATCTATAAAAGCCTCATCCACCACAAGACGCACGCCATTCTCGCAGCACGATCTGAAGATCTCGACCATTTCTGCCTTCGTGGTAAGGGCGCCCGTAGGATTATTGGGGTTGCAGAGGATGGCCATGTCCACGCCCTTAAGCGCGAAGGAGAAGTCGAGCGGGTCGATACGATATCCGTTCTGTTCCTGCAGCATCAGCGGTGCGACCTCGCCACCGGCATCCTCGACCGCTGCCGCATATTCCGAAAAGGTCGGCATCGGGACCAAGACCTTTTTCGGCCTGAATACGCGCGGGATAAGGTGGATCAGCGCGTTCGAACCGTTCCCGCAAACGACCTGTTCCGGCTTGATGCCGTAATAGCGGGCGATCGCGGTCCGGAGGTCGGACATGTTTATATCGGGATAGCGGTCAATGCGATCGATCGCCTTCCGCGCCGCGCGCTTGGCCGCAGGCGACGACCCCAACGGGTTAATGCTCGAACTGAAATCGACAATTGTCTTTTCAGCGATGCCGTAACGCCGCACCGCGTCGCGGATGTTCCCGCCATGGGACCTCGGAAGCCGCTGCTCCTGTGCCTCCGGCATCGTTTCCATCACATCACATTCACTCTTCTGCAAATGCCAGCTCCATTTCAATTTCGGATTTCGGAGTGCAAATGAAAGCCATCCCGTTATCTTGCATCCGGCGTACTGCTACAGCTCGGCAGCAAGTTCCGGGAAACGCTCATCCATGAACTGTACAGCAGCCTGCCGGGACCGTTCCGCTGTCGGCTGTGCCAACACGAGCGATGCCAGTTCCAGTGCGTCTTGCATGCGTACCGACCTGATGATCTTTTTTACCCAGGGGATCGAGGCCACGTTCATGCTGAGCACGGTGAATCCCATACCGATCAGGATCGCTGCATACAGCGGATCTCCCGCCATCTCTCCGCACATGGCGAGCGGGATATTCGCCTTTCGGGCAGCGTCCGACACCATCTGGAGCAGGCGCAGAACGGCCGGGTCGAGCGGCTCGTACATATAGGCCACGTGCTCGTTCAGACGGTCGATGGCCAGGGTATACTGGATCAGATCGTTGGTACCGACGCTGAAAAAATCGACCTCGGCTGCGAGCAGATCGGCGATCAGCGCCGCCGAAGGGATCTCGATCATCACGCCGACCTGCATCTGCTCGTTAAAAGCCCTGCCCTCCGCCCGCAGCTCTGCTTTCACCTCTGCGAGAATGGTCTTGGTCGCGTACAGTTCGTGAAGGCCGGAGATCATCGGATACAGGATCTTGATATTACCGTGAGCCGACGCCCGGAGAATGCCTCTGAGCTGCACTCTGAAGATGTCCTGCTGCTTGAGGCTGAACCGGATCGCCCGCAGTCCCAGGGCCGGGTTCGATTCTTTTTCAAAACCCGTTGAGACCGCTATCTTGTCCCCGCCGAGATCGAACGTACGGACCACGACCTCCTGGGGAGCCGCTCGTTCTGCAACCTGACGATACGCCGCATAGTGCTCTTCTTCCGTAGGCAGCGTCAATCGGTTCATGAACAGGAACTCGGTCCGGTACAAACCGATGCCGGAGCCTCCGTGGTCTGCAACGGATGCGACCTCCTCGGGCAGTTCAATGTTCCCCTCAAGCAGAATGAGCTTGCCATCGAGGGTCTCCGCCGGCAGGTCTTTGATATTCTCGAGTTCCTGCTCGAAGTATTTGTACCGTCGCTGTTTCTTGAGATAGTCGAGGAAGGTCTCTTCGTCGGGGTCAACGATGACCACGCCGTGGATGCCGTCAAGGATCACGACATCGCCGGTCTTGACCGCCGACGTGATGTTCTCGAGGCCCACTGCAGCCGGGATCCCCAGGGACCGTGCAAGGATCGCCGTGTGCGAGGTCCGGCTCCCGGCATCGGTCGCGAACCCCAGGATCTTATCCTTGCGCATCATGAGGGTGTCCGAGGGGGCCAGATCATGGGCAATGATCACTGCCTCACCCTTGATATCGGCCAGGCTCTCCTGCTTATGGCCCACGAGGTTCCGCAGAACGCGCTCGCCGACCTGTTCAACATCGTGTTTGCGCTCGCGCAGGTACTCATCCTCGATCGTATCGAACTTGAGGCTGATCGCCTCGATCGTCTCTTTCAGCGCCCCTTCCGCGTTCAGATGAGATTCCTTGACTCGCTTGACCGTGCCGTCAACGAGCATCTTGTCCTCAAGCAGCATGATATGCGTATCGAGGATGTACAGATGGGATTTTCCAAGCCCCTTGGTAAAGCGTTTTTTCAGGTCCTCAAGCTGGCCTTTGGAAAGCGCGATGGCACGCTTGAAGCGCGCCACCTCATCCTTGACGCTGATCTCCTCGATCCGCTGCCCTGCCACTACCACCTTGCGCCGATCAAGAAGATACGCGCGCCCGATGACGATGCCCGGTGAGGCCATGATGCCTGTGTACACTTTTTCCTGCATGAACGGTTCCCTGTCTTCCCGGCAGCCGGTTCCTATCCCCGAACCGCCGTTCCTTTTTTCCGGGCCTTTATTCCTTTTCGCCGAATTTGTCCTTAAAGAGCTGTTCGAGCCCCGATAGGGCCCGTTCTTCATCGTCACCGTGCACTTCAACGAGGACCCTGCTTCCTTTTCCTGCGGCAAGCATCATGATCCCCATGATGCTTTTCCCATCAACATCGAGGCCGTCCTTGGTCAGCGTTATCTTGGAAGCGTAGGCGCTTGCCGACTTTACGATCTGGGCAGCGGCCCGCGCATGAAGGCCAAGCCGGTTCTCGATCATCAATTCTTTCTTTTTCATCAGACCACTCCTGCATATGCCAGGGCAAGGCAGAACAGTGCCAGGCCGAGCATGAATTTTATGGGAGAGCCGCCTCTCCGTAAGACCGCTACGATGATCAGGGTGCATGCCAGCGCAGCACCAGCCATGACCGGTCCAGGCAGCGGCAGGTTGGACGCGAACTCGGGCCGCCAACCGGAAATGCCGGCGAGGATCCCTCCCAGGACCGACAGCGAGATCGCCTTGAACAACCGGGCCATCTTCGTAAAACTGTACCGTTCCATAAGCGCCATGGCATCGCCGCTGCTGCCGTATCCCCAGAACAACAGGCTCAGTCTGAGCCCCACATGCCAGAGGTTATAGAGCGCCAGAAAAAGGACCGGCGCCCACCAGACCCCTGTCATGACCAGGGCCACGGCGATCACCGCAGCGAGCGGCTTCAGCGAACCCCAGAAGAAACTGTCACCCAGCGCCCCCAGCGGCGCCATTAAAGCCGCCTTCAGTCCGGCCGCATCGATCGCGGACAGGGAAGCACGCCCCGCGGCACGGTCCTCTTCCAGCCTCACCACCGCGCCAAGAATGAATGAAGCAAGGTAGGGTTGGGTGTTGAAATACTCCATGTGCAGCCGCAACCGTGCCTCGAACTCGTCGCGATCAGGGTAGAGTTTTTTCAGGACCGGCAGCAGTGCATAGGAAAAACCGAGCGACTGCATCCCGTCGAAACTCCATGATGCCTGCATCAGCAATGATCGCCAAAATACCCTGAGCAGATCTCCGCTTCTTACGCTGCGCCTATGATCGATGTTCACGGTATCGCACCCCCAGCCAGCCGGCCACGACGGTCAGCAGCGTGATCATCACTGCGTGAAGATGAAGCACCATCGCCAGCAGGCCTGCGGTAATAAAACCCGTCAGCAAAAATGGGTCCAGGGCGCTGATCGACAGCCGGCGCACCACAAGGGCGGCGCCGAGAAGCGGGAGCAGCATCAGGAACAGTTCCATGGAAACCCGGACCCTGTCCGGCGACCGCAAAAAAAGCGCTGCTGCAACAAGACCGGCGGGCAGGAGCAGAACATAGAGCACCACCGACTTGAGAAAAAATGCAAGCAGACCGGTAAGGTGCGCCCGGGAGAGGCTGCGCGCAACGTCTGCTCCGTCTGCGGCATGCGCCGCATCAAGAAGCCGGGAATTCCAGGTACGCACATAGGTATCGGCCATCATGGTGAACGGCACCGTACCCACGCTTAAGAGAATACAGAACCCAAGGACCGATCGGGGCGCCCCGCCGGGGCTCGTCAGGGCTGCGACAGCCGTCGCTGTTACAGCGCTGACCGTTGCATTAGCCGGTACAAAGCTGCCGATCGGCATATCGAGCACCCAGATGAGCTCAAGCATGGCGCCGATGATCAGCCCGGCGGTGGCATCACCGAGGAGCCATCCGGCAAGCGGTGCGGCAACAATAGGCTGCGAGATCATGAACTGCCCGGCTGCGGTCCGGTCGAGGCCGATAAGTCCGCCCACAAGGGCAACACCGGTTATGGCAAGCACCATATGAAGATCGAACATCGCCATCCTATTCCAAAACCAATGCAAAATGCAAAGTGCAAATTTTAAAATGCAAAATTGACTATGGACTTATGCCATAGAGTTTTTTCCCTACACTTTGACTTTTGCACTTTGCAATTTGCACTTGCATTCTCAACTTCTTCAGCTCAAACTGCAGGCCTCGAATACCTTGGCGAGCTGCAGCGGTTTTTCGTTCGGCACCGACTGGATGCAGACCGCGATGCCGCGGGCCAGAATGGCCCGGAGCGACGCAATATCGGCATCGTCCACGGAAAGGACATCCCGGAGCTTGCGCTTTCCGGGGACATAATGCATCCCGCCCAGATTGATCGACTGGCACAGCAGGCCGGACTTGAGCGCCTGCAGAACATCCGTCGGATTCGAGAACAGCAGGATCGCCCGCTCGTTCTCCCCCGCAGCGCGTACCTGGCTGCAAATTTCATCGATGCCGCCGATCGTGACCTTGAGCCCCTGCGGCACGGCGATTTCCATAATGGAACGCTGGAGCGCATTGGCAGCGACCCGGTCGTCGGCAACAAGGATCCGGGTCGCTTTCAAGTAGTTTACCCACCCTTCAACTACCTGGCCGTGGATCAGACGATCATCTATGCGGACGAAGAGCACCATGAGCGCTACTTTTTGCCTTTCAGCATCTGGCTCGCAATTACCACGCTTTTCTGCGCCGCCTCCTGGACGAGCTTGGCCAGTTCGGCAAGCGGTTTTTCATCGCGGTGATTGGCAAACTTGATCATCATCGAAAGATTGACCCCCGTAACCACCTCGACCGTGTCTCCCAGGAAGGCCAGGGCGATATTGGAAGGCGTGCCGCCGAACATATCGGTAAAGAGCATGACGCCTTTTTTCCCGTCAACCTTCTTGATCGCGCCCTCGATCTGCGCCCGGAGCATTTCCGGCGCACTGTCCTGCTTCACGCTGACCGTTGCCACTGCCTCGATCTTCCCCACGATCATTTCAGCGGCCTTCACCAGCTCAACTCCCATGTCCTCATGACATACCACCACCAGTCCGACCATGTTCATCTCTCCTTTCAATCGCGGCGGTGCGAAACGCTCACCGGGATTGACAACTTATGCGCCGATATCGCGATGTTTCACCGCGACATCGTATCCTTGCTGCCGGAGCTGTTCCGCCACCAGCAGCGACAGGGCGACGGAACGATGCCTGCCGCCGGTACAGCCGAACCCGATCGTAAGATAGCTTTTCCCTTCGCTCTTATAGCGCGGCAAAAGATACGTGAGAAACCCCAGGAGGCGGGACAAAAACTCTTCGGAATCCGGCTTCTCCATGATATATGCACGCACCCTCGCGTCCTCACCGGTATGAGGCCGCAGTTCAGGAACAAAATGGGGATTGGGAAGAAATCGCAGGTCGAACATCAGATCGAGGTCAAAGGGAACGCCGAACTTGTACCCGAAGGTGACGATGGTGATGACCATCGGTCGGCCGGCGGTCCCCTCGGCATATTTCCGTTCGATCGCCTGCCGCAGATCATGGACCGTATAGTCCGAGGTGTCAATGACGCGGTCTGCTAATTTTTTGACTTCGCTCAGTTCCGATCGCTCGTTTCTGATCCCATCGATGAGCGGCGTAGCGCCCCGCGCGAGAGGATGGGGCCGGCGCGTCTCGCTGAAGCGCCGTACCAGCGTTTGGTCCGAGGCATCCAGGAACAGCATTTCGATGGAACCGCCGCCTGCGCGCAATTCCCCGAAAAGAGCCGGGAACCGGCTGGGAAAATCCTTTTCCCTGATATCAATGCCGATGGCGGCCAGGTATGCATCCTCCGTGCTTCGGGAAAAATCAACGAACGCCTTCAGTAAAGACAGGGGAAGGTTATCGACACAATAATATCCCATGTCTTCGAACGCTTTTAGAGCAGCGCTTCGCCCCGAACCGGAGAGCCCTGTCACCACCACCATGCGCATGTGTGTCATCCCGCCAGCCTCTTTTTCAATGCTCTCCCGAGTTCCCGCGCCGTGAATATACCGCGGTTCTTGAGCATCTGGTTGCGTGCCGCCACTTCAATGAGCGTCGCCATATTCCTGCCGGGTTTGACCGGAAGTTTCAGGTAGGGGACATTCACGCCTAGGATCCGGTACCGTCGTTCGCGCAGGCCGATCAGGCTGTAATGATGCCCCTGTTTCCACTCTTCCAGTTCCACCACCAGCCCGACCGGGCAGGACGGCACGGTGGCAGACTCGCCATAGAGCGCACGCACGTTGATGATTCCCAGGCCCCTGATCTGCAGCAGGTCCTCGCCCATCTCCGGCGCCCTGCCCTCGACGGTCCCGTCGGCCAGTTCGAGGAGCACCAGGTCATCAGCGGCCAGCTTGTGCCCGCGCAGAACGAGATCGAGGGCTGCTTCGCTTTTGCCGATAGCGCTTTCACCAACGAGCAGTACGCCGAGACCGAACACCTGGACCAGTACACCGTGCAGGCTCATGCGCAGCGTCAGTTTGCTGGAAAGCAGGCGGGCAAGCTTCTGCAGGTCCCTGCTCATGAACACCGGGACCCCGGCGCGTTCTGCTCCTGCCAGAAGCTCCGGGCAGGCGGCGCCTCCGGTCAGCACGATGCCCGCCGGTCGCTGCCGCATCAGGGTCCGGACAAGCCGCGTCCGTTCGAGCTTCGGCAGTGAACAGAGGAAGGCAGACTGACTCGGGGGAAGGTGAACGAGGCTCGACGTCATCCCCTTCACGGTCGCGGTCAAGGAGAGGTCGGGGCTGAGGACCTGCGGAGACGTTATTTCACGGTCGAGCCCGCTGCTGCCCGCGAGCGCCTTTGACCGTCCCACCAGGTTTCTAACCGTGATCGTCATTTCTGCGGGTATTTGCTGTCCTCCTCAAGGATCAGTCGGTGCAGTTCCCGGCCATCGGGTTCGGCCCGCAGCTTCTCACGCAAGGCCGGGTTCTTAAGGATACGCGATATGCGGGCCAGCATTTTCAAATGTTCTCCGGGACTGTTCTCCGGACTGACCAGCAGAAAAAACAGGTATGCAGATTTGTCATCCAGCGACTGATAGTCAACACCCCGGTGCGACCGTCCGAACGCGACGATAACCTCGCCAAGAGTGCGCAATTTGCCATGCGGGATGGCCACGCCGTCGCCGATCCCCGTGCTGCCCATCGATTCTCGCTCCAGCAGAACGCGGGCCAGTTCGTCGGCATCGCGGACCTTGCCGGCAGCGCACACATGAGCTGCAAATTCCCGGATCACCCCAACCTTGTCAATGGCCTTGATGTCCGCGATTATCAGGCCTCCCTGCAGGAGATCCTTCAGTGTGGCCATCGTTCGCCCTCTACACAGCTGGTTCGATAAGCCCCACGTTGCCGTCCTTGCGGCGGTAGATGACGGTAATATGTCCGCTCACTGCATTGGAGAACACGTAAAACTCCTTGTCGAGCAGTTCCATCTGCATCACCGCTTCTTCCGCGTGCATGGGTTTCAGGTCAAAGCGCTTTGTTTTGATGATCTGGGGGATATGGTCGTCGGGATGTGCAGAGGCAACTGATGCCGATGCCGGTTCCGTCCGGGTCTGATGCTTATGGTCAACCAGCTTTTCCTTGTATTTACGGATCCGTTTTTCGAGTTTTTCGACGAGCAGGTCGATGGAGGAATACATCTCCTCTGTTTCCTCATGGGCCTGTACCAGTAATCCGTCGGTCTTGAGCATTGCTTCGGCGATGTGATGCACCTTTTTTACGACCGACAGCGTGACCGTCACCTGTATGTTCTTCGGCAAATACTTCTCGAGTTTGCCGAACTTGTCGACCGCGTACTGTTTGAGCGCATCCGTAACGTCCATGTGTCTTCCGATAACCGTAATCTGCATATGCTCCTCCTTCAAAAAGGTGTGTCATCACACCGGTAGTATCTGATGCTGGGTCAGCTGAGCCGTTTCCGCACGCTGGTCGGCGGTATCCGAAGCTCTTCACGATATTTCGCCACGGTCCGCCGTGCGATATCTATGCCGCGGGCCTTCAGGACATCGACGATCTGCTGGTCCTTGAGCGGCGCCGCTGGGTCTTCATCCTTGACCATCTTCTGAATGACGTCCTTGACCGTCAGGGACGAGACCTCCGCACCGCTCCCGTCGGCAAAACCGGTGGTAAAGAAGAATTTCATCGGGAAGATCCCCTGCGGCGTATGCATGTGTTTGCTGGTTGTCACCCGGCTGATCGTGGATTCGTGCATGGCGATGTCCTCAGCCACGTCCTTGAGCACCATGGGCTTCAACTGGGATATTCCCTGATCGAGAAACTCGCCCTGGAACTTCACGATGCTCTCCGCAACCTTGTAGATAGTCTTATTCCTTTGCTCCATTCCCTTGATGAGCCACTGGGCCGAACGCATCCGGTCCTCGATATATTCCTTGGTCACTTTGTCGACGCTGTCCTTGCGGCTCAAAAGCTTCCGGTAGTAGGGATTGATCCTGACCCGCGGCAATCCTTCGTCGTTCAGCTGGATCACATAGTGGTCCTCGACCTTGAACACATAGACATCGGGAACAACGTAATGGGTATCGGCGACGATATAGGGCCGGCCCGGTTTCGGCTCCAGGTCATGAATAATGATCTGGGCGGCCTCCATCACATCCTGGATCGTGACGTTGAGCACCTTCGCAATATTCTGGTAGCGCCGCTTCTCAAGGTCTTCCAGGTGGCCTTGCACGATCTTTTCAACGATCGTCCCCAGCAGATCGAGTTGACGGACCTGGATCAGCAGGCATTCCTGGAGCGTACGGGCCGCTATCCCCAGCGGGTCGAAGCTCTGGACGAGTTCCAGTGCCTGCGCCATCTCGGACGGTGAAACCCCGGACTGCTGGGCAAGTTCTTCGAGCGGGGAGCGAAGGTAACCATCGTCATCGAGATTACCGACGATCCACTCGCCGCCCTTGACCAGCGAAGGCTCGGAGGTCGAGAGCCGGAGCTGCCACATGAGGTGATCGCTTAAGGACGGGAGGCGGGTGAGCGTCTGGTCATAGGACGGTAGTTCCTTGTCATCGGCCTCGGCATTACCGTAGTCGCGGCCGTCGCCCATTTCATTGAGATACTCGTCCCACTGAGGGCCGAGTTCGAGATCGCTCTTCAGTTCGCCGGTCACCTCAGGCTCGGGCGGACTGTCCGGCAGTTTTTCCTGCGTCCCCTCCGGAGCCGCTTCGCCCTCCGCCTCATCACCCTCGTCCGCAGCTTCCTGCGGCAGCTCTTCGAGGACCGGATTCTCCAGGAGTTCCTGGGACACCGATTGCTGCAACTCGAGCCGGGACAACTGCAACAGTTTGATAGCCTGCTGCAGCTGCGGCGTCATGATGAGCTTTTGCGATAGTTTTAGTTCAAGCCGTGCTTCCATAGTTCAGAGGCGAGATCCGGACTCTCTCCCTTTCAGCAAAAGTAACAAAATTAATAAAAGCTTGAGCCACGACCAGCAACTTCCTGAACACCGCGATGGGGCAACCTGGTGTTCCAGAGACTCTTATCAACGGATAATCGTGTTGACATTGTCGTGCCCATCCCAACGTGGGTCAGATCCTACAATTTGAACGCTTCTCCCAGGTAGAACTGGCGCACTTGGGGGCTTGCCATGATCTCTTCTGCGGTCCCTGCTTCAATGATCGTTCCGTCGCTGATGATATAGGCCCGGTCGGTAATGGCAAGGGTTTCACGGACATTATGATCGGTGATCAGAATGCCGATCCCCTTGCTTTTTAACAAAGAGATGATCCCCTGGATATCCTGGACCGCCAGCGGATCGATGCCGGCAAAGGGCTCATCGAGCAGAATGAACTTCGGGTCGAGGGTGAGAGCACGGGCTATTTCCACCCGTCGCCGCTCTCCGCCGGAGAGCGTGTATGCCTTGCTGTTCGCCAGATGCGTAACACCCAGTTCACTCATCAGATGGTCCCGGCGTTCGTTCCGCTCCATCGCTGAAAGGTCCAGCGTCTCCAGAACGGCGGTCAGATTCTCGGCCACCGTCAGTTTCCTGAAGACCGAAGGTTCCTGGGGCAGGTAACCGATGCCCTTCCGCGCACGCTGGTACATCGGCATCTTGGTGATATCGGTCCCGTCCAGCACGACACTGCCCTGGTCAGGCCTGACCAGGCCCACGACCATGTAGAATGTCGTGGTCTTGCCCGCTCCATTCGGCCCCAGCAGACCAACGACCTCGCCGGATCGCACCTGGAGGCTGACGCCCCTGACGATCTTCCGGCCCCGGTAGCCCTTCTCCAGTTTATTTGCCTCAAGTGCCTGCATGCTCATGACGACGGGCTACCTACCCCGTCTCTTCTCCGGTTTTTTATCCTGTTTATCCTGGTAGAACAGAACGTTTCCGCCCTCTACAATGCTGCGGTCATCGCGAATGAACAGCGTTATCCGCTCCCCGCCCAGTTGATTGTCGTTTTCGATGATGCGCGCATCGCCGGTCAGCACGATCTTTTCCTCTTTGCTATAGTACAACGCCCGGCTGGCAAGTGCGATCCGTCCTTCCTTGCGCACGATCACGTTGCCCAGGGCCTCGATCTCCCTGATCGCCTTGGTCCCGGCATCATAGAAAACGGTTACCGAGTCCGAGTTGAGCGTCATAGCCTCTTTTTTGAGGGTCACCTCTCCGGAAAAGACCACGCGTTCGCCGAGTTTGTCTGCCTTCATATGGGCCGAGGTGACGACGATCGGCTCCCGCTTGAGCTCAAGCTTCTGTGGCTCGTCAGGCGCAGCAGCCATCAGCAGCGCCGCAGCAGCTATCAGCAGGCTACTCCTGAAGCACTGCTTTAACATGCTTGTCCACCTCGATCGTCAGCATATCAACGTTTCCCGAGAGCCCCTGGCCTTCGAGATAAAGCTCGCTGCCCAGCAATTTAAAAGGATCAGCTGTCCGCACAATGCGTTGATCGGCCCTCCAGAACAGAGAATCGGTCGTCAGGAGATATCCCTCACTGGTTACGATCCTGACCTCGCGTGCGCCGCGGCGGATGGCCGCATCGCCTGTGACCGTGTCCAGCGTTGCAACCGCTCCCAGGAGCCGCGCTTCACGCCCGTTCGGAGCTACAAAGGTGATCTCGATATCCTTTAATTGCGCCTCTTTGTTTTCATACAGATCGGCGCTCCCGGCTACCATGCGCCACGAGACCCGGCCGTTCTCCGTCTCAACAAACCTGAAACCTTCCATGCTCATGAGCAGGCGGGTGCCGGATGCGGGCTGGAACAGCGTGGGCACGGCGAGTTCCGTACCGCGCAGCAGCGCATAAGCGCCGTAAAGTGCCGCACTGAGGACCAGGAAGACCCCAAGCGCTATAATGATACCCCTGTCTACATTTACATTCATGTCGTTTAAAAGGCATATGGCGGCCTCTCAAGCCGCCATATGCATAATTTATACCATAGGATGCCTTTGAAGTAAAGGCTAAATAATTTATGAACAGAAAAACACATGCTCTGCAGCTTGCTGTCAGTCCTTGACCGGTTTCCTGAGGGTTGCCAATTCCTTTTTTTGCTCCTCCACAAGCTTCTCGAGACGGACGACGGAGGATCTGTCGCGCACGACTGATTGAATAAAGCGCTTTCCCATCAGGGTGAGTTCCACAACGCTCACTTCGACCGGCACTACCGATCCATCGGCTTTTCTGAGGTCCCCCTGCCGCACCGTTTGCCGGTTCTGAACGGCCTCGGCAAGCAGCTGCTGCGCGGCACCCGGCATGACGAGGATCTCGAAGAGGTTCTTGTGAACAAGGTCATACTTCCCCAGTCCGGTAAATTGTACGGCCTGTTCGTTGGCAAAGAGAACATCGCCGTTCTCGGCAAGGACGAATATGGATTCGGCGGCATGTTCCACCAGGGTCCGGTAGCGCTCTTCAGACGACCGGAGCTCTTCGATCTTTTCCGCGACCCACTGCTCCAGTTCCATGTTCATCTTGCGAAGCTCGGTCTGCAAGTCCTCGTTCTGGACCGTCGTCGAAATAATGCCCGCCAGGGTGGTGAAAAAGTTGATCTCTTCGTCGCTGAAGTTCTTTGCCTTGCTGTACAACACCTCGATCGCCCCGACCAGAGCGCCGTTCGAGTAGACGTAGAGCGGCAGACAGTACACCGAGGTGTATTCGGAAAGCGTCAATTCCGGGAGCTCGCGAAAGCGCTGGTCCTTGGAGAAGTCTTTCAGCATGACCGGTTCGAGACGCCTGCCGACCCAGCCTTCGATCCCCTGGCCGAGCGGTATGCGTGTTTTTCCGACCGCGTGACCGCGATAACCATTCGTCGCCGCAAGCGCCAGCTCGTCCTTTTTCTTGTCATACAGAAAAACGAGACAGACGTCGGCCTCCATGGCCCTGGCCGTGATGTCCGCCACATCGTTCAGACGGTCCGGGAACAGGCGCGGTGAATTGGCCGCGTAATTCACATCATAGATGCCGAGGAACTTGATGAACAGATCGTCCTTCATATCGAGCAGCTCCTCCTGTTTCAGGTGCAGCTCGAGATTGGCGTCTTCAAGGCGGCGGAAGTAGGGAACGATCGTTCTCCGGTAAAAGCCGTAGGCCAGCAGCACGATGAGCGGCACGCAGAACAGCGAGAGCAGCACCAACCCCTGTTCTCCCCGCGCGGCGAATATTCCGGCCGCCCCCCCGGCTCCCGCTGCGGCAAGCGCCAGGGCAATAAGAACGATCAGGACCCCTTTCCGGTTGACGTCCGTCGGGCCCGGAGCAAGATCGGATTGCTGCATGGTTCATTCCTCCTGTGGGCGAACTGCGTATGCCCCTCTGCGTTGTCAGCCCTTGATGAGCCGGACAAGGTCGTGGACAGCATGGTCCATGGATTCCGGAATAGCTACATCCAGTCCCCGCTCCCGGAGCTTCAGGAACAGCTCGGTGAGCAGCGGGGGGTCGATATTAGAAGCTTTCAGCGCCTCGGCCTGCGAGAAGATCGCCGCAGGAGTGCCTGCCGTGAGCACACCCTTTCCCCGGGCCAGCACATAGACCCGGTCTGCGAACGCGGCCACCAGGTTAAGGTCGTGCGTGGACATGATGATGGTCATCCCTTCGCGGTGCCGTTCGTTCAAAAGAGTCACCAGCTCTCCCCGGGAGCGGGAATCAAGGCCCTCGAAAGGCTCATCCAGGATCAGCAGCTCCGGCTGCATGACCAGGGCGCCGGCAAGCGCCACTTTTCGTTTTTCGCCGCCTGACAAATAATGACAGATCTTGTCGCCCAACCGGCTGATCCCCAGTTCGGCCATGACCCGCTCCACCATCTGAGCGGTCCGTTCTTTATTATAGCCGTAGTTGCGGGGCGTAAAGGCGATATCGTCCCATACGGTGGGAGAAAGGATCTGGTCGTCGACGTTCTGAAGCAGCACGCCGATGCGCTCACGGACCGTATTGTATTTGAGGGCCGGGTTGATGTTGAAGACCGACACGCTTCCTTCATTCGGCGCGAGCAGGCCCAGGATGTGGAATAAGAGCGTGGTTTTGCCGGACCCGTTCCCGCCCAGGATCACCACGCGTTCGCCCCGGTTCACGACAAAGTCCAGACCGCAGATATGGATCTCCGTGGTGTCTGGGTAAATATGTTTCAGGCAGCTTACTTTTACGAGCGTTTCCATGCAATCCTTCATTCCCCGTATGCCGGAACAGTGAACGTCTAGCGCCAGACGAGTACGAGCGTCAGTACGATACTGCCGGTCCCGAGCGGCAGCCAGTCGTCACGGCGGAACCCGCCGGTGCCGGTCCGGGCCATGCTGCCATGATAGCCCCGCACCGCCATGACCGCATAGAGACGGGTAGCGCGCTCCACGGCTTTGACAAGCAGCATGGCAATGCCTTTCGATATATTTGCGCCGTTCTGGTAAATGCTTCCCGGCGAGAAACCGCCGCGGAGCCTTATGGACACCGCAAAGTTGTCCATCATATCGAGCAGGATAAAGAGCGTCCGGTAGGTCATGAACAACCCCGCGGACAAAAGCTCCGGAAGCACCGTGCTCAACAAGCCGAAGATCTTCGGATAGGGCGTGCTTACGATAAGGGTGAGCATGGCCAGCGCGGGCGTGACCGCCTTGAGGATCAACAGCGCATAGGCCATACCTCCACCCCGCAGGCTCAGGCCATAGAGCAGGGCGAATACCGCGGAATAGAGCGAGAGCGCTACGACCCTGAGCCAGGGGAGCCGGGACGACGCCACCTGGAGCAGCAGCACGACATACCCTGCCGCAAGGGGATAGGGATTATGCGTCATGACCGACGCCGTCACGACCAGGAGCAGGAAGATAACCTTGGAAAGCGCCGAGGCCCGGTGGAGCGGCCCGGAACCGCTGGCAGCCCAATAATCGATCCGTGCAACATCTATCATAACGGGAACCTCATGGCCCGGGAGACCGCTGCCGGTCATGCAGCCGGTGCTTCAGCAGGTCCGGCTTGACCTGAGCGACAAATTTCACGACCGCTCCGGTGACTGCAGCTTCAATGAGCCAGCCGATCGAACCAAGGGAAAGCACCACGATCGCGAAGGTTGAAATGGCGGGATCTGAAGCAGCCTCCGCATGGACCCCCTTCTCATGACCATGAAGCACGGCATCGACGTCAATGTGCGACACCGACACGATGCCGATCAGGAGCAGCGTGGTCGTGAGCAGCGTCAGCACCGTAACAACGGCGGCCCTCCAGAACACGGGCAGACGCCGCCCCATAAGGGAAAACAAGGCGTGTCCCAGCACTGTTTCAGCGCCGAGCAGCAGCGTGTTCAGCCCCACGACCGTGATCCCCCCGTGCCCCATCAGCGCCAGGATAAGGTTCGTTATGAATGCGGAGATAAAACCGAGCGCCGGACCGAGGAGGATGCCCGCTACCACCGAGAGGTTGATATGATACGCGATGGGGAGGATCTCCAGGCTCATGGAAACGAGCATCACCGCCGAGACAGCACCCAGCAGGGGGATCTTCTTCTTCGCATCCATGGACCGGAGGCTGAACAGACAGACCGACAGGGCAAGCGCCATGAGGAACAAACCGGAGAGCCAGAGCCAGACAGGCAGGATCCCGTCCGGAATATGCATATGTGTCATAGGGTGCGGCCCTTCCCCG
>Ga0154443_1077_pt1 | contig 26424 bp, 22 predicted proteins | sample RifGroC2_FD_105636 | JGI IMG/M metagenome (GOLD analysis project Ga0154443, IMG submission 105636) | Nitrospirae bacterium GWC2_56_14
GGATATCCCGACCGTGGACGGCATGGTCACGCTCACGCTGCCGCCGGGAGTGCAGTCGGGCCAGCAGCTGAAGCTTACGGGAAAAGGCGTGCCCCATCTGGGCGGCGGAGGTGTGGGCGACCACTATGCGACCATCAAGGTGGTTACGCCTGCCGGGCTGGGCGAACGAGGAAAGGAACTGCTCCGGGAGCTTGACAAGCTTCATCCCTCCAACCCGCGTCAGGATATGTCTTTTAAGGGCTTCAGGAAGAGAGCGTAGGTGAGGAGTACCTCTGCGGATGTGTGTGGCAAATTCAATTCAGCACTGAACACGGGGTGCATAATGATGGCTGAACGCAAACAACGGCTGTATATGATCAGTGTGGTGTCGGAAATGCTTGGCATCCATCCTCAGACGCTCCGGATCTATGAGCGCGAAGGTTTTATCAAGCCGTCGCGGAGCGGAGGGAATACGCGGCTCTATTCCGAGGATGACATCGAGAAGCTCGAAATGGTCCTGCGGCTCACGCGCGACCTTGGCGTCAACCTCGCGGGCGTTGAAGTGATCCTCTCGATGCGTGAGAAGATGGAGCAGATGCAGCGGAGCATGGAGGAGTCGATCAGGCAGCTCCAGGAAGAACTGTTCGAGATGCAGAGGCGGGAGGAGAGCAGGAAAGCAAGCGTACAGGTGAGAAGCATCGTGGTGAGAAGGGAAGAGTGAATCGATTTCGGATTGCGGATTGTGAAACCGAAGAAAAGATTTACCTGTCGGACTTTATGTTTTATTCCGAAATCCGCAATCCGAAATAAGAACCATTTTGGAGGGTTTACCATGGCACGGTATGACAAGTTCACCTTAAAATCACAGGAAGCAGTGCAGGCAGCGCAGGAGATCGCCGGCAAACTTCATCATCAACAGATCGAGACGGAGCACCTGCTCGCGGCGCTGCTGGATCAGACGGACGGCGTGGTGCTGCCGCTTCTGAAGAAGCTCGGTGTTGACCCCGGCAGGCTGAAGGCGGACCTCGACGGAGCGCTTGAACGGCTGCCCAGGATCGAGGGGCTGGTGCAGACCTATCTTTCACCGCGTTTGAACAAACTGTTCGAACGGGCGGAGCAGGAAGCCCAGAGGCTCAAGGATGAGTACATCAGCACGGAGCATCTGCTCATCGCCGCGGCTAACGGCGACGGCGCAGGGCGGGAAATCCTGACGCGCCACGGTGTGACCAGTGACGCCATTTTCACCGTCCTGGTGGATATCCGCGGCAGCCAGCGCGTGACCGACCAGAACCCCGAGGACAAGTATCAGGCCCTGACCCGCTACGGCAGGGACCTGACCGACATGGCGCGGCGCGGCAAGCTCGACCCGGTGATCGGCAGGGACGAGGAGATCCGGCGCGTGGTCCAGGTCCTGTCGCGGCGGACTAAGAACAACCCGGTACTGATCGGCGAGCCGGGCGTGGGCAAGACCGCCATCGCCGAGGGGCTGGCGCAGCGCATCGTGAGCGGCGACGTGCCTGAGGGACTGAAGAATAAGCGCGTCGTGGCGCTCGACATGGGCGCGCTCATTGCCGGCGCCAAATACCGCGGCGAGTTCGAGGACCGGCTCAAGGCCGTGCTGAAGGAAGTGACCGAAGCGCAGGGAGAGGTGGTCCTGTTCATCGATGAGCTGCATACCGTGGTCGGCGCCGGAGCGGCCGAAGGTTCCATGGACGCGTCCAACATGCTGAAGCCCGCACTGGCGCGGGGCGAGCTCCGGTGCGTGGGCGCGACGACGTTGAACGAGTACCGGAAATATATCGAGAAGGACCCGGCGCTGGAGCGGCGGTTCCAGCCGGTGCTCGTGCGCGAACCTTCGGTCGACGATACCATATCCATCCTGCGCGGTCTTAAAGAGCGTTATGAGGTGCATCACGGCGTGAAGATCAAAGACGCGGCGCTCGTAAGCGCGGCACTCCTGTCGCACCGCTACATCGCAGACCGGTTCCTGCCGGACAAGGCCATCGACCTCATCGACGAGGCCGCATCGAGGCTCCGCATGGAGATCGACAGCATGCCCATCGAACTGGACGAGGTGGAGCGGCGAATCCGCCAGCTGGAGATCGAGCGGGAAGCTGTCAAAAAAGAGACCGATCCCGCGTCGCGCGACCGGCTGGCGAAGATCGAGAAAGAGATCGCCGATCTGGCTGAAAAACGGGGCGGTCTGCGCGCGCAGTGGCAGGCGGAAAAAGAGGGCATCCAGAAGATCAGGACCATCAAGGAGCAGTTGGAGCAGGCGAAGATCGATGCCGAGAAAGCCGAGCGTTCGGGCGACCTGGGGAAAGCAGCAGAACTGCGGTACGGGAAGCTGATCGAACTGCAGAAGCAGCTTGCCGCTGAATCGGCAAAACTGAGCGAGACCCAGTCCGTGGCCAAGATCCTCAAGGAAGAGGTTGATGAGGAGGATGTGGCCGAGATCGTTTCCAAATGGACCGGCATCCCGGTAAGTAAAATGCTGGAAGGGGACATGCAGAAGCTGCTCCATATGGAGGACCGTCTCGGTCAGCGCGTGGTCGGACAGGATGAGGCTCTCGTCGCCGTGTCCAACGCGGTCCGGCGCGCCCGGGCGGGAATCCAGGACCCGAACCGGCCAATCGGCAGTTTTATCTTCATGGGGCCCACGGGCGTGGGTAAGACCGAACTTGCGCGGGCGCTTGCAGAATTCCTCTTTGACGACGAGCAGGCCATGATCCGCATCGACATGTCCGAATACCAGGAACGCCACACGGTATCGCGCCTCATCGGCGCGCCTCCGGGCTACGTGGGATACGAGGAGGGCGGACAGTTAACCGAGGCTGTGCGCCGAAGGCCTTACGCGGTAGTGCTCTTTGACGAGATCGAAAAAGCGCATCCCGAGGTGTTCAATACGCTTCTGCAGCTGCTCGACGACGGCAGGCTGACCGACGGCCAGGGGCGGACCGTTGACTTCAAGAACACCGTGATCATCATGACCTCCAACATCGGCAGCCAGTATATCCAGGACATCCAGAACGACGAGGAGGAAATGGGTCGGCGGGTCATGGAGGCCATGCGGCAGCATTTTAAACCGGAGTTCCTGAACCGCGTGGACGACATGATCATTTTCCACCCCCTGGACGCAGAAGTGCTCCGGCACATCGTCGTCATTCAGGTTGGTCTGGTGCAGAAACGGCTTGCGGACAAAAAGATCGAGATCGAGCTTACCGAAGGGGCCAAGGAACTTATGGCAGAAGAAGGCTTCGATCTGGTCTACGGCGCCCGGCCGCTCAAGCGGGTCATTCAGCGGGAGATCCTGAATCCCCTGGCAGCGAAGATCCTGTCCGGCGAGATACGGGAAGGTTCCCGCGTGATCATCGATCGGGACGACCGCCGGCTGTTGTTCAAGAGCCGGGCTGATGTCGTGGGAGTTTCCTAGCATTGTCATCCGTTGCAAGTCGGCAGCAATTCGCACAGATCTGTCAATGCTGAAGAACAGGAACCCAGAGGTTTTTTAAGACAGGGGAATGTGGTACGGGCCATTAATTCTATTTGCGCCGGAAGGGAAAATGGTATAGTATTGCATAACTTTTCCGTCCGGGAGCGGTCCCGGCTGAAGTGAAGAAGGTCGTGCATGCCCAGGAAACCGAAAGCCCCTAAAGATGCAATACCGGAAACCGTGCGGGATTTTAAACCGCTTTTTTACCGGAAGCTCATGGAAACGCATTTGTTCTATGAGGTGGGGAAGACCATCGCTTCCGAGCTTGAACCCTACGACCTCGTTCAGAAGGTCATCACGGCCGTTGGCAAAGCGGTCAACTTCGAGGACGCCGTCGTATACATGGTCAGAAAAGACATGACCGCGCTGGAGCCCTTTTATTTTCAAGGCCCCCTTTTCCGGGGCAGGGTCCTGGGCTCCATCTTTTTTGATAATGGAGCGCCCGGACAGATTGCGGCAAAGGGCGAGCCGCTTTTTTTAATGGACACCGCCGGATTCGAAGGGTTCATCCAGCATCCTGACGAGGATCGGAAGGTCGGGAGCTACATGGGTGTCGCTTTGAAAAACGAGACCCAGGTCGTCGGCATCATCGGTTTGAGCCACAGCAAACGCAATGCTTTCCGCATCGAGGACTTCGACCTGATCCGGACCATCTCCCATCTGATCTCGGTGGGGCTTGAAAAGGCCGAGCTGTTCAGAAAAACGCTGGATCTTGCGCGGGTCGACGAGTTGACGGGGCTGCTCAATTACCGGGTGCTGCTGGAAAAGCTCGAGGAAGAGGCGCGGCGGCAGGCGCGCACCGGCCGCGAGTTTTCCTTTATCATGATTGACATCGACGATTTCAAGCGGATCAACGACCGCTACGGCCACCTTGAGGGCAGCAGGCTGCTGGCTCAGATCGGGCCGGTGCTGCAGGCCTCATGCAGAAAAGACAGCACGGATATCTGCTTCCGCTACGGCGGCGAGGAGTTCTCGATCCTTCTGGGCGAGACCGGGATGGAGGAGGCCGCTGTTGTGGCGGAGCGCGTGCGGCGGAGCGTGGACGAGTATCCCTTTACCATAAAGGCGCTCCATCCGCAGGAGCCGGTGACGGTAAGCCTCGGCGTTTCCACCGTGGGGCAGGGCAACGAGAAATCCGTGGAGGAACTGGTGCATGAGGCCGACATTGCTCTGTACCGGTCAAAAGCAGAAGGAAAAAACAAGGTAACGTGTTATACCCGGGGCTGCGGCATGCCGGTGCGCGAGATCGATCCGGACCGCGGCTGAGCTAAAAGCAACCGAGCTGGCATGCCGTGATTTTTATCTTCAGCACATTGCAGATCTTGCCGATCTCGCTGACCGGGACCTTAAGCTCTTCCGCCAGTTCGTGGGCCTTTTCGCAGGACAACCGGTTATCAGCAGCGGCCTTTCTTACCACGTCGATGATGCTCTCTTGATCCATGATTCCTCCTAGTGCTTCTGCCTTCCTGCCTTCAGCCATATGGTATGCTCATAGTACACGAAGGATGATGCCGAGCGCAAGCAGGGAAGTGTCTGCCCGTTTGCAGGTTGAAACAGACGGATGCACAGATTCCGGGGTTGACTTGTCTTAAGCTCTTGGATAGAATGAACCATTCGTTTTACGAAGGAGGAATTGTACATGGCACAAATGTATGACGCGATCATCATCGGCTCCGGTCCGGCCGGCCTCACTGCGGCGCTGTATCTCGGCAGGGCCGGCCAGAAGTGCGTAGTGCTTGAAAAGGATTTTGTCGGCGGCTATACCGCCAAGATCTCCCATATTGAGAACTATCCCGGGTATGAGACCATCAATGGCATGGACCTTACCCAGATCATGGCAAAGCAGGCCGAGAAATTCGGCGCGACGATCATCTATCCGGTGGAAGTCGTGGACATGGAACTTACGGGCGAGCTCAAGCGCGTGCGCACCCGCGACGAGGTCTATGAAGGGCACGTGGTGATCATCGCCATCGGCGTGGCCAGAAAGAAGCTTGAAGTTCCCGGCGCCAAGGAATTCCTCGGCAAGGGTGTGTCCTACTGCGCCACCTGTGACGGCAACTTCTTCAAGGGCAGAAAGGTCGCGGTGGTCGGTTCCGACAACGAGGCTGCGGAGGAAGCGCTTCACCTGGCCGACCTTGCCGAGAAGGTCACGGTGGTGCCGCACAAGGAGCTTGATATCGTGAGCGCGGTCATGGCCCGGCTCAAATCCAAGCCGAACGTGGAGATCCTTCCGCCGGCAAAGATCCATGCTGTCGTGGGCGATGAACTGGTCACGGGTCTCAAGATCAGCCGCGACGGCACCGAGGCGGTGCTGGGACTCGAAGGCGTATTCATCGCCATGGGCTCCACCCCCATCTCGCAGCTTATCCTGAAAGCGGGCGGCCTGACGGACGACCGCGGCTGTTTGATCGTGGACAAGCACCAGCGCATGAACCTCGACGGAGTATTCGCTGCCGGCGACTGCACCTGCGGTGGGATGCAGATCGTTGCCGCGGCGGGCGAAGGGTCTGTTGCCGGGATGCGGGCCGCATCGTATGTGCGCAAGATCAAGGCGAAGGCGGAAGGAAAGTAGCAATGCAAAGTGCAAATTGCAAAGTGCAAAGTAAAAAGTTCAAGGTGACGGCATTTTACAATTTAAATTTTGCACTTTGCACTTTGCACTTTTCGATTGAGACGGTGTCTTTCACATGACCCTCAAGGACATGCTCGGCCGAACCGGCGTGATATCCCGGGAAGAAGCGCTCAAAGCGCTCGATCTGCACCTGACCATCGCCCCCCTGGCATCGGAAGAGCTTTCCATCAGCCTGTCCCTCGGCAGGATCGTCGCAGAAAAAATCACCTCGCCTGAAGACCTCCCGGAGTTCGATCGTTCCACCATGGACGGGTTCGCAGTGCGGAGCGCTGACACCTTTGGCGCGGCCGAGTCGCGGCCTGCGCTGGTGACGATCGTGGGCGATATCGCCATGGGCACCATGCCCGACCGCGTCCTGTCTGTCGGCGAGGCCATGAAGATCGCGACCGGCGGCGCGCTTCCAAAAGGGGCCGATGCCGTGGTCATGCTTGAACAGACCCAGGCAGTTGATGCCGGACAGATCGAAGTGGTGAAGCCTGTTGCACCGCTGGAGAACGTGGTCCAGACCGGCGATGACATCAAAAGGGGCGAGGTCATCCTGAACCGGGGCCACCGGATGCGGCCGCAGGATATGGGCGCGCTGGCAGGCGTCGGCATCACGCGTGTCCGCGTTTTTGAAAAGCCAAAGGCGGCGATCATCAACACCGGGAATGAGGTCGTGCCCGCCGATTTTGCACCCGCTCCCGGCCAGGTGCGCGATATCAATTCCTATAATCTCGAAGGGCTCATTTCGCAAGCAGGCTGCATCCCGGTCAAGAAGGGCATTATTCCAGATGAATACGGGCGGTTGCGCGAGGCGCTCGACGCCGCTCTCCGGGACTGCGATCTTGTTCTGATGACCGGCGGCAGTTCCGTGGGTACCATGGACCTGACCGCCAGGGTGATCAATGATCTGGGCAGGCCCGGCGTGCTGGTGCACGGCGTTTCTATCAAGCCGGGCAAGCCGATCATTATGGGCGTCCTCAATACGCTGGCAAAGCAGGTGCCGGTGTTCGGTCTTCCGGGACATCCCGCCGCGGTCAGCATCTGTTTTGAAGTGTTCGTAAAGCCGGTCCTTGAACGGATGACCGGAGAAATTCCCCATCCCGCGCTTGCGGGCGTCTCTCCCTATCGCAGCGTGAAGGCGAAGCTGGCCAGGAGCATTTCCTCCTCCCCGGGGCGCGAGGACCATGTGCGGGTCACGCTCGAGAAGATGGACGACGGCCTCTTGGCCAGGCCCGTGTTCGGTGCCTCCGGGCTTATCAGTACACTGGTCAATGCAGCGGGTACGGTCGTGGTGCCGGTCAATAAGATCGGGATCGAGGTCGGCGAGGAAGTGGACGTGAGGTTGTTTTGATGAAATTCAAGCAAAAAAAATATCTCGATAATCTACCGCTCGCTGAGGCTATCGCGAAGTACGGTGATGCGCTGAAAAGAACGAATATCAGCAGGCCGCTTGCAGGAGAGCCTGTTCCGGTCGGTGATGCGCTGGGGCGCGTTACGTCGGAAGCGGTTATCGCCAAGCTTTCTTCGCCCTTCTATCATTCCGCTGCCATGGACGGCTACGCGGTCCGGTTCCTCGACACCTTCGGAGCAAGCGAGACCCGACCGAAACGGCTCAGCATTCCGGCGCAGGCCATTGCGGTCGATACGGGCGACCCCATGCCCGATGGATATGACGCCGTAATCATGATCGAGGACGTGGAGAAGATAGCCGGATCGGAGCTGGAGATCCTGAAGCCAGCGACACCGTGGCAGCACGTGCGGCTCGTGGGTGAGGACATCGTTGCTACGGAGCTGATCATCTCTGAGAACCATACGATCCGGCCTGCGGACATGGCAGCCATGATCGCCAGCGGACATACCACGGTCATGCTGCGCAAAAGGCCGGTGATCTCCATCCTGCCGACCGGGTCCGAATTGGTGGACCCCGGCAGCGAGCTCAAAAAAGGCGATATCATCGATTTCAACTCGACCATGCTTGCGGCCATGGCAATGGAGTGCGGGGCCCATGCGGTCCGCAGGAGCATCGTAAAGGATGACGTTGCACTTCTCAAACAGTCCATTCTTGATGCTCTTTCCGGCTCAGACCTGGTGGTGATCAACGCGGGTTCGTCCGCAGGCAGGGAGGATTTTACCGCTGACGTCATCGCCGAGCTTGGCGAGGTCCTGGTGCACGGGGTGGCCATCAAGCCGGGCAAGCCCGTGATCCTCGCCATTGTGCAGGGAAAGCCCGTGATCGGAATTCCAGGATATCCGGTCTCTGCGGCGCTTACGTTCAATCTCTTTGTAAAACCGCTGCTCTATGCATTGCTGGGACTTACCCCGCCCGCTTCGGAAACCATTTCGGCCAAATTGAGCCGCCAGGTGGCGTCCTCACTGGGCGCCGAAGAGTTCATCCGCGTGAAGGTCGGCAGTGTCTCGGGCAGCCTGATCGCGACGCCGGTGACGCGGGGGGCGGGCGCGCTCATGTCGCTGGTCCGCGCCGACGGCGTTCTGCGCGTTCCGGCGGGAAACGAAGGCATCGGCGCCGGGCAGGATGTCCAGGTGGAGCTTTTCCGGTCTCCCCGCGACATCAGGAACACCATTGTCTGCATCGGCTCCCACGACAACGCGCTCGATGTGCTTGCGAACTTCCTGAAGAAGAAACACCCGGAGCTTTCCCTTTCATCCGCCCACGTGGGCAGCATGGGCGGCTTGCTGGCGCTCAAGCGGGGGGAGGCCCATTGCGCGGGCACCCATCTGCTCGATGAGGCGACGGGCGAGTATAATGTGAGCTCCATCAAAAAACTTCTTCCCGACACCAGGGTCGTGCTGGTGAACCTCGTGCACCGCACCCAGGGCTTCATCGTCCCGAAAGGGAACCCCAAAAACATCCGGGGGTTCGAGGATCTGGTGCGTGACGACGTCACGTTCGTGAACCGTCAGACCGGGGCGGGCACGCGGCTCTTGACGGACCTGTATCTGAAACGATTAGCAATTGACCCGTCGAAAGTAAAGGGGTATCATCACGAGGAATATACGCACATGGCGGTGGCAGCGGCCGTGTTGTCCAATGCCGCCGACACCGGTCTTGCTGTGCTCTCGGCTGCCCAGGCGCTGAACCTCGATTTCGTCCCGGTCGGGAGCGAGCGGTATGATCTGGCCATCCTGGAACGATACTATACCGACCCGCTGTTCCAGGCGCTGCTCGGCATCATCCGAGACGACACCGCATTCCGCGATCAGATCAAGAGCATGGGCGGCTATGACGTGAGCGATATGGGAAAAGAGCTCGGGAGATTCTGAGCCGGACCCAATACTCAACATTCAGAACGGCACTGGTTATAGATCATCTCATAAAAAATCATTTTCTGACCGCGGAGACGCGGAGGCACGGAGAAAAGCTTTTTTGTTCTAAGTACGCTCTTCTCTGCGTCTCAGCGCTTCAGCGGTAGATTTTTAGTTCTTACGATTTCCTCATATCGAATTTTGATCAAATTAACGGAGGTACGTGAATGTTCGCACTGGCGGTAAGTACGACACCGGGGATGGGAAGCGGCATCGTCGGTCTGTTTCTGGAATCCGGCTGGATGGGCAAGGCGATCGCAGTGATCCTTATGGGGGTCTCAGTCGTGACCTGGGCCATGATCCTTATGAAGTATCAGTACTTGCGGAAGGCGGAACAAGAGTCGAAGCTGTTCATGACGGAGTTCCGCAGGACCAAGGACGCTCAGGAGCTCTTGAAGTATGCCGAGAAAAAGAAATTCAGCCCCATGGCCACGCTGTTTCGGGAAGGCTACCGGGAAGCCGAATCCATCGTCAAGTCGCTGCCGAACAATACGGTGACCGATGAGGACCGCAAGATGCTGGGCGAAGAGATAGAACGGGCGCTCAAGGTCACGACCCAGGACGAGATATCGTACATGGAACGCTATCTGGCGTTCCTCGGCACTGCCGGCACCGTAGGCCCGCTGCTCGGACTTTTCGGTACGGTCTGGGGCATCATGGACGCTTTTTACAGCATCGGACTGAAGGGGTCGGGTGACATCAGCGCGCTGGCGCCGGGACTTGCGGAAGCGCTCATCAACACCTCCATGGGGCTGTTCGTCGCCATTCCCGCGGTGATCGCCTACAACTACTTTGCCGAGAAGATCAGGGGCATCGCGACCAGGATGGACTCCTTCTCCATGGAGTTCCTGAGCTTCATTCAGCGGACGCTGGTGCGGAGGCAGCCATGAGCTTCGAGCGCAGGAACAGCACCATCATGCGTGAGCTGAACCTGGTCCCGCTCATCGACGTGCTGCTCGTGGTGCTGTTCTTCTATATGATCCTTTCTCCCATGATGAGCCGGGGGCTCGACGTGAACCTGCCGAAGTCCGGGGCCAATACGGTCAAGCCCGAGGACCGTATCGTGCTGACCGTCACCCGCGCGCAGGAGCTGTTCGTGGAAAAAGAGCGCGTGGACATCAGCCGGCTCCGGGACGTGCTCGACTCGATCCGCAAAACGCAGCCGCAGATCAACGTGTATCTCCGGGCCGACCGTGATGCGCCCTACGGCGCCGTGGTGCAGGTGATGGATATCGTAAAACGGGCGGGTATCGACCGTCTCGGTATGGTGACCGAGCCGGCAGCCGGAGGCGAGACCGGCAAATGAGGCTGATCCGCTGGAAAAGGATCGGACAGTCGGGTCAGGAACTGGTAGCAGCCGTACTTTTTTCATTCGTCATTCACGGGCTCCTTATTACCGCAGTCCTGTTGTTCAGCCTTGTAGCCTCCCCGAAGGTCTCGGTCCCGATCTCCTACCAGGTCATGCTGGTGAACGCTCCGGCCGCGGTCGACCAGGCGCTGCCCCAGGAAACCGCGCCCCAGCCGCCGAAACCGGCAGAGGCGCCGGCGCCGAAAAAAACAGAACCCAAAGCACGTTTTGCAGCACCCAGGGCAAAACCTCCGGCAGCTGCAAAGAGCTCCATGCCCGATCTGAGCGTATCAAAGAATCCGAAAAAAAAGATAGATGAACAGCCTGAAACCGCAGCGGAAAAAGAACAACCGGCTCCTTCCGGGTCAGCTTCCCCTGCTGGAACGGCCGCGAATAAAGAGGCGGTGGCGGTTTCCGCGGGACCGCAAAACCAGCTTCCCGGCCTTTCAAGCTACCTCCCCCTGGTGCGCGAGAAGATCGCCCGCAACTGGAACCCCCCGCCGGGTGTCAGGGAAGCCAAGTCCAAGGTCATGTTCCGGATACTCCGTTCGGGCAGGGTGGGTGATGTGAAGCTTCAGGAGTCGAGCGGGAACTTCTATTTCGACCAGGCGGCAAACCGTTCGATCCTCTCGTCGAGTCCTTTTCCGCAACTGCCGGACGAGTATCCCCGGGAATATTTAGAGATCAGCGTTGATCTGGCGGAGAAAAATTGAAAAGGTCGGTTAAGTTTACCTGAACCCTGTACCCTGACCCCCGTACCCTGAATTCATGATTATGAAACCTATCCTTACAATAGTAACGTTCTGTATGCTGATGGCAGCAGCGGCTCCCGTCCATGCCGAATACTACCTCGGCGTGATCCAGGGCGAGGCAAAGAAGATCCCCATTGCCGTGCTTGCTGTCGTGGATGAGGCCGGCGCTCCGGCGCTTCGTGACGAGGTGTTGGGCGTGCTCCAGGCCGATCTGCGCCGTTCGCAGATCTTCGATGTGCTGGACCCGAAAAAGCTCGATATAATCTACCTCGGCCCACAAGAGCCGTCTGTTGAGCTCGTAAAGCGAGGCGGCACCTTCGGACTGACCGGCGTGGTCTGGGCGTCCCTGCAGCGCAACGGGACATCGCTCCGCTTGAAAGGCAAGGTTTATGACGCAGCTTCAGGTACAATACTGGCAAGCGTGCAGTTCAATGGCGGGGCTGATTCCGTCCGCCGCCTTGCCCATTCCCTTGCCGACGAGATCGTAGCCCGGTATACGGGCGAGAAGGGCATTGCCCGGAGCCGCATCGCCTATGTAGCTGACAAGACCGGGAACAAGGAGCTGTACGTCATGGACTATGACGGCAAGAACGCTCTGAAGGTCACGGCGGACCGCTCGATCTGTCTGTCTCCCGCCTGGAGCGCAGACGGAAAGATCCTTGCCTATGTATCGTACCGGGACAAGAACCCCGATCTCTTCGGTCTTGACCTGGGAACAGGGAAGCGATGGAAGATATCGGGGGCCGAGGGGCTGAACATTTCGCCGGCCTGGTCGCCTGACGGCAAGCGGTTGGCAGTGGCGCTCAGCAAGGACGGAGGCGCTGAGATCTACACGATGACCCGCGAAGGCCGCGATCTGGAGCGGCTTACCTTCGGCATCTCCGACAATGTGGCGCCTTCCTGGGCGCCGAACAACCGGGAGATCGTTTTCAATTCCGGAAGAGCGGGATCGCCGCAGCTCTATATCATGGGCGTCGACGGCACCAATGTGCGGCGCGTGACCTTCGAGGGCAACTATAACGCATCACCGAACTGGTCGCCACGCGGCGACCGCATCGTGTTCGTCTCCCAGGTCGGGGGACTCTTCAAGATCGCAACGATCAATCCCGACGGCTCCGAACCACGCCTGCTGAGCAGCGGCCCGGGGAACGACGAGAACCCGTCGTGGTCCCCCAGCGGCCGGCAGATCGTATTCAGCTCGACCCGCGGGGGCAGGTCCAATATCTATATCATGAACGCCGACGGCACGGACCTGGAGCGGATCACGCCGAACGACGCCAATTACTCGTCGCCTGCATGGTCTCCCTGAGGCAGGGGACGTTTTTTCGGCATCGGCCGGACGCCGTGATGCCGCGCCGGACAATGACCGGGTATGCCATACTGAGGCGTTTCCCTGCGGAGGAACAGGGCATCCTGCGATGGCAGCCGCCGCTCTGAGAGGAGCCGTATCCATGGACCTGCATAAACCCGTAACGATCCTGCTGGTGGAGGATGATCCCGGACACGCCCTGCTCATTGAGAAGAACCTTCGCCGCGCCGGGATAACCAACACCATTATCGCGCTCGACAATGGCCAGCGAGCCGTTGACTACCTGTTCAGCAAGGCGGGGTACGAGAACGATCCCCATCCGGCGCCGTTCCTCATCCTGCTCGACCTCAACCTTCCGGTGCTTGACGGATACCAGGTCCTGAAGATCATCAAACACGATCCCCGCACCAGACAGATCCCCGTTGTTGTCCTGACAACAACAGACAACCCGCAGGAAATATCCCGGTGCTATGAACTGGGATGCAATGTCTATGTCACGAAACCGGTGGAGTACGATAAATTGTCCGATGCCATACGGATGCTCGGTTTGTTCCTCACCATCGTCAAGGTCCCGGAAAAGGAATAAGGGCACGGGTGGGGTGAGGCTGTTCTCATGCAGCAGAATGCCAGGGGGCGTCAATGAGCGAAAAACGGTACAAAGGACTGTCGATCTTTTCCCAGCTCCTGATCGCTTTCATGGTCGTTGTCGTCATTATCAGCGGGCTGTTGACCGCTGTCTATTACACGTTCAGCAAACGGCATATTGAACAGCAGACCATTGAAAGCCTGCTGCAGCAGTTCGTGATGGTCAGATATCATTTTAACGACGAGATCCGGGACGAGCTTTCCAGCGACCTGCGCATGCTTGCGGCAAACCCTACCTTGGACGATTTCATCGGGGCCGCAGGCCCGGAACGCGAGATCGCCGAGCGCTCCGTCGAGCGGCTGTTTCGCGAGTCGCTTCGCTATTTTTCTTCCTATCAGAACATTTCGCTTCTGGATGCATCGGGCAGCGAGCTGATCACGGCCGGACGAAGCGGACGCACGAAGCCGGCCGGGAGTCCCGGCAGAAACCGCGTGTTTGCGGAGCTTAAAACCGCAGTGCCTGGTACAATTCGCGCATCTCATCCGGAAAAAGATCCCCACGGGCAGGTCTTTTTTTCCATCGGCATTGACAAAACAAGCGTAGTTGCCGGGAAAATTCATGGCAGCCTTATTATCGACTACCGGCTCGATGAATTCCTCGAGTACCTCGACGCCATAAAAATATTGGGTGATAATCCCCTCTGGGCCTTCACTTCCGACGGGACGGTGCTGAAACAACCCGAGCATCTGCAGGCGATGTTCGATCCCCGGCCCCATTTCCGCAGGGAGGTGGCGCAGGACCGGACCCTGCTGGTCGTTGAGGGAGGCTTGCTGGTGTACCAGGATTTTTTCGTTACGCCGGACGCGCCGCTGCTGCGGGTGGCCATCAGCATCCCGAATGCGCTCCTGCTTGACGATATCCGGTCCATGCTCAGGTTTGTGTTCATCGTGTTCCTGCTTCTCCTTGCGGTATCGACGGTGATCGCCTATTATGTCTCCCGCTATTTTTCGCGGCCCATTGTTCTGCTCGCCCATGCCGCGGACCGGTTTGCGCATGGGGACCTCTCGGCAAAGGTGGACACGAGAACGACAGGCGAGATGCAGATGCTTGTTCAGAACTTCAATCGCATGGCTGCGGATCTGGAACGGACGACGGTTTCCCGGGATTACATGGACAATATCGTCTCCAGCATGATGGATACCCTCATTGTGGCCTCGCCGCAAGGCACGATCACCCGGCTGAACGAGGCGGCCTGCTTTTTGCTGGGGTATCAGGAGCAGGAACTGATCGGGCAGCCGTTTACCCTCGTTCTTGGCGGAGCATTGGGAGGCACGGACGAGGTGATCGGGGACGTGCTCGCCCGGGGATCGATCAGCAACCAGGAGCGGTGGTACCGGGGAAGCGACGGGAGAAGGATCCCGGTGCTCTTCTCGGCGTCGGTCCTGCGCGATGCGCAAGGCCTGGTGGAGGGAGTTGTCTGCGTTGCCCAGGACATCACCGAGCGCAAGCGGGATGAGTCACAGCTCAAGAGCTATTCGGAAGAGCTGGCCCTGATCAATGACGACCTCCGGAATTTCGCCTACATCGTATCGCACGACCTTCGCGCGCCGCTCGTCAACATCAGAGGTTTTTCCGATGAGCTTATCTACAGCATCAGAGAGCTGACGCCGATGCTCATGGCTTATCTCGACCGGTTCGACGACGAGCAGCGTCGCAAGTATCTCGCCGTCATCGAGAAAGACATCCCCGAAGCGCTCCAGTTCATCGGGACATCGGTGAGCCGGATGGACAACCTTATTACCGCCATTCTGAAGCTCTCGCGCGTCGGCAGGCGCAGGTTGAACCCGGAACCGATCCAGACCACTGTTTTCGTGCAGGGGATCCTGAACTCGCTGGCGCATCAGATCGAAAGCCGCCGGATCCAGGTCGTGGTGGAGCAACTTCCGGACATCATAACGGACCGCACCGCCCTGGAGCAGATCTTCGGCAATCTCCTGGATAATGCCATAAAGTACCTAGCTCCCGGCAGGCAGGGGCGCATTGTCGTCGGCGCCGAGCACGACGGAAAGGACATTGTTTTTCATATCTGCGATAACGGGCGGGGGATGGCAAGCGAAGACGTTCCCAAGGCCTTCGATATTTTCCGCCGCGTGGGACCCCAGGATGTGCCGGGAGAAGGCATGGGGCTGGCCTATGTCAAGACCCTCTTGCGGCTGCTGGGCGGACGCATCTGGTGCGAATCCCAGGCGGGCGTCGGAACGACCTTCAGTTTTTCGGTCCCTGCCGCCCCGTCCGAACCGGAGGACGTGAAGGGGGAGGCCGACCGTATCCAGGGAACATCCGGCGGCGCTCCTGCCGGTTCGGGCACAACCGCTCCGTTTACCTGACCGGCAGAGTATGATATCTTTATCAAGACGATCTGCAGCGCAGCAGGTTCCTTTATATTCTGATTACCTTCAAAGGGAGTAACGTCCGTGGCTGATATTATGGTAACCCATGTTTTGTATATGGAGGATGACCCGGGTCTTTCCATCCTGCTGCAGAAGGGACTGACGCGGAAGGGGTTTGTCGTCGATACGGCGGTGAACGGCGAGGACGGGCTGCAGAAGGTCGCTGCAGGCAGGTTTGATGTGCTGCTCGTCGACTATAATATGCCGTTCCTCGGCGGACTCGATGTTATCCGGATCCTTGGCGAACAGGGGTCCTCGCTCCCGATCATCATGGTCACGGGAGAGGGAAACGAATCCCTGGCGGTCGAGGCGCTGAAACTCGGAGCCGCCGATTATGTGGTGAAGGACGCCGAGATGCGGTACCTGGAGCTGCTCCCTGCGGTCATCGGCCAGGTGCTCTACAAACAGCAGCTCGTCAAAGAGCATCGTACTATGCAGGAAAATCTGCGGGAGAGCGAGGAACGGTATCGCCGCCTGGTCGAGCTTTCACCGGACGGCATCGCCATCCATAGCAAGGGACGCTTCTCCTTTGTCAATCCCGCCGGCGTGCGGATCCTCGGCGCCGTACGGGCGGAACAATTGACCGACCGGTCGCTCTACGATGTCGTACATCCCGACTATCAGGCCATTGTGCGCTCGCGGATGCAGCGGCTGGAAGCGCAGCCCGGGAGCGCTCCCTGGATCGAGGAGAAATTCATCCGGATCGACGGAGCGGTCATCGATGTCGAGGTTGCCAGCATCTCCTTCTCCCTGGAAGGAAAACTTACCTTCCAGACGATCTTCCGCGATATTACCGAACGAAAACAGGTGGAGCAGCGGCTCGAACATCTGGCGCTCTATGACCCGCTCACCGGATTGCCGAACCGGGCATTGTTCTTCGACCGTATGGGCCAGCTCCTGTCGCTGGCAAAACGGAACCATTTTGTGCTTGCCCTGCTCTATATGGACCTGGACCATTTCAAAAAGATCAACGACACGCTGGGCCATGAAGCAGGCGACCTGCTGCTGCAGGAGGCATCAAAACGCATGGCGTCCTCCACCCGGAGGGCGGACACGATCGCGCGCATGGGCGGCGACGAGTTCATCGGCATCTGCGGCAGGATCACGGCCGCCGAGGACGCGGTGGTCGTGGCCCGCAAGATCGTTGACGTTCTTTCCGAGCCCTTTGACCTCAAGGGCCATCGATGCTCGATCAGTGCGAGCATCGGCATCAGCCTCTATCCCGCTGACGGCGATGACGCCGAGATCCTGCTGAACAAGGCGGACCAGGCCATGTACCGCGTGAAGCAGGGCGGCAAAGGCGGGTATTTATTGTTCAGAGATATGCCTGCCGCCACTTCCTGAAGCGCTCTGCAGCACCTGCCGTTCCGTTCATCGCCCGGCCCTGCCTCTGCTGACGCCCCACCTCCTCCGTGCTATACTATAAGTGAAATATTTCTCAGTCATATCAGGACGGTTTGTGTCCTCAATGCTATTGGTCAGGTGGGCGGAGTTCAAGCCGACACCCGTCAGAGTGTGGGAGATCAGGCCATGCCGCATTTCGGATTAATGAATGAACAGGAACTGGGACCGGTTGCAGGCCCGCTGCAGCGGGCGAGGCTGCATCTGCGGGGCGGCAAAAGAAGACTGCGCCAGGGAAAGGTCTCTGCAGGTATTGTCACGCTGTACGATGCGCTGGAAGGAGCCATGCTCTCCTATGCCGAATCGCCTGATACGGGGCCGCGGCTTCAATTCCTGCCCGGAGAGCGCATCCACGACAGCAAGGTACTGTATGCCGTGCTTGTCCGGTCCAAGGTGCTGAACGGGGCCTTTGATTTCGAGGCTTTTGACCAATTGACCGAGAAGGCATTGTATCAGGAACTCGACGGCTATGACACGCGGGACCTGCTCGTTGGCGTCGAATCGGTCATGACACAACTCGGGGTCCTGCCCTTTGACGAAGCGGGGCTGCCGCCGGAAGACCCGAAGACCTTCTAATTTCTGGATTGCGGATTTCGGACATCGTGGTCTGTGACCATTGCGGATTGAAAAAACTATGAACCATCTCGTAAACGAACGATCGCCCTATCTGCGGCATGCCGCGAACCAGCCTGTTGACTGGCGGCCCTGGTCCGATGAAGCCTTCGATCTGGCGCGTCAGGAGGACAAGCCGGTCTTTCTGAGCACCGGCGCGGTTTGGTGCCACTGGTGCCACGTCATGGCGAAGGAAACATTTCAGGATGAAGAGATCGCCCGGATGATGAACGAGCTCTTTATCTGCGTCAAGCTTGACCGCGACGAACGGCCCGATATAGACCGGCGCTTTCAGCAGGCCGTAGCCGCCATGGGAAGCGGCAGCGGGTGGCCCCTTTCCGTTTTCCTCACTCCGGACCGGCATCCTTTTTTCGGAGGCACCTACTTTCCGCCCGAGGACCGGTATGGCCGTCCGGGTTTCAAGTCCGTGCTGAGGTCGGTCAGCGGGTTCTATCACTCCCAGCGGGGAGAGGTTGAGGACTATGCCGGCCGTCTCAGGGAAGCGCTGATGCCCGACCGGGTCCAGCCGGGCGAGCTGAGGAAGCAGTCATTAACGGATGCGGTGACAGCGATCCTGACGCAATATGATCCGAAGAACGGCGGTTTTGGCTCCTCGCCAAAGTTCCCCATGCCGGGGGCCCTGGAATTTCTGATCCGCCGGCATGCCCTGATGCTGGACGGAACATTCGTCGAACTGGCCGTCAGAAAAACGCTGGAGAGCATGGCGTGCGGCGGATTCCATGACCAGCTGGGCGGCGGATTCCACCGGTACTCCGTTGACGAGGCGTGGATCGTACCGCACTTTGAAAAGATGGCCGACGACAATGCCTGGCTGCTCAGGAACTATATCGATGCCTTTGCCCGGTTCGGTGATGAGCGGTTCAAAGAGGTGGCTCTCGGCATCATCCGGTACAGCCGCGAGGTCCTGTCCGATCCTGCGGGCGGGTTCTTTGCCAGCCAGGACGCGGATGTAACGCCCGATGACGAAGGAGGGTACTTCACCTGGACCGATGACGAGTTCCGGTCCGTCCTGACCGTTGAAGAGCATGGAGTGCTTTCGCGGCTCCTGCTCGATCCGCGCGGAGCCATGCACCACGATCCATCGCGGCAGGTGCTCTTTGCTGCCCGGGAACCGCGGGATATCGCCCAGGAGCTTTCACTGCCCTTTGATGACGTGGAGCGCATCATCGCTCGCGGGAAAGAAAAGCTCCTTCGTGCCCGGAACGACCGTCCTGCGCCGTTCATCGACCGGACGCTCTACACTTCCCTGAACGGCCTGTTCATTGCGTCCTGTCTCCGGGCGGCCCGCGTGCTTCCTGACCCCTGGCTCCTGGAATTTTCGCTTGCCAGCCTGAGCCGCATCCTGCAGGAGCATTACCACGGCGCCGGGCTCCTGCATACCGCCGGGGTCCCCGGTATTCTCGACGATCACGTTCACCTGGTGGAAGCCTTGATCGAGGCCCATGAAATGACGGGTGATCCGCGGCATCTCTCGCAGGCCCGGGAGCTGATGGATCTCACGCTCACCAGGTTCCAGGACAGCGAGGGAGGGTTCTTCGATACAGCGCAGGAGGTTCTGGGAACGCGGCTCAAACGAATCGACGATATCCCGCACTCGTCCGCCAACAGCACGGCCGTTACGCTGCTGCTCAAGCTCCATCGCCTCACCGGTGAGGACCGGTACCAGGAGGCTGCCGGCAGGGCGCTTTCGCTCTTCACGCATGCTGCCGCGGAGATCGGGATACACGCCGGCGCCTATTACGGAGGGCTCGACGCCTGGTTCCACCTTCTGACGCTCACCGTGGAAGCACCTCCCGGGGGCATGCTCGCGCGAGCGGCCCGCAGATTCGGCGGGACCTCTGCCGTCATTCGGTACAACGAAGATCACGGCCGCGTGCTCCCCTGTCTGGGCACGCTCTGCGGCGAACCGATCACCGATCCCGGGGCGCTTGCCGAAAGCGTCAACAAACTGCACCTGCGGGGTGTTTAGTGTGGATTAAAATGCACGATCCATTATCCTGTGCTATGATAGATGCATTCGTAAAAAGCCATGATCTGCTGCGGGCCGGAGAACCGAAGTATGTACTTTGAAGAGAGAAGGCTCTTCTCAGCGGCCTGTCCGCGGGGAGTCGGCACATGAGGGCCCTGGTTACCGGCGGTACGGGATTTATCGGCAGCCGGGTCGTCGATCTCCTGCTGAAGCAGGGACAGGTCGTCCGGCTTTTTTCGAGGCAGCGGGAGCTCCCCAGCCGCCTCCAGGGCAAACGGGTGACGCTCTATCACGGAGACCTGCGCGACCCCGCGTCGCTCCTCGATGCCATGGAAGGCATGGACGTCGTGTACCACCTGGGCGAGATCCGGAACACCTCGCGCCATGCGGCTGAAATGAACGTGCGGACCCTGGAGTGGGTCGTGGACGAGCTCGCGCAGGCGGGCATTGAACGGATCGTGTTCGTCAGTTCCTTGAGTGTTGCCGGGATCCCTTCCCGGGTGCCGGCCACGGAGGAGACAAAACCTGCTGCCCTGCTGAATGACCATTACACCTGGTACAAGCGGACCTGTGAGAAGCTCCTTGCCGACCAGTCCAATGCCGCATCGGTCGTCATACGGCCCGGCGTGGTCTATGGCAAGGGCTCGCGCTATCTGGAACGCCTGGTCGCGTCGGTGCAGCGCCTCGGCCCCCACGGTTTTCCCTTCATCGGCAACGGCATGCAGGTCGCTCCCTTCGTGCATGTCAATGATCTTGCCGCGGCCATCTGCCTTGCGGGAACGCGGACCCCTGCCGTTTGCCAGGTCTTCAACATCACCGACGGCCTGCATCACAGCTGGTTCGATTTTTTCAAGGCCATTGCCGATGCATCGAACAAAAGGTTCAGGATCATTCCCGTTCCGCCGCTTCTGATGCGAAGGCCCGCGCAGTGCCTTGATCTTTTTCTCGGGCTGTTCGGGGTGAAGCTTAGCCTGAACAATTACGTGCGGTACCTGGCTTCGAACATCCTGTTCGATCCTGCCCGGGCAAGGGAACTGCTGGGATGGAAACCGCAGGAAGATTTTTACCGGAGTGTGGAAGACATGGTCCGGCAGGAATGACCGCAACAAAGGAGGATCGATGATGGATGCCATGAACGCTCTCCTGACCCGGAAAAGCATCAGGGTGTATACCTCCAAGCGGGTTTCGCGCGAGCTGATCCAGGAGGTCCTGGAAGCGGCCATGTGCGCGCCTTCTGCCGGCAACGAACGGCCCTGGCATTTCGTGGTCCTGACCGACCGCGCCCTGCTCGACGGGATCCCGAAGTTCCATCCTTATGCCGCCATGTTGAAGCACGCCTCGGCTGCGATCCTGGTCTGCGGCGATCCGACCATGGAAAAACACCAGGGATACTGGGTCCTGGACTGCGCGGCAGCGACGGAAAATCTTCTGCTCGCGGCCCATGCCAAGGGGCTCGGCGCGGTCTGGTGCGGGGTTTACCCCACGGCGGACCGCGTGGTGAATATGCGTGCACTGCTCGACCTTCCCGCGCAGGTCGTTCCCTTTTCCCTGATCCCGCTCGGCTTTCCTGCAGAGGAAAAAAAGGCGGGGGACCGCTTCGACGCATCGCGCGTGCACGAGAACCGCTGGTAGGGAACCTGCCCGGAACGGTACTGAGCGATACCGCGGAAGTCGACAACGAAAAAAAACTGTCTGAATGGGTGTATGCCGGGTGAGCGCCCGTGAGAGACCCAAGAATGTTGACAAGGTTTTGGGAGTATGTTATGGTTCCTTCACTGTCTATGCAGGTTCATTCAGGGTGCAGTACAGATTGTTTCAGATAGTTCTTCTCTCAATTTAAGAGAACAATGAAAGTTACTTCCTAAGGAGGAATCGCCATGAAGAATCGATCGAAGATAAGCATTGTGTTGTCCTATGTACTTATTCTGTTCGTAAGCATGTTCGTTCTCTGGGGTTGTCCCAAGAGCGCCGAGATCATAGCCGAGCCGGAAGCGCAGCCGGCGCCTGAGGTCACGACGGAGCAGTCGGAGGCTGCCAAAGCTGAAGCGATGGCGCAGGCCAATGCTGAAAGGGAGCGCGCTGCCGCCGCTGCAGCAGCAGAAGCCGCAGCACGTGAAGAGACCGAGGCCAGGGAACGGGCAGCTGCCGCAGCCGAGGCGGGTCTCAAACCGATCTATTTTGATTTCGACCGGTCCTTTATCCGCGATGATGCGCGTGCAGTGATGAAGGAGAACGCCGACTGGCTCAAGGCGAACCCGAACGTGAAGGTCAGGATCGAAGGGAACTGCGATGAGCGCGGCACCATCGAATACAACCAGGCGCTCGGTCAGCGGCGCGCCGCTGCAGCCAGGAAATATCTTACGGACCTCGGTATTGCGTCGAGCCGGATCTCGCTCATCAGTTACGGCAAGGAAAAGCCGGCTTGCAATGAGCAGACCGAAGAGTGCTGGCAGATGAACCGGCGAGACGAGCTCGTCGCGCAGTGACACCGTAACATCAACCCGGTCAGGCGGCATCGCCGCCTGACCGGATGCACCACCGATCCCGCGAGCCTATTCCATGATGATAAAAAAAACAGTGACCGTCTCCACGCTCCTTCTGCTGGCAGCCTGTGCGCCCCAGGCGGAGCTCGTGAAGACCCGCACGGAGCTTTCCGATGTCCGGACCGGCACCAGAGCGGTCGAGTCCACGGTGCAGGACCTGCAGAAGCGTCTGGCTGCCGCCGAAAAGCGGCTTGAGGCTGCGGAAAAACGGGCCGATGCGGCAGAGGAATTGGCAAAGAACACCAGCAACGTGGAAAAGGCCGTAGCCGATGCAGGCGCACGCTTCGATCAGCTCTCCACGGACATCCAGCTGGTCCAGGGCAGGCTGGAGGAGAACAATTACCGCATTTCCGACCTTGCGCAGAAGATCGACGACCGCGGTTTTAAGATCTCCGAGCTGGCGGCGCGCATTGACGACCTTGATGCCAGGATGAAGCCGTCCGCAGCCGGCGTGTCAACGCCTGCGGCAACGGCACAGAGGCCGGCAGCCAGGGTCGAACCTTCCGAAGCCTACCGTCAGGCCAAGGTCGATTACGATAAGGGCAACTTCGACCTCGCACTTGCCGGGTTCCAGAACTACCTCGTGCAATTTCCCGATGCAAGCCAGGCTGATAATGCCCAGTACTGGGCTGGCGAATGCCACTATTCGCTGAAGGAATTCAATAAGGCCATTGAGGCCTTCACCAGGGTCATCAACACCTATCCCAAGAGCGACAAAGTTGCCGGAGCTAAGCTCAAGATCGGCCTGTCCTATATGAACGAAAAGAACAATGCAAAGGCCAGGGAAGCATTGAACAAGGTCATTGTGGAGCATCCCGGGAGCAAAGAGTCCGAAATTGCAAAGAGCCGGCTCCAGAAGATCGGGAAATAGCGTATTTCACCGGATCCAGGCCCTCCTCCTTCTTAATTACTCATCATTTCTCATCCTGCCAGGGAACCTCACGCCGCCAATGCAATGTAGTAAATGCTACAATAATATCATCAGAGGCTCCAATTCCAACTGATCCGCTATAATTATTAATACTATCATTTTGATTTAATGTAAATATTTAATCTGCTCTTTTGGCGCAGTCATTGCTATATGTCACGCAGGAGGCGTGGAATGCGTACCTTTTTAGGATTTCTTTTGATCATCAGTATGGGCCTTACCCCCGGGTTGTCGCGGGCTCAGGACGCGGTTATTTCGCTGCCCGAGCTGGAGCAGGAAGCGCTCACGAACAATCCCGAGATCAATATGGCCGCGAAAAAATTTGAGGCGGCCGCGGAAAGGAAGTCGCTCGCCTCCGCCATGCCGGACCCGATGATAGGCATCATGCTTCAGAATGTGGGCGCCCTCGGCACCTCGACCGTGGGCAAGGAAGAAATGAGCATGCAGGGAGTGGTGTTCACGCAGGAGATCCCCTTCCCGGGCAAGCTTTCCATCAAGGGCCGGGCGGCCGCAAAAATGGCGGGTCGAGAACAGGAAAACTCCCGGGAGACCAAACTCAGGGTGCTGAGCAGTTTAAGGACTGCCTACTACGAGTACTACCTGGCGTACCGGTCAGCGGAGATCCTGCATGAGACCAAGGAACTTATGAAGAACGTCCAGGGGATCGCCGAGACCCGGTATGCGACCGGGCAGGGCATGCAGCAGGACGTGATCAGGGCGCAACTCGAGGTTTCCATGCTGCTGGACAGGATCGCCGAAGAGGACGGGAAAAAAGAGACCCAGGCCGCACTGATCAGCAGTCTCGTGGGCCGGAACCCGATGCTGTCCCTGGGAAGGCCGGCCGAACCTGCCCGAAAGGCGATGGGCAAAAGCATGGATGAAATGGCCGTCAAGGCCCAGGCCCATTCGCCGATGCTGAAGGGCAAGCAGCAGATGGTGGAGCAGAGCGAAGCGGAGCTGTCCATGAGCCGCTGGGAATATATGCCGGACATGGTGTTGTCCGCCGGCATGTTCACGCGGGGTGACTTCAAGGACGTCTGGCAGGCGAGCCTGATGTTCAAAGTGCCGCTGTATTTCTGGAACAAATCGACGGGAGTCAAGGCCGCGAACGCGGACCACCATGCGGCCCAATATGAGTATGAAGCGGAAAAACTGGCGCTCCTGGCCCGCATGCGCGATCTCTATGCCATGGTGAAGACGTCCGAACACCACCTCCACTTGTACCAAACGGGGATCATTCCCCAGGCGCGGATGGCGCTTCAATCCGCCTCATCGAACTACCAGGTGGGAAAGACCGACTTTATGTCGCTGCTCGAGGCGGAGAACACGCTGCTCAAATACCAGCTCATGGAGCAGGAGGAACTGGTGAACCTGAGCAAGAACCAATCCATGCTCGGGGAGATCACGGGGGAAGAACATGAGTGAGAATTGCGGATTTCGGATTGCGGATTGCGGAATGAAAGGCATGATGCGTGTGTTAGCGGTCGTTTTCTTCGTATGCCTATCCAGTGCCCCGGTTTTTTCCCAGGACCATGCAGGACATCAGCAGGGTCAGGGGACCGCCGGCACGGGCCAGGGAACGGTTGAAAAGAAACAAACGGCCCCGCCTGCCATCACGCTGTCGTCCGACAAGATGCAGCTCATCGGCGTGCGCACCGCCGTTGCCGCATACCGCTCGCTGGACAGGCAGGTCCGCACGGTCGGAAAAGTGGAGGTCGATGAGACCAGGCTCGCTTTTGTGAACACGAAGGTCTCGGGATGGGTAAAGAAGCTCTTTGTGAACTTTACCGGCGACCGGGTAGAAAAAGGCCAACCGCTGCTTTCGATCTACAGCCCCGACCTCGTGACCGCCCAGGAAGAGTATCTCCTGGCGCTGCGCTCCCGGTCGACCGGTACGGGAGGCCTTCCGGAAGTGGAATCGTCGCAACAATCCCTGGTCGAATCAGCGAAGCGGCGGCTGCAATTGTGGGACATCTCGGCCCGGCAGATCGAGGAGCTCGAAAAGGCCGGTAAGCGCCTGACCGACATGACCATCGAGGCCCCGTTAAGCGGTATTGTGCTCGAAAAGATGGTGATCGACGGCGCCTATGTGACCGCGGGGATGAACCTGTACAGGATCGCGGATCTGTCCAGGGTCTGGATCATGGCCGATATATACGAATACGAGGTCCCCCTGGTAAAGGTCGGGCAGCAGGCACGGGTGACCCTGCCGTACTCCGCGAACGAAATACTGCACGCTCAGGTGAGCTATATCAACCCCGTGCTCGATCCCATGACGAGAACGGTCAAGGTGCGCATCGCGGTGAACAATCCCGGTTTGCTCCTCAAACCGGACATGTTCACCAATGTGGAGATCAGCGTCGCTTCCGGCCCGCGGCTCGTCATTCCCCGGGAAGCGGTGATCGATTCCGGCACCCGCCAGATCGTGTATGTCGAGACCCGTCCCGGCACGTATGAGATGCGCAGCGTGACGCTCGGCGTGCGCGGAGAACAGGACGTCGAAGTGGTCAAAGGCATAAAAAAGGGCGAACGCGTCGTGACGTCCGGCAATTTCCTTATAGACTCTGAAAGCCAGCTGAGGAGCGGACAATGATGTCAATTGCGGATTTCGGATTGCGGATTGCGGAATGAAAAGCGAAAGAATTTACCGCGAAGGCGCGAAGGGCGCGAGGACGTCAAAAACAAAAGATATTGCCTTAATTCTAGATCTATAAGCTTTCCTTCGCGCCTTTGCGGTGAATGGGTTTGTCCCTTTTTTTGTTATGGATGGAGCGCCAGATGCTTGCAAAAATAATAGAACTTTCAGCCCGAAATAAATTCCTCGTCTTTCTCGTCGTAGGATTTCTGACTGCATGGGGCGTCTGGGCCGTGTACCAGACGCCGCTCGACGCGATACCCGATCTTTCGGACGCTCAGGTGATCGTTTTCACCGAATGGGCGGGGAGAAGCCCGGACCTGGTCGAAGACCAGATCACCTACCCCATCGTGTCGTCCATGCTTTCGGCGCCCAAGGTGCGCGTGGTGCGCGGCAAATCCTTCCTCGGCCTGTCCTTCGTGTATGTGATCTTCGAGGACGGCACCGACATCTACTG
>Ga0154443_1073_pt2 | contig 25566 bp, 26 predicted proteins | sample RifGroC2_FD_105636 | JGI IMG/M metagenome (GOLD analysis project Ga0154443, IMG submission 105636) | Nitrospirae bacterium GWC2_56_14
AGAGCTCCTCTTCCTTGCGGGCTCCGCGGAAAAAGGTTCGGAACATCCTCTGGGAGAGGCTATTGTGCAGGCAGCCCTTGCGCGGGGCATTACGCTCCAGCAAAGCGACGAGTTCGAGGCGCTTCCCGGCCACGGGATCAGGGCGTTGCTGAACAACAAGGAAGTTGTCCTGGGGAATGCGCGGCTCATGGCGGACCGCAAGGTCGATTTCGGAAAGTTTATGGCGGAGGCGGAGAAGCTTTCTTCCCAGGGCAAGACACCCATGTTCGTTGCCGTGGACAACCAGGCAGCCGGCATCATTGCCGTTGCCGATACGGTCAGGGAACATTCGAAGGAAGCGATCGCCATCCTCCAGAAGATCGGGCTCGATGTCGTCATGCTCACCGGCGACAATCAACGCACTGCGCAGGCCATCGCCAATGAGCTCGGCATCAACCGCGTCATGGCTGAGGTCCTTCCTCAGGACAAGATGGACACGGTGAAGAAACTGCAGGCGGAAGGAAGGGTCGTTGCCATGGTCGGCGACGGTATTAACGATGCCCCTGCCCTGACCCAGGCTGATGTGGGCATTGCCATCGGCACGGGCACCGATGTGGCCATCGAAGCATCTGACGTTACGCTGATCAAGGACGACCTCAGGGTGGTGGCAACGGCGATCAGGCTTTCTCGTCGCACCATGGCCACCATCAGGATGAACCTGTTCTGGGCGTTCTTTTACAACATCATCGGCATACCCGTGGCCGCCGGCGTGCTCTACCCGCTGCTGGGCGCGCAGGGCTTATTGAACCCCATGTTCGCCTCTGCCGCCATGGCCTTCAGCTCGGTAAGCGTGGTGTCCAACTCGCTCAGGCTCAAACGATTTTCCTAGCCGCGGAGGCCGTATGAAGTTCATCGCTGACGTCATGCTGGGCAAGCTCGCCAGGCGATTGCGGCTTTTGGGTCTCGATGTTTTATACGAACCGGGATTCCAGGACAATGAGATCATCGGGCTTTCTCTGGAGCAGGACCGCGTCATCCTGACCCGGGACCGCGGCCTGTCCAAACGGCCGCTTGCTGCCCGCCACCTCCTGATCAGCAGCGAGCGCGTGCATGACCAGCTCCTCCAGGTGCTGAATACCTTCAGGCCGGTCCTCGATCCCGCGGCTTTCCTCACCCGTTGTTCCGTGTGTAATGAACCGTTGAAATCGACGTTAAAACAGGAGGTCCGCGATCTGGTCCCCTCCTACGTCTACAACCGGACCAACCGGTTCCTGAAATGTTCTTGCTGCGGGAGAATATACTGGAAGGGAAACCACGTGAGGAATCTGACGCTGCCAGGCCTGGCTGATCAGAACAGCCGGCCCCTGCCTGGTGCTGACCACTAATAAAAACCGAACAGCTCTTCTTATGGCAAGGAGGGCTCGGGAGATACCACGGGAGCCGGCATGGGCGCAGGAGCGGGAGAAGTTGTTTCAGCCTGCGGCTGCGGGACCGGAGGAGCTGCCGTGTCCTGCACTGCGGCGGGTTCGGGTTTGGGCGCCGGTTGCTGCCGGGGCTTTGCTGCTCGCGGCACTATTGGTGCTGCCTTCGCGCTGGTGATCCCTGCTGCGGTGATCTCGAGGTCCCTCACCACGGCGTTCTTCTGCCCGGTCACGGTCAGTTCCTCGCCGTTCAGAAGCAGTTTGGCGGCGCCCACACTTCCATAGCTCAGCAGAAAACGCTCATCAGCTATCCAGACGACATTCTCATCTTTTTTCAGGACCGCTTTTTTCTGCGGCCCCGTATCCGTCCTTACCAGCAGCCAGACATCCTCAAGGGCAACGATCTGGAGATAAAGTTTTTCCGGCTTTGCCGGGGGAGCGCTGCTTGTCGTTTCCGTGTGCAGGACAGCTGTATGCTCTTCAAGAGGCGCCACGGAGTACTGCTGTTTATCCGGCGCGGCCATGAACAAAAAGCCGAGGACCGAGATAAATATGGCCGTGCCCCAGAGCCATGGTTCCAGAGACACTTTTGCAGGCTTTTCCCGGGTCTGCGGCGCCGGGGCCTGTTCCGCGGCCGCGGGCTGCGGGGAGACCACGGCTGCGCCTGCCGCGGCATGCCTGAGCTCTCCGTACTTTTGCAGCACGTCCTGCTCGGGAAGGCCCAGGAATTTCGCATAGTTTTTCAGGAAACCCCTGACAAAAACCTCACCCGGCAGCTTTGCAAAGTCTTCGCTTTCCAGTGCTTTCAGATATTGTATGCTGATACGGGTCTGCTGGGCGGCATCATGCAGATCGAAGCCCTTCAATTCGCGCGCACTGCTCAAGTATTTTCCTAAAGTCCCCACCGATTTCACCTCAGGGTCGTTATATAATCCTTGGCCTTTTTTGCAACTTCGCTTTGGGGCGCCAGCTCAACCGTTTTCTTAAACTCCGCAAGCGCTGCCTTCTTATTGCCGTCTTTCAAGAGCGCCAGCGCCAAGCCATACCTGATATAGGCATTGCTCGGCGATAATGAAACACCTTCCCTGAACTCGCTGATCGATTCCTTTACTTTTCCCGCCTCGAACAAGGCGGTTCCCAGCTCATAGATGGTCTGGTCGTAGTTTGCGAACCGCTTTGAGTCGCGGTAAGCCTCGATCGCCTTGTCGTAGTTCTTTTGCGCCATGTACACATGCGCCATATTGTAATACGCTACATGAGGGGTCGTATACAGTTTATTTTCAAGCGCTTTATTGAAGGCTTTGAGCGCATCCTGCCATCGCTCCTGCCGGGAATAGACGACTCCCCGCGCGTTATGCGCCTCGGCGAAGTTCGGATCGATATCGATGGCAGCCTCGTAATATCGTTCTGCATCGGCAAGTTTATTCATGGTCTCACTGACGCTGCCGAGCGCGAAGTAGGCATTTTTGTTCTTTTTGTCCGTCTGGATGGAGCGTTGGAATTCAACGACCGCCAGTTCATAGTTCTTCTTCTGGAGGTACGAAACACCCTTCATATAATATCCCTCGGCCATCTTTACATTGTCTACTTTGTTGGCCGGTGTGGATACGCAAGCCGTCAGGAACAGGGCAAGCACTACGGTGAACGGTCTTATCAAAATCTGACTCCTTTCAAAACGATGCCATGAGCCGTGCAAGCGCTTCCATTTCCCGGCCTACCACTTCGGCAGCGCCGCGCGTTTCTTTCTTCAGCGCCTGTTTCGGAACCGGGGGCGTGTTCTTCTGAGCCGTATGCTGTTCTTCTTCCCTGAAATCCGGTTGCACTTGCCGCGCCGTCCGCGGTGCAGCTCCTGGTGCTTTCCCTTTTTCCATTGAGGAACGCGGTGCAACAGAACTTTTCTGGCGTGAAGGACGTACAGCAACCTCTTCTTCGACTTCCACCTCAGGTTCTATCTCGATCTCTTTCTGGAACCTCGGCTGAGGCGGCGTTTGCGAAGCAGGCGGTGATGGTGGCGCAGGCTGGTGGTATACCGGAGCCGGCGGTGCAGGCTGCGCAACTGGTGCTGCTGCTGGTGCAGGCCGGTAGGACACCGGAGCTGCAGGTGCCGGTTGAGCAGGCGGTGCAGGCTGGTAATTGACTGGAGCTGCAGGTGCAGGCTGCGTAGTCGGCGCTGCCGGTGCGGGCTGGTACTGCACCGGAGCTGCTGGTGCCGGCTGCGCAATCGGTGCTGCCGGCGCGGGCTGGTACACCGGAGCTGCCGGAGGCGCCGCGGGAACAGGTTGTGCCGGCGCTTGCGGGTATATTGGTGCCGCTGGAATCGGCTGAGCCGGGGGTGTCCACGGTGTCGGCTGGTACTCGACTGCCGCCGGAATGGGTTGGGCAGTGGGCGGTGCAGGCGCCTCGGGAATCGTGCTCGCGACCTTACCTGCTGCAACTGCCGGTGCTATGGGCTGTTCCGCTGCCGCTGCTGTTTCTGACATCCGCAGGGCGTCGGCAAGCGCTTGTTCCTCCGGGGTTTTAAATCCGAATAAAGGCTGTTCATCGATCCACAGGTTCTTTTCCGCGGACGATGAAGATGCAAAGGACTTTTCATCAAGGAAAAATCCCATCTCCTCGCCGAATGCACGGGCAACATCTTCCACCCTGGGCAGATCCGCTTCAGGGAAAGGGTTGGATGAATGGGTATAGTATGCTCGACGTCCGCTGTTTGGCATGTAGAGCACTATGTATGCGGAAAATTTGCTCCCTTCGCGGAAAATGAAGGTGTAAAACCGCGCTTCATCAACCCCAAGCTCCGGAGTTGCGACCTGATGAAAATTCATGGAAAAGATCGCCTTGTACAGGTTCCTTTCCTTGATTTTCAGATCAACGATGGTTGCGTCGGTAGTGAACATGGTTATCGAGTATGTACCAGGTCAGAACTGCTGAACGTTCAGATCAAATATTCTCAAAATGCGTCAGCGTCTTGAATTCCCGGTATCGTCCTTCGATCTCTTTATAATCCAGGCTGCGAAGACGGTCAAGACTGAACGCCTCGACGTTCAATGAAGCCATGACGCTGCCGAAGATAACGGCCTTGCGCAGACTGTCTTCGGAAAAATTCATGGTGTTCGCCAGATATCCCATGAAACCGCCCGCGAAGGTATCACCCGCCCCGGTGGGGTCGAATACGGTCTCCAGGGGATAGGCCGGAGCGCTGAAAACGCTCTTGCCGCTGAACATGATGGCGCCGTAGCTCCCCTGTTTGACGACGATCGTCTTCGGTCCCATGGCCTGCACGCTCTTGGCCGCTTTTACCAGGCTTGCTTCACCCGCCAGCTGTCTCAGCTCCGCCTCGTTGATGGTGAGCAGATCTACCTCTTTGAGCGTCCGTTTCAGGGCATCCAGCTTGCTTGAGATCCAGTAGTTCATGGTGTCGCACGCCACCAGCTTCGGTTTTGTTACCTGCTTCAGAACATCGAGCTGGATCTCCGGGTCCACGTTCGCCAGGAAAACGACGTCGGAATTCCGGTACCCGTCGGAGATGTTCGGCTTGAAGGTCGCCAGCACGTTCAAGTGCGTGGCCAGCGTATGGGCTTCGTTCAGATCATACCCGTATTCGCCCTTCCAGCGAAAGGTCTCGCCCTTCTGGACCTCGAGGCCGCTGGTGTCAATGCGCTTGCTTTTCAGAAACTGGATGTGTTCCCTGGGGAAGTCCTCTCCGATGACGGCAACAAGCCGCACGTCCGTAAAATAACTGGCAGAAGTGGAAAAATACGTGGCGGAACCGCCGAGAGCATTTTCAACGTTTCCGAAAGGGGTTTTTACCGAATCCAGTGCGACCGTACCGACAACAAGCAGACTCAAATGGAACCTCCTGAAGATTTATTGCAATTTTTATTTTGCACTGGTTTTCGTCGTCAAGTACTTCCCGATGATCGGCATAAGATCTTTTTTTGTCTTCGCCGGGATCAGTTTTTCCGGTGTCATGATGGCATTTCTGAGCGCTTCTCCGCAGCAACAGGTCCGCTCCGCGGGCAGCATCTTCACGGCCTCCCGGATCATGGCCTTGGACGTTTCGATGTTATGCTTCATCACGGCAAGAACGGCCTCCACGGTCACCGTTTCTTCGCTGTGGTGCCAGCAGTCATAATCCGTGGCCAGCGCAATGGTGCTGTAACAGATCTCCGCCTCGCGCGCCAGCTTTGCCTCGGTGGCGTTGGTCATGCCGATCACATCCATGTCCCATTTCCGATAGGTGAGCGACTCGGCGCGGGTCGAGAACTGCGGCCCCTCCATGCAGATATAGGTCCCGCCCCGGTGGACCCTGGCCCCGACCTTCTTTCCCGATGCGATAAGGACCTTGCCCAGGTCGGCACAGACAGGCTCGGCCATACCCACATGCGCCACGACCCCGTCTCCGAAAAAAGTGCTCCGCCGGTGCTTGGTTTGATCGTAGAACTGTCCGGGGATGACGATGTCTCCCGGCTTGATCTTTTCCTTCATGCTGCCCACAGCGCTTACGGAGATGATCCGTTGAACGCCGAGCTTCTTCATGCCGTAAATGTTCGCCCGGTAGTTTATGTCCGTCGGGAGCAGCCGGTGTCCGCGGCCATGGCGAGGCAGGAAGGCCACTCTCTTTCCGTGCAGCGTGCCGATGATGAAGTCATCGGAAGTCCTGCCAAAAGGCGTTGCCACCTTCACGGACGTTACCCGCGTCAAGCCTTCCATCTCATAGAGACCGCTGCCGCCGATCACGCCGATGCTGATCTTTTCCGTATTTGAACGACCTGTTGTCATGCTCTAATTATTCCCTAGCGTAGATTTCATTCCACATTTCCGCAAGGAGACCTGTCCCGATTTATCGGGAAATCCGAAATCCGCAATCGAATCACCCCTGGACCGCACCCTGCTCTGCTTTTTTCGGCTCCATATTTTCGAGCAGTTCCACCGGCTTCTCGGGAATGATCGTGGATATGGCATGCTTGTAGACCAGTTGCTGATTTTCCTGCTTCATGAGGATCACGAAGTTGTCGAATCCCTTGATCGTGCCCGTGAGACGGGCGCCGTTCACCAGATACATGGTCACCGGGATCTTTTCCTTGCGCATCTGGTTCAAGAAGATGTCCTGAAGATTTACCTGAGACTTTCCCATCCATCCCTCCGTGAAACGTGAGAACAAAAGGAGCTGTTCAGCGCACTGATACACTGCACATAAATTTTTGTCATCTTATACCAGGTCATTTGAAATTTCAATGTTTTTCTTTATTCTATCGGCAATTTCCTCCGGTTCCTTGATGCCGGTAATGTCCACCCAGCAGGACTCGGGTTCCCGGCGGAACCAGGTGAATTGTCGTTTGGCATACCGCCTCGTATCGCGCTTCAGGAGCGTGATCGTTTCTTCGAGCGGCATGTTCCCGAGAAAATGCGTCATCAATTGTTTGTACCCCAGTCCCTGCATGGCGATAAGGTCCGGACGATACCGACCCATCAGGGTCTTGACCTCCGCCTCAAGCCCTTCGGCAAGCATCTGGTCGACCCGCTGCTCAATCCTGCCGTACAGTTCGACCTTGCTCCTGACCAGGAAGAGCAGCCGGAACCGGTACGGCTTGTCTTGAAACGCGTGTTCGTTCTGAAAATCCGAGAGTTTCCGGTCCCGGAGGTAATAGACCTCCAGCGCCCTGATCGTACGCCGCAGATCGTTGGGGTGGATTTTTACGGCCGACTCGGGGTCCACCTTCACCAGGTCGGAATAGAGTATGCCGCTCTCCCCTTCCGCTTCCCGTCTGAGCAGTTGCTCACGCAATGCCAGGTCCGCCGGCGGTCCGTGAAAAAGCCCCCGCATCAACGCACGAATATACAAGCCCGACCCGCCGACCACGATGGGCGTGCCTTCGGAGGCAAGAATGCCGTCCAGCGCCATCCGCGCATCACGGAGATAGTCGCCCACACTGTAGGGCTGGTCCGGGTCAACAATATCGATCATATGGTGGTAGACAAGACGACGCTGTTCTTTCGTCGGCTTGGCCGTGCCGATGTCCATTCCCCGGTAGATCTGCATGGAATCGGCGCTCACGATCTCCGCGCCGAGCTCCCGGGCAAGCAGGATCGATGCGTCCGTCTTGCCCACGGCCGTGGGACCGGCAATGATGAGTATGGGTTTAGTCGTGGATGGTTGGTGATCCATGAGAGATGAGCTCGATGGGAAATGCGCTCTTCCTCCAGCCTTTCATGTGGCCATCGAGGGAATACACCTGCTCATAGCCGGAAAGGAACAGCGTCAGGCTGGCAATGCCTGAACGCGGTCCGTGTTCGCAGTAGAGGATGAGCAGGTCCTTTTTTGAGATCCCCATATTGCTGAGGCCGGAGCCGATGGAATAGAAAGGAATATGGAGCGCGCCGGGAATATGATCCTTGTCAAACTCGCCTTGCGAACGGACATCAACAATGAACAGAGCGGGCTCAGCCCTCATCTTCTCAAGCAACGCCTCCCGGGATATGCCGGTGGCGCAGCCGATAGAAACACACATCAGCATAAGTGCCAGAATAGTGATAATACGATCTCTGCATCGCTTCATCGGTAAATCCCCCTCACCCCAGCCCTCTCCCTCAAGGGGAGAGGGAGCACGTCGTAGCCCCTCCCTCGATGGGAGGGGTTGGGGAGGGTGATGGTCAGGCAACCGGATAAACGTCAATTTTCATTCCCCTTTATGTACGTGGTTCATGGACGATTCCATGGGTTCATCTACCCATTCCCTGCTCAGGCATTTTCTTCACCATCGCCGATCGGCTTATGGAGTTTGACCGGATGCGCTGTTTTCTTCCGCATTCTGATGTTCAGCATCTCCACCGAGATCGAGAAGGCCATGGCAAAGTAAATATACCCCTTGGGAATATGCAGCCCGAAACCTTCAATGATCAGGGTAGCGCCGATCATCACGAGGAAGCTCAGCGCCAGGACCTTGATGGTCGGGTGGCGGTCGACGAACTCGCCGATGCTGCGCGACGAGAACATCATCACGACCACGGCGATCATGATAGCGAGGACCATCACCATGACATCCTTCGCAAGACCCACGGCAGTGATCACCGAGTCGAGGGAAAATACGATGTCCAGGACCGCGATCTGGGCCAGGATCGCCATGAAACCTGCGGCAGCTTTTGCTGTCCTGGCCTCCTCTTCTCCCTCCAGGCTTTCATGGATCTCCATGGTGCTCTTCCAGAGGAGAAAAAGCCCCCCGATGATCAGGATCAGGTCCCTGCCTGAAATTTCCCGGCCGAGAAGACTGAAGAACGGCGTGGTCAGCCGCATGACCCAGGTAATGGAGAGCAGCAGCATGATCCTGGTCACCATGGCCAGACCCAGTCCCAGAACGCGCGCTTTATCACGCTTCTCGCGGGGCAGCCTGCTGACCAGGATGGAGATGAAGATGATGTTGTCGATGCCGAGCACGATCTCGAGCGCCGTCAGCGTCAAGAGCGCGATCCAGGCTTCAGGGTTGGTAATCCATTCCATAATGACGAGGTCCTTTCTGTACGATACACCTAAGTTAGTGCGCCTGCAGCGTCAAATACGTTTGAACATTTTCTTGATCTCATCCATCGAAAAACGCACGACCGTCGGCCTGCCATGGGGACAGGTATGGGGCATGCGGCATTGGAACAGGTCGGCGATGAGAACTTCCATTTCACGACGGTCCAGATGGCGGTTCACCTTGATGGCCGGGTGGCAGGCCATGACGCTCAACAGGTCGTCCCGGAGCCTTTCCATCTGCCTGCTGTGGCCCTGCGCCCTGAGCTCATCCAGAATGCCAAGGAACAGCTGCTTGGGATCAGCCCCTGCAAGGAGCGACGGCACGGTCTTGATCATGAAGCTGCCGTTGCCGTAATCCTCGACAGCAAAACCGAGGCGATCCAGCGCAGGAAGATGTTCCGTGATCATTTCCTGCTCGGCTGTCCCCAGGTCCACCTGCACCGGGATAAGCAGATGCTGCCCGATCACCTCGCCGGCGCCAAACTGGTCTTGCAGCTTTTCGAACAAGACTCGTTCATGAGCAGCATGCTGGTCGATGATCGCCATCCCCTCTTGTGATTGAGCGAGGATGAAGGAATCATGGATCTGGGAGAGAGGGTACAGTATTTCGGATTGCGGATTTCGGATTGCGGATTCAATCTCTTCATTCCCAGGAGAAGTGTTTGTATGCGAAGATAGAGATGATAATGTATTCTTTCCCGGTTCTGACTTCCAATCCGAAATCCGAAATCCGAAATCCGCAATTGCTTCTCTCACTCCATCAGCATGTGCTGAAGCTAAGGAAGTTGGAGAATGCGCCCCCCTCAATCCTTCCCTGATCACGTCACGCAGCAGATCATGAATCTGCGACTGATTCCGGAACCTGACCTCGGACTTGGCGGGGTGCACGTTCACGTCAACAAGCGAGGGGTCGATCTGCAGAAAAACGAACCCCAGCGGGTGCCGGTCCCGCATGAGCATATCGCTATAGGCGCTGTACAGCGCATGGGTCAGCGACGTATTCCGGATATACCGTCCGTTCACGAAAAAATCCTGGTAGGTACGGTCGGCACGGGTGTATGCAGGGCGGCTCAGCAGGCCGGCAATGACAACGCTGTCCCTTCCCCCGGAGAAAGGGATCAGGTTTTCAGCGATCTCCTCGCCATAGATCTGGAACACCCGCTCTTTCAGGTTCGAGGCTGCAGGCAGGTCGAGGACCGGTTTTTTATTATGCGTCAGCCGGAACCTGATCTCGGGATGGGCCAAAGAAAGGTGCGACACCGTGGAAATAATATGGGAGAACTCCGTAGCCGCGCTTTTCAGGAACTTGAGCCTGGCAGGCGTATTGTAAAAGAGGTGGGCGATCTCAAGGGAGGTCCCGCCCGGCACCGCAGCATCCGAAACGTTCCTGAATGAGCCGCCTTCGATATCTACCACTACGCCGGACGGTGCGCCGTGCAGACAACTCTGCAAGCGGACCTGCGACACCGAAGCGATGCTTGCCAGGGCCTCGCCGCGGAAGCCCATGGTCATAATGGCCTCAAGGTCCGCCTCGGTGGATATCTTGCTCGTTGCATGGCGAAGAAAAGCGGCCTGGGCATCGTCTTTCGACATGCCGCTGCCGTTGTCCGTAATGCGGATCAGCCGTTTGCCTGCCTGTTCGATGTCCACTGCAATGTCGGACGCTCCGGCATCCAGGGAGTTCTCGATCAGTTCTTTGACGACCGACGCCGGACGCTCGACGACCTCGCCGGCTGCGATCTTGTTGACCAGGAGGTCGGGGAGTATTTTGATGAGGGAGGGCATAGGAATTCAGGAGTCAGGAGTCAGAATTCAGGAGCCAGGAGAACGGATTTGCTGAAAAGGATCCTACAACTTCTGGATTCTGGCTCCTGGCTGCTGGCTCCTGCTTTCAATATTTCAGCTTTGCTTTTTCCTGGTTTGCGACAACGACGATCACCATCCTGTCGGGATGGAGATACTTTTTGGCCACGCGGAAAATGTCCTCGCGGGTCACGCTGTTGATGATCCCGGCGTATTTCTGGGGAAAGTCGAGACCCAGGTTGTAGATTTCAATGGAGACCAGGATGCCGGCTATCTTTGCAGAGGTGTCCATGCGAAGCGGGAAGCTGCCCGTAAGGTATGCTTTCGCATCAGCGAGCTCCTTCTCCGCAACCAGTTCTGACCTGATCCTGCCCACTTCCTTGAGCGACTCGGCGATCACTTCATTGGCGGATTCGTTCTTGGTCTGAATGGTGATCTCGAAACTTCCCGGCTCTTTGAGCGCAACAACAGAACTATGGACATCGTAGGCCAACCCCTTATTGTCGCGGATCGAGTCCATCAACCGGGAAGAGAAACCGCCTCCGCCGAGAATGTAGTTCATGATCATCACCGCATAGTAGTCGGGGTTGCTGCGGCTGATGCCGAGATGCCCCATGGCGATGTTCGCCTGGGTGATATCCTTGTTTATCTTGCGCACGATGTTTTTTTCGATCCCGGGAGGATCGATCGATGCCGGCAGTGTCCGCTCGCTCTGTTTCCAGCCTTTAAAATACCTGTTCAGCAACGGCACGATCTCCGCTTCGGTCACATCGCCGACAATGGCAACAACCGCATTGTTCGGGCCGTATCGGGCATGGTAGAAATCGACGATCTCCTGCCGGGTAAGCTTCGGCAGATACGCTGCGACGTCCTCGTTCGTCTGTCCGTAGCTGTTCCGGCCGAAGACTTCTTTCGTAAATGCCTCGCCGGCCACAACACCGGGCTCGTCCTTTTGCTGCTGGATGGACGCCAGGATCTCCTTGACCTTCCGGTCGATCTCCTTCTGGTCAAAGACCGGGTTCATGAGCACATCGGCAAGGAGGTCAAAACCGATCGTGAGGTCCTTCTTGAGCACCCGCAGCCCGGCCGAAGCAAAATCGTCTCCGCCTGAGACAGAGAGCGAACCACCGATAAAATCGATCTCGCTGCTGATCTGACCTGCCGTGCGCCGTGCTGTCCCCTGGGTGAGCAGCGAGGCTGTCAGCGAAGCGATGCCGGGCTTTTCAGCAGGTGCCGCGGTATTACCGGCCTTGATCGCCATACTGACCGTGACCATGGGAATATCGTGTTTTTCAGAGAGCAGGAGGACCATCCCGTTCTCCAGCACAATACGCTTGCCCAGCGGTTTTGCAGCGACAGCCGTGCCAGCTGCAGCAGCCTGCGTCGCCAATACCAGGAATGTGAGCAAACAAAGGACCTTTTTCAGGAGACTGGTATTCCGCATTCCGTTCACCCCGTTAGAGAGTAAGTAAAGCAAAGATATTTATTCTGAACTGCATTATTCGCCTGCCTATCGCCACTATTTACCCTGTAATGTGAATCACTAACGGGGCAAGCCGCGTTTCGCATTTTTATTTTTTGGTCGGTACAAGAATGCCGACCGTCCTGTTGTCTTGGGTGAAATACTGCGTCGCCACCCGCATCACATCTTCCTTGGTCACCGCTCGCACCGTATCGATATACGTCTCAAGCAGTTTCCAGTTCGCCACGGTCTCGAACTGGCCAAGGAGCATGGCCTGGTAGAAGATGGAATCCTGCCCCATGATGAAGCTCGATTCTATCTGGTTCTTGGCCTTCTGGAGCTCTTCATCCGCAACCGGCGTCGTCTTCAGCTTCTCGATCTCCGCATAGAGCGCCTGCTCCACCTCATCCGTTGTCTTCCCGGGCATCACGCCGGCATACACATAGAACAGGCTGGGATCATTGGCGATATTGTCGTAATCGCCGCCCGCATACAGCGCCAGCTGTTTTTCGTACACCAGCGCCTTGTACAGCCGCGAGCTTTTTCCCGAGGACAGGATGCCCTGCAGCACGTCAAGGGCAAAAGAATCGGCATGCTTGATGTCCGGCGTATGATATCCCGCGAACACGGCAGGCAGTTCCGCCTGCTGCTTCACGACGATGCGGCGCTCGCCGAGCTGCCGGGGTTCAACGGCCCCGACCGCGGGCACCGCCGGTCCCCGGGGGATCCGGCCAAAATATTTTTCGATCTGCGGCAGCAGGGTCTTGGTGTCAAAGTCCCCGGCAACGACGATCGTGGCGTTATTGGGCGCGTAGTAGCGGCGATAATGCTCAACAAGGTCATCGCGGGTGAGGCTGCCGAGATCGGCCATCCAGCCGATCACCGGCCACTGATAGGGGTGGGCGATGAACGCGGCGGCCGTCATCTGCTCCACCATCGTGCTCGTCGGGTCATCGTCCGTGCGCATGCGCCGTTCTTCCTTCACCACGTCCCGTTCGGACTGAAAATCCCTGGGATCGAGCAGCAGGTTCTGCATACGGTCGGACTCGAGGTCCAGTGAGATGGCGATGCGGTCTGAGGCAAAGTTCTCAAAATAGGCCGTATAGTCCCTGCCCGTAAAGGCGTTGTCATTGCCGCCGTTCCGCTGCACGGTCTGGGAGAACTGCTTGGGACCGTACTTCTTCGTGCCCTTGAACATCATATGCTCCAGCACGTGCGATACGCCGGTCCTTCCCAGTTTTTCATTGCGGGAACCGACCTTGTACCAGACCTGAAAGGTGACCACCGGGGCCTTATGCTCTTCCTTCAGCAGCACCTTCAGGCCGTTGGGCAGCACCTTCTCGGTGACCTTGAGGTCCTGGGCAAAGGACATCGCTGCAATAGAAACAGACAATAAGCTAATGAGAGCTACTACTTTGATGATGCGCATGGGTCTTGTCTCCCGTCTTCCATTCCGCAATCCGCAATCCGAAATCTGCAATTTACGAAACCCCCGTATGGCCGAAACCACCTGCGCCCCGCGCGGTAGTTGACAGGGCTTCCACCTGTTCGAACCGTGCTCTTTCCAGTTTGGCAATGACCATTTGCGCGATACGGTCGCCGCGGTGCACGGCAAAGGGCGTATCGCTGAAATTGAACAGTATCACGCCGATCTCGCCCCGGTAGTCCGCGTCGATCGTGCCGGGGCTGTTCAGCATCCCGATGCCGTGTTTGAGCGCCAGGCCGCTGCGCGGCCTCACTTGCCCTTCAAAACCCTCCGGAATGGCCACGGCGATTCCCGTGGGAACGAGCTTCCATCGCCCCGGTCCGATGACCATGTCCTCATCAAGCGCCGCAGAGAGGTCCACGCCCGCGGAATGTTCGGTCTGATAGTGAGGGACCGGAAGACCCTCTGCGTTCTTGAGCTGGGTTATTTGTACAATGAGATGATCGGACATAATGTGATACAGGAGCCAGGAGTCAGAATTCAGAAGCCAGAATAGCAGCCAGAATAGCAGCTGATGTTCTCCTGACTGCTGGCTCCTGACTACTGGCTACTGGCTCCTGACTGCTGGCTCCTGTCTCCTGTTTTTAGATTTCCAGCACCGCATCCGGCACCTCGTCCTTGCTGAGCGGGCCGAGGATGGTCAGCGAAAGGTTCTCGGGCACAAAAAGCCGCTGCGCCAGCTGCTGCACCTGGTCCAGCGACACCGCCTCCACGCTCTTGATAATATCGTCCATGGAATGATACTTGCCGAAGTATATTTCCTGCCGTGCCAGCCTGCTCATATGGCTGTTGCTGCTCTCCAGGGAGAGGACCAGGCTGCCCTTGATCTGGTTCTTCACCCGCAGCCCTTCCGCCTGGGTGATCCCCTCGTCCTTGATCTTTTTGAGCTCACGGGTCACGAGCCGGACCACTTCAAGGGCATTGGACGGGTCCGTCCCGGCATAGATCGTGAGCAGGCCCGTATCGCGATACGAAGTGATATAGGAATAAATGGAATAGGCCAAGGCATTCTGTTCGCGGATCTCCTGGAACAGGCGCGAGCTCATACTGTTCCCGAGCACGGTATTGAGGGCCATGAGCACGAAACGGTCCTCATGGGCATACTTGAGGCCTCCGCATCCGAGACAGATCTGCACCTGCTCCAGCTGTTTTTTCTTTACCACCGTTGCGCGGGTGAAACCGGGAGTCAGGTCTTTCTTCGGGACGCCGGTCCGCGACAGCTTGCCGAAGCTGGTATTCAGCAGTTCGATCAGCCTGTTGTGCTCGAAGTTCCCCGCAACGGAGATCACGATCTCTTTGGGCAGATAATAACGCTCGATGTAAGAGATGATGCTCTGGTGCGAAAGCGCCTTGATGGTCTCCGGGATCCCGAGAATAGGCCGCCCCAGGGAGTTGTCCGGCCAGACCGTGCCGGTAAAGAGCTCATGGATGTAATCGTCGGGCGTATCTTCGACGCTTTTGATCTCCTCGAGAATGACCTTGCGCTCCTTCTCCATGTCGGCAGGGTCGAAGCGCGATCCCAGAAGAATATCGGCCAGGATGTCGATGACGACCGGCAGATGCTCGTCCACCACCTTGGCATAGAAGGTGGTCGTCTCCTGGGAAGTGAAGGCGTTCATCTCGCCTCCCAGGGAGTCCATTTCAATGGCGATGTCCTTTGCGCTCCGCCGCTCCGTCCCCTTGAAGAACATATGTTCGATAAAGTGCGAGACGCCGCCCAGTTCCGGCGGTTCGTGGCGTGAGCCGACCTTCACCCATACGCCGATGGAGACCGAGCGCGACTTGGGCAGTGTTTCCGACACGACGCGGATCCCGTTTGCCAGCGTATCTTTTCTGTACATTTACTTCTCTTTCTGAGGGTGATTGCCGCCGTGAAGGTGGGCGCTTCGCTCGGTGATGATCTTTTGCGCCAGGTGGCTGGGCACATCTTCGAACCCGTAGAATTCCATGGTATACATGCCCCTGCCGCTCGTCAGCGAATTGAGCGAGGGCGCGTAGGAAAGCATCTCCGACATGGGCACCAGCGCCTTGATGGCCTGCCCGTTCGCCTGCGGCACCACACCCAGCACTTTGCCCCGGCGGGAGTTGAGCTCGCCGATGACCGCGCCCAGGGCATCATCAGGGGCCACGACCTCAACGCTCATGGTCGGTTCGAGCAGCACGGGCCTGGCGGCTTCCACGGCCTTTTTGAAGCCCATGGATGCGGCTACCTTGAACGCCATTTCCGACGAGTCTACAGTGTGATAGGAACCGTCAAAGACCGTGACCCGCACGTCGACCATGGGATACCCGGCCAGCGCGCCCTCATGCATGGCTTCAAGAACGCCTTTTTCAACGGCCGGAATGTACTGCCGGGGGATCACGCCGCCCACGATCTTGTCGACGAACTCAAATCCCCCGCCACGCGGCAGGGGCTCGATCTCTATCCAGGCGTCGCCATACTGCCCATGGCCGCCGCTCTGTTTCTTGTACTTGCCCTGAGCACTGGCCCGGGCCCTTATCGTTTCCTTGTAGGGGACCTTGGGCGTTTTCATCTTCACATCCACGCCGAATTTCCGTTTCAGTTTTTCGAGCGTTACTTCGAGATGCACCTGCCCCATGCCGGAGAGGATCATTTCCTTGGTCTGGTCGTCAACGGTAAAACGGAGCGTCGTATCTTCGTCAAGGAGCTTATGAATGCCGATGCTCACCTTGTCCTCGTCGCCCCGGGACCGGGGCTCGATGGCAAAGGACATGACCGGGTCGATGAATTTCGCGAACTCCAGGAGTATGGGCTGCGCTTCTGCGCAGAGCGTGTCGCCGGTGGATGTTTCCTTCATTTTGGCGATCGCGCCGATCTGGCCGGCGGCAAGCGACTGCGCCGCGACCTGTTTCTTCCCCTGGAGCAGGAACAGCGTGCCGATCTTCTCTTTCACCTGCCGGGTGGAATTGTAGACCGCATGATCGGACTTGAGCGTTCCCGAATAAACGCGGACCACCGAAAGCTTTCCCGCGAAGGGATCGATGATGGTCTTGACCACCAGCGCGGCAAGGGGTTCCTCGGGAAGCGGTTTGCGCGTTATCTCGGCGCCGGACTTGGGGTCCGTGCCCTTGATCGCTACGATGCCGGCCCGTTCGACGGGAGAAGGAAGACAGGTGATCACCGCATCCATGAGCTGCTGAATGCCCATATTCTTCACCGGCGAACCGCACAGGACCGGCAGCAGACCGCCGACGAGCGTACCGTGCTTCAGCCCCGCAATAAGGTCCTCCTGCGAAAGATCGCCCTTTTCGAGGTATTTTTCGAGCAGGCTGTCCTCGGATTCCGCGATCTGTTCAACGAGCTTTTTCCGGTACAGGGACGCGTCCTGCTGCATGGTACCTGGGATGTCCTTTTCCTCGGTCTTTCCGCTTTCGTCCGCGGTGAAGAAAAGCGCCTTCATTTTAATAAGGTCGATGACCCCCCGGAAGCTGTCCTCGATACCGATCGGGAGCTGGAGCACCAGGGCGTTCTTGCAGAAATACTTCTCCATGTCGCCGATGGCGCGAAAGAAATCCGCCCGTTCCTTGTCCAGTTTGCTCACAAAGGCTATGCGCGGGATCTCGTAGTCGCAGGCGAACTTGTAGATCTTCTCGGTCTCGGCCTTGACGCCCGAAAGCGCGGACACGATAACAATGGCGCCGTCCGCCGCCCGAAGCGTACCCTTGATCTCTTCAAGAAAATTGATGTAGCCGGGAGTGTCGATGAGGTTGATCCGCACGCCCTTCCAGTCCACAAACCCGAAGGAGGACGTGATCGTGATCTTGCGCGCGATCTCTTCGGGCTCGTGCATGAACACCGAGGTGTCGGTGTCCACGCTGCCCCGGGCGGCTACCGCGCCGCCGGCGAACAGCATGGCATCGGCAAGCGAGGACTTGCCTGCCGACCCGTGGGAAAGGATGGCGATGTTGCGGGTTTCTTTGCTCTCTGCGTTTTTCATAAGACACCCCTTGATGAGAGATTTCGCTTATCTATCTTATGAGCTACCAGATCTCTGATTTTATTTTCGCGTTCTGTTTCAGTAGCACGTCCACCAGCGCTTCATTGAAAAAGTTGGTGGATTGCCGGACCGCCTCCTCCACCATGCTTTCGTAATATTTCTTCCCTTCGGCAAGTTCATCGGTCAGCACCTCGAAAAGGCTGTCCTTTTCTATGCCTTCCTTGACCTTCTGCGGGTTGTACAGAACGATATCGGAGACGATCGTCCGCGCGAGCCGTTTTGCTTCATCGGGTTTGGTAATCATTCTCATAGTGTGGGGACCGCCTTGCCGTCTTCAGGCCGGGAGAGGATCTCTACAATGACCGGTTTGTACTCACGCGTCTTTTCGACTTTATTATTATACAGTCTTATGAAATAAAAAGATATCACCAAGCAGGTCATGCCGGCGATGAACGCCCAGAGATCGGAATTCGCTTCACCTGCATAGGCAACAGCGGCATTTTTCCCCAGGATGGCACCGGCGACCATGGCCGCCATGGGTATCCCGTACAGAATGATGGACGCTTTCAGATAGAGCTGCGGTGCGACCACGACCTTGACCTTCTGCCCTTTGACCGCCCCGAGCGGATTATCGGCCTCCATGAGCTCCTGGTCGCCGGGATGACACGTGCCTGAGGCGGCACATTGTTCGCAGGCGCTTTTTTTCAGGATCTCTACCTTGGCGACGCTCCCCTGGACCTCCGCCACGATGCCTTCTTCTTCGATCATTCCACGCCCCTATTCCGCAATCCGCAATCCGAAATCCGCATTTGTTTATTTCTTTCTGGCCCGCAGCAGCTTGTACTCAATGCTGTCCACCAGCGCCTGCCAGCTCGCCTCAATCACATTCTCGGACACGCCGACGGTGCCCCACTTGTTCCTGCCGTCGCCGGACTCGATCAGCACCCGCACGCGGGCCGCCGTTCCCTCCGCAGCCGTGAGCACCCGCACTTTATAATCCAGCAGGCGCACATCCTCCAGCCCTTTGCCCGGGAAATACCTGGGCAGTACTTTGCGTAGGGCCTTATCGAGGGCATTGACCGGACCCGTACCCCAACCGGCCGTATGTTCGGTTTCACCTCCGACCTCGACGGTCACCGTTGCTTCGCTTAACGGATGCGGATCGATCTTTCTTTTTTCCGTGAACACCCGGTAGTCGATGCGGTCGAATATATTGAAGACCGATTCATAGCCGCGGCCGGCGCGAAGCATGAGCAGTTCCAGAGAACCTTCGGCTCCCTCGAACTCGTAGCCCTCGTTCTCGAGCTCTTTGACCTTTTTCAGGATCCCGGCAAGCTCGGGGCTGTCCTTCTTGAGCGGGATGCCCAGTTCCGCGGCTTTCTGGAGGATATTGCTCTTCCCGGCCATGTCGGACACGAGGATGCGCCGCCGGTTACCCACGAGCTCCGGCGTGATATGTTCATAGGTCAGGGAACTTTTTGCCATCGCATCCACATGCACGCCGCCTTTATGGGCAAAGGCGCTGTCCCCGATATAGGGCTGGCGCTTTCTATGCGGCAGGTTCGCGAGCTCGTCCACATACCGGGACAGGTCGCGGAGCCTTGACAGGCTTGCATCGGACACGCAGTCGATTCCCAGTTTAAGCTTGAGCGTCGGGATGATGGTGCAAAGATTCGCGTTGCCGCAGCGCTCGCCGTAACCGTTTATCGTGCCGTGGACCTGGACCGCTCCCATCCTGATCGCAGCGAGCGAGTTCGCCACGGCCGTTTCCGAATCGTTATGCGCATGGATGCCGAAGGGCGTTGCGATCACCCGCTTCACGCGCGCTATGATCTCTTCCACCTCATGCGGCAGGGTGCCTCCGTTCGTATCGCACAGGACGAGGCAGTCCGCACCGGCCCCTTCCGCCGCCAGAAGCGTCTGAACGGCATAGTCGGGGTTTGCCTTATAGCCGTCGAAGAAGTGCTCGGCATCGTAGACCACTTCGTCCAGATGCTCTTTCAGGAACAGTACGGAATCCTCGATCATGGCGAGGTTCTCCGCAAGCGTGGTCTTGAGCGCCTTCAACACATGCAGGTCCCAGGTCTTGCCGAAGATCGTGGCCACCCGCGCTCCCGAGGACACGAGCGCCTTCAGGCTCGGGTCATCCTTCACCCGCATGTTCGCGCGCCGCGTCGAGCCGAATGCCGCGAGCTTTGCCTTCTTCAACTTGACCTTTTTCATTTCTTTGAAGAACTCGACGTCGCGGGGATTCGACCCCGGCCATCCGCCTTCGATATAGCTCACGCCGAACTGGTCCAGTTTCCGCGCAATACGGATCTTGTCCTCGACCGAGAAGTTCACGTCCTCTGCCTGCGCCCCGTCACGGAGCGTGGTATCATACAATTGTACTTTCGTCTTCATAGGTACTTTCTGACTTTTCACTCCTGTATTTTCAGGCATCCTTATTTCGGATTGCGGATTTCGGATTTCGGATTGAAAACCCTAGGTCCGTTATGGTGTTTATTCCGCAATCCGCAATCCGAAATCCGAAATTGCTACGCCGCCTTGTCCATCTCGAACGTTTCGTGAAGCACCCTGACCGCGAGCTCCGTGTACTTGGCGTCGATCACGCAGGAGATCTTGATCTCCGACGTGCTGATCATCATGATGTTGATCCCTTCCTTGGCCATGGCGGAGAACATCTTTGCAGCAACGCCCGAATGGGAGCGCATGCCCACGCCGACGATCGAGATCTTGGAAACGTCTTCCTTGATGCTCACGTTCTTTGCGCCGATCTCGGCCACGACCTTTTTCATGACCTCGTTGATCTTCTTGGCATCGGTCTTGGGCACCGTAAAGGACATGTCCGTCAGCCCGCCCTCGCCGATGTTCTGAATGATCATATCCACGACGACCGAATTGTCGGAGATGGTATTGAAGATCTTCGCGGCAACGCCCGGCTTGTCCGGCACCCCCTGGATCGTCACCTTCACCTGGTTCTTGTCGTAGGCCACTCCGGACACCACCACTTTTTCCATATCTGCATCCTCCTTGGTCACCAGGGTCCCCGGATTATCGTTGAAGCTCGAGAGCACCCGCACCGGTACATTGTATTTTTTCGCGAACTCGACCGAACGGGTCTGGAGCACTTTTGCCCCCAGGCTCGCCAGTTCAAGCATCTCGTCGTAGGATATCTTGTCCAGTTTTCTGGCCTGCGGCACCATGTTCGGGTCCGTGGTGTATACGCCGTCCACGTCCGTATAAATGTCGCACACGTCGGCCTTGAGCGCGGCCGCGACCGCAACCGCGGACAGGTCGGAGCCGCCGCGGCCCAGGGTCGTCACATCGTCGGACCCTTCGGTGATCCCCTGAAATCCGGCCACCACGGCGATCTTCCCCTCTTTGAGCGCCTGCTTTAACCGCTCGCCCGTGATCTTTTCGATCCGCGCCTTCGTATGCACGCAATCGGAAATGATCCCCGCCTGCCTGCCCGTGAAGGACTGCGCGGTATGGCCCAGCGACTGGATGGCCATGGCCAAAAGCGCGATGGTCACCCGTTCACCCGTGGATATGAGCATGTCCATTTCGCGCGGGTCCGGATTGTCGCTCACCTGCGCGGCGAGATTGATAAGCTTGTCCGTTTCTCCGCTCATGGCCGAGAGCACCACCACCACATCGTGGCCCTCTTCCTTGGTGCGGCAAACGCGCCGCGCCACATTTTTTATCCGCTCGGGATTCCCGACGGATGTTCCCCCGTATTTCTGAACTATCAGCACCTACGTCCTCCCTTAAGTCCACCGTAACGCACAGAGCCCTCAAAAGACAGCTCAATTACCCACGTGGCTGGTTGATTATTTCTTCAGAAAAAGCTCCATGAGCGTGTGGCCTTCCTCCACGAACAGGGCGTCCTTCCGGTTCGCGATCTGCTCATCGTAGGAAATGGGTTCGCCCTCGCGTTCCGCCTTATTATCATAGATGATGAAAGGAACCGGATCGTCCGAGTGCGTCCTGATCTCGATGGGCGTCGGGTGGTCGGGAAGCACCAGGATGCGGTACTCATCGAACTGCTTCATGCCGTGCATGATGTTCCCGACGACGAACTCGTCAAAATCCTCGATGGCCTTGATCTTGTTCTTCAGGTCGCCGGTGTGGCCGGCCTCGTCGGGGGCCTCTACATGCACATACACGATGTCCTTCGTTTTGAGGGAAAAAAGCGCATGCTCCGCCTTGCCGACATAGTTGGTATCGAGCCAACCGGTCGCGCCCGGCACCGTGATCACTTCGAACCCGGCGTAAATGCCGATGCCTTTGGTGAGGTCCACGGCCGATATCATGGAGCCTTCGATCCCGAACTTTTCCCTGAAGGTCGGCATACTGGGCCGTTTCCCCTGCCCCCAGAACCAGACGCTGTTCGCCATGCGCTTCCCTTTCTCCTGCCGGGCCTTGTTCACGGGATGGGCGAGCAGCAATTCCGTTGACGCTTCCATCAGCGCGTTGATGACCTCGTCCCCCTCCCCGCGCGGGAGGTAATCAAGGATGTCCTTGTCCTGGATGTCATGGGGGGGCGTACACTCGATCTTGTCCTTGCCGCCCTTCCATACCATCAGATGGCGATAGCTCACGCCGGGATAGAACCGGATATGGTCGCTGCCCAGTTTGCTGTCGATCTCTTCGATGAGGAGGCGCGCCTCCTGCGTGGTGATATGGCCGGCGCTGAAATCCTCCATAATGGCACGCCTGCCCTTGCCGGAGACGCCGGACTTGCCGCCTGTAAGACGCAAGGTGACCAGATTGCATCGAAAAGCGACATCATCGGGGCCAAGTGTTACGCCGATGCTGGCCGCCTCGAGCGGCGACCGGCCTGAGTAATATTTTCGCGGATCATAGCCCATCACCGTGAGGTTGGCCACGTCGCTGCCCGGCGGAAACCCCGCCGGCACGGTCCGCACCATGCCGACCCGTCCCCGTGATGCAAGCAGGTCCATGTTTGGGGTCCTGGCGGCCTGCAGGCACGTCTTTCCACCAAGGTCTGCGTGCGGCCGATCGGCCATTCCATCGCCCAGAAGAATAATATATTTCATAGATTCAATTCACCAGTACCGTTCCTGAGATCAGCTGACGATATCGCCTTCCACGGCTTCCACCTTCACTCCCCGCTCTTTCAGGTAGGCGATCCCGGATTCCAGATTCTTATCCGCCCCTTCCAGTTCGAGGACGACCTCACCCACGCTCTCGGTGACCTTGGCCCGCCGGATATTAGGCATGATGTCGAACTTCTTCGCCATATTGAAAACAACCGGTTCCTTGATCAGGTCCTGTGGAAATGTGAGCTTAACCCTCTTTGTCGCCATGTCGTCCCCCTGGGTAATTCGGTTGGAAAAGATACTACTCCCGTCCGCCGGCGATCGCAGGGACGATCGATACATTGTCCCCGTCCTTGAGAGCGGTTTCTTCCTTGTTCACAAAACGGATGTCCTCTTCGTTCACATAGATATTGATGAACCTGCGGATCTTGCCGCCGTCCGAAAGCCGTTCCTTCATGCCCGGGTAGTCCTTTTCCAGGGCATCAACCAGTTCCAGAACATTGGTCGCGCTGCACTCTACTTCTGACTGACCGTTCGTCAGTTTTTGCAGCGGCGTGGGAATTCGTACCTTGATGGCCATTGCATGGTCCTCCTGGGGAAAAATTACGGCGGTGTTCAGGCAGAAGACTGAAGGCTGAAGTGATCACTATTCCTATCCAGTCCTTCCCGAAAATCCTTCCACCTTCAGCCTACCAACCTGGTTACTACTGCAGCTTCTTCAACAGTTCCTCGAACGCTTCCATGTTCGGCCTGATGGGCGTCGGCCTCTGAAGATGGTCAACGACCGCTTCAGTGGTCTTCAGGCCGTTGCCGGTGATGCAGATCACGAGCGTCTCGTCCTTGGATATCCTGCCGGACTGGACCAGCTTTTTTGCAGCCGAAACCGTCACGCCGCCGGCGGTCTCTGCAAAGACCCCTTCCGTCTCGGCAAGGAGCTTCATGGCATCCACGATCTCCTGGTCCGTGGAATCCTCGCCGTACCCGCCCGTGTCCTTCGTGACCTTGGCTGCGTAATACCCGTCTGCGGGATTCCCGATGGCCAGGGATTTCGCAATGGTCCTGGGCTTCACCGGTTTGATCACATCGCTGTCATCTTTGATCGCCGTGGTGATAGGATTGCAGCCTGTCGCCTGCGCCGCGAACACTTTCGTCTTGACGGTTGGGACAAGGCCGAGCTTCTCAAGCTCCTTGAAGGACTTCCAGATCTTGGTCATGAGCGAACCGCTGGCATTGGGCACCACGATGTTGTGCGGCGTCTTCCACCCCAGCTGCTCGGCGATCTCGAACCCCAGCGATTTGGAGCCCTCGCCGTAAAAAGGCCGGATATTGATGTTCACAAAAGCCCAATGGTATTTGTTCGCCACCTCGGAGCAGAGCCGGTTCACTTCGTCGTAGTTGCCGTCCACCGTCACCAGGTTCGGATGATAGACCAGCGAGTTGATGGTCTTCGACAGTTCGAGGTCCGCGGGGGTGAAGATAAAGCGCTTCATTCCCGCCCGGGCGGACTGTGCTGCCACGGAATTCGCCAGGTTGCCCGTGGAAGCGCAGGCCACGGTATCGAACCCGAACTCTTTTGCCTTGGTGACGGCCACGGCCACGACCCGGTCCTTGAAGGACAGGGTCGGGTGGTTCACGGAGTCGTCTTTCAGGTAAATTTCCTTTACTCCCCACGCGCGGGCCAGGTTCCGCGCGTTCATCAACGGGGTGTAGCCCGTATCGAAACCCGTGACGGGGTCGCCGTCGATGGGCAGCAGTTCGCGATACCGCCACATGTTGTGCGGCCGGGACTCGACCTTCTGGCGCGTCATATCGAGCTTGATCCGCTCGTAATCGTAGGTCACTTCCAGCGGTCCGAAGCAGAACTCGCAGACATAGATGGGGTCGATCTTGTATTCCCTGCCGCATTCGACGCAGCGCAGGCTTTTTACATAGGTCTTCATGGTCATCGTTCATCCTGCAGAATGTTCATGGGGACTTCCGTTATTGTGTCTTCACAGATGATATACCCTTTGACGTCCGGGTTCTTTCTGTCCATAAGAGAAACGATTACATACACCGCTTCCGGATAGTAGGCCAAGGTAACGTCGGTCGGGGACGGATATGCCGGACTGCCGGTGTGCGAGTGATAGATGCCGATCAGCTCCTTACCCGCCTCCCGCATTTCCCGTATGACCCTGAAATGGTCCTTCGAGTCGATACGGTAAAAGGCAGGGCTCGGATTCTCGTTCGAAAGCGAATATACCGTATCGACCCTGTTGCCGCTGCCGCTGAGGATTCCGCATGCCTCATTGGGATACTCGCGTTCGCAATGTTCAAATATTTTTTGAAGATCCGACCTGCGAATGATCAACTCCGTCGCGTTCTCCTCTTTAAATCCGCAATCCGAAATCCGAAATCCGCAATGCTAATGGCTCATAGAGCAGAACTGCTCGTAGTCGATCAGCTCGGTTATGGTCGGGTGCGCGCCGCAGACCGGGCATTCTGGGTTATGCGGCACTTTGACCTTGCGGAAGCTCATATCGAGAGCATTCCAGAGCAACAGCGACCCTTTGAGCGGCTGGCCGATCCCGAGGACCACCTTGATCACCTCGGTCGCCTGGATCGTGCCGATGACGCCCGTCACGACGCCCAGTATCCCCGCCTCCTGGCAGGACGGGACCATCCCCGGCGGCGGCGGGATCTCGAAGAGACACCGGTAACAAGGGCCTTCGCCCGGTACAATGGTCATGACCTGGCCTTCGAAGCGGAACACGGCGGCGCTGACCAGCGTCTTCTTGAGCATGACACAGGCATCGTTCACCAGATAGCGGGTCGGGAAGTTGTCGCTCCCGTCCACCACGATGTCATAGTCCTTGATGATGTTCATGATGTTCCTGG
>Ga0154443_1024_pt3 | contig 24108 bp, 11 predicted proteins | sample RifGroC2_FD_105636 | JGI IMG/M metagenome (GOLD analysis project Ga0154443, IMG submission 105636) | Nitrospirae bacterium GWC2_56_14
AGAATGTCTCCTTTGACCCGTTTTTGTATTTTACGGTAAACCTGCTCAGGAATCCGGAGGGTTTGATCTCTTCCACATCGCCGTAGCGGACCTGGGCGATGGAATGCCGGGGGGAGAAGTCCTTCTTCGCGGGAAAATGCAGTATCCGCCGGTTCGTCACGACCAGGGTGCAGCGCTTGATGTAGTAGATCAACCAACCCGTGGTGAACTGCTCCATGGAAGACATGGGCGAGCACCCGCGCATGAGGAGCAATACCTCCTCGTCCGGTTCGAGGAACTGTTTCAGGAGCGGGACATAATCCTTCAGGATCTTGAGCTGCTGCTTCTTGATGCGCTCCTTGAAGTTCCCCTTCTTGTCGGAAAAAGCTGTTTTCTGGTTGATCGGCAGGCCGAAGGTTTCTGCTGCTGATGCCGCGGTGATCATAGATGCCTCCTGATGAAGTGAGATGTTCCAGACTTTATAGATTTTTAGGGAATGATACGTTTCACACCTGACCTCGGACGCAACCATCTGTCAGCAACACAACGGATGCAAGAACGTCACAAGGTATCGTTAAAATTCTACCAAAGACTGCGTGCTCCACAGTCCTTTGGAGTTGGCAACCACTTCGCAACGAGATCGTCGCCCTGTTTAATTTGATCTGCGTTCATTTCCAATGTAATTTTAGCTAATATTTGCTTGGCGTAATCCTTTTCGTTACTGTATTTTGCCGCTTTCTCGAATAAACGATACCAAACATACGCTTGAACAAGGTCTTTTTCGAGTCCACATTTCGCACAGCGGTGATAAATAGCGGAATTGTTTTGATAGTACAAATCACCCAGTGCCCACTGCGCTCTCTGTTGATTGCTATTCGCTGCTTTTCGCCAAAGAGCAATAGCCTTTTCATTGTCTTGCGGCTTTCCTTTACCGATAAAATAAAGGAGGCCAATGCGATATTCAGCGTCGCAGTCTTCCTTCGCAACAAGCGGATCCCAAAATTGTGCAGCTTTTTCGTAGGACCCGCGATCAAACCATCGTAGACCAACTACATAATCATCGGTAGCGCTGTAATACGTATTCGGCATAAAGCAGGCGTTCAAAGTCAAGATGGCCACCAGAAGTGCAAGATGTTTTATCATTGAAACCTCCTTGAAAATTAATGCGTCTAGAGGGGCGCGGTTCTCGCGCCCCTCTAGATCGCACTTGTTAGCTCATTCATTACCTTTCCATATTAGAAATATTCAAATTTTTTCATAAATCTATTCATAGCGCGTGCCGATATCGGCCTACGGCCTAAGTTTATTTGATCGCAGTTGATGTAGGTGCCGAGCTTATTGCACCAGCCGGTACTATTTCTTGTTCTCTCGCAGCCGCAGGTGCAGCAGCACCTGCAGCCGGTTGCTCGCCATTAATTAACCTGGTCGCGTCCTCAGGGGTTATTTTTTTAAAAAGAACGGCCATCATATATTTTATGCGTTCTTCTGCGTTACCATACTTGTTGTTATTGAGCAAATTGGGCGCCTTATAGTCAACCTGGCCAACTTTTTGGCCTTTCGCAAGTGCCGTTATACGAGCTTCACCTAAATATGAGATCCAGTGAAATTGCCATAAGCCGGTGTACTCAAGAGAGATCTTATCCAGATCGTATTGCGATTCAGCCTGTACGACAGTGTATTCATACCCCTCTGCTTTTAGCCAGGACTCAATTGCTTCTTGAAAACCTAGTCTTACTTTTGGATTGTTTCTAATGACAACTTTACTCGAAGTCGGATTTTCAATAGACGAAGATCCTTTGTACCTTGGTCCAGCGCATCCGGTTAAAACGACTACAAACAAAACACTCCAAAGAACTTTCTTCATGACACCTCCCAAATATGGCTAGACAGCACATTCTGCGTTCAGACAATTGTTTATGTTACGGCATTTTCTCTTTTCTCAGTGCTAACGCTGACGCGAGGAACGCGGTTCTCGACGTTTCGCTCGACGAAGCCGCTCGTCCCGGTGCGCCCGAACAGCCCCCTGAGGTCCCCGGTCGCTTAATACCTGATCGCAAGTACCGACTGACGTCACAGCACCATGATCTCCGGGAAGAACGCGTACGGCGGGAGGATCATTTTCCACTGCAGTTCACGCACAGGCAGTCTCTGGGATTTCAGCACATCGACTGCAAGGACCACATTCACGGACGGCGGGACGTAATCCATGGACCACCGGTAGGTCGAGTAGACCAGCGGCCCGCCCTCGATCCTGGCCATGGACAACAGCATGTTGATCGAGGTCACTTCGACCGAGACGTTTCCATTCGGCGTCACGCGGTAGATGCGGCCGGCAAAAAGAGAGCCCCATACGCCCTTGACGAAGGTCCAGGCCCCCTGGAACGAAAGGCCTGATTTCGCGAACGTCTCCTTTTCATAAGCCACGGCGCTGACCAGCACGTCGCCGTTGGCCTCGATCATCAGTCCCAGGGGCATTGCGCCTTCAGGGAGGTCCACGGGACCATCGGCGACCAGGGTATTTTGCTTCAACTCCATCCTGACGAGCCCTGCACGCGTCGTGATCGGGCTGGCCGGTTTGTCCGACCACATATCTGATAAGCGTTGGCGCACCTGCTGGGTATTGAGGCCCGTCAGGACCCAAAGCGCATCCACATTGCGCGGGTCCGCTGCGATCGCGATGCTGTACGACGCGGCGGCAGGCGGCCCTGTGGGGAAAGCCCCTGATACTGCAGGTGAGGACGGGACGGACAGATCGATCAACAATACCCGGTTGTTCGGCTCATCGAGGACCACGGCTGCGCTCCCGCCAGCCAGAAGGACCAGGCTCCCGTAACCCGGAGCAGCGTCCTTGGACAAGACCGGCAGGACCTGCCTGGCGACGAATTTCGGGCGTTCCTGATCGGACAGGTCGAATACCGCAAGCTCCCCCTTGGTGAGAAGAAAGCCGTGAGAGCCCCCTTTTGCAACTGCGAAAGAGATCGGAGGGTATCTGGTTTCGAATCCTGTTGAAGCCACTTCCTTGGAAACGTTTTTCGAACCAAGGTGAACGGTCTTCAGCTCGAACCGTGAGAGCCCTTCAGGCTCCGCCTTGCCCCCGCTTGCCACAACATAGAGAACGCCGCCCTCGGGAGAATGGGCAAAGGGACCGACCCCGGGACAGGCAAGCGAACAGGAGTCATCATTGAAAACTTTCTTTTCCTCAGGCGACGTCCGCCAAACAAGGAGCCTGTTGCCCTTTGGATCGCCCATGACAAGAAGGTTCGTAACCGGGAGGGTGATCTCATCAGTGCCCGAGGGGGTCTCTACCCTCGCCGTGTATGCATGGCGGAACTTGACGTCGCGAGGCAGGCGAAAGAGCAGGCCGCCGCCTTGAATGCCAGCCGCAATAGGGACCTCTTTGCCGTCGAGCAACAACTTTGCCTGGTCCGTGTTCAGCCCTGTGCCCACCATTGCAACCCACTCGCCGGCCACGAACATCCCATCGCTCTCCGTCAGGTCAAGCTCCCCTTCGCGCGGCACATGCAGGCTCCCGAGGTCCACGAGCTTTTCGATCTTCGGTTTCTCAGCAGGCGGACCTCCCAGCGATACCCGGACAAGTTTAGCGCCCTGGCAGGACGAGAGCAGGATCGAGCAGACCGCGATAAGCGCCAGACGTTTCATGGCTTTTCTCCTTTTTTCATTATGGGATATGGGCACTGCGGGCCGTAATCCCAGCCGGTCCCTGATGTTCTTAGGGATACCAACTTCCCGAAACGGCCCAGCGTCGTTTTCGTGCGATCTCCTTATTTTTTTCTATTATGTCCTTCCAACCGGCAATAATCAACAGCAATTACCTCCGTAGCTGCGAGGAGGAAGGTGGCGGAGAAGGTCCACGCGATGATTGTTGCCCTTGCCCCTTGAACCCCGCAGCATCATTCCACGATCTTCGTCACGACCTCTCTCACTGCTGATCGACCGTGGTCGTCCACGGCGCGCACCACGAACCTCCCCGTCTTAGGAGTCCAGAAAAACGTCTTGCCGCTGTCCGAACTGCCGAGATATTCCTCGCTCACAAACCAGTGAATCGTCTTTGTATCCGCGTCGGTTACAGCCATCAACGGCAGGCGCTCGTCTTTAAGCGACCCCGCCCGGAGGCTGTACACAACCCCGACCCGTGGAGAGGTGATCTGCGGTCCCGATCCTCTGGTGGACAGTTCTTCTGAGTTGCATCTTGCTTCATAAGGCGGCGGCATGCGGCGCGGGATACCGGCCTGTTGGAAGATCGCGATAAGATCGGATTGCCAGAACTCATACACTTCGGATCTTGTTCCGGGTCCATTGTCAATGCATGCGCGGAGGCCCGTGCGATTATTGATGGATATCCTACGGTGAACGTCGCATTTCGCAATGGGAGATTTCCCTGGAATGAACCAGGTCGATACCCGCTGTTTGCAATCAGGTCCCGGCAGTCCGCCTGAAAGGGAGCAGACCTCGACCTTGGTCAGGTCCAGGTCAGCCAATCCTTTACCGCGAAACTCGTTGATTCCCGGATCCTCGGATTTGAGTGAGTCGATGATCTCGAAGAAAAGCGGAGCAGCCGCCTCCCGGCCGATGAAGGAAGGGTTGCCCTCTCCGTCGAAGTTCCCGATCCAGACGGCCAGCACATAAGGCCCGACGATTCCCACCGACCATGCGTCGCGGAAACCGAAGGAGGTACCGGTCTTCCATGAAACAGGCAAATGGTCCCGTATCCAGTCCGTGCGAAATCCCTGAAGCGGATTGGGGTTGGCCGAAAGAATATCGTGCACCAGGTAACTCGCCTCCGTGCTTAAGAGCCGCGTCCCATCTTCCTCTCGTTGAGACTTAAGGAACCTGAGCTGTTTCAACTCGCCGCCGTTTACAAGCATGGCATAGAGCTGCACCAGTTCCTCCATAGAAATCTCCGCGCTTCCCAAGGCTAGGGACATGCCGTAAAAAGACTCATCGCGCATGCGCGTGATCCCAGCCTTGAGCAGAAACCCGTGCAGCCCCGGCGAAGCGAGACGCGATGCAATATCGACAGCCGGCACGTTCCTGCTCTTCACCAGCGCATCCTTCGCCTTGATCGGTCCCGCGAACTCGTTGTCGAAATTCTCGGGATTGTAGGCGCCGAAGCTCATAGGCGCGTCTTTCAGCATGGTCATGGGATGGATAAGTCCCTGATCTATCCCAAGGCCATAAATGAACGGTTTAAGGGCCGAGCCCGGAGAACGTTTTGCACGAGTTCCGTTCACCTGGCCATCGATCTTCTTATCAAAGAAATCAGCGGAACCGATCAGTGATTTGACCTCAAGGGTCCGATGGTCAACCAGGAGAACCACGGCGTTATTTATCCCCTTCTGCTTGTTCGCTTCCACATAGTTTTTAACATGCCGCTCGATGAGTTTCTGGAGCCTGAGATCGAGCGTGGTGTTCAGCACCGGATCAAAGGGATCAAGTTCACGCACTTCATTCGCGAAATGCGGTGCCAGGAACGGCAGGTCTGACGGACGTTTGAGCATGATAGGCAGGTCCACGAAAGACTTTTGATCCTTATCTATTGGATATTTACTTACCCATTTGGCTAAAAGTACCTTACGCGCCTGTTCGAGGCTCTGGTACGCCGTTATTCCATTCTCCCCCCTATTCCCCATCCGCTTAGCCGGGCTTTGCGGGATCACGCTCAAGGTGAGCGCGTCGGTGAGCGTGAGCCTATCGGCGTTTTTATGAAAGTAGATGATGCTTGCAGCGCCTGCGCCTTCGATGTTGCGGCCGTAGGGTACGAGGTTGAGGTAAGCTTCGAGGATATCGTTCTTGGAATACAATAGCTCAAGCCAGAATGCGGCCAGGATCTGTGCTGTTTTGCCGGAGATCGTGCGTGAGTTGATGTCGTATTTGATGCGCGCAAGCTGCATCGTGATCGTGGACCCGCCGATCTTCCGGTCTTTCTTGATATAGGTGTGCCATATCGCCCGGCCAAGGGACGTGGGGCTCACTCCCGGATGGAATCGGAACCACTTGTCCTCGTGCAGGAGCGTGGCCTTGATCAGGATCGGCGAAATTGATTTTAGTGGCAGCCAAAGGCGGTACTTGTCATCCCGTGACAGCGTCAAGCGAATGAGTTTTTCGCTTCGGTCGTAGATCGCCTGGGAGAAGCTGACGTCGGATTTGAGCGCGGGAGAAAGGAGTCGAAACAGGGCGAAGATCAATAAGAGCGGGACTGTTATGAGGGCAATACGTTTCAGTAGTTCTTTTATGGAATAATTAACCATATCAAGGATGAAGAAGCGAAGCTTCTGGTTGTTTTTCAAGACCTGTCCAATATCGGTCAGGAGCATTATCAGAGATCGACATCATTTTTTTTATTTTTTTGGGATATTCGCTCATACTACAAAATAACGGTCGTTCCTTCAACCTTGCCATAATGTTTGACATCGAATGTGGCAACCTTGATAAACTCCTTCGACTTCATATAGGCAATATTATAGGCATCGATAAAGTCCATATTCTCCGACGAGTACAGACTGACGGCATAGCTGATCCTTGAATGATTGGCTATTTTAAGGTTTCGCGAAGCAAGGAGGGTAGTAAGCACTTCTGTAATTTTTTTTCTGGTGAACCCGTAGAAGGATTCAAGTACCCAGACGATCTCGGCGATGACGAGTTCGCTTGTTTCGAGCTTGATCTTTCCGGCTTCTGCTCTCTCGAACAAGGCGTGCGCTTTTACGTACTGGGCTTCAACGTCTCTCACGAAAAAACGCAGAAACACGTTCGTATCGACAAAAACGGGATCATCCATGTCAGATACCTTCCCGGGCGATCTTTCGAGATACCGCCTTTTTAGCGTATTCCCGCTCGATCCCGGTCCCTCTCTTCTTTCCTTCGGCGATGCCGCCAAGGCTCAGGAGGGACTTCCGCTCTGTTCGCTTGAGAATGAGCACATCATCCTGCACCTCGAAATGCAGGCTGTCCCCTTCCTTGATGTGGAACCGGTCCCGGACAGGCTTGGGGATCGTGACCTGTCCTTTTTTCGTTACCGTCGACATTTTCCTACCTCCATATTGGTATTACCTATATTTTAGGTATTACCGATACCAAAGTCAACCGAAAAACCACGCCTACCCATCAACCTTATCCGTACCACGCCCCCTCACCCCAGCCCTCTCCCACAATGGGGAGAGGGTGAAGCAGGAGATCACCTGCCTTTTGTTTCTTGCTTCTCTTCCTTCTTCTGCTCTTCCACAACCATCGTCCCCGGCAACGTCCTTGCACGTACAGCCCGATTATACATGGATTCTGCAAACGCCGGCGGTATCACGTACTTGCCTTTATTCGTCGCCTTGATGCGATACACGAACTCCTGTGCCGAATCACCCACACTGCCGAAGAGCACCACCCTGTCTTCGCGGATATCCACGAAGTCCGGCTGCCAGGTGGACGCATCCGTGCCGATGGGAGAATCCCAGCGCTTCACTGTCTCTCGCTCCCCGGATTGTCCCTCTCCGCTCTCGCCCTCACCTTCACCGTCCCCCTCAACTTCCTCGTTTCTCTGCTCCGATACCTGTGCTGGCTGAGACGCTGGCCGTGATTTTTCGATCACCACGTCGAACCCTCCGGGCAGAAGGTCCACAATCGCTACGTTGCTGTGGTATCCGGACTTGACAGACCGCATCTTGAAGTGAACCTCTATCTCCGAACCGAGAGCTGTTGACGTGATCACGTTTCCCTTGAGGTCACGGTACTCGCGCTGGACCTCGATACCGTCCTTGATCTCCTTTTGGGGCAGAGACTTATCGAAACCAGCCATCGTGACTTGATAGAACGTGGGAAAGCCGCTCTTGCTCTCGACCCGTACCTTCTTTGCTTCATTCGAGAAGGCTACCTTGGGGAAGAGCCCCTTCGGCAGGACAAGGTCCTTCATCCCCTTTTCAAGAATTTCTTTGATCTTGATCTCGGCAACAGCCTTCTCGCCCACTGCTTCAGCATAGGAGTCCATGGCAAGGATCGCATAAGCCGACGTTATGGTATTGAAACTGCCGCTCGATATCCCGTTCACGATGCACTCCATGCACAGGATGTCCCCTTCGGAGAACTTCTTGAACCTCTCGGGGAAGTGTTTTCCAAGAATGTAAAGATGCTGAGAGTCACGGGCCAGACTGTCGTAAAAATTTTCATAATCCGGGTCAACAGGTTGACCCATCTTCAGTCCTGCAATAAGATCGTCTGCCTTTGAATCGAGCTTGAGCAGTTTGTAAGTAGCCGCAAGATAAGAGGCCGTAAGGTCCTTCTTCCACTTTTTCGTTTCCTTGGCCTTGTCGAGCTGCTCCCGCATGGCATTCACATAGTCCGTGGTAACGACGCCGTTCCTGGTCAGAAGATAGATCGCGTATGCACTGGTGCGCGCCTTGGCAAGGGAATCGCTCCCGGTCATGCCCTTTCTGCCTAGATAAGCAAGATAGGCGAGCCCGCGATCCATAAGCTCCTGAGGTACGGCAAAACCCCGTTCTCTTGCTTCGGTCAGGAAGTGCATGGCATAGATGCTTGCGTAGTCCGAGACGTGGGAATTCGCAGCCCAGAATCCGAAAGCGCCATCGGCGTTCTGGCGCGACCGCAGCACGCTGATCGTCTTCTCCAGATTATCCCCCGCCTTCTTGTGCGTATAACCGAACTCCGGCCGGTTCTTGAGCACAATTGCCGGAAAGGCCTGGCTCACGAGCTGCTCCGTGCACAGATAAGGGAACTTCTCCAGATAGGCAACGAGGCCATGGGCCAGGCTGAGCGGTATGGGCGACGCAGTGGCGTCCAGGGTCCGGAACTCGGGATGCATGGTCCGTTTCACTTCTACATCAGCTTTTCCGGATTTGAAAGACCCGCTCTTTACATCCGTCATGTACGGAATCGGAGGTCGCACGCTTGTCTCGGTGGAATAAGCGGTTTTCTTTACACCGAGAGAAGCGGTAAAGGTGAAGCGGCCGGATCCCAACACCTCTTTCGCCCGTACCTTGAAAGATGCGCTTTCCTCCCTGCCTTCTGCTATCTTCAGGGAACGCTGTCCCTTGTCCAATATTTCCAAATGTTCCGATGTAGAAAGATCGAGGTTAACTGTTGCCTCCTTACCGGACCCCTCTGCATTATTTGCAACACTAACGGTAACAATGAACTCGTCGCCCGGCGCCACGAAGGTCGGCACATTCGGACTCAGTACGAAATGGCCACGCACAGCTGCCCTTTTCTGGTTTGCGCCGATCGCGTCGGGAGCCACGGCCACTGCCATGACCCGGATCGTGCCGTTGAAGTAATCGGGCACCCGGTAGACCAGCTCCCTGGTCGATGTGTCGATATTCACGATGCCCGACCAGTAGACCACGGGCTTGTCGCGTTTGCGCTTAAAGGGGTTCAGGTTCTGGCCGAGAGCCTTGCCCGCTTCGTCACCGCCTGCAGCCGAGAGCATGCGTACGATCGAGTTCTCCGGCATGATGAGGTCCAGGATCTGGGCCGTCTGCACTTCCAGCGCACGCTTGCGGAAAAAGTGTTCAAGGGGGTCAGGCGTCGTGTAATGGGCCACCTGGAGGATGCCCTCGTCCACGGCATAAACCACGGCCTTGCCAGTCTTGTTCCCTTTGTAGCGTATTTTAAAGGGTTCCCCAGGCCGGGCGAGCTCGGGCGTATCGATGTCGATCTTGATGGTCCTTCTCTCGCGGCTTACCGAGAAGGGCATCACGCCGTAGCTTAAAGGGCTCATGAAAATTTCCCTGGAGTCCAGACCCCGGACAAAGGAGACGTTCACGTACCCGTTCCCTTCGAAATTGACGGGAACCCGGATCTTCTGGATTGAGTTCGTTGCAGTCGTTGTAAACCACTTGGTCGCGTATACCCGGTCCCGCTCGATGGTGATAAGCCCGGCCCCGGTGTAGGGGGCGCGGATCTGAAGCTCGATCTCCTCGCCCGGCGAGTAGTCCGACTTGTTCAGCTTGATCAAAAGCTCGGCGTTCTTCTCCAGGCTTCGGGTGAGGTTCCCCATGCCGGCAACACTGAAGGACACACGGCTGAGTTCTGTTTTTTTATCATTCCGCACGATCAGCAGAAAATCTCCTGGATTGGCAGTCGGCAGCCGGAACTTCGTGCCTTGCTCGGAAAGCGACAGGTCCGTTGTACTGACCGGTATTTCCTTCTTAAGGGACTGATATTTATAAACGCCGCTCGACTGCTTGGTCAGGACCGAGACATAGCGTTCTTCGATGACCTGTGCTTTGAGAGCCTTAATCCCGGTCTTCTTGAGCGACGGGTCGATCGCGATCAGTTCCACGGTCCTGCTGCTGCCCTTGTGGATATAGGTGAGGTCGCCGTCGGGCTTGTAGCCCACGAGATAGGAGCGCGGAGACACGAGGACCGTGCTCGTCGAACCGACGCTCCGGCCTCCTTCGAGTTCGTAGCCTTCAGCCGCAAAAGTCAGGCGATAGGTGGCTTTGTCAAAACGTCCCAGGTTGAGATCGATCTCAGCGTCGCCCCTTTCGTTCGTGACCGCATCGGGCAGGGGCTCGACAAAGCTTGTTTCCGCTTTTGACGGATCGAAGAAGATATAGTCCTGGTATTGTTTGAAGGCCGGCGAAGACGGCGCGAGCGTCACCTCGGCCGCAACGCGGTGATTGACCGCAGGAGTGCCGTAAAGGTTCATGAGGTTCACCATGCCTTTGAGGCCTGTTGGCGAAACCCAGCCTTCCTTTCGATCCTGGGAGAGTTTCGTCGAAATTTTCAAACGATCAGGCAGGAACTCCTCCACGCGCACCGATGCCGATCCAAGGAGCGTTCCCCGTTTTTTATCCTTCACAATGTAGAGGTTCGTCGTGTACCTTCCCGTTGGGGAAGTGTCCTCGGTCTGGTATTTGACCTCCTCGAATCCCGAGGCACTCAGGCTGATCTTCTGCCTCTTTACCTCCAGCCCCCGGGAGTCCATGATCGAGGCTTCAAGCGGGATGCCGGCGAGCTGTCGCCTCCAGTTCGCGGACTTGACGATGATGCCGACATGGAATTCGTCTCCGGGCCGGTAAATGCCGCGGTCCGAGAAGAGGTACGCATCAAGCCGGTCCGCAGCCCCCTCGGTCACCACACCGCCGATATCGAACCGGGAGAAGTTGAGTTTTCGTTCGCTCCGTTCATAGGGCAGAAAAGAGATATCGCTCCCTTTCCGAACAAGATAGACCGTGGGAGCTTTTTCATGTTCGAAATCGGTCAGCTTCGGGAACTGCGCCCGGCCTTCCGCATCGGTATCTGCACCGAATACGGGCACGCCGTTCTTCCCCAGGATGTCGACGCGGGCCCCGGAAACGGGGTGCCCGGTCTGGATGGACTGGACAAAAACATCGTGGGTCCCATCAGCACTATCTTTGACCAGTACTCCCAGGTCCGTGATCAGGATCAGGCGTTTGTCTCTTTTACCGGTGGTTTTCTTGTTCTTTGGGTCCCAGCTTTCCACCTTCAGGAAGAACATGCCCCGGTTCGTATACTTCTCGGTTTTAAGGTACCGGGAAAAATCGAAGGTCGTATATTGGGCCTTGCCCTGTTCCCCCTGTCCTAAAACGCGGATCTCGGTAAAACGCTCAGAGATATTTTCTTCGTTGAAATCGTAGTTCTGAAATTCCGGACTCTTAATATCGCCCCGGGTTTGGGTCACGAGATGATTGATGTCATCGGGAACCACGCGGCCGATCACGAACCGGACAGCCTCGATGTCCCGGGCGAACACGGATATCCGTTTTTCGCCGTGCAGGCTCAGGATCGAGCCCTGGGCCATGATGCCCAGTTCCTGCGGGAAGTCGGGCACGCGCTGGATAGCATCAAACTCTTCCGCAAGCAGGTACCCACCGAAGGACTTGATACCCTTATTCAGTTTTATATACAGGGAGCGGCCGGGAGGCACCGTATATTTGAAACTGTGAAGTTCCGAATATTCCCGGTCCCGCGGCAGGGGTTTCAGCTTGACCGATGTCGACTGTTCCAGAATCTCCGGTCCGATCTTGGAAGGGTCGGACCATTCAGACCACTGATAGTCCTTCTTCCCCTCCTGCTTCTGGATCGGCGGCAGGTCTTTCGGCAGGACGACAACGGAAAGGTTCTTTACAATCTCAGCTTCAGACACTCCCGCCGTGGTGGCCACCACGAGAACCTGCTCAGGCTCGTACCGCTCGTTCCGCACAAGGGACAGCTCGACTGAATCGATCCGGAGCAAAGTGAATTTGCCCGGTATCGGTACTGTTGTCTTAATGGGCTCGCCCGTACTCGGTCCGCCGCGTTCAGCACGTATGCCGGAATCGATGTCGAGGGACATTGATGTGTCCTTTTCAGGGATATCCAGCGGTTTGGACTGGATGTATGCTTCACCCTTGTACTTGTCGTAGGACACGGTAAAAGGATAGCCTTTGCCGCCGATGCCGAGGATACCGGTCTTCCGGTCGGCCCGCTCCAGCTTGATCCGCTTCTCGAAATCCACGGAGTCCACGGGATGGGTGAACTTGATCGTGGCGATGACCTTCTTTATCTTCGGGTCCTCGGGGTCTTGATAAAACTCGGCGCTCACCTGCTCGGCCTCGAAGCGGGGCGTCCTGAAAGAGTAGGAGTACGTGGAAAGCTTGACATGGTCGGGAAAGAGTGACTTGTCCATGTGTACGGTGTATTCGGTGCCCGGCAGCCAGTCCGCTCTCGGCTTAAAGAGAAGCGCGTTGTCCTTTACGCACGTCCATTCACCTTCAATGACGGGTGATATGGAGATGCCCTGAGTCAGGGACTTGCCGATGAGATCGAGACGGGCGGCGGAACCGCTGAACAGAACACGAATTGGATCGGGTCTCGGGACGTCCTCAAGTTTGGTAAACTCAGGTGACGTACCGGAAACCTGGATAAGCCCCCTGCGGTGCGCTGCATACCACATGATCAGAACAAAGATGACGAAGACGGCCCCAAGAACGGTCCCGAGCCGTTTGAAGTTGATTCCACGCGGGTTTTCTCCGGCAGAGACGGCCTCGCCAGCCCGTAATCGCGGCGTTTTTTTGATGAGTGAGCGGGCAGCAGTGGTGATGCGAGTGCCAAGGGATTTTACATTCGATGTGAAGTTTTTAAGGAAATCGAACCACGGTGGAGGAGTCCAGGAAAAAGAACCAAAGAACTTCGAAAGGATGCCGAGCACTCCCTTGAACAACGCGCTGATTAGCTTCACAATCAACCTCCCCATGGTTTCAACTATCCTACTAATACCCCGTTATTGAAAAATGCATGAAATCTTTCTGTTTCCCCGCGATCTCGCCGCCCCATTTGAAACCAGCCTGCTTGAACAGGGTGACGATACTGTTGCTCTTATCGAGCGTTCCTGGTACGCCGGGTTTCCATTCACCGCCACGGATCAGACGGCACTGCGAGCCAAATTCAATGCAGTTATCGTACAGCCCATTCAGTTCTGAGTTAATATCGATGGCCGTCCCGAAGGAATGATTGCTGAATTCGGTGCGATTGCCGTTGCCGTCAACCGGGCCGCGCGATTTGATCACGTGGTAGCCAACGACCGTATGGATCGGCGCGCCGTTTATGATCATATCCCCGAGAATGGAGCGCACCCTCGGCGCCAGCTGAAAGCAGAGAGAAAACGGTTGCAGCGGCGGGATGCTGATGCGTTCCTGATCTTCGCTGCAGACCGTGCACCCAGTTGCGGAGTCCTGTTCATTGGCCGCAAGCTCCGCGTAGGAATGCTTGACCTTCCTTGTGTCGCTGCTGCTTTTTTGGTTCACATTCCATATCTGCATTTCATAGGTGCATGCCGAAGGTATGTTGCGTTCCTTTAGTGCAGCGGCGCCATGTGACGATAAACAACAAAGAACCATAACAACCGTAGTAAAAAAACGCATAATTACCTGGACCTCATGGCTCAGAATTTTCATCACAGCAGTGTACGAGAATGCACGTATAAGATAAAGACCTTTTCACAACAACTTACTGCACGATAATTCTCACCCGCTTCGACGAGAAGGGTGCGTCCGGCAGCCGGGCCTGTATTGTGTGCTCTCCCGGAGTGAGCATAAGGCGCGCGGTGTAAGGATAGTCCGCAGTCTGGAATGGCTTGCCGTCCACGTACCAGAGCAGCTGCGGAACAACGGGATTGACAACTGCCCGCAGGGCCAGCGTGGCCTGGTCCTTGGGCGTTTCAGGGTCGCGAATCAAGCGCAAGCCGTCTTCCGGGGAAACGATGCTGATTAAGATCTTTTTTTCGCGCGGCGCCAGCAAAGCTTCCGCCGGTACTTGTGTAAACAGAGCAAAATCATCCGGCCTTCGGGGAGGTGTGCTGAGTCCTGCTGCCGCGGTCCACTCGGCGTACCGGGAAGGCAGATCAACGAAGGTCTTGACCGTTATGAACTCGCGGGGGGTCGTGGAGGTTGCCGGCATTCCGGTGCGGTTGTCCATGGCCGTCCTGACGTGGGCGCGGCAATGATTGACCGGATATTCGGTGGGTCTGAACCATTCCAGGGACACACGGTCGCAGGCGTCCGTTGCCAATTCTCCGGTCAGAGCGCAGACGCGGGCTGCTTTGAAGCCCCGCGGCGGCGCAAAGGACAGATCGTTCAGGCCGGCCCGCTGATCAGCGTGAAGAGTGGTTAATATTTTTTTTACCAGTTCCGCTGCCGAGGTCGAACCGGTCAGGTGGTTCATGGGTTGAAAATCCGGGTCCCCCACCCATACACCCACGAGATAGCGGACCGAGAACGCCATTGCCCAGGCGTCGCGGAACCGCGACGAGGTGCCGGTTTTGACCGCCACGGGAAAAGGAAATTCAAGAGCGCCCATGCGGAAAAATCCCGGCATGCGAGCCAGCGGATCGGACAGAAACAGCGAGATCTGTCTTGTCGTATCTTCTGACAGAACACGGCGCTCCGCAGTTTTCAGCTGGCCTTCGAACCAGACCAGGTCGCCAAGGCTGCCTTCCCGCGAGAGCACGGAATAAGCCCGCACGAGTTTTTCGAGCGTGACCGGCAGGTTGCCGATCGACATGCCTACCCCGTACCGGCTCGCCGGTTCCGCGCCCTCGTGCAGGCCGATGGTCCGCAGAAAATCATATCCTGTTTCGATGCCTATTTGCTCCAGAAGCGCGGCAGCAGGAACATTGCGGGAATTGGCCAGAGCGACCCGAGGCAGCACAGGACCCATGAACAGGGTATCGGCGTTCACTATCCCGCCAGGACCGCGCTGGAGGTCGTTCAAAATGGTTGCAGGTGTTATGTCGCGCTTTTCCAATGCAAGTGCGTAGAAGAATGGCTTTAACGCGCTGCCCGGAGACCGCAGGACGTCTGCATAATCGATCGCGCCGGAATGGCTTTCGTCGAAATAATCCGTTGATCCGATCCAGGACCGGATCTCGTTGCTTTCCCGGTCCACGATAATGACCGCCGCGTTCCGGGCGCCCGAGGCGTCCCATGGCCGCACGGTCTTGTACACCAGGGTGCTCATTGCGTTCTGCAAATCCAGATCGAGCGTGGTCGTGACAAGACGATCTCCGCCCGGCAGAAGCTGCACCGACTTGTCCTTCAGCATACGTTCCATCCGAAGCAGGGCGTGCATGGCCTGTTCAGGCCTGATGCCCGGCCGCGGGACAGCAAGGTCCTGAATCTGGATACAGGCCAGTTCATACTCCTCGCTGCTCATTGCCTTGTCTCGGTACAGAAGGTCCAGGATGCGCTTTCCCCGGAGTGAAGCCCGCTTTTTCCCTTCGCTGGTAAAAGGATTCATGTGTTTCGGGGCCTGGGGGATCGCGGTCAAAAAGGCCGTTTCAGCCCAGCTCAGATCGTCAATAGGTTTGTCAAAATAGCGGCGACTGGCATAGGCAATGCCGTGGATCCGGTTGCCGTAGGGGACGATGCGCAGATAGTGTTTCAAGATCGTTTCTCGGCTGTATCTGTTCGTGAGGAAGAGCGCTGTCATTGCTTCCGCGGACTTCCGCAGATAGCTTCGGGAGCCCGGGTTTTGCATGCGGCTGACCTGCATGGCGATCGTGGACGCGCCGGAGGACCGTTTCAGGTGAATGGCGTTTTGATACGCTGCCCTGGCGATCGCGAGGGCATCGACGCCCGGATGGCTCCAGAACCTGCGGTCTTCCACCGCCAGCGTTGCTGCAACGATGCGCGGGGGCAGGGCGTCAAGCTCCCAATAGCCGTACTCGCCGTCGAGTGGCGCGCCCACCTCTCCCAGGAACTTGCCGTGCCGGTCACGCAAAAAATACGTGGGGTCCGGTGAGATCAATTGGGCGCGGGTGTACGCAATGCCGGAAAGCAGGAGCAGTGTCGTGAGAAAAAGAATGCCAGCGAAGGTTAATAACCGGACATGCCGTTTTCCGAGCCATATTAATCGAGCGAACATGCTGATAATTCTCCGGTGGTTATGAAACAATTCTCAAGAGAGGCTTTTTTTAAAAGTTCACTGCACACACAAAGACAACAATGAATGATACAAAAGAGACGAATATTGCCTTCACGTTGCTTTTGTATTCCAATAGCATCGACATGAGGTAAAAGTGAAAAGTAAAAAATGACATTATCATCGCCAAAGCATAAGACGCTAACAATGTCCAATACTGCATCAAATGCGGCTCAAACTCTTCTTTAGGAATATTTTGAAGAATGCGAAGCGAGATAAACGCGATTGCGGCCAACACTGTGGCTAATATGAAAGAAAGGGCTGCGACCTTGTTGAAGCTCCTTTTAATGTTCAAAAAGAGGACGTTATCTGTGATCGGTACAGCAGGCGCCCAGGCTTTGCTGTCTGGGGAAATTCCCGCATAACGATAATGGCGTCTTATCAGTAAAGAGCGGATCAGAAAAGCGATACCATGACATACGGCAACAACGATAATCGTTGCCATGCCGATGAAGTTGAGAAGGCCCTGGTTTGTTATGGATTGCTCGAACTTAAGGTAAAATAGAACTGATGTGCAAATACTTACAATGAAGAATACGATAAGTTTAATTCTGATATTCATAAACCTCTCTTTCACGATGTTTCTTCCTTATGTCCCCTCTCCTTCAAGGAGAGGGACGGGGTGAGGATGGGTTTGTTGCAGGTTCCACGAGACCCATCCCCACCTTCATCCTCCCCTTGAAGGGGAGGAAACTCGGATTATTCCCCCGCCTTTCCTTTTACCACGATCCTCGCCCCGTTCGACATCCCGAAAACCGCCGCATCATACATCATCTCCGCCTTGGCTGAAGGCTGGATAAATGAACCGGCAACCGTCGCCCTGGTCCTGAAATAGAAGTCATAGGTCCCCGCGGGCAGCACATTGTAATAGAACGCGGCCTGATCGTCCTGATACGCTTCATAGGTCGGGTCGAGCGTGGTCTTTCCGGATGGTGCGGCTTCCGGCGGCGCGGTCTGGAGTTTCGGGTTCAGCGGTTCCATACCGGCCGCAAGCGGCGCGGTCACGGCAACGTAATGGCGCTCTTTGGGATTCACGATCTGCACGTGCTCCTCGATGATGTCGCCTACTGCGAAGCTTTGCGTGGTGCCTGCTTCGGCCAAGGGTATCTTCACCGGCGGCCCGTCCTGCTTGATCAGGAGCAGTTCCCTGGTCACCACGAAACCATTGCTCAGCGCCGCTACTTTGCTGCCGTCCTCGGCAGGCACGTACGACGTGTCCACGCGCACGGCAACCGGCCGCGGACCGGCCTTGCTTTGCAAAAGCACTTCCCCTGCCCCGGCGCCGAGTCCGGAAACAAATCCCATCGGAAGGTCCGGTCCGAGCTTGACCATCTGCTCTTTTCCGTCAAGGATAACGCGAACCTGGGCCGCCTTTGTTCCGGCATAGGGCGGTTTCAATATTTCCGACAAAGCCAGAAGCGCCTCGGCGTTCGCGTTCGTGGCGCCCCACCCGTCGTCCTTGCCGAGTGTTACGAGGGAATCGACGAGCAGCGGAAGCCGCTGGTTCTTCCCATCATAACGCGCGACCGCCCGGGTCATCTGCGCGATCGTGCGCGTTTCGGTCGGGAGGATCAGGTTGCTGCGCGTCAGATTCTTCTCCTGCAGGCCTCCGTACATTTCCCGCCCCTGGTACAAGCGCACCACAATGCCGTCCCAGAGCGCTTTTTCAAGCTGCGCCGCAGTTGACGATTTCTGCTCAGCTACCGCGAAGGAGTAGAGGATCGCGGCAATGCTTTCGAGGTTCAGATACTGCGCCTTTCTCGCCAGTTCTGCGGCATAGGCGGAATCGTATTTCCCTGCCCGGGTAAGGGCAAGGAGGGCCCACACCCGTTCGGTAAACGATTCGCCGTCTATGAACTGGCTGTAGTCCGAGCGCAAAGCCCGTTGAAGGGAGCTCATAAGCTGGCCGAGCATCTTTTCGTCGATCGTGAAGCCCGCTTCTTTTGCCTCCACCAGGAACTGCACGGTCCAGGCCGTCATGGCGACATATCCCCGTGACCCCGGCCAGAAAGCGATCTGGCCGTTCCCATCGACCACCGTGGGGATCAGGGTCAGCACGTCGCTCACCGCCCGCTTCATCTCTTTGTCAGAACCTTCCTGTTTCAAAAGCGCCCGGAATTTCCGCAACGCCATGTACACCCTGGCGCGGCTCATCTGCTGTTCCGTGCACCCGTAGGGATAGTGCATGAAGAAGTCCAGACCCGCCGCCATCTTGATGAGGCCCGGCTGGTCCGAGAGCAGCACCGATCGCGTCAGCGTTCCCGGCCGCGCCGGCTCCTTCAACGCCTCAATGATGAACGGCTCCGATGGCTTCAGCTCCGAGAACTTCCGTTTTGATACCCGCCCCCGGTCCTCGCGGATCGGAAGCTTGACCTCAAAGGCGTCCCTGGCATCATCCGATTTCCTGCGCACGCCGACTGTGAAAGTCACGTTCTGGAGCGTTGGCTTGCCTTCCGCGGTATAGGCCGGGGAAGCGACTTCCACGGGGAATTCTATGCGAAGCGGTTTGCTCCCGCTCCACTGCACCTGTTGTTTCGCGGGACCGGTGATCTTCGCTCCCTGCACCTTATACTCCGCGTCTCCCGGCCCGTCCTTTCCTTCCACGATCCTGCTGATCGCGACCGCAGCGAAAGAATCGCCGGGCCGCACAAAACGCGGCAAGGCAGGCTGGACGATCAACGGCAATCTCACCGCGAGATGGCCCACGGCAAAACCGAAACGCTCAGTTCCGGAAGCGGCCTTGGCGCGCAGTTTGAAGTTGGTCAAGTCGTCGGAAAGCGTGATCTCCACGACGGCCTTGCCGTCGGCGCCGACAGTAATGAGCGGATTGTAGTACGGCACGGTTTTGAAGTTCTTCCGCACGGTTACTTTGTCCAGCAGCGACTCCCCGGAGCCCTCGTCGCCGCCGGGATTCTCCGCAAAGGGAAGATTGCCGAAGGCCAGGTTGCGCGAATCGTGGACCTTGAGGAAGGAATGGACCTGTCTGATGAAATCAGGCACGGGATCGAGACGCTGCTCCTTGCCCAGGGACAGCACGGCCTGGTCAACGAGCCAGAGCGTTACCTCGCCCGACAACGGCTTGCCCGACGGGTCTTTGAGCGCAATGGCAACCTTGATCTTTTCTCCCGGACGGGCCACGGGAGGATACTCAAGCTCCACCTTCATCTGATGCGCGACGGGATTGACATCGAGCCAGGCCGTAGCAGCCATGGTTTCCGGCTTGCCCGTATCCATGCCGCCGGTCGCGGCAGGCCCGGTGCCGGGCAAGCGGCCGCGCATCAAGATAAAGTGGACCGGCAGGCGCGGCGTATAATTGCCTTCGATCGGGAGGGTGAAGACAGCCGCGCCTCCCTCCACGTCGAACCAGCTATATTTGTTGCCGTCAGGGGTTTCAATGACAGCAAGGGCCCGGGCTTTCTGGAACGGGCTCTGCAGAATGACCGAAGCTTTCATGCCGGGATCGTATTTTGCTTTGTCCGGCGTAACGGTGAATACGCGCGTAATCGGTTTGGGCCAGGCCACGCGCTCGTCCCCGCCCGCGTACAGGTCGACGCGCACGACCTGGGCCCGGTCCAGCTTGTCGCGCGCTTCCAGTTCAACAATATAGACGCCTGCGCGGGAAACCGGGAAAGCGACTTTCACCGGTTCAGCCCCGCTGGTGATCGTCCTTTCGGAAACTTTTTCGTCTACCACGTCGGTCACGTAGCGGGCCACGCCGTCGGAAAAATCGCTGGCCTTGAGCGCCGAGTGCCACTCACGCCTCAAAAGCCGCACTGTTACTTCCTTGCCCGCAAGGAGCGCGTCATCAGGTCCCACGACGATGATTTCAGGAGCGATCTCCTTTGCCCGTTCGATATAGCGCGGGACCTTCAGGCCGAGCACAAAGGCGGGCAGGGCCTGGATGGATCTCGAAGCGGTCACCGTCTGGTCGTCCGCTCCGGTGACCGTGGCCTCGACCAGGTAGGTCCTGGGCTGCGCCGTCAGTTCCAGTGCGGGATTGAGCATGACGACCGCAGACCCGTTCTCGTCGGTCGCGTCCTGCTTTTCGAGACGGGGAGACGCCTGGAACCGCTCGGTCCGCGAGAAGCGACCGTCCGATGAGTAGAGGAAGCCCTCGCGCTTCTTCGGCATCCACGCCAGGGGATACTGGGTTACGCGCCAGTCCACGGGCTGGCCCCCTACTTTGCCTCCGGCGTAATACGAGGCAGTGAGTTTGACCTCGAATTCCTTATCCAACGAAACCTCATCAGGTGCGTGCAGGTTCACTTCAAAAAGCGGGAGCCGGTAGGCCTCCATCTGGAAGGTTACCCGGCCGTACGTTTCCGTGCGGTCCTGGTTCTCCAGATGCGCCGAGTAGGTCCCGGTGGGAAGATCTTTTTCCGAGAAGGCATGATAGAAGCTGCCGAGGTCGGTCAGCGTCACGGGATATTTCCAGGAAACGTCGCCCGGGCCTTCGACGATAAGCCAGCCTGCGGTCTTGACCGGCTGAAGGCGTCCTTTTTCCCGCATGCGCAGATACCCTTTGATATGCACTTCTTCTTCGGGACGGTACAGAGGACGTTCCGTGAATATATGGCTCACCATCTGAGGCTGCTGCCCCCGGCCTGCGAGCGATTCATGGGTCCACTGCAGCCAGGGAGACCGGTCGACGGACCACTGGTTGTCATAATAGAGATCAGGCGGATTTGCAGGGTCGAGCACAAGCAGATCCTTGTCCTTCTCCAGCGTGATGCGCCGCACGGTTCTTTGCTCCCGGGACACATCGCGGCCCGGGGCGCGCCAGCGGAAAATGCCTTCCCCGTCAGTAGTTCCTTCTGCAAGGGTTACCCACGTTGTTTTGCCGTGATCATACAGGGTCCCTTCAAGCCGGACGCGGGCTTTGGAAACCGGCTGGGCCGATTGGAGCGACGTGACGATATATTTGACCGCATCGGGTTCTTCGACCGTTGTAAGGGACAGATCCGTGACCTGCAGCCTCATCCAGGTCCGTTTGCTTCCCGCAGCCACGTCGCGCAGACCGATCAGATAGGCGCCGGGCCGCTCCTTTCCCGCAAGCTTTGCCAGATGCGGCGTAAGATCGAGGCCGAAGGAAGCGGAACCGCCTTCCTTTTTGAGCGGCAGCGAAAGAAGCGCCGAGACCGGCGGCGAGCCCAGCGTGGTGATCTGACGGGCCAGCTCGTCTGCTCCGGGAGTTTGATCGGGCGCAGTAAATGGGTCAGGCTCTTCTCCCGGTCCCGGTGGCCGCCGGCCGTCGTCCGTTTCGAGCGGCTGGCCGATAAAAGGCCAGAAGGACCGGTCGAGCGGCGGAACGGGATAGATGCGCAGGTCCACGCGCTCTTCCCCTCTGCCTTCGACAGGGATCATCTGCTTTCCGTACCGTTCGACGATGCCCTGCCCGGCTCTCAGCCGGACATAGCTGCGCTCGCGGGGAAAATACACATACACCTCGCTGGCGCCCGTCATCTCCAGCTTCTTCCCATTCCGGTCCCTGACCGGCATCGGCGACAGCGACGCCCGGTACAGCGTATCGCGGCTGAAATCGCCGGTGACGACCAGCCTGCTCCCTTCAAGCCGATAGGAGAGGCTGGACACGGCTGGAGTAAGTCTGACAAGGTTTCTTCCGGTCACCGTCAGTGCGTCCGCATCGAGGGCCGGGGGCGAGGAAAATTCGACCACGATGCTCCGGTCCGGGGTATCGCCGCGAATAGCCTGCTCCCGCGTATAATGCGAACCTTCAGGGGTAATGGGGTATTCGGTCGTCCTGGTTCCCATTGCCACGATCCGGAAGGGTTCGGCTGTGGAAAAAGAGAAGTCGCGGAATGATTCCGTTTCCTTGTCGTCCAGCGACAGGCGCAGGTGCATGATGGTCCTGATGCCGGGTGGGATCGGCTCTTTGAGCGTCAGCACGTACGAGGCTTTATCCGAGCGCGACCGCCGCTCCACGACCTTGACCGTAAAGTCGTTCTTCGTAAGCCACCGCGACTTATCGGACCCCACCCCGGGCAAGGGCCGCAGTTCGAGCGACAGCATGCCTGCAAGGGCCTTGGGATCGAGCGGCTCCGCAAAGGTCAGCGTTATTGCCTTCACCTGTTCCAGCCCCTCGGCCCGGTCTGCCGGGTCCAGGGAAACCGGCGCTTCCATGAGCGTAAAGAGCGGTGTGCTCTTTTTGTCCACGGTCCAGATGAAGCGCGACAAGGAAGGCCAGGGTTCGGCAGGCTGGAACTGGAGCGTCCTGCCGTCGAGCCACCGATAGGCGCCCGGATGGTCCGTATCCACGGCGACGAATTTTTCCGGATGGTCCTCCGGCCCGCCTTCCTTCGGTCCCCGCTCCTGGGTAAAGAAGATCGTGACGGGATCCCATCTCCTGACGAAATGCTCGGGGATGACCGTTGTCTCCGCAACGAACTCGGGTACAATGTTCGTTGGCGCATTCAGGGATTCGGCGCGCGCGAAAACAGGCGCAGTGACGATCAGGATGAACAAAAGAAATTTGGAAAGACGCGTGTGCATAATTGCTCTCCTTAGCATTTGCAACATTCTATACCGTCAAAGCAACGTGCGGTGCGGCTTAAGCTTCTCCCCGCTTCAACACCTCATTGCTCAACATCCCCTTCGCCGTCTTGCTGCTCGTTCATCTGCTCGATCCCCTCATTCTCACCCTCGCTGTACCCTGGTGCAGGCGCAGGCGCCGGGCTGTCGGTTGACTCATCCGGGTTTTCATAAAAGCTCTCCTGCGGGACACTGCCCCTGCTGCTTGAATAGGCCGAAGGCATTTCCGTTTCAGAGACCTGATATTTCCTGATCTCCTCCGGCGGCGGGCCGGTATCGGGCGTCTTAAGCCCCACCAGCGCCGGCCGCGCTTTCACGGGAGCCGCGGCATCAGTGGCGGAGAGCTTCACCAGGTAGGTCCCCGGCTTCAGGCGGAGCATCTGGGCCACACCCTTGCCGATAACCGCGCCCGCGCTGTTCAAAATTTCCATATCGACGCTGTCTGAATCGGCCTTCACTCCCGCTCCGATCGTGCCTTCCTGCCGGACCGTGAACGAAAACACCCGTGCTGCTCCCGGCGCAAGCAGAACCTCGGGCCCCAGTCCTTCATCGGTGGGAATGACGGGGGAACTGGTAAGCGCGACCTGTCCCGACATGCCGCTGCCTGCAAAGGCGCGCAGCCGCAGCTCCGCCGATCCCCTGGGCAGATAGGCATCGAGCGTGACTCCCTGAGAATGGACCTCGACGTCGGGCGTTTTTTCACCGCGGTCCAGGTACGTTGCCAGCTGTTCGGCGCTTCGTACATGAAGCATGATGGGTTTCGCCGCATCGATCCGGTAAGCGCGCAGCCTGCCGTCCAGGGGCAGCAGAGCAGGCAAGGTCACCGAGGTTCTGTCCGGCTTTTCGTTCGTAGCCCAGAGCGCAACAGCTTCCTCTCCGGGCCTGTCCAGCCAGGACAGCAATGGCCGGGGTCCGTGCTCAATGACCAGTGTGCCTCCCTGTTCGCCGATCTCCAGGTCATTGCCTGCGACGACCGTGCCGTTCTTGTCCGTAAAAACTGCGCTCTTGCCGCCTCTGACATGCAGGGTCCTGCGATTATCCGCGGGCGTTTTTCCCGCGGCAATGGAAAGCCGAGCTCTTCCCGAGTTCTGCATGATCCGCTCAAAAGGCTGCCCGACCGCGAGAGGGGCTGCG
>Ga0154443_1098_pt1 | contig 23137 bp, 24 predicted proteins | sample RifGroC2_FD_105636 | JGI IMG/M metagenome (GOLD analysis project Ga0154443, IMG submission 105636) | Nitrospirae bacterium GWC2_56_14
TGCGAGGACAGCCGGATCGAAAAGGTCAGCTCGGGCATGGATTGCGGAGCCGGCCTGCGGGTGGTCACCGGAGGGCGCACAGCATATGCCTACACCAATGAACTGACCATGTCGGCCATGCTTGAACTTGCCGATGCGGCCAAGCAGGCCTCGGCAGGCGGGCCGATCGTTCCCGGAAAGACCATTGATCTTACGCGCAGGCGTCCCCGCGTGGATTTTCATATTGAAAAAGCGCCGGAAGCGGTAAGCACGGACCGCAAAGCGGACCTGGTGCTGCGGGCGAACAAGGCCGCAGGGGCCGTCGATCCCCGCATCAGACAGACAACGGTCATGTATCGCGAGAGCAGGCAGCAGGTGCTGATCGCGAATTCAGACGGCGTTCTGGCTGAAGATGAGCGTCTCTATCTTACCGCTTTTGTGCAGGTCGTGGCGGCAGACGGAGGAGTGGTGCAGACGGGATATGATGCGGTCGGCGGCCTGATCGGCATGGAACTGTTCGATGCCACTTCGTTCGAAAGTGTTGCCGAGAGCGCGGCGCGGCGCGCGGTGATGATGTTGTCGGCCCGAAAAGCGCCAGCCGGGAGAATGCCCGTGGTACTTTCCTCTGCGGCAGGGGGCACCATGATCCATGAAGCCGTGGGGCATGGCCTCGAAGCGGACCTCGCGCAGAGCGGGCTTTCGGTCTACTCCGGCAAACGGGGACAGCCGATAGCCTCGCCGCTGATCACGGTCGTCGATGACGCCACGCTGCCCGGCAAGCGCGGTTCCTTCCGTTTTGACGATGAAGGCAGTGATGCAGAGCGCACGGTGCTGGTGGACCGGGGCGTGCTTGCAACCTTCATGTATGACCGGTTGACAGCGATGAAGGACAACGCACGCTCCACGGGCAACGGGAGGCGCGAGTCCTACAAGCACCGGCCCATTCCACGAATGACGAACACGATGATCGTCCCGGGCCAATCGGACCCTGCCGAAATCCTTCGTTCAACACCGTCCGGGCTGTTTGTGAAAAAAATGGGCGGGGGGCAGGTGAACACCGTGAACGGAGATTTTGTGTTCGAGGTGAGCGAAGGGTACCTGATCGAGAACGGCGCAATCGGCGAGCCGGTGCGCGGCGCCACCCTGATCGGAAACGGACCGCAGGTGCTGATGTCGATCGATCGCGTCGGGTCCGATCTCGGCTATTCCATCGGAACGTGCGGCAAAGACGGTCAGGGTTCGCCGGTGAGCGATGCCCAGCCGACGCTCAGGATACCGGAGATCGTCGTTGGCGGTGAGGTCGCATAGCATGCGTGGTGAGGCGTGATGCTCAGCTTTATTAAAAAAAGACTGGAACTGAAGATCATTCTCACCCTGACCTTCGTGATCGTCTGCATGATCGGCGTATATACCTACTTCGACATACAGAACATGCGGTCCGATACGATCCGCACGTCACAACGCACGCTGGGCGCGTTTGCCGCGGCGATCAAGGGCAGCGTGAATGCGGCGATGAAAAAGGGCCATCATGAGGATGTGCGGCATATCCTCAGGGAAGTTGCCGATCCGCTTTTCATCGACCGTGTCATGATCTACGATGAGACAGGGCGTCCGCTCAGCGGGCTTGAGATGCGCCATGGCGACACTGCGCTGGATATGGGCCTGCCGCCGGAGGTCCTGCATTCCGTAGGCAGCCGTGACGTCAGCAGGGTTCAGGAGCTGGGCGAAAATCTGTTCTTAACCTATTATTCCGCCATCAGGAACGGGCCCGATTGTTTCCGGTGCCACGGGCGGCAGGCAGCGCTGAACGGCATCCTCCGGATCGATTTCTCTTTGCAGGAGCTCGATGATATTATTGTGGCGAGGCGCAATCGCGATCTTCTCTGGAGCGCTGCACTGATCATATTGCTTACCGGCATGCTGGTGGCATTGCTCCGGGTCGTCATTTATCGGCCTGTAAAGGAACTGCGGGACGCCATGCAGAACGTCCAGCAGAATATCGCTCCACCGGCACTCGCAACCGGGGGATCTGACGAACTGGCCGACCTGAAAAAGAGCTTTGTGAACATGCTCGGACGGATCGAATCGCTGCATCGAACGAATCTGGACAAGGAGAAGGAGATTGCCCACAACCAGGAGGTCATGCGGTTCCGGGCCGAACTGCAGACCATGTTCGATGCCATGCCCGACGGCGTGCTCCTGGTCGAACCGGACCTGAAGATAGCACAAAGCAACCCCCGGGCCTATGAACTGCTGCCGATGCTGAAGGACGCGGAAGGGAAGGTCCCCGCCGAGAGCGAGCAGGAAAAAACCTGTCCGTTCCGAGGCATTCGGGAGACCCTCAGGACCGGGAGCTTGAGCGAGCATCAATGTCTGATCATGCTGCCGAATGGCGATACCCGCCATATCAACAACATTTGCGCGCCCATTCGGGAAGCAGGGCGTATCGCCTATGTTGTTGAGGTTATCCGGGATATCACGGTGCAGGTGCGGACCGCGAGGGAACTTGAAGCACGGAGGGCCGAGCTTTTTGAGGCCAACCGGCAGCTGTCGCATATCGCTGTCACGGACGGCCTGACCCAGATATATAACCGGCGCCACGTCGATGAACTTCTGCATAAAGAGATAAAACGGTTTACGCGGCGGAAATATTCGCATCTCTCGGTCATGATGGTCGATATCGACCACTTTAAAAAACTGAACGATGCCTATGGTCATCTCGCAGGCGACGGCGTGCTTCGCGAGATGGCCCAGGTCCTGAAAGAGGGTGTGCGGGAAACGGACACGGTTGCCCGGTACGGTGGAGAGGAATTTATCATCGTCATGCCCGATACGCATCTGGATGGCGCCGCGTATCGTGCAGAAACGCTCAGGGAAATGGTGGAGCGGAAAGATTTTCCTGGACATGACGGCCCGTTGCATATTACCATCAGCATCGGGGTCGCGGCATTTTTGTCCGGTTCGGCAGACGACGTCATAGGGGTAGCAGACCGGGCATTGTATCAGGCAAAGCGGGCCGGCAGGAACAGGGTGATCGTCGGCGCTCCGGAGGCCCTTCCGCTGGCGGACGTGCCCGAAGCCTGAACCGTTGCGGTTGTATTGAAAGGGAAATCCATGATACGCACTGCCATTATCACCTTGAGCGATAAAGGTTCCATCGGAGAGCGTGTTGATGAGAGCGGTCCTGTTATTCGGGAGCTGCTTGCCGGCATAGGCGCTGTTATCGAACAATATGAGGTCCTTCCCGACGATACGGCAAGGATCACCGGTGTGCTGACCCGCCTTGCCGATTCCGGAACGATCGATCTCATCCTTACCACCGGCGGGACAGGGGTCGCGCCGCGCGATGTCACTCCCGAAGCCACTCGTGCCGTGATCGACCGGGAGCTTCCCGGCATGGCGGAGGCCATGCGCGCTGAGAGCCTCAAAAAAACACCCCACGCCATGATCTCACGGGCAATTGCGGGCATCCGGAAACAGACGTTGATCGTGAACCTCCCGGGCAGCCCCAAAGCAGCGCGCGAGAACCTGGCCGTCATCCTGCCGGCACTTCCCCATGCCATAGAAAAGATCAAGGGCGACCCCTCCGATTGCGGCGGCAGGTGATCGACGGGGACCAGGCGTCGAAGCATGCTCTTGATGCCTTTACGCTATCGTAAACGTTCATTTGCCGAGCGAAAATCAGTTGTCTCTCTCTTTCCGCTGTGATACACTTCAAACCGTTCCAGTTATACGAAAGTTCTCCGGAGGTGGTATGTTCTGTCCCCATTGCGGCAAAGAGGTATCTGAAGGCCAGACGTTCTGTCAGCACTGCGGATTGCGGATTTCCGAGGCTGCCCAGGCGGAGCCTGTCGCGCCTGTTGCAGGGATGCGTGAGAAGACGCCCTGGGAAGACCGTGAACAGCAGGGGTTCTTCGGCGGATTGTTCAAAACGCTGAAACAGGTCCTGTTCTCACCCAGTGATTTTTTTAAAAAAATGCCCGTGACCGGCGGCCTCACCGATCCCTTGCTCTATGGCCTCATCCTGGGCATGATCGGCGCCATGTTCTCGTATTTCTGGCAGATCACTCTCCACGGCGCCATGCAGAATTTCATGACGCCGGAGATGCTGGCAGCAACGGAGTATTCCCCGTTTCAAGGCGCAAGCCTGGCGGTGCTTGCGGTGTTCACCCCCTTTCTCATCATCCTGTGGTTGTTCATCCTGGCAGGCATGCTTCATGTATTCCTCCTGATGGTGCAGGGCGCCAAGGCAGGTTTTGAGGCGACCTTCCGGGTCGTGGCCTACAGCGAGTCACCCTATCTTTTCCTGGTCCTCCCGTTCTGCGGCGGATTTCTGGCATGGATCTGGTCGTTGGTGATCATTCTCATCGGCCTGCAGCATGCCCACGAGACCACGGGCGGCAAGGCGGCGTTCGCGGTGTTTCTGCCGCTCTTTATCTGCTGCGGGCTTGTTATTGCAATTGCTGCGGTATTCATGGGCGCCCTGATGGCCTCCTTTGGTTCGATAATGAATCCATGAACGGCGGCTGAGGGAGGACGAACCGTGCGTATAAAACTCCTGGAACGGCAGCCTCATGATATCGAATTCGGGATCATCTACGGAGGGATCGCTGTTCTGATCCTCCTGGCCCTGCGGTTCACGCCTGTTCTGCAGTTGTTGCCCGGCTGCATGTTCAAGGGCCTGACCTCCTTTCCCTGTCCGACCTGCGGAGCAACGCGGGCGGCGCTGTTCCTGGCTCACGGCGAAATTGCCGCCTCGCTGAGCATGAATCCGCTGGTATCGTTTTGCTTTATAAGTGCCTGCCTCGTTTTCCCTTACAGCCTCCTTGCTTTTCTCCTGCATCTGCCGCGTCCCGCCGTGGAACTGTCGGCACGGGAGCATATGGTCGCGCGGGTCGGGGCCGTCGTACTCGTGCTGCTGAACTGGTCCTTTCTTGCCGATTCCCTGTGACCGGCCCCGGGAAGATCTGAAAAAAGCTGAAAAACGCCGTGTCAAATGTTACTCGCAACAGAGCAAAATTTGTCGTTCCCCGGTGTTTCACCATACCCCGAATGGACAGTTCCGGTCTTCCCGGGTCAATTAATAATTTGTTTACATTTAAAAGACAGTATGTTATTATCCACGTTCTCTAAATATTGTTAAACATTCTCGTCAGTTAGGGCTGGCGCTGCGAAACGGGAATAGAGTTTTTTTTGGGGGAAACTGAGGCAGCAAGCACTGTCAGACTATCATGATAAGCACGCATATCCGCAATTTCTGCATCATTGCACATATCGACCACGGCAAATCGACCCTTGCCGACCGCATCCTTGAATTTACCGGAGCACTTTCAGACAGGGAAATGTCAGCCGCGGGCAGCAATCAGGTCCTTGACGATATGGACCTGGAACGCGAACGGGGCATTACCATCAAGGCCCACGCGGTGCGCCTGCAATACAAGGCATCTGACGGGAAGGATTATATCCTGAACCTGATCGACACGCCTGGCCACGTGGATTTTACCTATGAGGTGTCGCGGAGCATGGCCGCCTGCGAGGGCGCCCTGCTCGTGGTTGACGCGTCGCAGGGCGTGGAGGCGCAGACGCTGGCCAATGCCTATCTTGCCATCGACCACAATCTTGAAATGATCCCGGTGATCAACAAGATCGATCTGCCCAGCGCCAATGTCGAAGAGGTGAAACACCAGATCGAGGACGTGATCGGGCTCGACGCGTCAGGCGCCATCCCGGCAAGCGCCAAAGCGGGGATCGGCATCCATGAGATCCTCGAATCAGTGGTGAAAAATGTTCCTGCACCTGCGGGAAATGCTGACGCACCGCTCCGCGCGCTCCTGTTCGATTCCTGGTATGACACCTACCAGGGAGTGGTGATCCTCGTCCGGGTGGTGGACGGGACCGTGCGGCCAAAACAGAAGATCAAACTCTATTCGAACTCCGCCGTCTACGAAGTGCAGTCCGTAGGCGTGTACACGCCCAAGATGCAGCCGATCGCGGAGCTGTCGCAGGGCGAGGTCGGGTGCATTATCGCGGGCATCAAACGGGTCTCCGATGCCAAGATCGGCGATACGGTCATGGATGCCGACCGGCCGGCCGACGCGCCGCTTCCCGGGTACAAGGATGTGAAGCCCATGGTCTTCTCAGGCATCTATCCCGTGGACAGCGACAGCTACGCAGACCTGCGGGACGCCCTGGAAAAACTCAGGCTGAACGACTCGTCGTTCACCTATGAACCTGAAACGTCGCTTGCCCTGGGGTTCGGTTTCCGGTGCGGTTTCCTGGGCCTGCTGCATATGGACATCATCAGGGAACGGCTCGAACGCGAATTCAAGCTCGACCTGATTCCCACGGCGCCGACCGTGGTCTACCGGGTGACGAAGAACGACGGCCAGGTCGTGATGGTGGATAACCCGGCAAAGTTCCCTCACGTCCAGGATATCCAGCGGATCGAGGAGCCGATGATCATCGCCTCGCTGATCACGCCGGAGCAGTATGTGGGGTCGCTCATCGCGCTGTGCCAGGAGCGGCGGGGTGTCCAGCGGGATATCACCTATATTACCAAGGACCGCGTGCGCATCAGCTACGACCTTCCGCTGAACGAGATCGTTATGGATTTTTACGACCGGCTCAAATCCCTGACCAAGGGATATGCATCGATGGATTACGAACTGACGGGCTATGTCGAATCCGACCTCGTCAAACTCGATATGCTGATGAACGGAGAGCCGGTAGACGCCCTGTCGCTCATTACGCACCGCGATAAGGCTGCGGTCCGCGGCAGGCAATTGGCGGAGAAACTCAAGGAAGTGATCCCGCGCCAGCTCTATGAGGTGATCATCCAGGCCACGATCGGGGCGAAGATCATTGCGCGCGAAACGGTCCGGGCGCTCCGCAAGGACGTGACCGCCAAGTGCTATGGCGGAGACATCACGCGGAAACGCAAGCTGCTTGAGAAGCAGAAAGAAGGCAAGAAGCGCATGAAGCAGGTCGGCAGTGTGGAGCTTCCCCAGGAAGCCTTCCTTGCCGTTCTCAAGGTGGGAGAGTAGCGCATTGATCGACAGCAGGATGAAATCCCCGGCCGCGGATATCCCGGTACGGCCGGTGGTAACATACTACCTTACGTTATTGTGGAGGCTGCATGGCAGAAGCACAGCAGGACAAGATCAAGAATAAGTCCTTTTATAAAGAGTGGGTCGAGCCGTTCCTTATCGCAGCGGTCGTCGCCCTGTTCATCAGGCAATTTGCAGCCGAAGCCTTTAAGATCCCGTCGGGGTCCATGATCCCGACGCTTACGGTCGGCGACCACCTGCTGGTGAACAAGTTCGTCTATGGACCCCGCATCCCGTTCACGGATATCAGGATATTTGCCGGGAAAGATCCGAAACGGGGAGAGATCATCGTATTCAAGTACCCGAAGGATGAGGATAAAAATTATATCAAGCGGGTCGTCGGCCTGCCGGGCGACAAGATCGAGATCAAAAAGGGAAAGCTGTTCATAAATGATGAACAGGTCACGCTCACCGCGCTCGGAGCCTATGACGGAGCTGATCAGCGATCGGGGCCTCCCTATTACGATAAACCCCTGCTTTTCGATGAACAACTGGGCGCCGTCAAGCACCATATCCTGTATTTGCGTGACCAGACAGAGACCAGTTACGGGCCGGTCCTGGTCCCGGAAGATTCGGTGTTCGTCATGGGCGACAACCGCGACAACAGTCAGGACAGCCGCGTGTGGGGCTTTGTAAAACAGAACAAGATCCTCGGCAGGGCGCTCATCATCTATTGGTCATGGGACGGAGATCATGGTCGCTGGCTGCGCTGGGAGCGTCTCGGGAACTTGATCCGGTAAAGAAAGAGGGGACCTTGTATGGCTATGCTTGCTCAGGAAAAAGGCATGATCAGTTTGAAGGCAATGTTCTGGCTGGCGCTTTTGTTCGTTGTTATTCACGTTCTTATCAAGGTCGTGCCCATGTGGATGGATTATACCCGGATGGAAGATGCCATGCAGGGCAAGGCGAACCTGTCACAGGTGGCAAGCAACGACGTGGAAATTAAAAATTCGCTCGAAAAAACGGCAAAGGAACTGGATCTTCCGCTGACGCAGGATAATTTTATCATCGAAAGGGATCCGAACTCAAACAAAGTAACAGGCATCAGCACCAATGGCGGCTGGGATGTCGAGGTGCACTTCTTATGGGGCGCTTATATCAGGACGTTCCATTTTGAACCGGTAACGAAATAAGGACGGCTTCCAGCCGGTTGTTTGACAAAGGGAGCGCTCTCGCGTACTATGAACGGGCGAACGGGGTGACATGCAGTGATTCGCAGTATGACAGGATATGGGCGGAAGGAAACAGGCGGCGATGCGGGCCATTTCACCATCGAGATCCGCTCGGTAAATAACCGCTATATTGACGTTCAGGTAAAAATCCCTCGCGGACTGTCCCTGTTGGAATTGCGCGTAAAAAAAACCGTCCAGGAACGGTGTTCCCGGGGCCGCTTCGATGTTCTGATCACCCGGAACAGCGACCGCGAGAAGGCCACGCGGCTTGTTGTCGATGATGTTCTGGCCGGCCAGTATGTGGGGCTCCTCAGGGACCTCAAAACGCGGTACGGGCTGTCCGGAGATGTTGATCTGTCGCTCGTGGCGGGCATGCAGAACATCATCACCATGACCGAGGTCACGGAGGACCTGGACGCCATATGGGCCTTGCTGACCAGCGGGCTCGATGCAGCACTGGATGAGCTTGACCGTATGCGGCTGGACGAAGGCGCGGCACTGGTGCGCGATATCAACGGACGGATCAACGCGATCGAAGCGATGGTCCGTGCCATCGCCGCCCAGTCGCCGATTACAGTGGAGAAAGCACGGAAGCGGATGGCCGATGCACTGGCGAAGCTTCTCCAGGAACAGCTTGACCCGGTCAGACTTGCCCAGGAGATCGCCATTCTGGCCGAACGGACCGATGTCACCGAAGAGCTTACGCGTCTGGACAGCCATCTGGCCCAGTTTCGGGCAATGCTGACAGACACGGCACAGGAGGCGGTGGGAAGGAAGCTCGATTTTCTTCTGCAGGAGATGGGCCGGGAAGTGAATACCATCGCTTCAAAATGCCAGGATGCCGCCATCTCGCTTGACGTGGTGCAGAGCAAGGCGGAACTGGAAAAGATACGGGAGCAGGTCCAGAATATCGAGTAGGACGTCTGCGGGTTGGAACGGGAAGTGCCTGACAGCATACGGTGAGCGCGGTCATGCTGAACAATATCGTCAATATCGGTTACGGCAACATGGTCATGGCAGCGAAGGTCGTTGCCGTGCTGTCGCCGGACTCCGCTCCCATGCGCAGGCTCAAGGACGAGGCAAAGGAGCGGAAGATGCTGATCGATGCCACTCAGGGAAGAAAGACCCGGGCCATTATCATCACCGACAGCGACCATATCATCCTTTCCGCGGTCCAGGTGGAGACCCTGATGCAGAGGTTCTCCAGCCGGGAGGACGAATGAAGAGAACCGTAGGGTTGGTCTTTGTGGTGTCTGCGCCGTCAGGTGCCGGAAAAACGACGCTGTGCCGCGCCATCACGGATTCTTTGGAGAACCTGACCCATTCGATCTCCTACACCACGAGGAACCCGCGTCCGGGAGAGATCGACGGGAGGGATTATTACTTCGTGTCGGAAGAGCGTTTCCGCAGCATGATCGATGCAGGCGATTTTGCAGAATGGGCACAGGTGCACTCCAACCTCTACGGCACATCACGGCGCGTGCTCGATGATATGGTGACACGGGGGATCGATGTGATCCTCGACATCGACACCCAGGGGGCCAAACAGATAAAAACACGGGTCGAGAAGGCGGTGTTCCTCTTCATTATGCCGCCATCCATCGAGATCCTTGAAGAGCGTCTACGGAACCGCAAGTCCGACGACGAAGCGGAGATCCGGAAGCGGATGCAGCGGGCGCTTGATGAGATCCGCGACTATGCGATGTACGATTATATTATTGAGAACCGCGATTTCGACCGGGCGTTGTCGGAGCTCCGATCGGTCATTGTTGCAGAACGCTGCCGGACGCATCTGGTCGATCAATCGTGGATAGAGGGTATGCTGCTGACGTCAGAATAGAAAAACACCCCAGGAGGTGCAAAAATGCAACAGGTTGCAGAAGATATTATTTCCATGCCGATCGAATTGACCGATAAGATCTCGGACACAAAGTTCCGCCTTGTCCATATCGCGGCGCAGCGCGTTCGCCAGTTGTCCGCCGGCGCGCCGATGTATGTTTCAACCAGGTCCATCAAGGACACCACCATTTCGCTGGAAGAGGCCCTGGCTGGAAAGTTCAAGGTGATCGTCGGCGAAGAAGCCAAAAAGGCAAAGGAAGAATACCGGAAGCGCGAAGAACGTGCGCGGATGGAAGAGCAGTTGTCGGCCAAGGAAGAAGAGATCCGCAAGGAACTTTCCGCATATCTGTCGGAAACGCAGAGCGAAGGGGTTGCAGAAGAGGATGCGGTCATCTCGGATCTGGACGAGGACATAGCGGCAGAAGACCCGGGAGATGCCGAGGAATCCGAAGCGTAGCATAACGCCGGGGAGGCAACGCGAGATGATGTCTGGTAAGCGGATTCTGCTCGGGGTCACCGGCAGCATCGCAGCCTATAAGGCCGTCGACATCCTGCGCAGGCTGCAGGAACAGGGGGCCGAGGTTCGCGTTGTCATGACGCGAAATGCCTGCCGTTTTGTCTCCAAGCTGACCTTTGAGGCCCTGAGCGGCTTCCCCGTGCTGTCTGATGAATATGACCCTCATGAGCGTGAGGGCATCGGGCATATCGACGTGACCAGCGGCCTCGACCTTGCGCTTATTGCCCCGGCGACGGCGAATAGCATCGGAAAGATCGCCAGCGGCATTGCAGACGACGCCTTGACATCGGCGCTTATGGCGATAGATTGCCCGCTCATGATCGCACCGGCAATGAACGACCGGATGTATCGGAATGCCGTTCTCCGGAGAAACATGGCTTCGCTTCGTGAGCTTAGCGTACGGTTCATAGAGCCCGAGGTCGGCAAGCTTGCCTGCGGCACAGAAGGACAGGGCCGTCTTGCAGAGACGAGCACGATCGTCGATGCAGTCTCCGCTTCCTTTTTACCCCGTGATCTTGCAGGGGTGACCGTTCTGGTAACCGCAGGGCCGACTCGGGAACCGATCGATGCCGTGAGGTTCATCAGTAATCCCTCTACCGGGAAAATGGGATATGCTCTGGCCCGCGTTGCCCGGGACCGGGGGGCAAAGGTGATCCTTATTTCCGGACCGGTTGCGCTGACCCCGCCGGGAGGAGTAACATTCATTCCGGTCGTAAGTGCGGCCGACCTGCACCGGGCGGTCATGGAGCAGATCGGAGCGGCACAAGTTGTGGTCATGGCGGCTGCGGTCTCCGATTTCAGGCCCGTTGCCGCTACGGACCGCAAGATCAAAAAGGAAGCAGCACCTGCCACACTGGCGCTCGAGCGCACAGCCGATATCCTGCAGGAACTGGGTGCTCTGCCGGGGAACCGCCTGCTGGTTGGTTTTGCAGCGGAAACGGACGATGTCCTCGACAACGCATCCAGGAAGCTGCGTGCAAAGCAACTGGATATGATCGTCGTCAATGACCTTTTGACCAACGGCGCAGGCTTCGGCTCAGATACCAATGTCGTAACGATCATTGACCGGAACGGCTTGACAACACACCTTCCCTTGATGGACAAAACAGAAGTGGCAGCCCGCGTGCTGGACAAAGTCCTGGAACTTAAAGCAAAACAGGGGAATTTGCCTTGACTTTATACCCCGGTATTTGATACACTTTCGCCTATCAGTTTGATATGAAAAGATAATTCTTATGGATAAGGGATCCTCCGAAATAGCGAAGTTGACGGAGCGTATCTCGAAAGACCCCAAATCGAAGCTCTTCGTGCCGCTGGCAGAAGAGTATAAGAAGGCCGGGGATATCGAGATGGCGATAGCTGTGCTTACGGAGGGTCTCAAGAACAACCCCGGCTATGTAACTGCGAAGTCTTTTCTCGGAAGGCTTTTGCTGGACCAGGGCAAGCTGTCGGAAGCACAGAAAGAGTTCGAGGAAGTAATCAAGGCGATCCCGGACAACGTGCTGGCACAGCGCAAACTGGCGGATATTCATGTATTGCAGGGCAGGGCCCAGGAGGCGTTGCTTTTTTTCAAGGCCGTGCTCGCCGTAAACCCCAAGGACCCTGAGCTCAAGGCGCTGGTCGCAGATATTGAGGCAGGCCGTGATGTCCGGGGAAAGATCGTTGGTCCGAAATATAAACCTGCAGCCGCTCACGTGGCAGCGGCTGTGCCTACGCCGGGACCACCTCCTCCGTCCCCGCCCCCGCCAATCAAATCATCATCATTTGTCCCTAAAGCTGTTGTAAACAAACCGCCGGTCGTTGATGCAGAAGAGCCCGAAGAAGTGCTGGTTTTTGAATCGCTGGACGAAGCAGCTCCTGTCGTTGCATTGAAGCAGCCGGAATCCACGCATGACATGTTTGCTGATCTGGCCCTGGAATCGGGTAATGAAGAAGCGGTCCGGATGGATGACGGTTTAACGGACGGAGAAAGCAGCCGACCGGCGGAGCCGCAGCCGGTTTCCGGCAGTGACGCGGACAGGGTGTCTCCTGATCGTCCTGCTGCAGCGGCCATGGAGCATGAGTCAGGCTTCACCGATGCCGGGTTGGGCAACAGCTTTTTCGATAGCGAACCTGCACCGATCGATATTCCCGCTGCTGACCATGGCGAGGTTGATGCAGCCGCAGCCCCTGATATTTTTTTATCGACGCCGGAGAGCGATTCGGGCGGTCTGGATGCCGGTCAGCATGACAGTTTCTTTGATTCTGAACCGCTGCCGGCTGAAACTGCAGCTGCTGAAAACCGCGAGACTGAGGTCCCTGCCGGAGGGTTGGCGGAGCCTTCTTTTGCCGATGCCAGTCCTTCTGAGGCGCTGTTCTTTGATGTAGAGCCGGTTGAAACTGAAGACGAACCGCAAACCTCTATAACACGTGAACTTGAAGAGGAGTTGACCCCGGTCACGCTGGATGTTCCTGTCCCTGGTCAGGATAGCTTCGTTCCTGAAGAAGCTTCGCCGGACGGGGTCCTTTTTGATGTCGAGCCGTCAAGCGGCCTGGATGGAGCGGCTGATAATGCGCCCGCTTCCTTTGGTGAGACAGTTCCCGAGGCGGATGATTTCACGACGGATACGCTGGCAGAGCTTTACATCGCTCAGGGTTTTTATGAAAAGGCCATTGAGATCTATGAACGGATGCTTGCGGACAAGCCGAACAGCAAGTTGCTGAAGGACAAACTGGCCAATGTGCGTGCCATGGGCAGTATATCCGGTGCTGACGAGGAGCAGGGAACACCGGCACTGTTTGAGGCGCCAGATTCTCCGCCCGCTCCGTCTTCGCAGCCTTTGTCTGCCCAGGGCACAAAGTACCGGAGCGCTCCGGGAGTGGAGGCGGAGGCGAAGGAATATATTCCACCGCCTGCCGACGATTTCGAATCGACGGCTTCTGATCCCGATTTTGCGCCGGTGGAATATGTGCAGCCCGAGGTACGGGGGACCGTGCCGCCGTCCACGATAGACCGGGAGTTGCCGGTTCAGGACGAGGAGCCGCCGCCAGCTTCGTCGAAAACAGCTGCTTTGGTAAAAGAGCAGACGATAGCGAAACTCGATAACTGGCTAAAGAACATCATGAAGGAGAAATAAATGTCCTTTGGCGAGATCTTAAAGAACGTGGTAGACGGCACCGAGGGAGCTCTTGGTGCGTTGGTCGTCGGTCTTGATGGCATCCCGGTGGACGAGTATTCTGTAGGCAGCGAGCTTGATATTCAGTCCATGACCGTTGAATATTCCTCGCTCATCAAGGAGATCGAAAAGGGTTCCCAGGCCGTACAGTTGGGGTCGACGAAGGAAGTCACGGTCATGGCGGAAAAGGCCATGGTCATGTTGCGGCGGCTCAACGATGAGTATTTCATCGTTCTTATCATCAAGCCCGAAGGGAACTTCGGAAAAGGACGGTTCCTGCTGCGGATGTCCGTGCCGAAGCTGCTGAAAGAGTTCTGACCAGCCGAAAGGGAATGCCGCATTCGTCTCTTCCGGTGATGCTCAAACTGCCTCAGGCAGTTTTTATTTTTTTATGAGGAAAGTATGAAGATCCTGGTGATCAACGGGCCGAACCTGAACCTGCTGGGAAAACGCGAGCCGCAGATCTATGGCGCTGAAACCCTCGAGGACATCAACCGCCGCATTGCCGCGCTTGCCGTCGAACTTGGCGTGGAGGTCTCGTTCTTTCAATCGAACCACGAAGGCGAACTGGTGCAAAAGATCCAGGACGCCATGGGAACGTATCAGGCGATCGTGATCAACCCCGGAGCCTATACGCATACGAGCGTCGCACTGCGTGATGCCATTTCATCGACCGGAATTCCAACGATCGAGACCCATATCTCGAACATCTACAAGCGCGAAGAGTTCAGGCACCATTCCTACATCTCGGGCGTGGCAGCCGGGCAGATTGCCGGTTTTGGTCCGGACAGCTACCTCCTTGCGCTCCGGGCTGCCGCCGGCCTCAACAAATAATGACTACGAAACGTCCTGAATTGAAGCGGATCGCCGGATTAAAGCGGCTCATGGCGAAGGCAGGCGTTGGCGCGCTGCTGATCTCGAAGCGGGAGAATGTGCGCTATCTCACGGGTTTCTCGGGTTCGGCGGGATCGGTGCTGGTCGCATCGGGTACACCGTGCCTTATTACGGATTTCAGATATGCGATCCAGGCTCGCAGGGAGGCGGCAGGGGTCACCGTCCTGATCCAGAAGACGGATCATTATGCCGCATTGCGTGAAGCTGCTGAACACGCGAACGTGGACACCCTCTGGTTCGATGAGACGTCCTTCACGATCGAGAACCTGAATAAACTCCGGAAACAGGGGCTGACACTCAAAGGGCACCGGGACCTTGTGGGGGATTTGCGGCAACAGAAAGACCCTCGTGAACTTGCGTCACTCCGTAAGGCGATCCGCCGGGCTGAGGAATCGTTTCGGGAATTGAACCGCTATATCCGGCCGGGGGTCCGCGAAAGCGCACTGGCGCTCATGCTTGAATTTATGATGCGGGAAAAAGGCGCTCGCAAGGCCGCTTTTGACACCATCGTGGCGTCGGGCAGGAACGGGGCCATGCCGCATGCTTCGGTGACCGACCGGCGCATCAAAGAGGGCGACCTCGTGACGATCGATTTTGGCGCTGAAGCGGATGGATATTTTTCCGATATCACGCGAACGGTCTGCGTCGGACGGCCTTCCGCCCGCCAGCGTGAAATCCATTTGTTGGTCCTGCAGGCACAGCAGGCTGCTGTTGCCGCCGTCCGCCCCGGGGTTGCATGCACGGTCGTGGACGGAGCGGCGCGGGACCTGATCGGGGGGGCTGGTCATGCAAAACAGTTCGGCCATGGAACCGGCCATGGCGTCGGCCTCATGGTGCATGAAGGGCCGTCGATCTCGCCGCTCTCCGGGGACCAGGTGCAGCCCCGGATGGTGTTCACCGTCGAACCGGGCATCTATATTCCGGGATGGGGCGGTGTCAGGATCGAGGACATGGTTTTGGTGACCGAGAGCGGCGCAAAAGTACTGACCACGCTGCCGCGGGGGCTGGAAGGCCCCGGAAAGCGGTAGCATCGTAACAAATAAAAAATAGACTACGGAGTCAAAGACGAAAGGGAGGGTGTAGAAGTGCCGGTATCGACAACAGAGTTCAGGAACGGATTGAAAATAGAGATCGATGGTGAGCCCTATGTGATCGTGGAGTTTCAGCATGTGAAGCCCGGTAAAGGCGGGGCATTCGTGAGGACCAAATTCAAGAGCCTCAAATCGGGGAACGTTACCGATAAAACATTCAGGGCGGGCGAGAAAGTCGATGTTCCCAACCTTGAGGAAAAGACCATGCAGTATCTGTATGCCGCGGACAAGGACCGCGTCTTCATGGACACCAGCAGCTATGAACAGGTATCCATGAGCGAGAAGCAGCTCGGCGACAGCATCAATTATCTCAAGGAAAATATGGAGATCAAGGTCCTCTATCACAAGGAACAGCCGATCAACATAGAAGTGCCCATGTTCGTGGAACTTGCGATCGCCAAGACCGATCCGGGGGTGCGCGGCGACACCGCATCAGGCGGTTCCAAGCCGGCAACCCTGGAGAGCGGTGCGGTGATCAAGGTGCCGTTCTACCTCAACGAAGGAGATGTGGTCAAGGTCGATACGCGTACGGGCACCTTCATAGAGCGTGTAAAGAAGTAGTCCGCCGCATTCATTCTGCGAATCCAAAGAGGAGTCATCATGAACCTTAAAGAATTGAAAGAACTGATAGAGATGCTGAAGGATACCGACATCTCGGAGGTGGAGATCGAGCGTTCGGGCGTGAAAGTAAGGCTCAGAAAAGGCGGGGATGTGACCTACCATCACGCCATGCCGCGCATGGAGCATCCGCCGGCAGCGATTGTCGCGCCGGCAACACCGCTCGCTCCGGCCCTTGCTGCGGAAAAGCACGTAGAGCCGGTCAAGACGAGCCAGATCAAAGTGACCTCTCCGATCGTCGGCACATTCTACCGGGCGAGTTCGCCGGACAAACCACCCTATGTGGAAACAGGCGACATGGTCAAGAACGGGCAGGTCCTCTGCATCATCGAAGCGATGAAGCTCATGAACGAGATCGAATCGGAGACCGCCGGAAAGATCGTGCAGATCCTTGTGGAGAGCGGTCAGCCGGTAGAATACGGCCAGCCGCTGTTCGTGATCGAGCCCGCCTGACCGGTGGTCCCGACAGAGATGCAATGCCATGAAAAATAACGGTGTTGAGGTGAGTGCGTGTTTAAAAAAATACTGATCGCCAATCGCGGCGAGATAGCGCTCCGTATCATCCGGGCCTGCAAGGAAATGGGGATCAAGACCGTGGCCGTCCATTCCACGGCGGATGCCAATTCCCTTCACGTCCGTTTTGCCGACGAGAGCGTCTGCATCGGCCCGCCCAAGAGCACGGACAGCTATCTGCATGTGCCGAGCATCATTAGTGCTGCCGAGATCACGGACGCTGAGGCTATCCATCCGGGGTACGGTTTCCTGGCGGAGAATGCCAGTTTTGCCGAGATCTGCAACTCCACGGGAATGCGGTTCATCGGCCCCAGTCCGGAGAGCATCAAGCAAATGGGCGACAAAGCCCGCGCCCGCGCCACCGCCATTAAGGCCGGCGTACCCGTGCTGCCGGGCAGCGACGGCGTGGTGACCGAAGAGAACAGCGCCATCGAGATCGCCCGCGAGATCGGATTCCCGGTGATCGTCAAGGCGGCGGCCGGCGGCGGAGGGAAGGGTATGCGGGTCGTGCTGGAAGAGGCGGAATTTGCCAACGCCTTCGTCATGGCCCAGACCGAGGCCTTGGCGGCCTTCGGCAATGCCGATGTCTATATAGAAAAATATTTGCTGCAGCCCCGCCATATCGAGATCCAGCTCATGGCCGATGAAAAAGGAAATGTGGTCTATCTCGGCGAACGCGAATGCTCCATTCAGCGACGGCATCAAAAGCTCATCGAAGAGGCCCCCTCGGTCACCGTCGATGCGGCCCTTCGCAAGGAGATGGGGGAGATGGCCGTGGCAATTGCCAAAAACGTGAAATACCGCAATGCCGGCACGATCGAATTCCTCATGGATGTGGACCGAAAATATTATTTCATGGAGATGAACACCAGGATCCAGGTCGAGCACCCGGTGACCGAGATGGTGACCGGCATCGATCTGGTAAAGGAACAGATCCGGGTTGCGGCTGGCCTGCCGCTCTCGTTCACCCAGGACCAGATATGCATACGGGGACACAGCATGGAATGCCGCATCAATGCCGAGGACCCGGTCAAGTTCACGCCGTCACCCGGCACCATCACGGCTTTCAACCCGCCGGGCGGACCGGGCATCCGCGTGGAAACCGCCGCCTATACCCAGTATGTGATCCCGCAGTATTACGATTCCATGATCGCGAAACTGGTCGTGTATGCGGACAACCGGGATGATGCGATCATGCGAATGAAGCGTGCCCTGAACGAATTCATTATTGAAGGGGTGAAGACCACTATCCCCATGCACAAAAAGATACTCGATGACCCGGATTTCCAGTCGGGCAATATCTCGACGAAGTTCATGGAGCGGTACAATAACCCGCAAAAGTGATCTTGGCGGCCTGTGTCTGATCCTTGATCAGGACACGTTGCGGATCGACCCGGTGACGGCGGCGGCCCAGGCGCAAAACGGGGGCGTGACGTTCTTTCAGTACCGCAATAAGAACGGCACGCGGCGTGAGATCTATGAAACAGCGCTTCGACTGGCGCGGGTCATCCGCACCAGCGGAGCGCTGTTTATTTTGAACGACCACGCGGATATCGCGGCCGCGGTCGGGGCTGATGGCGTTCACCTGGGACAGGACGACCTTCCCATCGAGGCCGCCCGGCGCATCCTTGGCCCTGAAGCGCTGGTGGGCATTTCGACGCACAGCCTTGAACAGGCCAGAGCAGCGCAAGTGGCGGGCGCGGACTATATCGGGTTCGGCCCCATTTATCGGACCACCACGAAGGATGCGGGAGCGGTCCAGGGGCTTCAGAATCTGGCAGCGGTTGCGGGGGCGGTCTCGATCCCGGTCATTGCGATCGGCGGGATCACCCGGGACACCATCGGCGACGTCATGAGAACGGGAGCGCGTGGGGCAGCAGTGATCGGAGCGATCTGTGCGGAACCGGATATTTCTTTGGCAACTGCGGAATTGATCAGGATCATGAGAGCAGCAGGATCGAAAAATCAGGGAGGCGGCGGATGAATAAAATTCTGAGTACCGTTGTTTTGATGGCATTAGTAGTGGTCGGGTGCGTCCGGCAGGATGAGAGCGTGATCAGGATCGGGGCCGCCGGCCCCATGACCGGCGACCAGAGCAAGATGGGTATCGACCTCAGGAACGGGGTGGAACTCGCCGTTTCTGAATGGAATGAAAAGGGAGGCGTCCTGGGGAAAAAGATCCAGCTGGTTCCGGGCGACGATCAGGCAGATCCCAAACAAGCCGTATCGATCGCAAACAAGTTCATCAACCAGAAGGTTGCCGCCGTCGTCGGGCACTGGAACTCCAACTGCTCCATCAACGCTTCGACTTACTATCATACGGCGAACATCGTAGCGATAAGCCCCGCTTCCACCAATCCCCGGCTGACCCAGCAAGGGTATAAGACCATTTTCCGGGTATGCGGTACGGACGATCAGCAGGGAGGCGTTGCAGCAGAATTCGTTCTGAAGACGCTGAAACCGAAGCGCTTGGCAATTGTCCATGATAATACGACCTATGGAAAAGGCCTTGCCGACTTTTTCAAGCAGGTCATCGAGAACAAGGTTCAGGTGGTCTATTATGACGGGATCCAGACCAAAGACCCGGATTACAAGGCGGTCCTGACCCTGATCAAGGAAAAGAAGCCTGACGTCTATTTCTTCGGCGGCGTCTATCCTGAAGCAGGGAGGCTGGTGCGTCAGGCCAAAGAGGTCGGTATGGCCATCCCCATGGTGACCGGGGACGGGGTGTATGACCCGACCTTTATCAGCATCGCCGGCAACGCAGCCGAAGGGACCTATGTGACGTTCGGCAAGGACCCCTCGGGGCTGCCCACGTCCAAAGCGTTCAATGAAAAATACACGGCAAAATTCGGCGCGCCGGGGCCTTACTCCGTCTATGCCTACGATGCGGCGAACATCATTCTTACGGCTATGCAGAAAACGGGGACAACGGAAGGAACGGCGGTCGCGGCATATATAACGAAGAATTCGTTTCCTGGTGCATTCGGCGATATCTCTTTTGACAAGAACGGGGATGTGACCAAGGCGCCCTATGTGGTGTGGAAGGTCACGGACGGAAAATTCGTTGAAATGAAGTAGGGAAGAATTCTAGGTATGTTCACCCAACAGCTCATAAACGGTCTTGCGCTGGGCGCGGTGTACGCGCTTATCGCGCTGGGGTATACCATGGTGTACGGCATCCTCCAGCTTATCAACTTTGCCCATGGTGAAGTGTACATGCTCGGGGCCTATCTGGGCATCATTGTCCTTGGTGTGCTCACCTACTGGGGACTTACTGCGTACAGCCTGGTGTTGTCTCTCCTGGTCACGGTTATTGTGTCCATGGCCTTCTGCGCGGCCTATGGCGCGGTCATCGAACGGGTTGCTTACCGGCCGCTCCGCAATGCTGCCACGCTCACGCCCCTGATCAGCGCAGTGGGGATGTCCATCGTTCTTCAGAACTTCGTGATGCTGGCCCAGGGCAAAGAGTACAAAAATATGCCTCCTAAGCTTCCCACGGAGGGCTTCAACCTCCTGGGCGCAAATGTGTCCCCGGTGCAGATCTTCATCCTGACCGCGTCCATCCTTATGATGGTCGCGCTCCAGCTCTTTGTTGCGAAGACCAGGCTGGGCAAGGCCATGCGCGCCACCTCCCAGGACCGGGTCATGGCAGGCCTGGTGGGGATCAATATCAACCAGGTCATTTCCACGACCTTCATGATCGGATCGTCCCTTGCGGCCGTGGCAGGGGTCATGGTCACGCTCTATTACGGCGTGGTGCATTTTTCCATGGGCTATAGCGCCGGGCTCAAAGCGTTCACCGCGGCCGTGCTGGGAGGCATCGGGAGCATCCCCGGAGCCATGCTCGGAGGCTTCATGCTCGGGCTGATCGAGAACTTCGGCGCAAGCTACCTATCAAGCGCCTATAAGGACGCCTTTGCCTTTCTCGTGCTGATCATAACGCTCATTCTCCGTCCTTCGGGATTGTTTGGTCAGAAGGCCATGGATAAAGTGTAACTATTCCCATCTGAACGCAGAAGGACGTTACATCATGGAAAACCTTTTGTCCGCAGATTTCGCAGATGGACGCAGATTTAAAAAAATAATTCGGTTTTGTTTTCATCTGCGAAATCTGCGGATAATATGTTGACCTGAGCAGTTACATAAAGTTTACTTACTATCATCAATTTACTTGGAGGTGTTTATGTCTGATATTAAAAAGATGTACAAGACTATCATGGCGGACAATTTCCCGCCGGAAATGACCATCAGCTTCGGCGATCAAAAACTGGTATACCGGAAACGCTCCTGGAAACTTGAGGACAACGGAGAAATAATCGAGAAGGGACTTCGCTACGGCGAGAACCCGGACCAGCAGGCAGCCATGTTCCAGTTGGTGAGCGGGAACCTCGCGCTTGCCGGGGTCAAATTCATCGAGCCGGGGAACGGTCTGGTGAGCTCCATTACCGAGGAGCAGATGCTCCAGGCAGGAAAGCACCCGGGCAAGACGAACTTCACGGACCTGGACAATGCGCTCAATATCATGAAATATCTTATGGACCGTCCCGCAGCCATGATCATGAAGCACAACAACCCCTGCGGCGTTGCATATGGAAAGACCGTGTTCGATGCTTATGACCGCGCGAACATGGCTGACCGCATCGCCGCTTTCGGCGGATGTCTCGTGGTCAACCGGGCCATGGACAAACAGACCGCGGAGCTCGCGAACTCGAACTATCTCGAGGTCGTCGCTGCCCCGGATTTCGAAGATGGAGCGGTCGCTATCCTTGCGAAACGCAAAAACCTGCGCATTATCAAGCTTGAAAAGATCGCGGATCTGGCAAAGTATCGGGACATGAGCTTCGTGGAATTCAAAGCATTAACGGATGGTGGCCTCATTGTCCAACAGTCCCAGAAGAACGCTATCCGCACCAAGGCCGATTTCCAGGAAGCGAAGACCACCTATAAAGGGACTGAATACAAGATAGAACGGAAGCCAACGGACAAGGAATATGATGATATGCTCTTCGGCTGGAACGTGGAGCAGGGGATCACGTCAAATTCGGTCATCTATGTGAAGGACGGTGTCACCGTGGGCATCGGCACCGGAGAACAGGACCGGGTTGGCGTTGCCGAGATCGCCATTTACAAAGCTTATACAAAGTATGCCGATGGGCTTTGCTTCAAAAAATACGGGATGCCCTATAAGACCTACGAGCTTGAGGCGCAGCAGGGGAAGCGTGATAAGGGTGCGCTCAAAGAGATCGACGAGCAGACGAAGAAGGACAAGGGCGGCCTCATCGGCTCCACCATGGTCTCGGACGCGTTCTTCCCGTTCCGCGACGGCGTGGATGTGGGGCTCAAAGAGGGGGTCTCCGCGATTGTGCAGCCCGGCGGCTCGGACAGGGATTTCGACGCAATCACCGCCTGCAATGAAGCAAACCCGAAGGTGACCATGGTATTCACTGGACAGAGGGTGTTTAAACACTGATCGTAACAAGAGCATTTGGACACAGAGATGAGGAGCCCAAAAAAAATAACCGCCATGGGCTGCAGGCCATGGCGGTTAACGTTTATACTCGGGGTGCCTGGTTCCGACGGGCGTTTACTTCGTCGCCATTTTTGATGTGGCATCCTTGACGTGCGCAGCCATATCCTCGAAGGCATACAGCAGGCAGAGATAGGTCGATGATGATTTTGGGATGCATTCTCCCGATGCGAGCCGGTCCTCATGGGCGGTGGCGTATTCGCTGGTCATGCGCTCGATGGTGTTGCTGTCGGCAATGACCGTTTCCACAGCAGCTTTTGCGCCGGTAACCGCTGTCTCACCGGCCTTTTTCAAAACTTCCTTGGACTTCGTAAAGAGCTTTCCGGTCTCCATGATCGCCCGGTCGCTGAACAGCTGCCCTTCCTTGATCCGGGTCCTGCTGTTGTCAATGATCCGCCTGATGGCCGTGGCGATCTTCTCGATCTGCGCGGGTACGCCGAGGATAGTTCGCGCCTCGGTGTTTGATGCTGCCAGTTTGGCGAGTGTCGCGGTCAGCGCATCTTCCCTCACATGGATCTCATTGGCGAGATCTTCCGCCTGGTCTAGGGATGCCAGTTTGCTTTTTGTAAAACCGTCCTCCGTAAGCTCCAGCATTTCCTGAGCTTTATGCATGATCAGGAAGATTTCTTTTTTAACGTCTTTGATCGTCTGTTCCGGCATGAGGTAGATCTCCTTTCAGTCGACCGTGCCCAATGCCAACGTGCATGGTGCAGGGTGCGCTAA
>Ga0154443_1001_pt1 | contig 22819 bp, 25 predicted proteins | sample RifGroC2_FD_105636 | JGI IMG/M metagenome (GOLD analysis project Ga0154443, IMG submission 105636) | Nitrospirae bacterium GWC2_56_14
CATTCCGCCCTCCAGGAACTTGAAGAACCTCTTGGCATGTTCCTTTTCGTTATCGGCGGTCTCAAGAAAGAGTGCGGAGATCTGTTCATAGCTTTCCTTTTTTGCCGCACTGGCGAAGTAGGTGTAGCGGTTCCGCGCCTGCGACTCACCTGCAAAAGCAGCCAGTAGATTTTTTTCGGTCTTTGTCCCCTTCAGTGCCATATACCCTCCATTGTTTCTCCCGACATTCCTCGGTGTCCTCTGTGGTTTAATACTTTGCCTCTGAGACTGCTGTCCGATCCTGCCCCACTTACCGCATCCGCCTCGCCAGTTCCGCGCGCGCGGCAAAGATATCGGCACGGGCAAGCAGCCAGTAGCTGATCCGTTCTTTTCCCTTCTGGATCCAGGGCCGCGCGCGCCATTGCGCAAGAGAAATACGCTCCGACTGTTTCAGGTCGTCCTCGAAGTTCGATCGCGCCTGCTCAGCAATTGCCGGATCGTGAACGACCGCCACGAGCTCGAAGTTGATCCGGCCGCTCCTGATATCAAGATTTGCGGAGCCTGCGATGACCGTATGATCGACGATCGCCAGCTTGGCATGCAGCATGGTCGGAAGATATTCCCACACCTCGATCCCCGCGCGCAGCAGCCTGCCGTACAGTCCGCGAGCGGCCCATCTCGCCATGGGCACATCGCTCTTCCGGGAGAACAGAAGCCGAACGCGCACGCCGCGTCGCACCGCACGCTTGAGCGCGCGCATAATGTTTCCCGGGGGATAGAAGTACCCCATGGCAAGGTCAATGCCGGAGGAGGCCTTGCTGATCACCGAAACATATCGTTTGCGCACCGGAAGGAGCGGGTTCTCCAGCCCGCTTTCGAGGAAATGCACGTTGCCCTTCGGAGTATCCGGCACCGTGCGGACGCGCCGGATGCGAACAAGCTTGAGCCGGCGAAGCACGCGGTGGATCGGCAATTCAGCCCTGACCCACATCCGCGTGAAAGAGGACCGGAGCTGGGACACCTCATCACCTGCGATCTCCAGTGCGTTATCGCGCCAGGGAAGCTCCCCATCGGCGCCCCGGTAATATTCGTCAGCGATGTTGAAGCCGCCGATATAGGCAATATGGTTGTCGACCAGCAGCAGCTTCCGGTGGTTGCGGAACATGAACAGGCCGTGTTTGAACTGCCGGAACCAGCGCACAACGCCGCCTGCAGAACGCAGCGCGTCCCAGAACAGGTCAGGGAGCGCCCAGGACCCCCAGGAATCCACCAGCACCATCACGTCGACCCCCCGCTCCGCTGCCGCAACGAGGTGGCTGCGGAACTCCCGCCCTGTTTCGTCATCGGCCACAATGTACATTTCAAGGGCAATGCATGTACGGGCATTGTCGATGGCTTTGAACATCGCCGGGAAGGCTTCAGTGCCGTTTTTGAGGAGGCGGACCGTGGTCATAGAATTTTGGAGGACCGGTATATGCGAAGATGCGCTGATGCGTGGATGCGTGAACGCGTATATGTGTTAATGCGTTAAACCATTTTTTCCTCTCACGCATTCACGCTTAAACGCATTTACTCATATACACATCGGCATTTACCCATACACGCATTCACACATATACGCATTTACGCATTTACATTCTCGAACGTATACTCCACCTTCACCTTCAGGTCCTTCCTGAGGGAATGGTAGACCGAGCAATACTTTTCCTGCGACAGCGATATGGCACGTTCGAGTTTTTTCGCGGTCAACCCCGAACCGGTCACGGAAATGATCATCTCGATGTACGTATAATATTGGGGTGGCGTGGGATTTCGCTCGCCAACGATGTCCATTTTATAGGACTTTATTTCCACCTTCATTTTTTTGAGAAACGACACCATATCGATCCCCATGCACCCTGCCACGCTCAGCAGGAGCGTTTCCGTGGGTGAGCAGCCCCATTGCTGGGCCGCGTCGTACTCGACCTCGTACCCCCGGTTCGTGCGGCCCACAAAGATAAGGTCCTTGTCCCACGTAAGGGTCGCCTTGTTCACCTGCGATATTTTCGATTTGTAGGCTTCAAGCGATTCATCCAGTTCATTGATCTCTTTTTCCTCAGACACGTGACACTCCTTTCCAACCCGGACAAGCCGGAACGAATTTACCACGAAGACACGAAGAGATGCCTGGGTGTTTTCATGGTTTGTTTGACTCGATGATCTTCGCAACGTTCTTTGTGTCTTCGTGCCTCATCGTGGCCCGTGGCAATCGTGGCGAGAGTTCCCTGCTGCGCCTGTTACCCCTGGTTTTTCAACTTCTCCTTCAAAAGGCTTATGGCCTCTTCTTCCCTGCCCGCCTCTACCTTCAGAACGTAGATCTTGATCTCCCGCAACGGATAGGCGTCGAATGTGGCCTGAATACCGGCCGCTCCGAGATACAGGATGTACTCGATCATGGTGGTATCGCTGTACCCCATGCCCGTATCGCCGCGAAGGACCTCTACGTAGTCGACAGCATCACCGGGCCCCGGCTCATCGGCGGCCTTCTGGTCCCAGGCATCGCCGTAGTCCCAGCCTTCGCCATCTTTATTGTCATCGTTACGTTTCATATGGATTATGATAGTGAATAGTAATTGAGAGCGCCGGGAGAGTCAAATAAAAAATCCTGATACTACGCGTTGACAGATCTCCGAAGAAAGGTTACTATCCGCCCATGATCGAGACAATAGGTTTTCTCCTCGGATTCGGCTTCAGCGTGCTTGTCTATGTCCGCTCCATCAGAACCGCGGACCTGTCATGGCAAAAAAAAGCGGTCTATTCCCTTTTCACGTTCATCGGGATCACCGGCACGGTCTTCCTCGCCGGCGTCCTTGTCGCCCATGCCCTGAGAGAATACGGGGTTCTTTAACCCGCCCTGCCGAGCGCATCGAGCGCCTCCTGCGCAGCCTCTCGCACCCCCGGATGGACGTCGGCCAGACAGGCCTCGATCGCCGCCTTCGCCGCAGGGGCGCTGATGGTCCCCAGAACGGACAGCACATCTCCCCGGACGGTGGGGTTCTCGTGCTTCAGAAGGGCAATGAGGCCCGGCACCGCGTCGTTCAGCTCCTCCCGATGCTCCACTACAAGTTCCTCCACCAGCGCCGTTGCCCCGAGCCGCACCCGCATCTGCTCGTCACCAAGCATATCCGCTACGAACCGGTAGAGCGTGCGGTCCTCCCTGAACATGGCAATGATGTTGTCGAGAAACCCCTTGCCCATGTACTCGATCAACATGGCCCGCATTTCGTTGTCTTCCACAGCGCGCCCTCATAGAAACGCAAAAAGCGCCAGGCGAAAGAGAGAGGTCCTCGATCTTTGCGTCCTGCGCGCCTTTGCTGAATAAATCGAATCAACAAGAGTATAGTATAAAGGATGAGCGATCACAACAGATTATTTCGGTGCGCGATGCAACAGACGGTGCGATCAACCCTTCTTCTGCAGCATGGTCTTCACGCGTTTGAGGCGGTAAAATGATTCCCGTTCCCGTTCACCGATATACTGGTTGATGGTCCTGATCTGAAGGCGCAGGCTGGGCACTACCATCTCCTCAAGGACCTTGATCCTTCTTGTGGTCCGCAGGATCTCCTGACTGAGCCTCTTTAGTTTGCTTTCGTACTTCGCGATCTCCAGCATGGCTTCCAGCAGCTTTTCAAAGAGCGTTACCCCTGCCTCCAGGTGAGGAGTCACCGAAAGTTCGTCGTAACCGCGCTTGTCCGCATCCCGCACCGGAGCATCATGGAAGGCGATATCCTTGTACCGGAGGCCCCAGATGCTCTTCTCGGCAACATCGATCCCGAATTCACGTTCCGTTGCAACCACGATCGATTCGACCGTATCCCTGCCTTCATGACCCATTGCAAGCGCCCGTTTGAGCAGCGCCTTGCCATAGGTAGTCCTGATGTCTTCCCGGGACCGGAGGAAGGGCAGCGTCGTGGCCATGAATTCCTTGATCAGGGCCTGTTTGCGCGCCTTCAGGATGCCGATGCTGTTCAGGACCGACCGGGACTTTTCCTTCAGCAGCAGCAGGTTCGTTCTGGTAGGATGGATCATGCTCCTGACTCCTGACTCCTGACTCCTGACTCCTGACTCCTGACTCCTCACTCCTGGACCCTGACCCCTGGACCCTGACCCCTGGACCCTGACCCCTGGCCCCTGAACCCTGCCCTTACGTCACCGCCAGCGAGAACTGCTTCATCAGGCGCAGGCCGACGTCAAGCGTCTCCTGCACCGTCCGCCTGAGCGCCCCCTGGCCCACGAACTCATGTTCGAACACATCGGCAAAATCGAGCATCAGGATATCCGCCTTGGTCATGCCGTCCCTGCCGACAATGGCCTCGAGCCGCCGCAGATCCCTGCCCTTGGCGTAGTATTTATACAGATTGTTCGACACTTTCCGGTGGTCAGCCCGGGTATGCCCTTCGCCGATGCCCTTCTGCATGAGCCGCGAAAGGCTGGGAAGCACGTCCATGGGCGGGAAAATCCCCTTCTGATGCAGCTCACGGCTGAGCACGATCTGTCCCTCGGTGATATACCCTGTCAGGTCCGGGATGGGGTGGGTGATATCGTCCTCGGGCATGGTCACCACCGGGAGCATGGTGACCGACCCTTCAAGCCCGTAAATACGGCCCGCCCGTTCATAGAGCGACGCAAGATCGGAATACATGTATCCCGGATACCCGCGCCTGCCGGGTAGTTCTTCGCGCGCCGTGGATATTTCACGTAAAGCGTCGCAGTAATTGGTCATGTCGGTGATAATGACGAGGACATCCATGCCTTTGTCGAAAGCAAGGTACTCCGCAACGGTCAGCGCGAAGCGGGGCGCCAGCAGCCGCTCCATGACGGGCTCGTCGGCCATGTTCACAAAGGCGACGAATCCCGACTGCATTTCCTGCAGCACGTTCAGATAGAAGGAATACTCATGAAAGGTCAGTCCCAGCGCGGCGAAGACCACGATGAACTTCCGTTCCGCCTTGACAAGCCGGGCGTTCCGCAGGATGCCGCCGACCACTTCCTTGGAAGGCAGGCCGGCAGCGGAGAAGATCGGCAGTTTCTGGCCGCGCACCAGCGTGTTCAAACCGTCGATGGGCGAGAAGCCGGTCTCGATGAAGTCTTCCGGCCGTGCCCGCGCAGCGGGGTTCATGGGAGAACCGGTGATCGGCTTCCACAGTTCCGGGATATAAAGAGGCATGCCGTCCTTGGGCTCGAAGGAGCCGTTGCAGACCCTGCCGATGATCTCAGGCGACAGCGGCACCCGTTTGATGGCATCGGTAAAAACAACTCGGGTGCGGTCCACATCGAGGCCCTGCGTAGAACCGTAAACCTCGACCAGGGTCGTTCCGCCGTCTATTTCGAGTACCTCGGCTTCCAGCATCCGGCCGTCAGGAGCAATGACGTTCACGACCTCGCCGATCCGCACGTTCTGAACGCTTTGCACAAAGAGCAGCGGACCGGCAATGGTCGAGATGGTTCGATAGATGTGTTCGGAAAGTCGCATAAATTACCTCGAAAAACAGAAGTCAGGAGCCAAGAGCCAGAATCCAGGAGAACACAATTCATCTCTCTTCTTCACTCTCAGCTCCTACCTCCTGACTTCTGGCTAATGTTCTCTGCTCACCGTTTTTCTGTCTCCAGCCTTCCGACTTCTGACTCCTGACTACTGGCTCCTGACTTCTGCATTTTTAGCGCTTCCTCAAGCGCCACTCCCTGCTTCAGCAGTTCTGCCGCAGATCCGTGGAGATCCAGGAGCCGCTTGATGATCGCCAGCGTCTTCTCCGGCGGCGAGAAAGCGTCGTCGCTGTAGGCGTTCTGCTGCAGGAACTCGGTGCGGATCATTTCAGCTATCCGCATCAGCAGGCGGTCCGCATCCTGGAGCCCTTCCGCACCCACGATCTCCGAGACCTCGCGGAGCGATTCTTCCTCCTGCAGCATCTGGCGGCATTGCGCAAGCAGACTGCTCCACTCGGAAGATACCTTGCCCTGGTAATGTTTTGCCACATCTCCGGCATAGAGGGAGTAGCTTTGGAACCAGTTGATGGCCGGATAATGCCTGCGGTGCGCCAGGGAAGTGTCGAGCATGAGAAATGCGCCGGTGGTGCGCAGGCAGGCCTGGGTCACCGGCTCGGTGAAGTCACCGCCCGGCGGAGAGACCGAAAGGATCATGCTGAGCGAACCGATCCTGTTGTTCAGCGTCTCCACCACGCCGGCCCGCTCGAAAAAAGCCGATAGCCGCGACGCGAGGTACGTAGGGTATCCCTCTTCTCCGGGCATCTCTTCGAGCGAGGCTGATATTTCGCGCAGCGCTTCGGCCCACCGGGAGAGGCTGTCGGCCAGGAACAACACATGGTAGCCCATGTCGCGGTAGTACTCCGCCATGGTGACGGCGGTGTAGATCGACGCCTCCCGCGCTGCCACCGGCATGTTCGACGTATTGACCACGAGCACCGTACGGTCCCGGAGCGGCCTTCCGCTCCAGGGGTCCCGCAGCTCCTCGAACTCGGCGATCATGTCCGCCATTTCGTTGCCGCGCTCGCCGCACCCCACATAGACGACGATGTCCACGTCAGCGAACTTGGCCACTGACTGCTCAAGGATCGTCTTGCCGGTGCCGAATCCGCCGGGGAAGATGGCGGTCCCGCCCCGTGCCAGGGGGAACAGAAAATCGATGCTGCGCTGGCCGGTCACAAGCGGCTCGGCAGGCGCGAACTTTCTTTTGTAAGGCCGCGCGAAACGCACGGGCCACTCATGGCAGCCCGGTATGTCCCGGCCGGACTCGAACTGCCCCAGCGGTTCGTCCAGGCTGATGTCTCCTTCGGTAAGCAGCGCGATCTTTTCATGGTCCCCCCTGCCGCCGAGGATAAAATGCGTGAACGCGCCTTCCTGGACCGAGCCGATGACGGCGCCCGGCGTGATCAATTCTCCCGGCTTCATGAGCGGCGTGAAGTGCCACCGCTTCATGTAATCCAGGGCGTACATTTCCTTACCGCCGGTGATAAACGGCCCCATTTCCTTTCTGAGCCGCTCGAGCGGACGCTGGAGCCCATCGAACATGCCCGAAAGAAGCCCCGGCCCCAGTCGCACGGTAAGCGGCATACCGACGCCCTGGACCGGTTCTCCGACCCCGAGGCCGCGCGTGTCCTCATAGACCTGGATCACGGCCCGCTCGCGTTCAAGGCGAACGACCTCACCGGTCAGCATGGCGTGACCGACGTAGACACGCTCATAGAGGGTGAGTCCCTTCAGATCGGTCGTAACCGTAGGTCCTGATATGCCTTGGATCTTTCCACTCATTGGCGATGACCCCGTTTTATTGTACTGGTAAATCTTTTTTTCACTCGGTCAGAGCTTCAACCGCACATGGTATCCAATGGCCCGCCTGATAAGGCGTGACGTGTAATCTTCCACATCGTCAGGGGGTTTTTCCGGAGCCGGAAGAACGAGCAGTATCCCGTGCCATCCCTGTTCAAGTTCCTGAATGCGGTCATGAGACATCCCCTGTCCGGTCTGTCCCCGGCTCATCAGCCGTTCATCAATGATCACCAGCCCCACATCGGGGTCGGCCATGCTTCTCAGCAGCGCTTCCTCGGCATCGGCTGCCTCGACCGCGGCCTGGGGAACTCCGGTCAAACTGAATCCGTAGGATGCGTCAGGGGTCGTTATGAACGATATCTTTTTCATGGGTAAATGCACCCCACCGAACGTCCCCTTGGCAAGGGGAGCAATAATAACATGTAGCCCCTCCTTTCCAAGGAGGGGTTGGGGAGGTAATTTTCATGCTCGTTATGTGGCGAAGGCTCACGAAGTTTTCGGAATGAATCAGCCACAGCCTGGCTGCAATCCTCAGGTGACCAATTCGTTCGCGAGCACATCCCGTTCCACGTTCTTGCCAAAGAACAGAATGCTCAGATTCATGGCCTCAATCGAACAGCGCCAGAGGTAGTCCAGGATCGTTCCAACGCCAAGGGGATCCCTTCCCGCCTGTTTGAGATACTGTGTCGTCGTCCGATACAGGGCGTGTTCCACCTGCGAAGGGTCCTGCAGCTCGACCTTCACACCGGCATACTGCCGGACAAGCGCGCCAGCGGCCACGAGGTCCCTTTGCTCCTGGATCCGGACAAGCTGTTCCATGGGCAGACTGCCAAAGGCGATAAAATCGGGTGCGCTCACGGTCTCCTGCTGCACGGATACGGCAAGGCGCAGGAGATTGCGGGCATCGATCATACGCACCAGGAATGTTTTGATGAACGGGTGCAGCTTTTGCTGTACCGCATACTGAAGGAACTGGTTGGTCAATCCGCGTTCGACGCCCCGCAGGCCTTCATCGGCAAAAACGCGCGGCAAGTCGCCAAAAGACGGAGATAGTCTGCTGAAGATCCGGCTGATCGCGGCAACGGCCGCCGTACTATCTGGCGAGGACAGACAAACCTTGCGCAGTTCGTTCGAGAGCAGACTTTCTTCTAAAAGTTCCTCCAGGCGCGCCGATTTTCTGTCCTTCATCTGCCGAAGGCAGATACTTATGGTTCTGAGCTCGGCATACAGAAAAAAGAGGCTGAAAAGCTCCCGGAGACGTTCGTTCATCTGCCCGTATACCCAGCGATACTCTTTCATCAAGCGCCGCCAGACCGCATCCGGCGACACCTCGACAACTCCCGATCGGGCGCGCGATGACAGGAGCGCGTCCAGCGGTGCCGCATCAAAGAGCAGTGTTTTCCAGTCCTTCAAAAGCCCGGCCCTCCTGCCCCTGATCCTGGACAGCAGGTATTCCGTTGGATACCCCCGGTCCGCAGGATCACGAAGAAGTTCCATGTGTGGCCTCTTTGATCATCTCCGGAAGCATGCTTTCCCATGCGCGCTCCAGCCGTTTTTCGCAGGTATTGACGACCGTCACCAGACCATCGTCACTGGTCACTTCCAGCCCGCCCGAGATCTCTTCCCTTGCATCGATCTCCGCGTTGGGGAAACATGTCTTTGCACGCTCCACATCGTCGGGGTGCACTTTCACCCTTGTCCAGGTGAACCGGGGAAGCTCCTGAACGAGGGCCTGAAAAACAGCATCATACTCTCTCTCTCTCACCAGGCGAAGCCGGGAGGCTGCGATGGCATAAAGAAGGTCGGCAAGCTTTCTGTCCGCCGCAAGACGCAGGCCCCGCTCCTTACCGCGAGACCCCAGGAGTGCCTGCGAGCGGATCGATGCCACCCGGGCTGCCATGAAACGGCCCGCCTCTTCCTTTGCCTGACCGATCTTTTGCGCGCAGGCTGCCCGGGCGTTATCGGCCTCTGCAGACGCTTCAGTCCAGACAGCGTCCACCCGTTCGCTCGCCGCCGCTCGCAGCGACTCAATCAGTTCCTTGCATCCCATGTTATTTCACCGTAAAGAGGATCATGGTCGCCACCACGAATCCCAGGATCACCATGGTCTCAGGGATCGCCACCAGGATCACGATGGTGCCGGTCAGCTCGGGCTTTTCAGCCAGCGTTCCTGCGCCGGCTGCGCCGATCCGCGACTGCGCCCAGGCCGTTGCAAGAGCGGGTATGCCGATGGCCAGGGCGGCACAAAATGCGATCAATACTTTTTCGTAGTTCATAAGACCTCCTTTTTTTTAAACATGGACAAGACTGAACCATTTTTGCCACGAAGACTCGAAGACACGAAGAAATACTAGAACCTGTTTAATTCTTAATTCAAACGCTACCTTTGTGTCTTCGTGCCTTCGTGGCAGAATTATTGTTATCATTTTGCCTGAATTATTTTCAGTAACTACGTCTTCTTCAACGGAGCGAACTTCTTTCCTCCGTGTTCAATGAACTTGCTGAAAAACTCCACATAGTGGAGCCTCAACGAGTGAATGGTCGGTGAAAAAACGCCAAGAATGATGTTCAGCAAATGGATCAATCCGGCCACTGCGACACCTGTTACCACATCGCCCGTCACCCCCGCGAGATTGTTCGCGACAAAGGCAAGCAGCACGGAGGTGAGCCCGATCGCCGCGATACGAACATAGGAAATGATATTGCCGATGCTTTTCAGGAGTTCCAGCGGCGCCAGCAGGCCGCCGGTGAAAAAAAGGAACGGCGTGAGGAACAGGATCGAAAGAACAACGGGGCGCGCCAGCACCAGGGGGAAATATCCGAACAAGGACGCGATGATCACGATAAGAAATACGATAATGACGACGCTGAGCGCCTTGTAGGCCGCTTCTTTCATGATCTTGTGCTTGAACGCATTCATGGCGCCCAGGATCAGGCCGAGGATGATATGGGCGACGCCCACGGCAACGGAGAAGGCGAGCATGGGCACAATGGCCGTGCGGCGCTCCATGCAGAGCGGTTCCATATGAAAGAGCCGTTCAGGCAGATCGCCGAAGAATTCACCGAAGAGTATCCCGAAAAAAGCCGAATAGGCCGAAGCGATCATCAGGATCTTGGCGCCGTCCCTGACCGGTCCCTGGTGACGGTTCTTTTTCAGCAGGACGAATGCCAGCGTGCCGAGCACCAGGGCATATCCCGCGTCACCCAGGATCATGCCGAAAAAGATGGGGAAGAATATCCCGATGAACGGCGTGGGATCGTAGGAGGTATATGCCGGCAGCGGCAGCAGCCCCGTAAACAGCTCAAAGGGCTTGAAGTAGGGCGGGTTCTTCAGGACGATCGGCACCTGTTCGAGGTCCTCTTCGTGCATCTCCTTCTCCTCGACCATGACCCTGGCGCCGAAATCGTCGCGCAGCCTTTGTTTGAGCCGCGGAAGGTCTTCCGACTGCATCCATCCATGGATGAAAAAACACATGCGGGTCTCGAACGCGTATGCCGTGGTGTTGAGCAGTGAGAGGCGGTCGTCGATCCATTCCTTCACACGCTGGTAGATCGGCACCCAACGCCGGGTGAACCTCGCCAGTTCCGCGTCGATCGCCTGGATCTCCCGGAGCACCTGATCGGCCCGTTTTTTCACAAAGGTCACTTTCTCGGGAAACGTCAGTTTGCCGAAGGATTCGGGGAACGTGAGCTCGGGAACGTGTTCGTCGCTCAGGGATTTCTTTACCTTGTCGGAGGCGGTCTTTTCCACCGTGATGAGCCCCACCAGGGTGCCGTCCTCCGCCGGTTCGGTCTGGAGCTCGTATTTCCAGTTCGTAATTCTCGACAAGGCCTCGCGCAGGTGTCCGACCATGTCGGGTTCACGGATCGTCAGTCCGATAAAATCAAGGTCCGGGGTTTCCGCCGTGGTCTGGACGAGCGACGCAAGGGCATTGAGAAATATGGAGTAGCGGCCCAGTTCGGCCCGTTCTTTGACCAGAACCTCCCGCCGTTTGGACAGGTCCGTCGCGCTCTCCCGGTGCCGGTCTATGGTCTTGGATACCGTATCAAGAATTGAAACGGGTTCGATATAGCTTTTCCGTACTGCAAGCGCGGGCAGTTCCGCGAAGAGCAGTTCGATCTTCTGCCGCAGTTCTTCGAGGAATAAGCGTTCAAAAACGGTCTTCTCGTCCAGCATGAACGAGCGCACGTCCTTTTCCCATTCCTTTTCGATGAACCCCACTGTCGCCGGTTCGATCTGGAATATGCCCAATTCGCGCAACAGGGCCAGGACCCCCTGCAACAGGGGCTTTTCGCCGACGATCTCGATCTTGGACATTCTGACTATCATGAGGACCCCGGGAGTATGGTCCGGATGTACTTGTCCACAACCGCCTGCAACAGTGCCCGGTCCAGGTGGTCCCTTTGCTCGACCAAGGCCGCCGCAGCGCTCAAACTCGACGCGGCGCTCTCTTCCGCCTCTTTTCTCGCCTGGTCCTCCGCCGCTGCAAGAGAATTCTTGATCAGCTCTTCTTCCCGGACAAGCTCGTCAGCGCACTCCTTCTTCACCTTCGCGAGCCAATCGCGCGCCTTTTCCTGCTCCCTGTCAAGGCACTTTTGGATCTCCCGCTCTACATCGATGACCTCGCTCAGAATATTGTTGTCCATACGTCCATTGTATCAAAAAAAATTGTACCTATTCGGCATTTTTCGATCCGGAAGGCTTCATACCCGAGAGTAGTTGCGAAAAATGATACATTTTGGCAGAACCACGTGCAACATTTTGATCCCCTTCTGGAAATTGCGGTTATAGCTCGATAAACCGGCAAAAGATATATGGTACGTTCTGCTCATAATACTTGCAATAACCCCCGCGTGCGGTAAAATGTTTTCATTATAAAGGAGGCATATGATGATACAGTATAGCGGTGTGAACCACCTGGCAATGGCTACGGGCAATATGGACGACACCATTCGCTTCTGGCGCGATCTGCTGGGTATGCGCATGGTCGCCGGAATGGGCCAGCCCGGGTACCGGCACTATTTTTTCGAGATATCGGACCGTGATATGATAGCTTTTTTTGAATGGCCGGGCATTGTGCCCTCACCTGAAAAAGAACATGGACGTCCTGTCTCAGGTCCATTCATGTTCGATCATGTTTCCTTCGGCGTAAAGAACGATGATAATCTTTGGGCGCTGAAGGACAGACTTACTGCCACCGGGATCTGGGTATCGGAAGTGATCGACCACGGGTTCATACACTCCATCTATACTTTTGATCCCAACGGCATCCCGATCGAGTTCAGCAGACCGGTCGACAATCTCGATCCGCGCAGCACGCCGTTCATGGCCGATCGGGACCCGGTGAAAACAGCGCTTGAAGGGTCCGAACCGCAGTATGAGAAATGGCCCGTGGTCGCAAGACCGACACCGAAGGAAGAGAGGACCGTTTACCCCGGAGCCGGCAGCGAACTGTTTCACGGAAAGAAAAAAGAGTGATGATAATGACCGCATCAAATAAATGTTGAAGAGAAGTCCAATAGCTGATCTCTGCGGGATATCATCCGCGTGCCCCGCGATGGCCCCTGAATAGGTACGTTTTGCTCATGCACCTGCTCCGAATATCAACGATTCCATCACGTTGCCGCAATTCGCATGGTTTCAGGACCACGACCGCTACATTTATCCTGAGCCAGCCTTGACAAGCACCGGTTCTTTGATACACTAGATGCATGAACCTACCCCTCTTGATCACCACGATCGCATTCCTGCTGTTATCTTCCCACGCGTCTGCAAAGGAAGACTGTTATGACTGCCATGGGCAACAAGGCGGCCGCACCTACGTGAACAAGGATGCCCTGGTGCAGTCGGTCCATGGCAAGATCGCCTGCGATAAGTGCCACCTCAATATCGCGCCCTACCCTCACGGGACCGTATCCAAGGTCAATTGCGGCATCTGCCATTTCCTGGGCCGCGACGGCGCTCCTAAGGAACAGGCCGCGGAATACAAGCTGAGCGTTCATGGACTCGCGGCCGGCAAGGGAACAATGGCCCCGACGTGCCAGACCTGCCATGGCGGGCATGCGATCTACCGGTCTGCTGATCCCCGGTCTTCGACCAGCAGGGAGAAGATCCCGGCCCTCTGCGGCCGGTGCCATGCGGCCGAGCTCGGTGTCTACGAAAAAAGCATCCATGGCACGCTCCTCCTCAAAAACAACGTGAGCAGCGCCCCGACCTGTTTCGACTGTCATATGGAGCACCGCATTCCGAGCGCCTCGGAAGCAAAATGGAAACTGTCGCTGGTCAGCAAATGCGGCACCTGCCATCCCGAAGAAATGGACACGTACCACAAGACCTACCACGGCAAAGTTACCCGTCTCGGATATACGACCATCGCCATGTGCTGGGACTGCCACGGTTCGCATGACATCCTGCCGCAGAATGACCCTGCTTCCACGCTGTCGTCAAAGAATCTGCTCTCCACCTGTGCAAAGTGCCACCCCGGCGCAACAGAGAGCTTTACTAAATTTTACGCACATGCCGAGGAAACGAACCGGGCAAAGTACCCGGTCCTGTACTACACCTTTCTGTTCATGACCCTGCTGCTCATCGGAACCTTTGCCTTCTTCCTGACCCACACGTTCCTGTGGGCGTACCGCGCCTTAAAAGAGCGGATACAGAAAAAAGGAGGGATGTAAACATGGCACTGGTAAAAAGGTTCAACGCCTATCACCGGATACTGCATGTGGTCATAGCGATAAGCTTTATCGGCCTGGTCGCATCCGGCATGCCGATCAAATACGCCCAGGCGCCCTGGGCCGCGTGGCTGGCGACACTTCTCGGGGGATACACCGGAGCGGCCCTGGTCCATCGCATCTGCGCCGCCATCACTTTCGGCTATTTCGCGGCGCATATCGGCTATGTACTGTACGACATCGCCATTGTCAGAAAATTCAAGTTCAACATCCTGGGGCCGGAATCCATGGTACCCTGGCTGAAAGACCTTCAGGACATTATCAGCAACTTCAAGTGGTTCTTCGGCAAAGGCCCCCGCCCGCAGCTGGACCATTGGACCTACTGGGAAAAGTTCGATTACTGGGCGGTGTTCTGGGGCGTGGGAATGATCGGCGTCTCCGGACTGTTCCTGTGGTTCCCCGTGTTCTTCGGCCAGTTCTTCCCCGGCTGGGCCTTTAACATAGCAACCGTCATTCACAGCGACGAAGCGCTTTTGGCGGCCGGGTTCATTTTCACGATCCACTTTTTCAACACCCATATGCGGCCGGAAAAGTTCCCCATGGATCCGGTCATCTTCACCGGAAATATGACGCTCGAAGAACTGAAGCATGAACGGCCCCTCGAATATCAGCGCCTCGCCAATGAGAACAAGCTGGACCAGTACGCGACTGAAGCCCAGGCCTCCTGGATCACCGATGCGGGCATCATCTTCGGGTTCCTGACGGTCCTCATCGGTTTTGCTCTGCTGGTGCTGATCATTCTCGGGCAGTTCGTGTATTAACCATGTCCCTACAACAGAGAGACCTCTTTATAAAGAACATCTTTTCGACGGTCGCGCCTCACGTCGATTTTTTAAGCACCGGTTTCAGCTTCGGCTTCGATCATTACTGGCGGAACAGGGCAGTCAAGGCCGCCAGGATAACCGAGGGCGAACGGATCCTTGATGTCTGCACCGGCACCGGGGAACTGGCGTTCATTCTTGCCGATAAGGTCGGAGAGAAGGGCCTGGTCACGGGCGCCGATTTCTGCAACGAGATGCTCGACCGGGCGCGCGAAAAATCGTCCGATCGGCACACCAATCTTTCCTTCATCCTTTCCGATACCAAGGCCCTGGCGTTCCCCGACAATACCTTTGATTTGGTCACCGTATCTTTCGGCATGAGGAACATTCCCGATACAGCCATAGCCCTGCAGGAGATCAAACGGGTGCTCAAACCGGGCGGCAGGTTTATCTGCCTGGAGCTTACACGGCCGCACATGACCTGGTTCCGCAGCCTCTACGAATGGTATGTCTTCTGGATCATGCCGTTCATCGGAAAGCTGGTCGTCAAGACGGCAGCCCCCTATCTGTACCTGCCGCGGTCCATTAATGCCTTCTACCCTCCTGATGAGTTCAAACAGATCATCACCGAGAGCGGCTTTACCGACGTGACCGTGGATTCTTTGACCATGGGGATAGCGACCATTTACGGGGCAATAAAACGTGGATAATGTCGGTATTTTATGCGACAAGGACAACGATTTTCTGCATGACTATTCACGGCGCTGCATTGAACGCCTGACCGGCCACTCGTTGTTCTCGGTTTCCTTGCCCTTTCTGTCCGCCTATCTGGAAGCAAACATTAAAAAAGAATCAGATAAGGACCGGCTGATCATCGAACATGCCGCGGAAGCCCTTGCCGCCGGGAAGGAACCGGGCGACGTGGACATCGACGAGATCTTCGAAAAAACAAAAGTTGTTGATAAGGCGTTCGTCCGCCGCCTTTTGATCCCCTCCTTCACGATCCAGGTGCGCTACGAGGACATTGCCGACATAAGGAAAAAACGGATCGCCCGTCTTTCCACAACTGCCGGCGAGGTCCTGCGGGCCTGGGGAAACGCACACTCCCTTTCTGAAGTGGTCCGGGCAACCTACTCGGAATCACAGTTCCGTTGCATCATCCTTGACATCCTTCATCTCTACAATCTGGAGACCAGGAAGCTAACTGGTTCCATCAAGTTTTTCTCGCCCTTTAACCGGGCAATCGACGCGCTTGCGGAAAGCGTTTTTGATACCATGGAAAACGTTTCTGTTCGCATTTGCGACGAATATACTGAAAAACTGTTCCGGGGAGAATGTGCATGCACCGAACGGACCTGATCCTCCTGCACCCGCCCAGCGTGTTCAAATTCCGCGAACTGCCGCTCTTTTACGGGCCGGTGAGCGATGTCGTCCCGTCATCCTCCATTTTCGAGATCTATCCCATCGGGTTTCTGACGATCTCGCAGTACCTGCACAAGCACGGTCTGTCGGTCAGGATCGTCAATCTGGCGCTCAAGATGCTCCAGGACCGTAACTTCGACCCCGAGCCATTCATCGCCAAATTAAGGCCGGTCGCCTTCGGCATCGACCTCCACTGGCTTCCCCACGTGGACGGAAGCCTGAGCCTTGCCGAGCTCTGCAAAAAGCTCCATCCCGACGTCCCGGTCATCCTGGGCGGTCTGAGCTCGACCTATTACCATGAAGAGATCATGCGCGACTATCCTTTTGTGGATTTCGTCATGTGCGGCGATTCCACGGAAGAACCCGTTCGCCAGCTTATAGAAGCGATCAAGACAGGCCGCGGCTACGAGCAGGTCCCCAACCTCGTCTGGCGCGATGCCAACGGCACGGTGGTGGTGAACGACCGGTCATTCCAGCCCGAGACCATGGACTATATTGATTTCGATTATCCCCATCTCATGAAGATGGTGCTCAAATATCTGGACCCCTCCGGGTATATCCCCTTCAAGTACTGGCTCAGTTATCCCGTGACCGCGGTCTTCACCTGCAGAGGCTGCAACCATAACTGCGGCACCTGCGGGGGCTCCATCTCGGCGTTCAACAAGGTCTGTTTGCGTACCAAGGCCTGTTTCCGATCTCCCGAGCTCGTGGCCCACGACATCAAACGAATATCGGAATACACCGGAGCGCCGGTCATCGTGCTGGGCGATCTGCTGATGGCGGGCAGAGAACATGCCGACCGGTTCCTCGATGCCATGAAAACATACCGCGTCAGAAACGAGGTCTGTCTTGAGTTCTTCACCCCGCCTCCGGCCGAGTTCCTGCAAAAGGTTGCGGATTCCATCAGAACCTTCAATGTAGAAATGTCTCCGGAGTCGCATGACATCAACGTCAGGAAGATGTTCGGCAAGAATTACGATAACAAAGCCTTGGAGGACATGATCGAGACGCTCCTCAGCGTCGGGTGCAAGCGCATCGACCTGTTCTTCATGGTGGGCCTTCCGAACCAGACCTATGATTCGGTCATGGAAACGGTGAAATACTGCGGTTCGCTCCTCGACCGGTTTGACCTGAAGACCGCAAAAGGCCAGATCCTTCCGCTCATCGCCCCGCTCGCGCCGTTCATCGACCCGGGCAGTGTGATCTTCGAGAACCCGGAAAAATACGGATACACGTTCTTTTATAAGACCCTTGCGGAACACCGGAAGGCCATGCTCATGCCAAGCTGGAAGTATGCTCTGAATTACGAGACAAAATGGATGAACCGCGATGAGATCGTGAGGGCGACCTATGACGGCGCGCTGGGCCTGCTCAACGTAAAGGAAAAATACGGCGCCATCAGTCAGAAGACCGCGGCAAAGGTCAGGAACCACCTGGAGCGCGCCGTGGCCTTAAATGCGAAGATCAAGGACCTGTCGAGCATCGACGATTCGCTGCGGGAAGAGATCTTCAGCCTGAATACACTGGACCTGGTCTGCGACAAGCATGAGCTTGACTGGCCGATCAAAGGCTGGAAGCTTAATGTGTTCAAGCTGGCAAAGTTGCTCATGCAGAATTCGCATAACGGCAATGGCAATGGTTCTTGTCAGGGACAGATGACCGCCGTCCCTGTTCTGGCGACGGAGAAGGAAAGGCTGTTTAAGTAGAGCAGGTTGTTTAATTGGCAACCGTGATTCTTCGAAGCACCCCACCTAACCTCCCCTTGGCAAGGCGAGGAATAAAGTAGTAGCCCCTCATTGACAAGGAGGGGTTGGGGAGGTGCTTTCCGATCATGTCGTTTCAATTTTGTGACGAATAATAAATCCGTCATGATGAGAATACGTGTTTAACTACTGTTTACACATAGCAAACAGTAATACTTTAATAATTAAATCAGGTTTGTTCAAATATAAAAGATGACGGGAGGCAATTATGATCAGCAAAGACATGCCTATTTGTGAAGCAGCAAATTATTTTAAGGAAGAGATCCTTGAGATCACGCCGGACATTTCTACAGACCAGCTAGCCGACATGGTGGCGCTCTATATTTACTATCAATACGGCATTACCAAAGAAGAAGCGAAAAAAGTTATTGAAAAAACCTGTCTATAAGAAATTCGATCAAAATACGCCTCGCAACGCCAGCGTAGCGGTTCTTCAAACGAGAGTAGATCAAACGATATTTCTTGTTTCGGTAGTACCGTACACATATGTCCCTTCATGTCCCTCGATTTTCAGGTTATCAAACGATCTTCGCCAGGCGGCCGTAATCCACCTTTGCATTGTGCCGCGGATCAACTGGAATTTCCTGAAGCACTCGCACCTCGTCAAGCCGCGCCCAAGTCAGCGAATCCCGCACGGCATCTGTATCGATGCGAGACCCTTTCCGTGGCTGCACAAACAGGATGCGTTTATTTTGCCGTCCAACGAGGGCCGCACGTGAAACAGCAGAAAGTTGTCTCACGGCGCATTCCACGGCGAAGGGATATAGTTCACCACGATCATCATTGATGACCGCCGAGGTCCGCCCCAATAGCCACAGTCGCCCCCTGTCGTCGAAGTAGCCGCTATCGCCGGTTCGATGCCATATCTTTCCGTTCACGCGGAACTTGGTTTCTTCGTCGCCAATATTATTAAGATATTCCTTCAGCACATGCCCCCCGCTGACCACTATTTCCCCCGTTTTGCCCGCAGGTAGAGATATTACAGAAAATCCGTTTTCATCCAGCGCTCCCAACGGCGTACCCCATTGGGGCAAAATAACCCGAACGCTAATCTCAACCACCGGTATTCCAACCAGGAGACCGGCTCCGACAGACATGGACGTTATGTCATCGGCAGTCAGTTCTTTCCTGGCAATGTGGGCAATCGGTTCCGCCTCAGTGGAGCCATACACTGCGACAACCTCGGCTTTGGGAAAAGTTGCCGTAAATCGATTCAGGTGGTTGGGAAAAACTGGTGCGCCACCGGTGAAAACGTATCGGAATCCAGAAACAGTGTTTCCCAATGTCTCGCAGGCATCGCAGATGCATTCCAGGAAGGCCGGCGATGCCGCAACACTTACAGGGCGATACCGTTCGACTTGACGCAGGACTGGTTCTGCCTTGATGCAGCCGGGGCTACGCAGGTCCGCATCGGGTATCAGCGAGGTAACGCCCGAGGCTAGATTGGCCAATACGAAAACCGGCAGTGTGGTCAGATCAATAGCGTTTGGGGTGAGATGAATTGCCCGCTCGAGAACACGGTGCTGCTCCAGCAGAAAGCCGTGGCTACGCACAGTAGCCTTGGGTTGACCGGTACTGCCGCTGGTAAAGGTTATCAATGCCGGGGTGTCAGGTGCGCACGGAAGAATTGACAGTTCTGGCTGAAGCCTGTTGGATCGGCTCCAGGGGATGGTGGCCGGCAGGAAGTCAAAGGAAAAATGCCGCGGGATGCGCCGCAGGGCCGGGGAAATCAGCCGCAGCAGATGCGCCTTGGGGGCGGCGATCAGCGCCGCTGGGGGACGAATTTTGCAACAGCGCTCGATATGCTCCCAACCAGCGGAGGGATCGAGGAACATGGCTGTTATCCCGAGCCTGAAGAGCGTCATCAGGGCAATGTAAAGTTCCGTTGACATGGGGAGAAACACGAGCACGGTGTCTCCCGCCGCTAGCCCGCTGATCTTAAGTAAAGCTGCGCCACGAACCGAGGCAACTTCAAGCCCGGCAAAGGTCGTGATCCGGTCTTTACCGCGTCGTACGTCGATGATCGCCGCTGCATCGGGGCGCTTCTGGGACTGCTGTTGAAGTATTTCTGCAATGTTCAATCTAGTCTCCGTGAATAGAGAGCATATTCACGCATTACATTCCCGTGGTGGCTGCTTAGTGCCCGGGATTGATTGTCCTCATACATCAGTGCATGAATCCCCCGCCGGTAGCCGAGTTTGCGGGCATTGGCCGTTGCCTCGGATAAGAGAAGAGGCCCAATCCCTTTCCCGTTCCACTCCGGCAGGGATGCAAGAGACTTGATGATCGCAGTATCAGGATTGCTTCCCGGCCGTGTATTGAGCATGTCGCCAATAGCAAAAACGAACCCGATCGGTGATTGTCGGTATTCAGCAAACAGCACCAGTTCCGGTTGGATCAGAACGTGCAGCTTGTCATACATAGCGATAAATTCATCACGGGATATAGGAGAGTACAGGAAGTTTTTGCTGAACGCTGCGATGGAAAGCGTATAAATCTTTTCCAGTTCTCCGTTGTAGTCAGACGAGTCGAGTGGGCGGATGCTGACCCCTCGTTTTTCCAATCTACTTCGCAACGATTCCGGGACACTCCACCCCAGATCGGGATCAAGGTTAGAGAAGTATCGGGCCAACGGAGTAAATCCTGCCTGTTCGAAATAGGCGGGATATTCGTCGGGATTGCCCGGCTCAAGAAAAAACGGCGGCTCAGACTCACGGCTAGTGACAAAACGGTAACGACGCCAGGTGGTACCGTCCATCGGTCCGATGGCCAGAGTGCAGCCTCGTCCAGCAAGTTCCTGAAAGCAATGCGACAGGATGAACGAGGAAGCATCCGCATCCCTGGCTGCGAAATGACCAATGATGCCGGGACGCTCTCCGGGCAGCTCGGGAACAGATTCAAACCAGAGAGAGCAATATCCTGCCAGAGTACCGTCTGCGGTCAGCGCTGCCAAGTGGCTATCAGGAGCATGAGCTGTAAATTCAGTCGCTCCTAGTGGAGCAAGCTTTCCTTTTCCAGCAAGGGTCGTCAACTGCTGCACAGATTTAATCTGCATTATTGTCAGCACGAGTATCTCCTTCAGATGAGCTGTGCCAGGAAGACCACTCCAGCGGCAAACGCCGAGGCACCCATCCGGATACGCTGACGAAGGACCCATTCGTGTCCGTCATCAGTCAAACGCGCTGTCGCAAGCTGAAAAATGCCGAATGCACCGATCGTCGCCAGCATCACCTCGCCGAGCACAAGCCAGAGTGGTCCGGTCGGATAGAGAAACAGGGGCAACAGTGCAATGATTGCCGTGGCAACAGCGGTACAGAGGGTCCCCCGAAGCAGCGCGGCAAAATGAAGACCGCGGACAGGCATGCTCTTCCCGTTTCTGATTGAGAGAAAATAGACAAAGATCAAGGTTATCTGGCTGACTATTGCCGCCACATAAGGGAGATAGAGACGCTGGTATTCTCCGCTGGCGTTGGAGAAGAATATTAGTGCTACCGGCACGATGACTACATAAAAGAGGCCTTTCACCTGATAGCCGGTAATGTCTTCCGGCACCTGTTGACGGAAGCGCAGGACCAGCGCGTAAAGAAGCAGTTGCGCCAGTAACAGAGGCAAGAACCAGGAAAAATCACAAAGGCTCCATGCTGCATAGTTGACAAGCATCAAGCCTATCAAACCGCTAGGCTTGAGAACTTTCTGCACAAAGGTAAGTGCGAAACTCACAAAGATAATCAGAAAGAGTATCCCCGTTTGCTCGACGGTGTCTCCCAGCGGATAGCGGGTCATCTTCACCAGGATAAAAAAGGTGCCCAACGGTACGAAGATGTTGTCGCTTCCTTTTAGAGATATCGCCTCAAAGCCGGTGACAAGGATTGCAATGACCAGCGCAATGAGCACCGAATCCAGTCGGCCGAAGTCAGTCAGTAGCAAAAGGGGAAGGTGAACGCAGAGAAAGGTGATGAAAAAGAATACCAGGGAGCCTTCGAGGCTTTTTCGTCCCTCTTCTACCTCGTAGGTAATGACTCCATACTGTGTACCGACCAGTGCCGCAAGCGAGTCGGAAATGGTCAGGGTTAGAACGGAAATAAGATAAAAGACTTGCCGGTCATGGCCCAAAAAGAAGAGGAGCGTGATAGCGATGGGAAAGTATACTGCCCCGGAAGATTGACGGTCAACGCCATGCACGGACTTCAGCAACCCCATGCGTTTGGTCAACAGTATGATGGCGGCAAAGAGGAGGGCCAGGAGCAAGACCGTATAGGGCGACCGAAGCACGAAAGGGAAAGAGAGCGCAGCCATGCCGCCCCCGAAATGAACGACTTTACGGGAAAATTCGGGGCGTGTCGGCAGTTTCCGGCGCACAATCTCGCCACACATAAAAATTATCGGAAAAATGACAGCAAAGACCGCTGCCGGGAGGAGATCGCCGAGAATTAAGTCCATAGGGTTCCCTCCCCTGTCATGTCAATTGCTGTTTTATGTGATGAAGTGAAAGTCATGTCAGATTATTTCCTCAACCACGAAGTCGCTGTAGAAAAATGCCTTGTCCTGGAGGAAGAGACGGGTCGAGAGGTCGGTCAGCGGTCGCAAGCGGTCGGCCATCGCTACAGGTCGGCGGCGCGGAGCGAGCATATTCCAATAGGCCATCCTTCCCCCTGGCCGCCCTGAGCGGACCAGCCGTTCCAGCAACCGGTGATAGTTCTCTCCGGACATATACTCAAAAATATCGCTCAGGTTGAAGCAGTCGATGGAGGCCACAGCCTCCTGTTCCAGGAACGTTTCCAACGGCTGGCAGTGCCATTCCAGTCGCGCCAGATTGGCGCGAATGGCCTCGAAATT